>JACCDL010586472.1_pt1 | contig 65429 bp, 50 predicted proteins | sample 7441931 | NCBI WGS metagenome assembly JACCDL01 (sample SAMN15323437, study PRJNA562643) | freshwater metagenome | isolation source: river surface water | place: USA:Blue River Watershed | collected 2017-08-16
ACCTGCAACTGTAAAATGTGTTATGGTTAAAGATGCAGTTGCAGATTCTACATCTGTATCATTGGTAAGTAAGTTACCTGACACAGCTGTATTTTCTGGTGTTGTGATTGTTTCATTTGTAATAACTGGTATATCATTTACAGGCGTAACCGTCAAATTAAAGTTTGCCGTTGCGGTTTCAGTTCCATCAGTTACAGTATAAGTAATAGTTGGAACAACACCGTTGAAATTAGCAAGAGGCGTAAATGTAAATTCACCCGTCGTTAATGCAGTGATCGTTCCTTTACCTGGTATTGTTGCTGTTGATGTAAAAGTTCCTGCGATACCGGCAATAGTAAATTGCGTCATTGTTAAAGTTGTACCACCATCCGGATCAGAATCATTGGTTAATACATTTACTGTAACAGGTGTATCTTCTGGTGTTGTTTTATTATCATCATTGACGGCAATTGGATTATCGTTTGTGGGTGTTACTGTAATAACTAAGTCACCATTATCTGTACCTCCGTTACCATCGCTCACGGTATATGACACCGCAGGAACGGTTCCATTGTAATTCGTAAATGGAGTGAACGTATAAGACCCGTTTGTGTTTATTACGACTGTACCTACTCCACCGATGATAGCCGTTGATCCAGCTGGATATGTTTGGCCACCTACTGTAAATCCTACTACCGTTTTCTTGTCACCATTGTTCGCATCCGTATCGTTTGTTAATACGTTGTCCGATACCGGCGTATCTTCAGGTGTAGATTTCGCATCATCCACTGCAACTGGCAGGGCATTCACTGGGGCCACAAAAATATCTAACACAGCTGTAGCTGTAGAAGTTCCATCGCTTACCGTGTAAGTAATGTGAGGAACAGAGCCAGAATAATTTGGATCTGCGGTAAATGTATAATTACCACTTGCCGATATTGTAATCCAACCTTTCCCAGCAATTGCATACATTGTTCCGAGAGGGAAAGGCCCAGTTAAACCTGCAATCGTATAACCTGTTACCGTTAATGTTGTTCCCGGATCAACATCGGTATCATTTGTTAAGACAGAACCTGTTGCAGTACCCCCTTGCAACATCGAAACTATATCATCCGTTGCTAATGGCGCGTCGTTTACGTTGTTAACGGTGATGCTTAAACGTCCTACATCAGATCCTCCATTACCATCACTAATCGTATAGTCGATGCTAGGAACGGAACCTGTATAACCAGCCGTAGGAGTAAAAGTATAACTACCACTAGACGTTACTAAAATGGTACCCACACCCGGAATAGAAACTGGGCTTCCTGGGTTATAACTAACCGACCCTATTTTAAATTCGGTGATCGTTAAGGTATTTCCATCTAGATCTGAATCGTCTGTTCCGTCCGTTAATACGTTACCAGAAACAGGTGTATTTTCGTTCGTACTTATGATATCATCTACAGCCACCGGAGCATCATTTACCGGAGTTACGGTAATGTTTAATGCGCCTACATCCGTTCCTCCGTTTGAGTCTCGTGCCGTATATTCAATTAGTGGAACCGTACCATTATAATTTGCCGTTGGCGTAAATGTATACGTGCCATTTGCATTTATAATAATTGTACCTACTCCAGCGATTGATGCAGTTTGTCCTGCAGTATAAGTCACTCCGCCAATCGTAAAATTGGTTATTGTTAATGTAGCAGTAGGATTTCCTGAACCTTTATCGTTTGATAATACATTGCCAGAAATTGGTGTATCTTCTGTTCCAGTTGCATTATCATCTACTACAATTGGTGTATTGTCCATTAACAATCTTGCAACCGAACTTGTTATATTCCCACAAACAAAATTTGATTGAGATATATTTAAACGATATCTATACCCCTTCATAGTTAATGGCACATTTGCAACCGTTAAGGTCAAAGTTCCAGCACCTGTGTATGTAGAAGAGTTGGTAACATTGTTCCAAGTAGTTCCACCATCCGCACTTACCTGCCATTGATACGTTGTTGTTCCTGTACCGGCAGTTATTGTTGTAGCAAAAACTGCTGTCCCGCCGATGTTGATAGATTGATCTGTTGGTTGAGTGTTGATTACGGTTGATGCTCCAACTGTTAAGTAATTAGAATTTGTAGCAGTATAATTTGCAGCAATCACTTTACCAGTTGCATCCACTGTAGGAGGCAGGCCAGTTCCATAATAACTATTACCATCCGTTCCTTGAGCTGTAGTTGTTGCATAAGCTTCATTCGCATCAGAACAACCATCACCATCGGAATCAAGATCTAATTGATTTGGAATTCCGTCGCCATCAGTGTCACACACCAATTTTTGTTCATCTAACGTATTATCGAAATTAGTTGCAGCAAATTGAAAACCATTTAATGCATCAACAGTATTCCATGTGCTTGTTCCATTTACTTGATATTCAATGTTTCCAACTTCATTTGCTTGTCCATCTGATATTAATAAACCAACTCTAACCCATTTACCTGCATTTGCAGAACTAAAAACAAATGCACCACCTAAATATGTATTTGCAGGAACAATTGTCCCTCCAAATTTTGATTGTGAAACTAATTTTAAATCATAACTATTTGTATTTAAAACAACACTGTTTGTGCCTCCACCACCTTGAACAGGTGTAGTTATTTTAGCACCATTATGAGACATGTATAAATGTGTAACAGACCAAGCAGTATTTGGATTAGAAGCTCTGAAAGATATTTGAGTTGTATTTTTTAACGAAGATGGAATCTTGACATACATCTCTCTATATATTACAGACCCTAAATTTTGCGTAGGAAAATTTAATGAATTAATTGCCTCTTGAATATCTGGTGTAAAAGAAGATGGAAGTTTCAGTTCACCATAGATATTAAGTGTATTCTCAGACCTTAGACCCCCAAAAGTTGCTCCAGCGTATGTTGGCGTAACAGATTCGTCAATATTTGGTAAAAATGTCCAACTTCGTCGAGAAACATTACCCAAACGACTTGGATTCATCTCAATCATTAAATCTGAATTACATTCATTTGCATCCAATATTCCATCATTGTCATCATCCACATCATCTATATCTGCTACTCCATCGTAATCAGAATCCAAACATCCTTTAATAGTTGGATCTGTTGCACGTGCATACAAATAGGTACCACTATACAATCCACTTTCTGAAGCTGTTTCTATAGAATTTGCAAAACCATTATTTCCATAAGCACCTGTAACAGTAGTAGCCGTTAATGAGTTGACTGTTTTAGCTTCTGAAGCATCCGAACAACCATCCCCATCAGAATCTAAATCTAAACGGTTAGGAATACCGTCACCATCAGTATCTAAAGACTCATTTGAAGAAGCGGGCTTACTAGTACATAAGTATCCAGAACCAGCCTCAATAACCATTAATGATAAATCCGTTGCTCTATCAGCTGTATGTGCGAGCGCAATAGTATGGGTTGTTGCAGTTGCAACAAATGACAAAGTAACCATTTGTTGTGTTGCTTCTAACAACTGATCCGGTGCTTGTGAAACCTGCGTACCGTCTCTTAACAAGACAAACCTTGCTGATGTTGGTGTTGTTTCATAAGTCACTAAAGAGTTAACACCAGGACTATTAGTAAATGCTCCTCTAAATGATAAATAATAGGTTTGTCCTATTGTCAAGCAATTTAATGTTTGTTGGAAAGCTTCACCATAAGGCGCCCAGCCTCCAAGTCCTCCACTTCCACCTTTACTCATTCCATAGATAAAGAATGTATTAGCATTTGAGGATGGAAATAAAACACTTGATGAGGTAGCTTGATTGTTAACTTGCCAATTTCCTCGATTAATATCTACAGAGCCCCCATTTGCAAAACTAGTCCATCCTGAAGGAGGCGTACTTGTTGCAGAAGTTGAAGCAGATAAAGAAGGATTTGTTACACAAGCCGGAGATACGGCACAACCAAATGGCCCATTTTCAATACTATCCAACACCCCATCATTGTCATCATCTAAGTCATATATATCCGCAACACCATCCGTATCAGAATCTAAACATGCTTTAATAGTTGTATTGATTGCATTATTATATGTATATGTTTTTGTATACAGCCCGCTTTCTGTTGTCGTTTCTAAACCATTCGCAAAACCATTGTCTCCATATGGTGCAGGAATTATACTAGTAGTTAATTTAGCATTACTCGCCACTCCTGAAGTTGTAATATAAGTTGTACCAGCTTCCACTGCATCATAACAACCATCCCCATCAGAATCTAAATCTAAACGGTTAGGTATTCTATCACCATCTGTATCTATATCGTCGCAAGTGTAAATCAAAGGACGAGTAGCATCAGTTAATATAATATCCTTTAAAGTTGATATCCTATAAGAACTAATTGAAAGTTTATAATCAGAAACTGCGCCTTGGAAAGCTTTTTTAGTTACCCCATTAATAGCCGCAGTGACATAACCAGTAATAGAAATGTCAATACTTAATTCATCAGTTGGAAGTATTGCAATTGGGCCAAAATCCCAAGCAGCAGTAAAATAACCATACACATTTGTTATCTGTGGATAAAACTTATAAGCACCATCTGCCCATCCGACAAGCGTTTGTGCATTTGCCACAGGAAGTAATCCAAACATATCATATCCTGTTGTAGACGTATGTTTATATTTTAGAGTAATTGGTAATTTCAAATTTTCATTACTATATGAAGTATTCCAAGTATCCCCACCAGCTGTTGTAAATGAATTGGCAGTTTTGGCAGTAATTGCAGAGCCATTATAGGTTAATGTGTTTAAATCAATACCACTTGTCCTACAATTGGTTTGTTCAGTTAAATCTAAAACACCATCATTATCATCGTCTAAATCATAAAAATCAGCAACGCCATCAGTATCCGAATCAATACAAGCTTTAATGCTTGCATCTATCGCATTTTTGTACGTATATGTTTTAGTATATAATCCACTTTCTATTGTTGTTTCTAAACCATCCGCAAAACCATTCGTGCCGTATGGGGCAGGAATTATACTAGTTGTTAATTTTGCATTAGTCGACACACCTGAAGTTGCTATACTAGTTGTTCCGGCTTCAACTGCATCATAACATCCATCACCATCAGAATCTAAATCTAACCTATTCACAATACCGTCTCCATCGGTATCATAGTCAACGCATTTTGCAACAACTGAGATTTCATCTAAATAAAAATCGTTTCCAGAACCAGACGCATTTAAATTAGCTAGGGTAAGATCTAATTTTGTATTGGCACCACTATTCCAAGTATAGGTATATTTTACCCATGATGTGGTGATAGTTGTTGCATTGCTAATCTTAACATTATTAACCCATGGTTCCACTATTGGAAGAGACACCCCATTTGCATCTTTCATATAGTAACTAATCTCGTAGGTACTATACGGTATAACGGTGATTGGCGTCATCGTTCCCCAGAAAACATCCCCCACATAATAAATGCCACCACCTGTATTGTAAAATAATGATTTAGTAGTACTATTTGCACCAGCTGCTGCTAATTGGCCGTTCAATGAAACTCCAGGTTGATATATTGGAGAAGATTTATATGGCTTAACAGTAGAAGTTTCGAAATTTTCAGAAAATATTTCTGTATTCAAATTAACACACTCAGCTGCATCTAATACTCCATCATTGTCATCGTCTAAATCAAAAACATCTGTTGTATTATCCCTATCAGTATCTGTACAAGCACTTATAATTGCAGTTGTTGCATACCCATAGGTGTAGGCACTTGTATACAATCCGCTATCTGTAGTCGTTTCTAAACCATCCGCAAAACCATTCGCACCATATGGGGCAGGTATGACACTAGTTGTCAATCTAGCAGTACTTAATACACCAGATGTTGAAATATAAGTAGCACTTGATTCCACTGCATCATAACATCCATCACCATCAGAATCTAAATCTAAATGATTGGGAACACCATCACTGTCTGCTCCTTCAGTACATAAACTTGATTTTGGATATAAAGAACTTTGATAAACTTTATTATTAACATCAAAATATACTTCAGCGACAATACCTGACAACACATTTGCACTAGCCACTCCATAAATTCGATAATATTTATAAGGCGCTAAATTTGTTGTTAAAACAAATTTATTAGAGTTAGTTAATGAAACAGCTCCATTTGCTGTCAAATTGTTTGCGTTAGCAGGCAAAGCAATAGCAGCAGTTACGTCAATCCAATTGAGATTATCTATTGACCCTTGCACTTTCAAACTAGCAGCAGTTGCGGCAAATATTTCTGTTGCTGATGTTTTTTGAAGATAGATCGCATCCAACTGAGTTGGTTTTGAAAACTCAAACTTAAACAATTGCTTGTTTAATTGATTTTGTGCCGAGACTGTAGAAAATTGAACAGCTGCAGTTGTTCCTCCAACACCGTCCGTCAATTCATCCATTTTACTGTTTGGAGCTAACAGATTTAGTTCAGTTACTACATTCACCAAATCAGATTTATCTAATGTATTCCAATCACTTGCACTAATGAAACAGGAAGGTGATTCAATAGCATCTAATACACCATCATTGTCATCATCTATATCATATAAATTTGGAACACCATCACCATCTGTATCAGTACAAGCACTGAGTGAAGCTATAATAGCAAAGTTTTTATAGGTATAAGTACCACTGTAAATACCACTTTCTGTAGCAGTTTCTAAATTATTTGCAAAACCATTTTGACCAGTTAATGTTGGATCCAAGAAACTTGTTGTTCCATATGCAGCTGTCCCAAACGGTGCAGTACCAGATTCAATTGCATCTTTACAACCATCATTATCTGAATCTAAATCTAAACTATTAATAATACCATCCCTATCAGTATCTAAAGCAACACAACCTGAAGGTGGCGTTGATCCAAATGCTGACATAGGCATATTTACCCATGTAGTTCCATCTATAGAATATTGAAAAGTAAAAATATCCCATGCAACTAAAGGGTCAGCTATCCAGAATGAAATATAATGGCCATTTGGATTAGCTACCACATTAGCCTTCCAATTGATTGGTGTTCTCCTATCAACAGGTATTGGCGTTGCAGTATTATTACCATAATTATTTTCAACAACAAATCCGACTGGAGCGCCTGTCCAACTTGTAGAAGGATTCGTCAACCCAGTTGTATTTTGCATATCTAACAAAGGTTCTCCAGAAGCAGAAGTTGGATCAATCCAATTTTTTGGATTTGCATCTTTTGATATAACCCAAGCTGCTGCCGCTTGAGCACCACCAGCAGGAGTAACCCTCACAGCAACCGATTTTCCTATAATTGCATCCGGGAAATGCATGTAACCAGTAAAACGAAGTGCATCAATTGTGGTATTATCTGTTCCTGTAGGAGCGACCCAAGTAGTTAATAACCCAGTAGAAGTAGGAGCGATAGAAAAATCAGGTAACCCATATGAATCAACTACAGGGAATAAATTAGGTGCATTTGTACCACCCTTACCACTCATTGGCAATAAATCATGTTTAGTTAATGTTTTATTAACATTCCAATATTTCCAATTTAAGCTCCCATTAATATTCAAATTGTCACATGAGCCATCCTCAATAATGTCCAAAACCCCATCGTTGTCATCATCTATGTCTTTTACATCAGTAATGCCATCACCATCTGTATCAGTACACGCATTAATCGTATTCATTAAAGCATATTCTGAATAAGTACTAGTATAATTTATATTTCCAGCAGTTGAACTTTCATAATTATTTAATAAGCCATTGTTATTCGTATCAGTTCCTGTAGGGTAAACACTAGTGCTTGTAGTCGATGTAGAACTTCCTGCTTCAATTGCATCAGTACAACCATCCCCATCAGAATCTAAATCTAAATGATTAGGTATTAGATCTGCATCATTCCTTCCTGTTAAACAAGTTGGCTTAGTGTATTGACTTTGGATAAAACTATTCGCTATGTTAAATCTAATTTCAGTTACACCTCCATAATTAGAGAGGCCTGAAACACCAACCACTCGATAATATTTAAATCTTGTATTAGGAGCATTAATATTAGGTATTGCTAATGTTCCGGTTGTCGCAGTTGTCGAGGATGCCATAGCTGCTGATAAATCAGCCCAAACTGCATTATCATTTGATCCTTGCAACTTAAACGTATTCCCTACTGCATTCGAAAGTGGCCAAGAATTTAAGTCTAGATCAAGACTTGCTATCGGAATAGGTGAATTTGCTGTTAATTTAAATAACTCTTTTTCTACCCAATTTTGGGAAGGTGCAAATGCAGACTTGGTGGTGACATTACCATCCAATGCATTTCCAATTATATTAGTGAGATAAGGTAATAATTCTGTGCTAATGGCAATTGGAGTTGATAATTCCGCTGGTGTATAAAAACAAGTTGGAGATTCTACAGCATCTAAAATACCATCATTGTCATCATCTATATCAATCAGGTCTGATACACCGTCATTATCTGTGTCTGTACATGCATTTAATAATTTGTTAATTGCATTATCATAAACATATGTTCCAGAGTAATTGCCAGATTCAGATGCTGTTTCTAGCGCATCAGCAAAACCATTTGCACTATAAGTACCTGCTGCTATCGCATATGAGACATTGTTTGTAGTAGATGTTGCAGTACCAGCAGCAGCATTCAAATTTGCTAAATTAACTACGCTACCTGAAGTAAGCGTTCCTACAACTCCCGCCTCTTTGGCATCTGGACATGCATCTCCGTCACTATCTAAATCTAAGTGGTTTGGAATTCCATCTCCATCTAAATCGGTTGCACAGGTAGTTTTAGGAAATGCACTAGCGCGAGTGGACGATGCTAGGCTAAAATTTGCCTCCGCAATTCCACCAAAATTAGAAGTTCCAGCAATACCAAACAATCGGAAATATTTATACTTTTTAGTTGGATTCGCAGTGTTTGTTAAAACAAGTGTAGCCGGGAATGTCGCTACTACCGATGAAATAGGAGCACTTAATAAGTTTTCCCAAATAACATCATCCTGAGAACCTTGTAGCTGAAAAGTGCTATTTACATCTGTTGAAATAGATCTAAAATCAAGATTTAGTGTAAGATTATCGATGGCTACATATCCTTTAGCAGTATACTTAACAATTTCGTTATTCGCTAAATACTGTCCAGATTTAAATGCAGAATAAGTAGCCATTAACCCATCTAAAGAATTTGTTAAAGCATAGGTAGCTGTAGCATCATACAATTTTAAATCAGAGCTAACAGAAGCTGGTTTAGCCAATTCTGATAAACTATAAAAACATGTTGGAGATTCTAACGCATCTAAAATACCATCATTATCATCGTCTAAATCATACACGTCAGCAACACCATCTAAGTCAGAGTCTAAACAGGCTTTTACTGTTGCAGTAATAGCAAAATCATAAGGATAATAACTGCTATAGTTTCCATTATCTGCAACCGTTTCAAGGGTATTTAAAAACCCATTAGTACCAAAACTAAGGTTGTTAGCAAATTGGAAATTGGCCGCCGTACTGGTTGTTGTTTTTGTTTCGTATGCATCGCTACAACCGTCTCCATCTGAATCTAAATCTAATCTATTTTCAATGCCATCTCCATCCATATCACAAAATCCAGTAGCACTAAATGTGTTGAACTCAGCATTCAAAAATGACGGGGCATACGTATTATTTTGACTAAAAACAACCGTATTGTCGGCACTTAAATTTATCGGTACTTTTTGATAAGAGGCATTTACAAATAATAATTCTTCATAATTCCCACCACCATTCACAAAATCGTAGCCGTAAATTTTGGCATATCCATTTTTATTAATCTTGACACGAATTAATGGATATTGAGACGTATTAGGATAATTCCAAACTGGTCCTGAAGGATAAATTGCAGTACTATTTGCTCTAACAACATCAGTATATGGAACAGGGTAAACCGTTGTTGAACCCATTGGCGCAAAATTCAATTCACTCACATTTGTGATATCTATGCCGTTTACCTTTAAATTAAAGTTGTTGTCTATTGACCAAACATCTACCCATAATTCCTCTGGAAATCCATTGATATTCACTGTCTTGCTAGCTCCGGATGAAATATCAAATCTAGAAAGTAAAGGTTGTTTGCCTGGTACTGGACATTCAACTTTGTCCAAAACACCATCATTATCATCATCTAAATCTAAAACATCAGGCACACTATCTCCATCTGAATCTATACAAGTACTTATAGTTTTGTTTAACGCAAAACTATAATCATAAGCGCCACTGTATAATCCACTTTCAGAGGCCGTCTCCAAAGAATTTGCAAATCCATTATTCCCAAAAGTAGCAGACCCTGTTCCAGCAACAATCGCGTTTTGAATAGTTGTACTAGTTGTTCCAGAGGCAATGGTAGCCCCTACTAAATTTATTACAGAAGCCGAAGATAAAGTTGCCGTAATACCGGCCTCTTTTGCATCAGGACAAGCATCACCATCAGAATCTAAATCTTTATGGTTTAATATACCATCCCCATCTGTGTCATTATCACAATTAATTTTGGGATGTGCACTAGGGATATAATCTGAGGCTACATCAAAGTAGACCTCATTAGCATAACCTGTTGAATTTATGCCTCCGCCAGCAGACCAATATATATCGTAGTATTTGTATTTTGCCGCGTTTTGTGTTACTGAAAAGACATTCGCGCTTGTCCCGTACTGGGTTGTAGCCGGATATGGATAAATGGTAGAGGTTTCTGTTGCAGAATTTGAATTAATCGTTGCATCAAAAATAATTTCCGCTGACAAATTAGTCCAATTTGTTCCATCAATTGAACCTCTTAATACTAATTTGGTATTATCATTAAACTGCGAATAAATCCCTGTGTAACCCAATCGAATTTTAGAAAGTTTTACCGGGATATTCATATTAAACTTATATACCTCTACGCCTGCTCCAATGCCATTTCCTGCCGTTGATACAAATCTCACATCATAACTGACCTGACTATTCTTGCCATCTACTAATTTTTGTGGTTGGTTTTGTGGGCTAGACATAGAAAGAGGTGATGTAACAATAATATCTGGTCGATTTCCAAAATGCCAATCATTTTCAGCGTAAAAGCAATCTGGCGATTCAATTGCATCTAAAATTCCATCATTATCATCATCTAAATCTGTATCATCTGGAATGCCATCGCCATCTGTATCCTTACATGCAGCCAAGTTAGAACTAGTTGCAAAAGGGTCATACACCGATGTATAATTAACTACTCCTGGTGTGGTGCTTTCATAAACATTTAATAACCCATTATTATTGGTATCTGTACCCGTTGAAAATATAGTAATACTTGTTGCGCTAACTGAACTCTTTGCCTCAATAGCATCACTACATCCATCATTATCTGAATCTAAATCTATATGATTTAATATGCCATCATTATCTGTATCATTTGCACAATCTGCTTTTGGATAATTTGATGCTTGATAAGTTGCATTGTTCACATCAAAAAAGAATTCATTAGCTGTACCTGATAAAATATTAGCAGCTAAAACACCGTAAAATCTGTAATACTTATATTTTCCAGGATTTAATGTAAGAGTGAACTTATTTGAAGTTAACAATGACTTTGCTCCATTCAGTGTAGTATTTGATGCATCTGAAGGCGGTGTGAAAGCTGCTGTTAAGTCAGTCCAAGTAGTATTATTATTTGAGCCTTGTATTTTTAAACTATTTGCAGTTGCTGCAAAAATTTGAGTCGCATCATTTTTTTGAATATATATCGCATCTATTTGAGTAGGACTTAATAATTCAATTTTAAAAATTGTTTTATCCAATTGTGACTGAGTTGGAGTTGTCACAAATTTTGTTCCAGATAGAATTCCATCATTATCTGTTAATTCAGCAAAGTTGGAATATCCTGCAACTGTATTTAACTCAGAAGTTATTTTTGCAAATAAAGTTTTATCCTTTGTATTCCACTCATTAGCAGTCATAAAACAAGTTGGAGATTCTTCTGCATCCAATACGCCATCATTGTCATCATCAATATCTACTATATCTAAAATTCCATCCCCATCAGTATCCCTACAAGATGCTATATTAGCGCTAATTGCATTTGGGTTATATTTTAAATTGTAATTAACTATTCCAGATTCTGTAGAAGTCTCTACCCCATTCGCCAAGCCATTTAAATCATATGGCCCAGCTGCAATTGCATTGGCCACGTTTGTGGTTGTAGTTTTAACCACACCATATAAACCATTTTTTACAGTCCCTGTTGTTAATACTCCAGAGACTCCTGCCTCAACAGCATCATTACATCCATCCCCATCTGAATCTAAATCCAAACGATTAGGGATACCATCATTATCGGTATCTGTATCCACACAATAACGAGAAATATTCAGTGTTGTACCATTACTTGTTGCTGAAGTATTATTGAAATGATAAAAAGTAAAGCTTGATGCATTTTGTACCGTAAAGACAAAACTACCAGCTCCTGGCTGAAAAGATTCCTTTGGCCTCCATCGTATTGTAGCTGCAGCATAATTTGCAGGCACATCTACCCAAGCTGTACCATTATATATTTGTAATTCAAATGCTGGGTCTGAAAGGGAAATGACATTTCCTGCACTTGAACTAAAGTCAAAATATTCGTCATTTGTAAGATAGCCCTGAACTAATTTTGTGTTATTTCGAATAATGACACTTGTAGGAGCAGTAAATGATACACTATAGCTTGTTCTAACTCCCACACCTGCATTCACTGATACTCCAATATTACCATTGGCATCACCCGAAGGGGGATTCATTTGACCACCTACTACTGGTTGCGAACCTGAGTATTGAACATATCCTGTATTATCCACATTTCTATCAGTAAATATGGTAGGTGCTGAAAAATTAAATGGAATATTTGTTCCTTCTTCGCAATCTTTCACACCATCATTATCATCGTCTAAATCATCCATATCCCCAATATTATCTCCATCCGAATCAAGACAAGCATTGGCAAATGATTGTATAGCTGTATAATATTTGTAAGTGCCACTGAAAATTCCACTTTCTGTTCCAGTTTCCAACACATTCGCAAAACCATTGTTCCCAAAAGTTGCTGAAGTTGTTCCAGAAGTTGCTACAACCGCATTTTGCAAAGTAGAAGAAGTAGTTCCAGAAGAAATATTGGAACCTACTAAATTAATAGCAGTACCTGAACTTAGTGTTGCTTTAATACCTGCTTCAAATGCATCTGCACATCCATCTCCATCTGAATCTAAATCCAAACGATTTGGGATACCATCATTATCTGTATCTATATCCACCCCTCCGCATAAAACCCTAAACTCACCCAAGAACATGTTATAAGCAATATTCACTGTTAAACCTTCTGTACTAACTTGGTTTAAACTATTACCATTGATATCATACCAGCCTGTTAAAATATTTAATTTTACTTTGGTTGCATTTACGAATGTTTTTGGAAATTTAAAAACCTGAGCACCTGGCAATGAACCTGATCCATTAGGTTGTGCAGTCGTATATACATCAGTCGTAAAAACTTTACCATTATCATAAGTAATTTCAACAGTGAAATCTTTTGGCGGAGCGTCTCCTCCACCATAATTATAGGCATCAGGTGCCCATAAAACTACACCCCCTATATTAGAATTACCTGGTAAGGTATAATCAATAAAACCAGAAGTTAGAGGATCTTGTAATAACCAAGCATCATTTAAACTAGCTGGCGCTGTAGCCAATGCAGCAAGACCAGTTCCTGTAAATCCAGATCCATTAATGGTTAGGACAGCTGTATTTCCTCCATAAACGGGACTCGATGTTGCAGCAGTAGGTGTAATTAAAACAGAACTATTACAATCTGTCATCTCTTGTGTATCTAATATACCATCATTGTCATCATCTAAATCAAATTCATCTCCAATACCATCATTATCAGTATCAATACATCCATTCAAATGTTTACTTATCGCAGTATTATACACATAGGTGTCATTATAAACACCACTCTCTGGGGAAGTCTCTAATGCATTCGCAAAACCATTATTACCAAATGTAGCAGACGCAGACACCGAGGTCGCAACTACTGCATTTTGCATTGTGGTAGATATTGTTCCAGATGAAATAGTTGAACCTACTAAATTAAAAGCAGTTCCTGTACTTAAGTTTGCTTTTATACCAGCTTCTTTTGCATCCGGGCAACCATCTCCATCAGAATCTAAATCTGTTCTATTGGGTATTCCATCATTATCAGTATCTAAATAACTCAAACAACTTGAATAAATAGCCAACCCACCTGTACCTGAAGTGGTGGTACCACCTAAAATTCTAAAACTAACTTCAGCAATACCAACTGTATTTGCACCTGGAATGTTTTTTAAATTTACAATACCCCAAGACTGAGTTGATCCTGTATTTGCTATGGTTGTTTTAAAGTAAGGGATTCCAGAAACAAATGGCGCACCTGTAAATTTAGAGAAGTTACCAGTAAAATTATTCGTGTTATTGGGCTGTGGCGTCCAAATAGTACTTGTTGGTGCATAGGAAGTAGATAAGTCAAAATCAATTGCATTCAATATAGTCCCATCTGCTAACTTAACTGTAAAATCACCAATTTTATCATCTTGATAGATTGACGCGAATTCAAAGGCTATTTCTTTAACCGGCAAATCAAAAACAAACTTGTATCCAGCTTCTGCTTCAGTGAAAGAGTGCTTCATCCATACCGGAAAAGCTGCATTATAAGCCAATGCACCTCTTGAAGTGCCATCTATATTTGAAAAAGTATAGGTGGGAGGATAAGTACAAATTGATTCTTCTGCAGTATCTAATATACCATCATTGTCATCATCTAAATCATACAAATCTTTAATGCCATCGCCATCTGTATCTAAACAAACACTAGCCGATTTATACATTGCATAACCATATGAATAAATTCCATTATAAACTCCATTGTCTGCAACTACTTCTAAACTATTAGCAAATCCATTCAGACCATAACTTCCCGCTACAATTCCTGTACTACTAGCACTTAGCACCCCTGATTCAATCGCATCAAAACAACCATCACCATCTGAATCTAAATCTAAACGGTTAGGGATCCCATCATTATCAGTGTCACAGATTGCTGTGTTATTGAATAAATCATAATATGCATTTGCAATTTTACCTGTATTGGCTGCATACCATGGAGTTGTCTGTGTTATTGATCCATCAACAAACCAAGAAACAAATCGATCTTTATCTGTAGTACCTGGTAATTGTTTTAATCCTACTACTGCCTCAGTTACACTAGTTGACGTACTAAACAAAATATCAGAATTTGCAAGCCCCAACATGGGATAGTAAATACCCCCTAAAAGTGTATTAGTAGAGAATTGATTAGCATATAAATTAGATGAATTTTTGGTATAAGTTTCACTTGTACTAGTTGTTCTTGTAGTTGAAAGACTAAATGAAGTTCCAAAAACCGTGTTCAATAAATTCAATAACCCATTTTGATTGGCAACAACACAACAGTTATCCGATTGAATAATAAAAGATTTACTTGTTTTGTTTTGTATTGCTGTCTGCAAAGCAGCCCAATGATTTGCATGAATAGTATTAAATGCTGAACCACCAAAAATTACCATATCATAGCCATCATAAAATCCTTGAGGAACGGTTGCTGTTTCGATAATATTTGATTGTATAATAGTTGCACCTGGAAATTTGTTATTATCAAATTCAGCAAATAAATTAGTTCGCATTCCAAGATAATCTTCCGTTGAACCAGCAAATAATATTTTTTTTGCTTTCAAGTCACACTCTATATTATCTAATACTCCATCATTGTCATCATCTATATCTACTAAATCCAGTACTCCATCCCCGTCGGAATCCAGGCCAGCACATGTATTTAAACCAGCTGAAAGTGCAAATTTTGTATAGGTAGAATTGTAATTGATAATACCACTTTCAGTCGAAGTTTCAATTACATTCGCTAAGCCATTGGCACCATAATTATTGGTAGTTCCAACAATAGCATTTGAAATTGTTGTAGTTGTAGTAACCACTCCTGTATTATTTCCATTCTTAACAGAACCGGCAGACAAAGTACCTGTCACACCTGCTTCCTTTGCATCAGGACATCCATCCCCATCCGAATCTAAATCAAATTGATTTATAATACCATCGTTGTCTGTATCACATACTTCATATAAAGCATCCGAAGAAACAGAAATACTAGCATTTTGCATTGGTGATGCTATACCTGTATTTTGAAACTGTATATCATGACTTGTTGCAGTAGCCGTAAAAGAAATTAAACGTGTTTCCCATCCACAACCAAGTGAAGGTGTATATTGATCAATAACCGAAGTACCTAATTTTACAGTCACCTGTCCTAATGCAGGTGTTGAAGCAAATTTGGCATAATACACTTTCAATAAATATTTTTTTCCGACTACCAATCCCGTAAGAGTTGTTTTAAATGCTTCTTGTGTATTGGAATAAAAGTTTACCCAGGAAGTATGGCCATTGGGAGCTGCTGGTGCAGTGCCATTATTACATCCTCCAATCCAGTTTCCATAAATTGAATAAGCAGTTGTCGCAATATCTGGTGAGGAATTCGTAATAACCCAACCAGTAGGTACAGTAAATTCAGTAACTGCTGAAATTGTATTTGTTGCAGATAATTGTATTGTTGATTTACAATATTCGTCAGCATCTGGAACACCATCATTATCATCATCTAAATCTATAGAATTTATTATTCCATCTCCATCAAAGTCATCAATAGCAAGCATTCCACCGATGGTTTGCGCTCCCGCAAACACACTCAGTAACAAGAAAATAGAAACTAAAAAAGAAACCTTATTAGATACAATTCTACGAATACAGTTAAATAACATGTAGGGCAATTTTTGGACCGTACAAAAATGCAATTTGTTGTAAAAAAGCCTATAGAATAAAATCTAATGCATAGTTGATTTAGATAATATTTATCCCCAAATAATTGGCAATATAATAATATATAGATTTTATTCTATAATTAAACTAATTACTTTATAGATATAATTCTTTTCCGATTCAAAATAATAAATGCGAAATTCATAAAAACCTATTAAAATGATTACCATTTCAGAGATTGTTAAAGATGGGATTTTAGAAATAAAACTTCCTCAAAATGCAACAATCAAAAAAAAATATAAAATTATTGATAATGCTGGCACGCAAGTAGCAGCTGGAAAAATTACAGGTAATACACAACGTTCTTGTCTTTACATTGGACAGCTCAAAGAAGGAAAATATCAATTTATATTAAATGAATTAGAACCAGTTTCATTTACAATTTTGTAAGCACAATTTGAACTTCAGTTCCAACTCCTACCTTACTTACTATATTAAGTTTTGCATATATAAGTTTTACTAAATTTCGAATAATTTGATAGCCTACTCCATTACCATTTTTATACCTGGGCGTAAGAAAAATATCTTTGGGCTTAATTCCCGTTAGCAAAAAAGAAATCATTGATTCACTCATACCTAAACCAGTATCTTTAATTGAAATTGCGACTGCATTTGAATTTGCAACAGCAGTAATTTCAATTAACCCCTTATTGGTAGACCTAATAGAATTCATGATTAAATTGTAAAATAATACGCGCATAGGATCATACCAACCTTTAATCAACAATCCTTTTGGAACATTATTTACAATGCTTACGTGATCAGATTGCTTAAATGGTAAAACAAAATCTACTATAGATTCAAAAAGTAAATGAAGGTCCACAACTTGTTTTTGATCCAATTGATTAATGGCATCGAATTTTACCCAACTCAACAAATTTGAAGTAAGGTATTCTAGCTCTTTGGTAGTCGCCTTAATTTGACCAACTGGCTTAACAGAATCAGTACCTTTTAGCTTAAGTTCTAAATTTGCAGCGGTAATATGTAAATATTTAAGTGGGGTTAAAATATCATGGTTCATAATAGCAATAACCTGATCTTTTGCCTGATTCCTTCCTGCCAAATAAGTATTTAATGCTTTTAAATCTTTTGTTTTAACATCTACTTCTGCTTCTAATGCTCGCTGCCTTTTTAGATATATAGATGTTTTAATTATACCATATAAATAAATGAATACTAACATTAAAATAAAATAACCAAAATACATATAAGGATGCGCATACCAAGGATAAGCAATGGTATAATTTAAGGCGCGCGAATTCCAAGTTGTTGCGGTAGTACTTTTCCACCTAATATTTAGGGTGTGATAACCTGAACGAGGGTTTTCAATACTGATAATTGGATTTTTAACTAAAATAGAACGCCAAGTTCCTTTATTATCAATATCATATTCAACTTCTACATTTTCTTCCGAAATCATTCCAGAAATGCCTAATATAATTTGAATATTGTCTACCTTTTGCGAAATTTTTTTATTGACAAATAAATCTTCAGAAACTATTTGGTTATCAAATTTAAACTTATCAATAAATACAAAAGGCTCAATTTTATGATTAGGGAAAAGACTAGGATTAAATTGAATAAGGCCATCAATACCTGGCACAGAAATTTGTCCATCAAATAATTTTATGGCACAAGGAGTACAACCACCATTCATTTCTAAAATATCGATTCCTTCCTGCTTACCATAATATGTATAATTAGGCTTTAATTGCCTATTAGAAAAACTAGCAAGGACGCTTATAAAACTAGACTTAATCATTCCCTTATTAGTAGTAATCCAAACATCATTGTTGTCAGGGATAAAACAATGTGCAAATTTCAAATACCCATTTTTATCTAACGCTAAAGGTTTAATGATGTCCTTATGAATAACATATACACCACCGCCATAAGTGCCCGCTAAAAAGTAACCTTTGTATGCATAAAGCGTTCTAAAATGAGCAGCATTTGGGTCTTTAAAAAAAAGTGAAATTGTATTGGTTTTTAAATGATACAAAAACAAACCTTCGCTTGTAGCCATCAATACAACATTCCTATTATACAATACGACATCATATACCGTATAGGTTTCTGGCATTGTCCCGTAAGAAAATACTTTTTTAACAGAGTCTGTTTTACTAAAGAAGCCAACACCTAAATTGGAAAATAAATAAATCGAATCTCCTAATTGTAAAAAAGCGCTTCTATTGTAAAATCCATTAGATGTTAATAATTTCCGTTCCTTACTTTTTAAATTGTATTGTGTAACACCTAAAAAATTTGTGTATAAAAAAAGACTGTCGGACGTAATAAAAGTACGCGGCTCTGATACTTTATCAAAAAAACCAACTCTTTGATTTACTGCATCTCCATAAATCGCACCCGAATTAACCTGTATATTTCCATTAGGGAGTAACACTTGTGCATATGCCGATGCACTATTTAAACTGCTGGAATAAAAAGGCTGACGCCTACTAAAATATTGCGGATGTGCAATAATCAGCCCTCTGTTATCGGTAGCTAAAAAAGCTGTATTGGTTAATTTATCAAATTGAAAATACCTGATATAATCTTGACTAGGTAAATTGGGTACCCTTAAAGTAAAAGACACCAGCCCGTTTTTATATTCTATTTCATAAATATTATTGTCAAACAAAACATATGCATCTTCGTTAGACAGGTCCTGAAAAACCTTAAATAAAGTATTAGTAGACTTTTTTTGCAAAACAGGTAACCCTGAAACAGATACTGACTTTAACTTTGTAGTAAAATTTTGATCATTTCCTACAAGTACTTTATTAACAGAACCATTAGAACTAATAATAAAGAGTTGATTACCCAATACAAAAATACTTTGATTGCCTAAATTTTTTTGTAAAACAACGGTAGTGTCTTTACTGTACATAAGTAAGCGGTAATCCTCAACCTCAAAATAATTATTATTAATTTTTAATAATGGAAAATTAATAGAATTCTTATCCATACTTGTATGCAAATTAGCTGGCGCATAGATGTAAGAAAGCATTTCGTCGGCCCACCTAACTTTTTGTTTTGTATTTCCGTATTTGATTTTATTTTTTTCTATTGTAAATACAGAAGCGTCCTCTACAGTTCCAAAAATAGAATGGTCTTGTTTTTTAACAACATTAATAATCCGGCTATTTAAGATAGATGTTTCTTTGGTATCACCAAAAGTTTGAAAACCATGTCCATTATAACGCAAGATGCCAGACTCGGTAGCTACCCATAAAAACCTGTTTACACCATCAAACACTATCCCTTTAAGCGCATTGGTTGGCAAACCATTTTCGGTATTAATACGCTCAAAACTATATTGTAGTTGGGAAAATGAATTTGTGTACAAACCAAGTGTACACAACAGCACCAATAAAAATTTAGTAGCTAATCTGGTGCACATGCGCTAATTGCAATAGATGGGTAAAATTATCGGCCTTCACCTTATAAAAAATAACTGCTTTGATAGTAGAGATAGTATTCATTTTTAAACCAAGCGTGGTACTTATCTCTTTTGTGCGGAAGCCATTTAGTAAATAATGTAACACCTCCAACTCTCTAACAGCAAGTGTAGAAAAAGGATTACTGTCGTTATCAAATTGCTTTGAAAAAGACAGGTCTTCTAACTTAATAAATGATTCGATGTGCTTTTTAATTTCAGACTCAGAAACTCCTTTGTATAAGTATGAATGAACTTTATACTTCCGTAAAATTTTACCATACACTTCTACGGGTTGCATAGAATGTATTAAGATGGTTAAATTAGGATAAAGATTATTGATATTTTCAATGATTTCTAAAGCATTGCCATCAGGCATAATTAAATCAAGGATTAAATGCGTATAGGTTTGATTGTTTAATTGGCTCATTAATTCGGCACAATTAGACACTTCATCCACCACATTAACACCTAGCTGTTTAATTAAAGAGCCAAGACCCATGCGCACTATACTATGATCATCAGCAATAATAACTTTAGGCTCCATATCAATCAATTTTAATAAAATTACTTAAAAATAAACCGCTGCAAAGTATTAGGGCTTATTTTTTTACCTAACAAACTTGCATTTTTACTAATCAAATAAAATAAAGGGTTTGTAAACGCATCGTATTTTTTTCTTAAATCCATGCTATACGACTGCATTTTAACGTGACTATATTTATTGGAAAGTTTATAGTCAATTATAAATTGCTTCCAAAGCGCTTCATTAGGAACGCCATCATTACAAACCGCATATTTACCTATCGATAAATGATATTTTGTTTCCAGTACATTGATTACACTATCCATTTTAGGAAGTTCTACCTGACAATGAGAACAGGTAGGATCATAAAATATAAGTACTGTATAATCGTGCTGTTTTGCAAAAACATGTAAATCTTGCATGATACCAGTAGTATCTGGTAGCATTATATTGGCACAGGTATCTAATAGTTTTAAACTTCTAATGGACGCGGCCTCTTGTATTAAACTTTGAGTAACCTTTTTGTCTAATGAAGCACAAGGCTTACTATTTACATATTTTTCAATAAACCCAGCATAGGCTTCTGTATTATTTTGAATCTCTCTATTTTTTAGAAGCTTGGTGAAATAATCAAAAACATAAGGATAGATCTTAGTAGAACAAGCCACCTGCTGCATAATGGTATCTACCCCCTTAGAAATACTATCTGCTTGCAAAGGATAATAAGAGAAATATTCGGTTAATACGCTGCGCACAATGGGGGTAAATAAAAACTTAGGACTTGAAAAACTAAAGTTTTTTATAAATTTGCTGCGGGCCACATAGTCTCTCCTACTTGGCACAGAAGCGTCTAGCACATTTAAGCAAGCAAAATAAATATGTAAAGCATCTGCTGGTTGCAACCAGGCCATAGCGCTTTTTCTAAACGCAATTAATGTATCGGTTTTAGATTTAAAGTAAACGGCCTTTTGTGCTAAATTATATTTTTTGCCTTTTGCAAGTTCTGCAGCATATGAAGAATCTACATGAGCAAACTTGTTTTCTAATTGTTGATAGGATTGTAATATTTTGTTCTTTTTGGTATTGGTAAGCATGGAGTCTAAATAGTTAGCTCCAAAAAAACGAAAGCTAAGCGTGTCTTTATTTTCTAAAATAAAAGAAACCTTTTGTTTAGATGTTGGAAAGTAAAAAAAGTACACGCCTCCAATAATGGGTTTTGCAATATTAAGTGTTGCAATTTTACCATTTAAAAGAATGGTATCTTTTGGAATAAAGTTTTTGTCATCAAATACCGCACCTCTTATATACACAATACTATCTACCGGACCAACCGCCGACACCTTAATTTGGTATTGCGCCAATACTGCTACTGGTAGTAAAAGAATAATTAATATATTAAATATAACTTTCATATAATGAGCTCCTTTCAAAAGTCGTGTTTAGCTGTCAATAATCAAAAAAAGAGGAATAGATTTAGTTCTATAGAATTGGGTGAATGCTTTAGGGATTAGCGAAGCTGAGTAGTTCAGGGATTAGCGAAGCTGAGCCCTGAAGGGGGCCTGCATACTAAAAAGCCTAGAAAGGGCTTCGCCCTTTTCTTTTTTTATGGGCCCAATTTCGCTTGAACCTTTGGTTCAGACTCATTTTTCCCATAAAAAAAGCCAGCTCAATGTGCTGGCTTTTTAGTCTGCGGAGAGAGAGGATTATGAACCATAACCACTAAACTCCTGTATATCAAGTATTTTGCTTTTCAATTTCTCTTTGGAAACCCCCTTAGAAACCAAGCAGCCAAAAGGAGGGCTTGATTGTCTAGTTTGAGTTTCCTTAGGTTTCACAAAGATAATGAACCTAAGAAAATATCAAAACGATTTTCTTTCTTTTTGAATTTCCTGGATTGCATATTCATTCTTGGAATAAATGTCACTCATCATTTTGTTGATTGCACCAAAATGATCGCTTAAATTTTCTGTTTCTGACAAAAATCATCAATCTCCCCAAAACAGCCGCAAACCCTTGCAAATAGGCAGTTTTCTAAAATCATATCTAGGTTGGCAAATGGCAAGGTATATATATATATCCTTGCCAATTGCCAAGTGGGTGATTTTACCATTTTGGTGAATCACAAGTAATTTTCATTTTGACCTCATTTGACAAATGACTTTCGTTATTATTATAATTTTTTAACCAAACGTACAAGTCATGAAAGAATTATTAAACAATGCATTGGCGCAATTGAAGATTGCCCGTATTACAGTTAATCCTCGTTCCTTTAGAAAACAGATCTCTCTATTTAAAATTGATGATTCCCAAGAGGTGGAATTTAACGGCTTAAAATCTACCGTTACCTATCACGAACACCTTTACACCTTCTACCTACCCTGCAAAAGGCTTGTGGATGAAATGATGAACAACTCGCTCAATCAAGCTGATTCCATTAAAAGGGAATTTGATTTGTTCTGCTTTGAAATTCGGGAATTTCGGCAACGGTACTTTCCCAAAGACTATGTTGATGTTTTGCTTCATCGTGTAGAGCTCCACAAATCCACTTCTAGGGAGCTCGTTAACAGTGAAGCAATAAAAAAAAATTCTTGACTATTTTACCGTTCAGTATCAAATGCTGGATCTATTAGAGCAATTGTACTTGCACCGCATCGCTCACTTGAATAAATACGCCCTACGGCAAAGTAACATTCATAGCAATCAAGATTTATCCATTCCAACAAAACAAGAAATATCGGCCTATATGTCTGGTCAGCTATCCTTATTTCCAAAAGGCAGCGGCATGACACTCATTCAATGGCAAAGAGACAAAGTAGCCTTTATAGAGCTTTTTGTGTCGGTTTATGAGAGCAACTCAGTAAAGGCAATTGATCGGCCTAAAATCACCAAAAAAGAGTTTTTCGGGATCCTAATGTGGTTTTTCAATATTCAGATTGGAAACATCGATTCTACGTTGCAAGCTGCTAAAAATAGAAAAATTGAACAAAAGCCCTATTTGAAGGAGCTCATGGAAGTATTCGACAATTATTGCGCCAGGGGTCTTTAAAAAAATCATTGTAGTACAATTGTAGTACAATAAGCAAGCTGGAAAGTGTTGGTAGCATTGCAGCCTAATTAATTAATAGGCAGCTTATGTGGGAAAACAAAACCAATAGTACAGAAACACCTAGCATTAAATTGCTAGAAGAAAGGCTTGTGAAAGTTGAGCGGATCCTGAGCCAACTTGCTGAAGAAGTAAAAGAACCTAAGAAGGAAATGAAATACCTGGATGTTGCCAGTGCAGCAAAAATCCTGGGACTTTCTAGAGCACAAATGTACATCCTCATGAGAGATGGCAAACTGCCATACACTCATGTGGGACGACAACGGCGACTGATTTTATCAGACCTAGTCAACTATGTGAAAAAAGGCTATCAGCCTGCTAGAAAATCTATCATTTAACCTTCTTAAAACTTTTATATGTCACTCAATAAAGATTCAATTCTTCAAGCAACCAACAACGGATTAAGCATTTTTAAGCACTTCCTAGGAAGCAAATTTTCAAAGGTTGGGAAATCCTTTAAAAGCCCATTCTATCAAGATTCTAAAGCTTCATGCTATTTGTATTTTGATAAGAAATCGTTTATCTATAAGTTCAAGGATTTCGGGGATGCCGAATACAGTGGCGATTGCTTTTTCTTTGTCAGTAAAATTTTTGGACTCACTTGCGATGACCGTCAAGACTTCATAAAAATTCTTGAAATCATCGACAATGAATTAGGCCTTTGCCTAGAGGATACAGACCAAAAAGTAAACCGAATAGTACGCGATAACAAAGGTGAAGTTCAAAGAGCCTCATCCCTACCTTCCATTCACGATGGATTTGAAACAGCAAAGACAAAATTGCCAATTCAAACTAGGGAATTCAATGAAAGTGAAATAAGGTTTTGGGCGCAATACGGTATCACCAAAGAAATTTTAGATCGGTTTAATGTATCGGCCATTGAACGCTTTATTGGTATTGGAAAAGACGGCAGTGAATATGCACTAGGCAGCACCATTGAACAACCTATGTTTGGTTATAACGGAAGACGGTACACGAAACTATATCGACCGTTTTCAAACCTGCGTTTTTTGTACACAGGTGAAGTAACCGAAAGTTATGTTTTTGGATTTGACCAATTACCCATTCGTGGAGATGTTCTTTTCATTACAGGCGGAGAGAAAGACGTGTTGAGTTTGGTATCTCATGGCTTTCATGCCATTTGTTTCAACAGTGAAACAGCGCACATTCCAAAGAATTTAATCAGAGGCCTGGGTTATAGATTCAAACACATCACTTTGCTTTACGATGTTGATGAAACTGGAAAAGCTTCCATGGCAAAGCTTACCAAAGATTTAAAAGAGTACCAACTTAAAAGTTTATACCTGCCGTTGTCAGGCGAAAAAACAGAAAAAGACATTTCTGATTTCTTTCGCTTGAAACATTCGGCGGATGATTTAATGATGCTGTTTCGAGAGATGCTCGATCACTTGTACGAGGATACCATAGCGGTAATGAAAAGTTGTGAAATTGATTTCGAGAATCCGCCAAAAGCACCTGAACCGCTTATTACCATTAATGATGTAACCATTGGTACACCTGGGAACATTGTGTGTGTTGCTGGATCCGAAGGCAGCGGTAAGACAAACTATTTAGGTGGGATTCTTTCAGGGGCGATTAAACCAGGTGAGATAGAAATTGACACGCTGGGAACTACAATCAAAGAAAATATTGAACAGCGAGCAGTTTTACTATACGACACTGAGCAATCCGAATTCCAACTCTACAAAAACCTAACCTACATCATTCGAAGGTCTTCGCAAGAAAAGCCACCTTCTTGGTTCAAAGCATTTTGCTTAGTGGGTATTTCACGAAGTGAACGTATCAATTTAATCCTGGAATCAATGGATCGATTCTTTTATGAGCATGGAGGTATTCACATGGTAGTTATTGACGGTATTGCCGATTTATTGGGAGCTGTTAACGATGAAGAAAGCTCGGTAAAGCTAGTTGAGGAACTATTTCGAATGGCAGCTATTTACAATACCGTTATAATTTGTGTATTGCACCTTGCACCATCGGGCATGAAGCTTCGCGGTCACCTAGGATCAGAAGTTCAGCGCAAGGCAGCAGGTATTTTATTGATTGAAAAAGACGATAACAACAATTGCAGTGTGGTAAAAGCATTAAAAGTTCGAGATGGCTCCCCATTGGATGTACCAATGATGCAATTTGGCTGGAGTAAAACCGAAGGCCGACATGTTTACATGGGAGAAAAGAGTAAAGAGGATTCTGAAATAAGAAAAACTAGTGAGCTCAAAGATGTTGCCAGCGAAATTTTTAAGAACCGCGTGTACATAAGTAACCAAAACTTAATCAAAGCCATTATGGAAAGTATGGATGTAAAAGATAGAACAGCCAGATCGTATATAAAATTCATGAAGGATAATGAAATCATTGAGAAAAACCCCTCAAATGCACTGGAATACAGCCTAATTACCTTGCCTTTCTAACGAAATTCGGAGTTTTTACTACGAAATTACCAGTTTTAGCCCCCCTTTTCTGGTAAAAGTCCTGCGGTTTTCCGTGGGACTTTCTTTTTTACCATGTGGTTCCGCAGTATTACTCATTTTGACCTTAAATGACAGAAAATTTTGATAACATCTTTGTAAGTAACGAAATTTATTCCCTATTTTTGACCAAATAAGTACAAGTAAATATTATACAAAATGCTTGGAGTAAAATTGAGAGAGTTAAGAGAAACGAATGGAATGGTTCAACGCCAAATTGCTGCTCTTTTAGAGGTAGATACTGCTTTTATTAGTAAAGTAGAAAAGGAGGAAAAGCAAATTAGTAAGAATCACATTAGTCGACTTGCGAAATTATTTAAGGTCTCTGAAAGCGAATTAAATTCATTTTGGGTTGCCGATAAAATTTTAGCACTTATTGAAGATGAAAAGAAAGAAAATATTGAACGCATTTTGGAAATTGTTTCTACATCTAAAAATATCAAAGCAAAATAATTACAATCATGTCAAAAGAGAAAAATCGGAAGGCAAACAATAAATTAATTAAAGGATGACAAACATTGCACAACAACAACAAGAATTACGGGCTAAAATATGGAGAATTGCAAATGATGTGCGTGGATCAGTTGACGGATGGGACTTTAAACAGTTTGTTTTGGGTACGCTGTTCTATCGCTTCATTAGTGAAAACTTTACCAATTACATTGAAGGTGGTGATGATAGTGTTAACTATGCAAACTATCCTGATGATAAAATCACATCTGAAATAAAAGATGATGCGATAAAAACAAAAGGTTACTTTATTTATCCAAGTCAACTATTCGTGAATGTTTCTAAAGCAGCTAATACTAATCCAAATCTCAACACAGATCTAAAAGCGATTTTTGATGCTATTGAAAATTCTGCAAACGGCTATCCATCTGAACCCGATATAAAAGGTTTGTTTGCCGACTTTGACACAACAAGTACGCGATTGGGTAATACCGTTGAAGGTAAAAACCTTCGATTAGCTGCTGTCTTGAAAGGTGTAGAGGAACTAAATTTTGGAAATTTTGAAGACAACCAGATTGACCTTTTTGGCGATGCTTATGAGTTTCTTATTTCCAATTATGCAGCCAATGCAGGTAAATCTGGAGGCGAGTTTTTTACGCCACAACACGTATCCAAACTCATTGCACAATTAGCAATGCACAAGCAAGACAAAGTGAATAAGATATATGACCCTGCGGCAGGTTCAGGCTCTTTATTACTACAAGCCAAAAAACATTTCGATAACCATATTATAGAAGAAGGCTTTTATGGGCAAGAAGTGAACCACACTACTTACAACCTTGCTCGTATGAATATGTTTTTGCACAACATCAACTACGACAAATTTAATATCACATTAGGCGATACGCTTCGGAACCCACACTTTAGCGATGAAAAGCCTTTCGATGCAATTGTTTCTAATCCTCCATACTCTATTAACTGGATAGGCGATGGCGACCCAACACTTATTAACGATGATCGTTTTGCTCCTGCGGGTGTTTTGGCTCCTAAATCAAAAGCGGATTTTGCCTTTGTATTGCATTGCTTAAGCTATCTGTCTAGCAAAGGCAGGGCAGCATTGGTTTGTTTCCCTGGCATCTTTTACCGTGGCGGTGCTGAACAGAAAATCAGAAAGTATTTAGTTGATAACAACTTTGTAGAAACCATTATCTCCTTAGTACCAAACTTATTTTATGGCACTCCGATAGCAGTAACAATTCTTGTTTTATCAAAGCACAAAACAGAAAATAAAACACAGTTTATTGATGCAAGCGGTGAAACTTTCTTCAAAAAAGTAACTAACAACAATACGCTAGAGGACAAGCACATTGAAAAGATTATGGAAATATTCGATAGTAAAGCAGATATTGAATATGTGGCTAAGTCTATCGACAACTCTAAAATTGCCGAAAACGATTACAACTTATCTGTAAGCTCATATTTGGAAACTAAAGACCATAGGGAGCAATTTGACATAGTGGAATTAAACACTGAGGTTACAAGAACGGTAGAAAAGATAGATAGGCTTCGTATAGATATTGATTCAATAATAAATGAGATTGAAGCATGAGTTATTTAGAGAAATTATTGGAAGGCGTTGAAGTTGAGTGGAAATCTTTAGGGGAGACTCTTGTTCGTACGAAAGGAACAAGTATTACGGCAGGTCAAATGAAAGTATTACATAAAGATGGAGCTCCTTTGAAAATCTTTGCAGGAGGGAAAACAGTAGCTTTTGTTGATTATAATGATATTCCATTAAAAGATGTAAACCGAGAACCTTCAATTATTGTTAAATCTCGTGGTGTAATAGAATTTGCATATTATGACAACCCCTTTTCACATAAAAACGAGATGTGGTCTTATCACTCTAAAGATAAAAATATTAATATAAAGTTTGTTTATTATTTCCTTAAGATTCAGGAACCCTATTTTCAGAATATTGCAGGAAGAATGCAAATGCCCCAGATTTCAATTCCTGACACCGAAAAGTATAAAATTCCTATACCCCCTGTCTCTGTTCAAAATGAAATAGTTCGTATTCTTGATAAATTTACGGAGCTTACAGCGGAGCTTACAGCGGAGCTTACAGCTCGTAAAAACCAATATGCCTTTTATAAAGAACAGTTGTTTAGCTTTAATGAAGATGAAGTGAAGAGAGAACAATTAGGCGTAATTGGAGAATTTCAAAGAGGCAAACGATTTGTAAAGGACGATATGATGGCAGAAGGTGTACCCTGCATTCATTATGGTGAGATGTACACCTATTACGGCACTTGGGCAAATGAAAGTAAATCATTTCTTAGCGAAGAGTTAGTACAAAAGAAAAATCTCAGGATTGCTGTAAATGGTGATGTTGTTATTGTAGCTGCTGGAGAAACAATTGAAGATATTGGAACTGGAACAGCTTGGTTAGGCAATGAAGGTGTAGTGATACACGATGCTTGTTTTTCTTTCAGAAGCCAACTAAACCCAAAATACGTTGCATATTTTACACGTACAAAACAATTTCACGACCAAATTAAAAAGCATATTTCTTCGGGAAAAATCTCTGCCATTAATGCAAGAGGGCTAGAAAAGGCTTTAATCCCAATTCCTTCACCAGAAGAACAAGAACGCATTGTTTCTATCCTCGATAAATTCGATATACTCACAAACTCAATAAGCGAAGGTCTCCCCAAGGAAATTGAGCTACGAAAAAAGCAGTACGAATATTACCGTGATTTATTATTAACATTTCCAAAGAAAGAAACCGTATGAGCACCTATAAAGCCATAGCGGAATCAAATAACTTTATAATACTTGATAAATTCACCAAGTATTATGAGGTGAATGAAGCACCTGCCGTCTATCAAACGGAAGCCGATCTTGAAAAGGAGTTTATTCAAGATTTAATTAATCAAGGTTATGAAAACCCAATAAACCTGAACTCAATAGAATCAATGCTTACGAATGTAAGAGTTCAACTTCAATCCCTTAACAATATGGCATTTTCGGATGGAGAATGGTCTCGTTTTGTGGAGGAGTTCTTAGATAAGCCAAGTGATAACCTAATTGAAAAAACAAGAAAAATACACGACAACTATATCTACGATTTTGTTTTTGATGATGGACATATCCAAAATATTTACTTAGTTGATAAAAAGAATATTGCACGTAATAAAGTACAGGTAATAAAACAATTTGAACAAAAAGGGACACATGCAAATCGTTATGATGTAACCATATTGGTCAATGGCTTACCATTGGTACAAATAGAACTAAAAAAGCGTGGAGTTGCTATCCGTGAAGCTTTTAATCAGGTGCATCGCTACTCAAAAGAGAGTTTTAATAGTTCGAATTCGCTATTTAAATATATTCAGATTTTTGTTATTTCAAATGGCACTGACACCCGTTATTTTGCCAATACCATTGAGCGAAGCAAAAACAGTTTTGACTTTACAATGAATTGGGCAAAAGCAGACAATACATTGATTAAAGACCTTAAAGACTTTACAACAACATTTTTTCAAAAACATACGATTCTAAATGTGCTTTTAACTTATTCGGTTTTTGATACGAGTGAAACGCTGCTTGTGATGAGACCCTATCAAATTGCAGCTACAGAACGGATGCTTTGGAAAATTGCGAGTTCATATCAAGGCAAGAAATGGTCAGATACAGAAAGTGGAGGATATATTTGGCACACTACTGGTTCTGGAAAAACATTGACCAGTTTCAAAGCGGCTCGTTTAGCCACACAACTTGATTTTATTGATAAAGTATTCTTCGTGGTTGACCGAAAAGATTTGGATTTTCAAACCATGAAGGAGTATCAGCGTTTTTCTCCTGATAGTGTAAATGGATCAGACAGCACAGCAGGTTTAAAGAGAAACATTGAAAAGGATGACAATAAAATTATAGTTACTACCATACAAAAACTAAATAACCTCATGAAAACGGAGGGTGATTTAGCTATTTATCAAAAGCAAGTCGTTTTTATATTTGATGAAGCACACCGTTCTCAATTTGGCGAAGCACAAAAGAATCTGATTAAGAAGTTTAAAAAATTCTATCAATTTGGTTTTACAGGAACACCAATCTTCGTTCAAAATGCCTTAGGTGCTGAAACAACTGCAAGTGTTTTCGGTCGTGAATTGCACTCGTATGTAATCACGGATGCGATTAGAGATGAAAAAGTTCTGAAATTCAAAGTTGACTATAATGATGTTCGACCTAAATTTAAGAACATAGAAACTGAACTGGATGAGAAAAAATTAAGTGCGGCAGAAAACAAAAGGGCTTTACTACATCCAGAACGCATTAAAGAAGTATCTCAATACATTTTACAGAACTTCAGGATAAAAACTCATAGAAATCAAGTAAGCAACAAAGGATTTAACGCCATGTTTGCCGTAAGTAGTGTTGAAGCAGCCAAGTGTTATTATGAAGAATTATACAACTTACAAAAAGAGAGTGAAAAGCCATTAAAAATAGCTACAATCTTTTCTTTTGCAGCAAACGAAGAGCAGAGTGCAATCGGTGAAATAGTCGATGAGAGCTTTGAACCATCTGCTATGGATGTTAGTGCAAAAGAGTTTTTAACGAAAGCAATTAATGATTACAACGCAATGTTCAAAACCAGTTATGGTGTTGATAGTATTGAGTTTCAGAATTATTATCGTGACCTTGCCAAACGGGTAAAAAACAAAGAGATTGACCTAATCATTGTAGTAGGAATGTTTTTAACAGGTTTTGATGCCCCAACACTCAACACATTATTTGTTGACAAAAATTTGAGGTATCACGGTTTAATTCAAGCATTTTCAAGAACAAATAGAATTTATGATGCAACAAAGACATTTGGAAATATTGTTACTTTCCGTGATTTAGAAAAAGCAACTATTGATGCAATTACGTTGTTCGGAGATAGCAATACTAAGAATGTGGTTCTTGAAAAAAGCTATAAAGAATATTTAGAAGGCTTTACGGACATTGCTACAGGTGAAGCTCGCAGAGGTTACGTTGAAGTGGTAAAAGAGTTAAATGAGAAATTTCCTAATCCCGATGAAATTGTAAAAGAAAAGGACAAAAAAGAATTTGCAAAGCTATTCGGAGAGTATTTAAGAGTTGAAAATATACTTCAGAATTACGATGAATTTAACCACCTTAAAGCAATCCAAGCAATTGATGTAAATAATCCTGAGGCAATAGAAGAATTTAAAAAAACTCATTTTGTGACAGATGAGGATATTGCCGCAATGCAAAAGATTGAATTACTCAAAGATCGTAAAGTTCAAGATTACCGTTCAACTTATAATGATATACGTGATTGGTTAAGACGCGAAAAAAAAGGTAAAGAATCTGAAGAATCAACCATTGATTGGGACGATGTTGTGTTTGAGGTTGACTTACTAAAATCGCAAGAAATAAACCTTGACTACATTCTTGAATTGATTTTTGACAACAACAAAAAAACTAAAGATAAAGACACATTAATTACTGAAATACGCAGGGTTATTCGAGCAAGTGTTGGCAATAGAGCAAAAGAGAGTTTAGTAGTTGATTTCATCAATGAGACTGACCTCGACACTCTTCAAGACAAAGCAAACGTTATTGATTCTTTTTTTGAATATGCTCAAAGAAAACAAAAAGCAGAAGCCTCTGAATTAATCACCGAAGAAAATCTAAATGAAGAAGAAGCAAAGCGATACATAACTGCTTCTTTAAAGCGTGAATATGCTAGTGAAAATGGCACAGAATTGAATGCTCTTTTACCGAAAATGAGTCCTCTAAATCCTGAGTATTTGACAAAAAAGCAAAGTGTTTTCCAAAAGTTGAGTTTCTTCATTGAAAAATTTAAAGGCGTAGGTGGAAATCTTTAAATATGGAGGAAGTTGAATTTAACAGAAATTATTAAAAACAACATGGAAGTTATATAAAATGGAAGGAATAATATATCTATTGTCAAATCCAGCTATGCCTGGAATTTTAAAAATAGGAAAAACAACAAAAGAAGATGTAAAACTTAGAATGAAAGAGCTTTATTCTTCGGGAGTACCTTTGCCTTTCGAGTGCTTATATGCAGCAAAAGTGAGAGATATTGATAGCGTGGAAAAAGCTTTACATACTGCATTTAGCCCTGACAGAGTTAATCCCAAAAGAGAGTTTTTTGAAATAGAAGCAACACAGGCAATTGCCATTTTAAAACTCTTAGAATTAGAGAATGTAAGTCCTCTTGTGGAACAAGAAGCAAATGTTATAGACACAATTGAGGTTGATGCAGCTAGAGTTTATGCACAAAAGAGACCCAGGATGAACTTCGAAGAAATGGGAATTCCTGTTGGATCGGAATTGTCGTTCAATAATAGTGGCGAAATTGCAGTTGTAATTTCTGATAGAACTGTACAATTCAGAGATGAAGAGACAAGCCTAACTAATGCAACACGTCAAGCTTTAGGAGATGGTTACGCTTACAATGTTGCACCTGGCCCATATTGGAGTTTCAATGGCAGAAGGTTAAGGGACATTTATAATGACACATATCAAAGACCTGAATAATATGAACAATGATATAACTCAAACATCACTATTTGAAGACGATTATCTAATTCGTACACTAGGAACTATAGCACATTCTAATGAAATAGCACTTACTGAATTAGTGGCTAATGCCTGGGATGCAGGTGCTACACAAGTACATGTGACTATTCCAGAAAATCGAGGCGAAAAGTTAATTGTTGAGGATAATGGAACGGGGATAACAAGCGTGGACTTCCAAAATCGTTGGATGAAATTGGGTTATAATAGACTAAAACATCAAGGTAAAAACGTATTATTCCCTCCTAATGTAAAAGGAAAAAGAATTGCCTATGGTAGAAACGGCATTGGACGTCACGGTTTACTTTGTTTTAATAATGAGTACAATGTAACCACTTTTAAAGGAAATGAAAAATCAGTTTTCAATATCTCTACTTCAAGTGCTGAGCAACCATTCGTCATAAAAAGTTTCGAGATCACAACCCAACCATTTGAAAAATTTGGTACCAGATTAGAAGTTATTGTTGACCGTAATTTGCCAACTGAGAACAGAATGTTAGAAATAATTTCAGCAAGATTTTTACATGATCCTTCATTCCGTGTCTTTATAAATGGTAAAACAGTTGAACTAGAAGAACATACAGGATTGATTGACAGTAGAGAAATTTTAATTAATGATAAAATTAAAATAAATGTTCATTTCATAGATACTAAAAAGTCCTCTAGAAGCACTATCTATCAAGGTATAGCATTTTGGCAAAGTAACAGACTAGTAGGTGAACCAACTTGGATTTTAGGAAGTGATTTTGTAATAGACGGTAGAACAAGAATAGCAAAAAGATATACTATTGTTGTTACGTCTGATGATTTAGCTGATTATATTCTGGAGGATTGGACTGGATTTAAAAAAGATTCTGATTTAAATCTAATGTACTCCGAAATAGAAAAATATTTCAATGAGATAGTTTACAAAATATCAAAAGAAACAATCGAGGAGACAATGAGTCAAGTTACTGATGAGTTTTCCTCTGAAATTTCAAGTCTTTCGCCAATGGCAAAGTATGAATTAAATTTAGCCATCCAAGACATTGCGATCTCAAATCCTACTGCAAAGGCAGAATCTATTTCGCTAGCCGTTAATACCGTTATAAAACTGGAAAAATCAAGATCAGGTAAAGATCTATTGTCTAAATTAATTAATTTGTCTGACGATGATATTAATGGATTAAATCATTTACTTGAAAACTGGTCCGTTAGAGACGCATTAAGTGTTCTTAATGAAATAGATAATCGCATTTCTGTAGTAGAGGCTATACGAAAACTTTCATCAGATGAAGACGTTGATGAATTACATGTGCTTCACCCTCTTGTAACATCAGCAAGATGGTTGTTTGGGCCTGAATTTGAATCAGCTGAATTTGCGTCCAACCGACAACTTCAAAATGCAATTAAGATTGTTTTTAAAAAAGACATATCTACGGAACAGTTTACTAATTCAAAAAAACGTCCTGATTTAGTTATATTCAACAATTCAACAGCGTCAATTAGTGGAACTGAGCTTCACGATTCTGAAACTGGCCTAGTCTCAATTAACAAGGTACTTTTAATTGAACTCAAAAGAGGTAAGTTTAAAATTACCAGAAATGAAAGAAATCAAGCCCAAGGATATGTTGAAGACATAGTCGGTTGTGGGGCATTAATTGGAAATCCATTTGTTGAAGCATTTGTAGTTGGTGATTCATTTGGCGAAAAAATCTCTCCCGTAGTTGTTGTTAAAAATGATAATAATATTGAAATCGGCAAGATTCGCGTTACCACTTTTGCACAACTCGTAGATACTGCTGAAAAGCGTTTATTCGGTTTAAGAGAAAAATTAGCAGAACGTTATGATGATGTTGACGGCATGTATTTGTTTCAAAAACAAAGCCTAAATCAAAGTAAATTAGAACTATAAAATGAAATTCGGATTCCGCATACCGTCCCTCACCAAACGAATTGCAGCTCGCACTTCGGTAAAACGTGTTATTCGCCATAACCTAGGTTTTAAAGCACCTAGAGGTATGGGTTGGATAACCGATCCTAAGAAAGCTTTGTATAATAAAGTGTATAATAAAACAAGTAGAGGCTGCTTGGTTAGTTTGGTTATTTTAATGAGCATGCCATTGGCTTTGGCTTATGGGGTTTGGAAAATTTTTATCGCATGAAGCTGCGTCACTTTATTATAGTTTGCAGTTTCCTTCTGCTTGCGGCTTGTGGAAATAGCAGTGATTCGGACTCAGGTAGAAAACCAGTTTATGTAAAGCCGAGTATTGATTATAAAGGAAAATTCAGAAAAGGACATGTGCGTATGCCTGTGAGCACAAAAAAGAACGCCATTAAAAGTCAGAATCGTTCCAGGTATTATTACCAGACCAGGGGAAAATACAGACGTAAAAAGAATTAAGTATTTTTCTTTACCACCTTTTGAATAAAGCGGATAAATTCTTTTGATCCTAGAACCTGTACTTCCTCTAAAAATCCCAATACAAATCGTCCTGGGGCTTGAAAGCTTTGCACGTTTGCCTTGAAATAATACTTACCTGTATCGGGAATTGGTTTAATAAATGCCGCACTCATGGGGTATTCTTCTTTTAACACCAGGTAAGCTCTCATGGTCATTTGCAATTCTATTTCTTTATTCATGCTTTTGCCCTGGAATCCAAAAATATCAGGCTTGTAAAATTCATGTTGGGCTTCATGCTTCATTGGAGTATCCTGTACTTCTACCCCAGTCATGCGTTCAATATTGAAATACTTGTTGAGCCTTGTTTTAATCTCAAAAGCAGAAACCGAATCGTAATTATCGGTAAAACAAGTTGGTTCTACCAATCGATCCGTCACACTCTGACTGTTTGCAGAACTATATCCTTTAATCAAAAGTTGTTTTCCCTCTATGATTGCTACTGAAATCTGCTCCACAATTTTGGCAAGGTGTGCTTTGAATAAGCTATTGGCACCTATTTCAATTTCGCTAGACTGCTGCACCTTTTGTAGTACACTCTGCGCTAATTGATTTTCTTTTCCTGACGACAGGAGTAGCATCTTTAAGTACTCGGCTTCCTGGGGTGTAAACGGAATGAGTTCAATATCTGCCGTTGATGCTATGAAAATTTTATTGTTACTGTCTCTCTCAATGGTGAAGCCAAGGTCTTTTAATAAATCGAGATAACGATATACAGTTCTTTCGGATGTATCTAAAAAGGATTCGATGCTTCGAACTGATTTAGCAGGTCGTGCTTTCAGGTAATTGATCAGCTGAAAAAGCCTGTAAATTCTATTTTGATTGAACATATTAAAAATAGTTTGTCAAATAAAGTCAAATCAATTGAAGTAGCCAAGTGTTTGACCCCATTTGGCAAAATCATTGTGTTAATTTGTCTCAGTATTCACTAATAAAATAAAAAAATGTACAAAAAAAACCTAATTATTGCAGCAGCGGTATGTCTGTTCTCTCTCCAGATTTATGCCCAAGCTCCAGCGAAAGAAAAAGAACAAAGTAATGCAGAGGCCTTTTCTGCCAAAGCAGGGACTTTAATGCAAAAAGAGTTTATCGAAATTGGAACAGTGAAAAAAGCTAAAGTCCAGGTACTTTATTACACCGATCTCATTTCAAACATTAAAAAATCAGCCTTGAAATTTGAATACGATGTTGTTTCCTCTTATTCTACCGACACAAAAGTTGCGATTCTTGATGTAGATGAAATTGATGGCCTTATGAAGTCGATTAAGTTGATGCAAGACAAAGTTATGCTTACCGTTCCAGTCAATTATACAGAAGTTTATTACAGAAGCCGTGGTGGTTTTGAGGGTGGTTGCTTTACCAGCAAAGGTGCTTGGTCATGCTATTTAAAACTAGAGAAATATGACAGTAAAAGTTATGTTTGGTTGGAAAGCGCAGACTTAACTACTCTTTACGGATTGCTTGAACAAGCAAAAGCTAAAATGTAATTGCCATGAAATTTAAAATCAAAGCACTTGCCGCAATCTGTGTTGTATTGATAGCTATAACTGGTTGCTCCAAAGAATCAATGCAGTCAAGCTACAAATATGAAGTAAGCGGTTCGGCTGGCGATTATAGTATTACATGTGAAGGAGCACCAAGCGGAACTGTTCAATATGCAAATGTTGGCAGCGGTTGGGCATACACATGGACTCAGACAGGAACACGTTGGTTGTACATGTCAGCTCAAAACAATACGGGCAGTGGAACTGTAACCGTAAAAATTATTCGCGATGGAAAAGTAGTTGCACAACAAACAAGCAGCGGAGCATACGTTATTGCAACCGTTGATGGAACCTATTAAAACTCCATACTTCCGCCAGCATTAAACCTGCCTGTGGAAGTTGCTTTTCCCTTTTCAACCTGTACAATTACATCAACTTCATGGGCGTGTTCATTCACGCCTTTGAATTTTCCTTCTTTGGTGGTGTGATAAATGAAAATGAATGAGACCTCTGGATGCATTTTTCGTAAGCTATCAATGTCGTTCACATCCATTCCAGCTTTGGAAACACTGTCAATAAAAACGAAATGAAAATCATTCAGGTTTTCAGGAACGCGATCAGTAATGTATAGATTTGAGTGATGTGCCTTTAGGCGTTCAATCTTTTCTTTCAAGGTATAGCCAAATCCTTCCTCAATGGCACAATACAAAACTTTACCATGATTTGCAGCCAGGTAGTTTGCAAAGTCCAAACACATAGTCGATTTCCCAGACTTTGGAAGACCATAAACCATGGCCGTGAAACCTACACTTGGATCACCAATGAGCTCCTTGTATCGGCCTTGTAAGCCTATTGTTTGAAAGTCCATGGCAAGTAATTCACCTGAACTCACAATCATTCCATTGTCATCATCGATACCGTTGAGGCTTTTTTTTTGAAACAAGTTTTCTCCAAGAATGCCCATTAATCCGTTAAGCTGTGCCTTGTTGATATTCAACATCGCAGAATCACCGTCATTGTAGTTTTTAAGCGTTTGGTAGGCTTCATTTAACTTATCGGCATACTTGTCCGATTTGGTGATCTTTCCTTGTTCAACCGCTTTTTTAATGCGATTAAACAACCGTTGAGACCTATCCTTAACATCTCGCTTTCCGTTAAGTGCGATATAGGATTTTAATAACGCAACAGAAAACATCCCTTCCTGGCTATGAGCAATTTCTAAATAACGCTTTAAGTTTTTGCTGTCAATCTTGATTTCCGCCATGTCGCCCATTTTTTCATAACAAGAAATCAGTTGTTTTTGCATCATATCAATCTCTTTGGCGTAAGGGGAGTCCTTTCCTATTTTGCGCTCGACAATCGCCTTTTGAAGACTGTGCAACAAGGTTAATATTTGTGCCTGACTTTTTACTTTTCCATGCATAGCAGAGTAACGCTTGATAAACTGAACATCGGTATCAATCAGTTCTACATCCTCGCTGTCGTATTCCTCTTTTTCAACCGCTGCTTTTTTAGGTGGCATTTTACGCGTTACAGTTGTTGGCTTTGCAGTAGCAGCTTTGGGTGCTGTTTTTACTGTTTTGGTTGGCAATGATTTTGAAGTAGCCACTACTGAGTTTGGATTTTTATCTAGGTATTCATTTAGCTTTTGAAAAAAAGCATCTACAACACGTTTGATGTTTTCATTTGAGTTGTAGGCAGCCCAATTATTTTGAGATGCACCTTCAACAAGTTTATGTCCTTTGGAAAGGGCTTCGGGTAAATTATCCCAGTTAATGCTGGCGGCTTTTGAGAAGTAGTTGTTCGTATTTAGCATGGTTTAAAAATTTATAAGTTCGAGTTCTATTTCAAGGGCCAAAGCTTCGAGCTCCAACTCACTTGTATTAAATGTTTGTGTTGATGCAGCTGGGGCTAGGTTTGTTCGGTATTCCAATAAATAATTCAAACGCTGAAATTCCGAGGCTCTATCCTGGGCACTTCTTCCTTCAACCTGCAATGCTGATTTTTTGGCTTGTATTTCCAGTCTAAGCTCCGCCCATTTTGGTGAGTTTTCATCGCCGTTATAACTTTGCGATTGGTTTAAAACAGCTTGTTTTTCCGCTTCGTATTGTGCCATTACAGGACTTAAATCGCTAGATAGTGAATAACCTCTTGGTTTTAATAAAGTGCGTTCTGTTTTGCGAACCTTGCTCACATACTCCTTGAAATAATTGAGGTAGTAACGGTTTGAAAAGTATATGCCAAGTACCTGATAGGAACTTTCTATTTTACGTCCAATGGCAAGAATTTCTTTATCCTGTTGATCCGTTGAATTAAGTACAGCCTCAATATCTTCTTTGAGTTCTTTGGCCTTTTTAGATTGCTTGTTAATCACTTCTCCATCTTCTGCAACTTTCGGTGTTTCCACTAAGTAGTTTGAAGCTAACAGCGATGTATAGAAATATCGAATGGCTTCAATGGATTTTTCACGGTATATTTTGTAGTCTCTAATGTCGCTTTGTACTTCTTTGAGCATTTCAATGGCTAGTCCGATTTTCTTATAATCGCGATTCAGCTGCTCTTTAGCCTGGTCAAAAAACATGCGCACCAAACGGTCTACATCGGTAATAAGTGCGAGCTTAATCTCCTCGGGATCCATGCTTTCTAAATCCAACACGTTTCCTCTATCACCCCTGAACCAAATATCATTGATACGTGAAGTCTTTTCCTCCAGCTTTTGGAATACAAATACATCCATGGAATCCTGAACCAATGGCATTACGATTCGGACATACTGAAACTGATTACCTTGTCTCCAGATACGACCTTCGAGCTGACGAATATCCGTTGGATTCCATTCAGGGTAACAGTTATAGATAACCGTACCGCGTTTTTGTAAATCAATTCCTTCACGAATGGTGGCGGTTCCAATGATGATTTTCACCACACCGTCCAGGAACGCTTCTTTGATGGTTTCTTTGCGCGTGTCGTTGATTTCAGAAGAGATGATTTCTACTTCATCCACTTTCACTTTGTCGTACATCACCCCACGCTTGTAGCCTACTTCTTTCTCCAGATATTCTTTGATCAGCGGGAAAAATAGTTTGCCACGGTTCATATAAATCACCTGGCCGCTAGCTGTTTCTTGGTGTTGCTCGTGCCATGCCTTTACAGATTTGATACAGTCCATGACATAGGCAATCTTTGGACTTTGCTCCACAAAATCCTTGTAGTCTTCAGGAGTTCCGTTTAACAAGAATGGAGACAGCGCATTATCCAAGCTGTAAGCCAATGCCCGAAATAAGTTACCCATATCGAGTTTCCCTTGCGTAGAACTTTTCGCCATGGCCACAATGCCATTTTGATTTTCACGCTGCTTGGGTGTCATGTTGATATAGGTCAGCACTTGTTTGTCCTGGGACAATCTTTCCTTGGCATTTTCAAAGCTATATAGCAGGGGTAAGTTGATTTTTTTTGGTCTTATCACACCAGCTTCTTCACCTGTTTTGTAAAGGATGTGGTTGTAGATAAGCTTTTGTAAAATCCTTCGGTTGGTGAAGCTTTTGATCACTTCCTTTTCTACAATTTCCTCTTTGTAATTAGCAGCCCATTCAACCGTTGGTAGCACAAACAAATCAAAGAAGGTATCCAGGTTTAAAATGCCGTTATCTCTCAATGAATCATAAGCCACGAGAGACAACATCGAATAAATCTCTAGTGGTGAATTAGAAAAAGGAGTTGCAGTAAGTAGCATGGTATTTCGACCATATTTGCGCTGAATAAAGCTAAGAATCAGAAACGCCTTTTGTCCAATTTCTGATGTGGCCGATTGAATATTGTAGCGCTTGTTTCCTTCATCATCGCTCTTTACGGAGGCGAACACATTTTTACACCTGTGAGCTTCATCAATAACAGCGTAATCAATACCAAGTACATCAATGTCGGCAATGGAGTTTTTTAAACCCACGCCAATCATCTCTCTGAATTTTTGGTATTCAATTTCTTTATCGCGGCTTGATTTTTCTTTGCTCTGCCCCAGAATATTCACTAGTTCTGTAAACAGTTCATCCGATACCGATTCACCAAAGCCCAGGCGTTTAAAACCTTCGTAAGTAACCATTGTAATGGATCGTTCGGCAACGGGCGCATTCAGATTAATTTTATCAATGATGTCTGTTCCTAGGTTGTACCAATCGTTTACTGTAATTCCAGTGTGCGACAAAACGCCCGAAACAAATTCACCCGTTTTTTTATCGGTGTAACCAATAATTTCATTCATCCACTTTTTGTAAGTGGGCTTTGGAACTACTACAATAGGACGTTTACATTTTCCCGAATACAGGTTATGAGCCAGGTTCACAATGGCGGTCATGGTTTTTCCCACACCCACATCAAAGGCATTGATACCTGATCCCATGGCTTCCATAAATGCAACACCTTCACGCTGAATGTCCGTGATTTGTAAAATGCCCGACTTAAAACGGGCCGAACATTCAAAGCCAATCGGAACTTTTGAGTAGTTGATATCGGATTGCCCGTTGTATAATCGGTTCCAGGAATAATTCAGCTTGTGTTGGTCGTCAAAGGCCAGTACTTCATGTAGGAACTTAGAGAATAGTTTTTCACCCTCGATTCGGGCATTGGCTCTAAGTTCTGCTTTTTCTTCCTTGGATAATTTATCGTCACGAAGCGATCTATTCGCCAAATAATAATCAGCAATATCAATGGCGGAACTTTTTTCAAAGTCGGTGTCATTGTTCAAAGTAAAAAGCCACTTAGTGAAAACATGTTGTAGCGTATATTTTGTTTCACCGTCAAAACGGATATTGATTTTTTCACGGTCTTTTTTGCGTTCGATTTTACCGTTAACCTTTTTGAGCTCCTCGGCATTTTCTAAGTCCATGTATTCTTCACGAACACTTGTTACATGAAACAACAATGGATCAACGGCAAAATCTGAAATAGCGGTAATGATTGGCCGTTCTTTTTCATCAGGATTCTCAACGGTAAGCAGTTCGGGCTTTGCTTTTTCAACCACCTGTTTGTGATTTTCCCAAATCTCTGCGCCGAAATGTTTTTCAATATCCTCTTTGTCGTTTTCTAATTGGGTAAGCCTATCATACATATTTCCGTAGGTATATGTCGGAAAAGGCAATAACTCACCAGCATGGTAAAACAGTGCGCCAGCTCTAACCAAATCAAAAAGCTGCTCTTCCAGTGCTTTTCCTGTTCCTTTAAGGTAGTAGCTTTCCCATCCGTTCATTGGAACGCCAGTTTTTCGCTTGTACCAAACCCATGCTTTGATTTCAGGTTCGGTGATTCCTTTGTTGTATTTGGCTACGACATCTGAAAACGGAATTTTCTTCCCTTCAGTATCGCCCAATCCTTGAAGCTCTGTGGCCTGTTTTAGAATCCGCTCCACCACTTGAGAATTACCTCTGATTTTTGTGGAAGTATAGGGATTCAATGTCCCCAAAGAATGAATGTTTGTTATGCCTGATAAGTAGCTCATAGTCTTTTTAATTGTAGTTCGTATTCCAATGCCAGTGCCTCCATCTCTAAAGCCGAAACATCTGTGCTAGCCACAAGATTCGACTGCATAAATCGTAAAGCATGGGTATTAGCATCCTCGATGTATCGGTAATTAATGTTCTCCAGTAAGAAGTCTCCATTTTGTATTTGAAAATTATAATCAACCCCATGAGAGAAGATTTGTATTTTGTATGTTCCGCAGCGGTAGTCGACCGAAAAATCTTGATTGCCTGGATCGAAGTAGTCAATGTACCAGTCACCAGGTAGCTCAAGAATCAATTGGAAATCACCCAGGGCATGGTTGATGGTATTAGTGATCCAAGTTTCATTTCCTTTGATGGATAGCGGAAACTCTCTACTTGTAGTCACAACCTCTTCGCCACACACTTTTTCAGGGTATAGATTAAACCAGGTATTAAACGTGCATAGTTCTGTGAGGCTCAACGGTTCATTGGAATAGTCTTTTTGTTTGGCGTAAACTTCCACCAAGCCTTTTTCATCTCTATCCTTTGGAAATACTCCATTGCGGAGTAATGCAACATGAAAATCCTTTGCATCGGATTTCGATAACACATCCCGAATCATGTCTATTCGGGCTCTGAGATATTTAGGGCTTGCAATGTCCACTAGATCATCTCCATTTCAGATTCAAGCATAGGAATTACAGCAGCAGGAACCATTTGCTCGTGTAGCACTTTACGTATCACCATTTGTTCGGTTTGCTCATATCCCTGGGGTGATTGCATCATTGCAAATAAGTTAGGCGCATTGGCCTGGGTAACTTTTTTAAGCTGCTTAAGAATTTCTTCGCGCAGTTTTTGCTCCATTGGATTGGGCTTATCGCTTGCACCACTGAGCGAACTTTCACTTCTTTCCGCAAAAGAATAGTATCCATTTTTGGTGACAATGATGTGGTCAACTAAATGTACATCGAACAGTTTCAACGATTGCTTTAGTCTTCGTGTAAGCTGTCTATCCGCTTCAGAGGGTTGCAGGTTTCCGCTGGGATGATTGTGTGAAATAATCACAGACTTTGCCAGCGTTTTTAAGGCAACAGCCACTACAATTTCAGTATCAACCATGGTCGCATTGATTGTTCCCGTTGAATGATGATAATAACCAATGATTTTGTTTGCCTGGTTCATATAGAGCGCAATAAAATGCTCTTGAATTTCGATTCCCTTCAGGATTTTTTCTCTCAGGAAATTGTACACATCATTGGAGCTCGTCACCTGACCAAAGAAATATGCTTCCTTATTGAAAGTAACTTCGATCTCACGGATTTTAAATTCCGCATCTAGCTCATCAATTTGCGTTTCTAAATCACTGAATGATGATTTATCAAATACCATTTGTGGCTGTATGCTGGGCTGATTGTAGTTCATGATTATTTGCGTTTAAAAACGATTATGTCGGTTGGTACTTTTGAGAACTTAAAAACGGGAGGTAAACGGTACGCATCTACAATGTCCGCTAGCTTTTCAATCTCCAATTTTTCACTTTGGTAGGTTATTCCATTTCTCAGGAAATTACTACCTGTAATAAAGACCATTATTCCACCTGGCTTCAAAAGCTGTAATCCGTAATGCATGAAAAACAATTCTATTTGGTGCATTTTGGGTTTGGTGAAATAGCTGCTATACTTGTTTTTGTATTTACCGTAAGGTGGATTGCCGATAACAAGTGAAAATGGATAACCTTCTAACCAGGTGAGTTTATCTTTTAACCTTGTTGTGTAGCGTGGCTCTTGTAAAAATGCCGTTTCAAAATAGCCTTCATAAATCTTTGCATCGGGGTATAAAATCTCTGTGATGCGCTTGGATATGGGATTGATTTCAAAGCCGTAGCATTTGGAGTTATTAGGAGCCCATTTTAGTAAATTTCCAGTTCCAATACTTGGCTCAAGAACTGATCCACCAGCTTTAAATCCATAGCGGTATGCCAGTTTCCACATGAGCTCACAAACAAAATCGGGCGTAAAAAATTCATAAAGTACACCTTCGCCAGTAGCTCCCTTTGAACCCTGTCCGCCAGAACCTTCATACTGAGCAATAAACTTCTTCTCATCGAAGCTATACGCTTCGCCTGCCTTGTCCTTCTTCAGGATTAACTGCTGGATTTGTTTATTGAGCTCAAATTGATTCATTACACCATGGATTGGGTTTCTAGTAATCCATTTTTACCTACCACTTTGATGATATAGGAATAGGCCTCTTTGCTTCGTCCTTTTACTCGGTCTAGTACCTGTTCAACCGTTCCAGTTCCTGGTTTAAAAAAGTATCCTTGATTGTAGCGAACCAATGCTTTGTCTAGCCTTAATACACCTTGCTCATTATGTTGGTCTATAAGAATGCCGATAAGCATGGCTCCTAATAAAATATTGAGTTCTGGCTTTTGTAAATCAGCACGGGTCATAACATTTCCCGTGTAATTATTTTCCTTAATCTTATGAGAAAGGTATTGCTGCTTCAGTGGGCCATTTACACGTGCACCTAGGTGTTTTTTTAATAACTCTATTTCAGGCGCTGTTAACCTTTTGGACTTGTTTTCCAAATGGATAACATCATTTCCCGTTTGTGGTTTCAATTGCATCAAACCCACTGCACCTGCCGAGCTCACGATACTTGGATTACCTGCACTTTCAGTGAAAATGATGGAGAGAATGATCGCCCCAGGTACATTGGTGAGTGTCTCAGCGAGCTTAATCTCGTTGTAATACTTTTTACCAATGGTTTCCATCTTTGTTTTATTCTGCGGCAATGCGGCAACAGGATAAAAAGTACGTGGGGTCATTGGAATTGGAACTGCTAACTCTGCCATACTTATGCTTTATAAAATGTGATCGTTCTCTGCGCTTTTTGAGCTGGAGTGATTGTTGGATTATCGTCCGTATTTTTCGAGTTTTTCTTGAGCAGTACCAACAAGGCCAAAGCTGCTGCGCCAAATATTATCTTGTTCATTGTTTTTGGATTTGAATGAGGTTGCTGTATTTTATGGTGGAATTAGGATTTGAAACACTTACCCTTTGTTGTAGCTTTCTAGGGGAGAATATCCAAAGCCAGGGCTTGATTCTTTCACCTTTGAAAACAACCTGTGTAAGCGTATCTGTGCTAAAAATGCTTAATTGCTGCGTTTTGTCATTGCCGATTCCGCTGATTTCATACCACTGATCCTTGTATGAAAATACTTTTACCCTAACAGTGTCATGAACGATGCTATCTCTTACTAGTGTAATGATGTTTTTCTGTGTTTCAATCACCGAAGTACTTACCTGAGTTGCCCTGTTTAATTTGACCCCCATATCAGTAACCGATTTGGCCTGGACGGGGAATAGTTCTTTCAATTCACCAGTGCGCACAAGCAACACATCGGTTTGAGCTGCGAGCTTTCCGTTTTGTGTTTGAATGTATTTTACTGATGCGTTCAATGTTTCTATATTGTTTACCAGTCGGATATTATCCTCTTTCAAACGTTGGTTACTTTTCCAAAGCAGTATGACTGCGCCTATTAAAAGAAGCAGGAATACTATTTTTTGAACTTGTTTGTTTGCGAGTATTTTTATGAGCGTATTCATCTTTTGAGGGTCTAGTTGTTTGCGACCAGATATAGGCCGATAAAATGGTCATGATTCCTGCGATACTTGCCGTAGCTACACCCTCCATTTTTGAATAAATAGAAAGCAGGGTAACTATTGCTAAAAATGCCGCAGCAGATAAGGTTAGTTTCAAGCGTGTTTGTGAGTTCATGGTTTATTATTAATATGGTGCTGGACTTATTTTTTCTTGAATGACATCGACTAGGTTATGAACCAGGTAGCTTTCAGCGAAATACGTGTCTTGACTTTCCACGTTGATGTTGACTACATTCACTGTTTCATCAATGCGTTCAATACTTGTGATTTCTTGCAACCCCAAAGAGTAATGGTAAATGCGGTCTCCAACTACAAGATTATTCGCTCTTTTGAAGGCATAGATTCCTTCACGAAGTGTCAGCAAAGGATGCTCGAAAGTAATTTTGAGCTCCTGGTTAATGAGGAAATAATACCCATATTGTGACTTTTGAATTCCAACAACAACAGAACTTTCCTCACTTGGTGTGAACGTATCTGTCGAGAATGTTTTCCATGCATCTTCTTGTTCACTGTCTAATCCAGTAATTGCGACCGTTTTTACCAAATCACCCAATTCTAGGTCTTCAATTTTTTTAGATGATCCGTCTGGAAGTAGGATTAATGTTCCATAAACCAAACATCCACCACCAGTGCCGCCACCTCCAGTTCCTCCACCTCCTGTGCCAGGATCGGTAGTTCCTCCGCCAGAGGTGGTTGTGGAAGAACAGCCATCCAAACAAGCGTTTACCCAAGTTCTGTTTTGTAAAACTTGCAGCGTGAGAAGTCTGGTGTCAGGACTTACGCCCATTCTGTAATCGTTTTCTTGTGGCTCTGTATCAGGATTAAGTACCCAATAAATAAAGCCACCTGAAAGCAAAGGATAATGACCAGTTGAACCGTAACCTGCACCAACACCGCCTTCAAATTGTTTGCGAGCAGGGATGCTTTGAAATGAATTTAGGTCAACAACTCCTTCTACTTGTTTGGATGCTATTTTTTCCATTTGTTAGTTGATTTAAGGATTAATAAGAATAGTTCACAACAATGTCATCTGTTGGTTCAGTTGCATAGGGAACTGTGAATGTCAAGGTTCTTGAACCGCCCGTATTGCTTGTGGTTTTTACACGAACTCCATTGAAGAATACATGAATATTGAAACCTGCTTTTGGGGTTTGTGCCAAGGTTACTGAAACAGCTGTATTTGCCGCACCTGTAAGCGCGGTGAATGTTTCAATCGTTTCGGTAAAAGCATCCTCTTTTGCGTTGGCTGTGCTTTGTGCAGTTGCCGCAGCGGTTGCCGCGTTATTTGCCGTGGTTTGTGCAGCAGCGGCAGCAGTCGAAGCACTATTGGCAGTACTCTGAGCAGAACTAGCTGCTGTTGATGCACTGTTTGCCGTTGACTGAGCAGTAGCTGCATTGGTAAGTGCTGAATCCGCTGTTGACTTGATTGTATCCAAGTTTACGTTGGCCGCAACTGTGATTTTATCCAATTTACCTTTGTAGGTTCCGTTGAATGCAAACGTATCAGCATTACTTTCATAAGATGCTTTTACGGCCGCTGCGGTCAAGGCATTGGTAAACAAATCTTCATCCGCAATCTTTTTGAAAGTAGAAGTTGAACCCGTTCCAGTTGTAACCGCTGTAACTATGTACAATGCCCATTTGGTGTCTCCATCATCATTTACAAAAACACGGTCGGTAACTTTTAGTCCCGTCAAGGCATTCTTTGCTGTATTATCTGCTACGTTGAAGGCGTTTTTTGCACCTACTACCAATGCATCAACCTCCGTTTTAGAATACAATGACAGGTTGGTTCGAGCAGTGCCCGCGTTGACATCTGATAAATTGTTGGCGATTTTTAGCACCTGAGCATCCAATGCTCTTGTTGCTAGGTCAGCCGATAAACCTTCAATCTGTTTGATTTTGATAAATTCGCTCATGTTTTATTGTTGTTTTTAATTGTTTACAAGGGTTAAGTATTTGATATAGACATGGTCTGTGGGTTCTAAATTGAATCCTCCATGCCAGTTTAATGTGCCCGATGAAATATCAAAAGCGCTGTTGGTTCCGTAGTCGTAAATCGCTCCGTTTACCGCAAGAAAAAGTCCTTCTGGATCAGAGGTATTTAGGTTAACCGAAAATTTGTCTTGGCCACTTACCCCAACTGTTAAGGGTACTTTTTGCCAATCAGCTCTCCATGTGCTGCTATCTGTTGATCCGCCGCCACCGCCAAGGTCGCCCTGCACATTATTGATTCGGTAGCTTTCGCCATGAATGATGATTTCATTGTTAATCGGATCTCCCAGAAGTTCCAGGATTTCGCGAACTGAGAAATTCTTTTGTTCTCCTGTTCTAACTTGTGTGAGTGTGAATGCCATTACTTTTTCTTTATCCAGTTTTTATAAATGTATCTGCCTGTCAAAAAGATTATTGCTGCTCCTGCGAGGGAGAATCCACCTTTGACAAGAAGATTTTTTTTTTAGCTATCTCAAGTATGCTTTCATAATTGGCTATCAAACCTCTCATGTATGCGTTTCTATTGTCTCCGTTTTTTTCAGAGATGTATGGACTGTGAGCAATCTTATCCGCGTATTTTTTGTAATCCATCGCAGCTGCATGAGCCGTTTTGTAATTGGCCGAAATCAACCGTGCAAAGTCATTAAAACTATCCTGCGGTGATGCGTATGTTCTGAACTTTAACTTGTATTGATTTTGTGCTTGATACACACCACCTTTCCAAAATTCATTGGGTTTACCACCTGCGGTGATGCCGAAAAAATTATTGTGTTTGGTCGACAAATTGGATGTTCCCCAGGCACTTTCGAAAGAGCCTTGCGCCAAAATAACCAGAGGATCCATTTTAAATCGATCGCCTGCTTTCTTTGCAAATTGGTAGTTATTGACTACGTATTGTTCGGTTTTTAAACTCATGATTGTTCTTGTAATTGAATGTATCGTTTGTCAACCCATCTTAGGGTATTGTCCACTGTTTGAAATTGTAAGTACTCACCATTGCCTGTATTCATACTCATGATGAGTTTACCTAGAACTGTATTCGGCATTGCATAAGCAATTGGAATCAATCGCTCATTAAGCACAGGTGTATTCATCCTGGTCAATAATCGAGGCATTGGAATGCCTTTCAGGGTAAAAAAGTCGGGCGGTTTTTTCCAACCCGTCAGTTTCTTTGTTGCTGGATATGCATCAAACATGTTTTTGTAGTAGGTGAAAATATCTACATACAATGAGGAACTAGAAACCCAAAAGCTTACGCGTTTTTTGTTCTTGTTTTTATAGGCAGCAGGGGCGTTCACCGCGTTTATTACATAGGCCACTTCAATGAATTTGACATTGTTCACTTCATCAAACTGCTGTCTGCCTGTGGCATAACCTAGAAATTCACCAGCATAAGCCTGGCGAAGAATATTTTGATCGGAAAACACTTCGTAAAATGCTCCATGATTACTTGCATCAGGCGAACTTCGAAGTGATACCGCTTTTTTTGCTACAATTAATTGATTGGCTTTGGCAAACTGAACTGGTGGTGCACCACCTTTTGACGTGTCTTTGTCTTTGTTGGAACTGATGATAGTAAGAAACTTTTGGTATTCACTAGTAGACAACTCATCTTGTATGTTATCAAGCAAATTGTCTTGATAAAGATTTTTATATGCCTTTTGAACACTATCCAAATTCGTAATGGTTTTTGCCGTATTCAATACAGTGCCTGTATCGGTTGTGTCCATACTCATCATCCATGAAATACCAGATGGATTCATTGCTGAGCGCAATGCCATCGCCTGGCGTACTTCGGGGCTGTCGTCTGCCTTATTTTGAGCATCCGATTTATTCAAAGAAGCAATGATGTTTTTACCCAAACGATAGGTCAGGTAAATACCGCCAACTACCAACGCACCATTGATGAGCTTGGATTGGTTGTTTTCGACAACTTGAATGATTTTTTCTTTAGTGGATGCCATATTCGTTTAATTAAATCATGCTTTTGATTTTAAGCTTCACCAGTGGGAGTTCAATTTTTTTTGAAATACTCACAAGCTCTTGTGCTTTGAAATTATTTGCAATGGTTTGAAGTGCCTTTTGTACATGCCTAGCTTCTAGGTCAGTAGTTACCTTCACTTGTATCAATACATCTTGTTGTGCCATGTTTAAGTAGGATTATTTATTGGTTGTGGTTGGGTGATAAATTGTAAGATGCGCTGAAGATTCCCTCTATCTTTTTCAATTTCAGAAAGCATCAAATACATCGTTCCCAGTTCCTGGTCGTTCATTGTTTTACAAAATGATAAGATCATTTCTAGGATTGTATCGCGTTGTGAATCCTTGGGTTCAGTTTCTGTATCTTTTCCTTGCTCAATATTTTTGTCTTCCTGTTCTGTTCCTGCAAGAAAATTCATTGCAGCGCCCATTGGGGAGTTAGTCAAAAACTTAGCTAGGCCAGGTAAAGCCATCCCAATGATATTTGAATAATATTCAACCTGCTTTTTCGCATCCAGGGTATTTTGCATATCCTGCATTTGAAATTCAAGTTCTTCGTTTTCCGTTTGTAGGCGTTGAAGTTCAGCACTCATGCGTTCCAATTCCTTAGAACGTTCCATTTCAGAGAACTTGCGCTGCACTAGATCATTCACTTCCGCTTCTCCCAATCCAGAATAACCAGAAAGAGCGCGTGGAATTTCATCATCTACATCCGTCCATTCAAAAGTCTTTGCCCATATTAAACTGCCAGAATCCTGGTCTTTAAATTCGACTTTGACCTTGTCAGGATTTTCAGATTTATCATAGCTCCTAACTAAGTGTGAAAAGTTTGCTACATCAGCCTGATCAATGCTATTGAGCTTCTTACCGTTTCGGTAGAAGACAGCATTAAACACCACTTTATTGTGTCCCTGTTTAGGGAAGGTTTGAATCATTTTCTGACTCACCTGTATAAGATGATATATCTTTTTCTTACTCATTACTCCTTGACGATTTGAATGAATTCTATATTCGGGTATTCTTGGATATTTGCAGGCAGCTCAATGGCCACTAGGCCACTGAATTCTTCTAGTCCTTCCAATCCGTTTTGACTGGTTAGGACTTCTAAACTGTTGGTATCTGAAATAATTCGTGTGCCAATGGGTAGAGCAAACGCGTTGGTGAGCAATAAATACTCATTGTATGCCTCAATTTCGTATCTCAGAATACCAGGCTTTGTTACTACGTTTTTAAAACGCTGCAACTCAATTCCAATGGTTCGCTGTTTGAACTGTTGATGAATGTGAATTAAGTGATCGAACATAATTGGTCTGGGTTTAATTCTTCACTGATTAGTTCTTGATCATCCTCTTCATTTTCATCATCCTCACAAATACATTCATCTGTTGGCGCTTTGGTTTTTGCAACCATCTCAGTACGTTCTTTCTTTTGAAAATTCTCCTTCTGAAATGGACTACTTAAACTCTCTGTGCAGCGCAGATATAGGCTTACGATGTAAGGCGCAAATACATTTGATTTCATAGTGTCAACATATACACCCACCACTAATTGACCTCGAAGCAGAGCAACATCCAAAGTTTGGTATTCATGAGTTACTTCAGGTTCATAAAAGGCTTGAGCCGAAACAGGCACTACAATTGCTTCTTCCTTCAAACTATTAAACGATGCTGTAATCCACCCAATTTCGGGGATGTACAAATCCGTTTGCACACCTCGAACATGCACAGCTTTAAATCCTGTACAGCGTTTTAGGTTGCTAGGTATTTTGTGTTGAAACCGAACAATTTGTCCTGGTCTGTCCACTTGAAGGCGAATGATATTGTAGCGTATTGCGGCCATTGCTCTTATTTTTCATTGGTAAGCCACAAATAAATTTTCACTTCATAAGGATAGCCGTATGCTGAATATCCGTTTTCTAAAGATGCGGATGGTGCAATAGTAGCCGCTGGCTGCCCATCTGTGAACCTTCCTTCTACAGTACTTCCAGCAGCGTCCAAGAGCTCCTCAAAAAAGAAATACTTCTGATTGGGAGCTACCTGGTTGCCACTAGTAAGCAGTTTCACCTCATGCACATCTTCAAAAATGTCCTGATTATTCACTTTTAGACCCAACAAGCATCCAGGAACAAGGCGTTCTTCAGGAATAGAAACATAAATGCCTCTTATTCTAGCGTATTGCTTGTCGGTTTGTGCATTGAATCGAATACTGTCTCCAGGCTTGGTGACATTCACTCGAATTTGCTGAAACTTGTGGTTTTTCATGGTGAACTGGATTTATCGTTTACGCTTTGATTACAGCTGTTCCGCGAAGGATTGCCTTCAAATATGAATTTTGAGGTGCGTTAGCAGACCACTCAATGTTCAATTCAATGGATTGTTGGTCACGGATAATTTTTGGATTATCCAATACCCACAAACCTTTGAAAGTATCTTTTCCAGTAGTTTGGAATACTTCACATGAAGTGTTCGGAATCAATACAGTTCCATTTGCTTTGAATTCAAATTCGCCGTTGCGCATGTAGTCTGGAACCACATCGTAGTTTACTGATCCAGGTGAGTCGTTGTTGTCTCCAACACCGCCCAACAACTGCAATCCGTACAACAAGAAGTAGTTTCCTTTTTCTAATTTGCCACTAGAGATGTTGCTTGATCCAACAACTTTGTTGTCGTCATCTTTGAACATCTTAATGACTTTAGAGCCACTGATGGTTTTTACCACATAGTAAGCGGTATCAACAGCTTGCAATGATTGATTTGCCAATCCGACTTGGATCTCTTTTGGCAACATTGATATGCGTTTTTCAAACTCTGCACGAGAGCGTGAGCCTGTTGCATTGGTAGCAACACGAGTTTGGTTCTGCATTTTGCGGAACAGTTTTTTCTTGTCATTAGGGCCACTAAGGTCAAGGGCTTGCAAAAAGTCATCTTCTGACATTGCACCAAGTAAGTTGTACTCACTGTTTTCGATTTGTCCGAGCGTTAACATATTTCTGATTTTTTAATTGTTTATGAATAATTATTAAGGTTAAATGATTTCGATGTAGGCTAAATCCTCTTCTGCTACACCTTCAACCATTGCTGAATGAGAGGAGAATTCTTCGGGATTGTAGGAAGTTGGAGAAGACAATGCTGGTAAGTCAGGATTGTAGCGTTCTACTGACAAGTTCATCGGTTCGCGATACACGGTTGGTTCACCCAATCCGTCTATGCCATTGAAACTAAAGTCAGAAAGTCCAGCCAAGAGATCCTTTTTCAAGAATACTTTTACTCCAGATAGTAAACCCGATGCGCCAACACCCGTTGCCAACATTTTCATGTTCGGGTCTTTTAGCATTAAGTTTCCAGCAGTACCAACGCCCAAAAGGACAATTGGTCGAGCAAGTGCTTTGGCATTGAATCCAGTTGCCGTTGCGTCTACATTCAATACTTTGTCAATCATTTTTCCGCCCAATGAGCCGATGACAACACCGCCAGTGAGCATAGCCAAGGTTTTGATTTCTCCCATCACAGCTTGGCTACTGATTTTGGTTTTTTTTGTTTGAGTTGCCATGGTTTGCGTATTTATTGATTAAAATAGTTTTACAGGGGTAATATTTTTTTTGCTACTACCTTGTTTTGAACGACTTGTAGTCGTTGTTTTTTTAGGTAGTGTTTTTTTAGTGGTTGTTGCTGGTTTTCGTTTGGTGCGATAACCAGATAAGCCTGTTGCATTTTTCTTTGGTTTTACCAATTGATAAATTCCAAATGCTAGTAACCCTCCGCCAATAACAGCAGGCACAGGATTGGTTTTAATGAAGTTCATAATTCCACCACTGGTAGCTTTTGGAGTAGCAGAAGGGTCATTGCTAGTTGTGGCAGGAGCCAACGAAGTTTCAGGTTGAGTAGTTAAAGCCATTTTTTCTATCGCATTAGGGTCAGTTTCTTGAAATTCAGTTGCAGCTTCAGCCGCTCCAGGATCAGAGCTTACTTCGCTGGTTAACGTATTCATATCTACGTTTTCATCCTTTCCAATTAGTCCAGATTCTTTTAATATTTTGATTGTTGCAATGATTACAGGTGCGGCTGCGGCAATGACAGTTGCAGAAGCTGGATCACCTAAATAACCCGACATTTGCTCTTCAACATAGCCACTTAGGTTTCCTGCACGTCCTTTTAGAATTGCATTTTTCAAAGCATCACGGCTTCCTTGAAGCTTATCTGCAAAAAGTTTTTCAACCTTCACCAAAGCACCTTTACTTTTTTGCCACGTAGCAGCTGATACATTCTTTGCTGCGGCTTGTTGCTGCGTTCCATAAGCCCATTTGAGTTTGGAAGCCATTTTCCCTAAATTCAATTTCATTGCAAGCAGAAATCCTCCGCGAGCGGCAATGGAAAGGGGATTGTATTTTACAACTGCTTTCACCGCCACTTTTGCGGCCTGACCAACTTTTTGTCCTACCGTTTTTACCGTCTTTTTTACATTGGTAAAAAATCCCTTCACGTTGATTCCACTTAGAGCTAAATCATCTGGATCGTAGTTTAATCCATTCATGGTATTTACGCCGTTTTGCAAATTCAATTGGGCTTCGTTTTTAGCGAGAATATCCAATGCTTCGTTGCGCTTATCGGTGTACCAGTATTGAATGGCATAGTCCAGCATTTTTATCAATGCCTGTGGATCATCTACTGTGGAAACCAAACTTGGATTTTGCGCCACTGCGTTTCGTGTTGCCACTAAATTTTGATATAGTTTATCTAGGTCAGATTGATTGGTTGTAGCTCCCAAGCCAATGCCTGAAAGAGAAGTTGCCATTACTGCTTCATAGTGGTCATTTCCTGAAACGCCACTCAGTACGGCTACATTTATGCCTTTAAGATTCATATTGTAATCCATTTTATCGGTGTATTTTTTTTCGTAATTGAATTCAGAAACCACAGCATCAATCACACAATAGTTATTGGCTCCAGTTGTTGGCACAATCACATATACATGCTGCCATGAATCCTGACTATATTTTGTAATTCGAAAACTGTGTGGAATTTTTAAATTGGTAAGAATGCTTGAAGTGAAAATGCTCATGCAATCACAGTCAACTCCCGTAGCTCTTTCAGCCCAGGATCTTGCAGGTCTTCTGAGTTGTTCTAGTCCACGCTGATCCAATTTGTATTGAATAAAATTGTGGATGAACTCCCAAATAGCTTGGCAGGTCTCATGGGTGGAAGGCCGCTTGAGTAATGGAGCGATTCGCCTGGTGTCGTCAAGGTATTTCCAAACGACTTTCTCCATTAACTCAACAGTATCCGTTACTTCTCCATCTTTTATAATGACACGGTCACGCTCATCAGGTGGTGGGAAATACGAATTATAGCGGCTTCCATCCTTGATGGCACGATAACCACTAGTTACAGTTTTGGTTGGTATATGTGCGAGTGACCTCATTAGATGATTTTGCTAGGTTCAGATTCATAAAAGAGCCCATTTACATAGGTGGTGAAAGACATTTCAATCGGAATACCGAGTTGATCAATTAAGTTCTTTTTGTTCCCTGATTTAAACGCGGTAATTACTGCTGGAACTTTCGTAACGATATTGGAAATTAGACCTGTAAGGGTCATCCAATTAATTTGAAGTTCAATGGTGTCGATTTGAGTAACACCGAGCGGTTTGATAATAATTTCTTTGTTTTCCGCATTAGATTGGGACAATAATTTCCCTTTACTTTTTACACTTACAACGGGCTTTGTAATCTTTACCGAATCCTTTGAAGGATTGTTTATTGCTACTTCTGTGCGGAATGATAATCCACCTAAATTGACAGCATGTACACGAGGATTCACCAACGAAATATTGGTTTGATCACCTACGTTTTGCATTTTTAGTAACCTAACAATGCCATAAACCGCAACGGCTCCAAGTGTTATGCCAACCAATTTATTCATTGTCGTCAGCAGATTTTTCGTTAAAGAATTGATTGAGCTTGCGAGAAGCAGCGTCTAATACTTTCTTAACCACATAGCCAGCAACAGCTGATGCCGAAGCATAAATAATAACGGTGGTTAGACCAGGGAGCGTAATCGCCAGTAATAATGGCTTAGCGGAAATTGCTTTACCAACGCCACCGACAACACCTGAAACGGTGGTAAATAATGCAGTATGTGTGTGATGTTGCATGAAGTCTTGTATCGATTAGGATACAAACTTCTGAAATGAAAAACTCTGGAAAAGGCTGAAGAGGGTGTGTAAAGGTGTATGTAAATAAATAAGGGTAAATTGTTATTTTTGAAAGAAATAAATTTATAAATACATCGTTAATTGAAAAAAGAAATAAAACGAAATAAAGTTTCGGGTATCACTCCATTTTAGTATGGCTAATCGAAGTTTTGTTTCCTGTATATACAAGTTATGCCCAATGCCAAGAGAGACTCTACGAACATTGACAGACTGACAAAAAAACGACAGAAAAGTAAACGCTTCGCAAAATTAAAAGAGGTGTTTTGCCTACTCACAAGCCGACACAAAAACACCACATTTAATTTTACCCAACCGCACCCAAAGCCCACCCACCACTCGACAAGTGGACAAGTGAAACGTAAACGTTATTTTATTTCACATTTAGTTTTTGGACAACTTTTGCCGACAATACAATTATTGCAGACCACGTAAATATTTTCGGCAAATTTTTGGCTGACGCTTGACTTTACTCCATTTACTTCTATGACCATTAATGCGTCATATTCCTGTTTCGACACAACAACAATTTCATTATTAATCCCTAACCCAACTTTGACAACATACTGCAAAAATGAACTGGAATTATCTTTAACAGCAACCATCTTGCAACTACTATCGACAGCAACATCTGACAATGTTTTTTTGAACTGCACTTTGAACTCACCCTTCTTATTTGGTATTGGGTCTCCGTGTGGGTCAAACTCAGGATACATTAAAAACTTATCTAATTTATCAACCAATTTTTCCGACTGAATATGCTCTAACTGTTCGGCTACTTCGTGTACTTCATCCCAGCTAAATTCTAACTTTTCGTACAAAAAGGTTTCCCAAAGACGATGTTTTCTGATAACATCAATCGCATTTTTTTTACCTTCTACAGTTAAACTGATTTTGCCATATTTTTCATACTCAACCAATTCTTTTTCTTTCAACTTTTTGAGCATATCGTTTGCTGTAGCAGGTTTTACTGACAAAGCAGTCGCAAGTTCATTCGTTCCAACTTCTTCAAGCCCGTTATCAAATGAAATTTTGAGCAACGCCTTTAGATAATTTTCTTCTGTATATGACAGCATTTTTTAAGAAATTTTAAATTGTTTTCGCGAAGGTACAAAAAAATACAAAACTTTATATGTTCGATTAGTCTAACTTTATTACTTTTGCCCCCGTAACTAAAATTCAAAAGATGAAATCAACAATACTCAAGTCAATATCAACTGCCTTTTTTGCCTTGGCGATTCAGCTATCAATAGCTCAAACAGCCAGCATTTCAGGAAAAATAATTTCAGAAGGCAAGCCCATAGAATTTGCAAATGTGGGTTTAGTTGGCACTTCCACAAGAACAGCAACTGATACTTCTGGTATTTACACAATTAGAAAAATTCCAACAGGTAACTACATTGTTAGGGTTTCTAGCATCGGCTATAATAAAATGGAAAAATCAATATCCATTAAAGAAGGTGACAACCTGACTATAAATTTTGACCTTACTATTTATGCCAATACATTAGATGCAGTGGTCATAACAGGTACAATGAAAGAAGTAAGTCGTTTAGAAAGCCCCGTGCCAGTTGAAGTTTATACACCTACTTATTTTAAGAAAAATCCAACGCCCAATATTTATGAAGCATTACAAAATGTAAATGGAGTACGACCACAATTAAATTGTCAAGTGTGTAATACAGGCGACATACACATTAACGGCTTAGAAGGCCCTTATACAATGGTTCTTATAGATGGAATGCCAATAGTAAGCAGTTTATCAACTGTTTATGGTTTGTCGGGCATTCCTAACTCGTTGGTAGAACGAATTGAAATTGTAAAAGGACCTGCATCATCTTTATATGGTAGTGAAGCGGTTGGCGGACTTATTAACATCATCACTAAAAAGCCACAAAATGCACCTTTGATTTCGGCTGATATATTTGGAACCAGTTGGGGTGAGTATAACGCTGACTTAGGTTTTAAGCTGAAAGCAGGTAAAAAAGCAGATATCTTAACAGGTATCAATTATTTCAACTTTCAAAACAAAATTGACAACAACAACGATAACTTCACGGATATGACTCTACAGAACAGAATATCGGTATTTCAAAAATGGAATTTCCAACGCAAAGACAATCGTTTATTTAGTATTGCAGGTCGTTATATGTATGAAGACCGCTGGGGAGGCGAATTACGCTGGGAAAAACAATTTAGAGGTGGAGATAGTATTTATGGCGAAAGCATTTATACCAAACGCTGGGAATTGATGGGAAACTATCAACTACCTACGAAAGAAAAATTAATGCTGGCTTTCTCATATAATGACCACGACCAAAATAGTGTTTACGGCAACACACCATACATAGCCGACCAAAAGATTGGCTTTACACAATTGACTTGGGACAAAAAAGTTGGGAGAAATGATTTTTTATTAGGCACAGCTTTACGCTATACCTTTTATGACGACAATACTCCTGCTACATCAACAGCCGACACAAATAATCCACAAAATCAGCCACAAAAAACTTGGTTACCAGGTATATTTATACAAGATGAGATTTCAATTACAGAAAAACATAAACTCTTGCTTGGTTTCAGATACGATTACAATTCTTATCACGGTAATATTTATACGCCACGTTTTGCTTACAAATGGACTGTGAATGATAAAAACATTATTCGGTTAAATACAGGAACAGGATTTAGAGTAGTGAATTTATTTACCGAAGACCACTCTGCTTTAACAGGGGCAAGAATAGTAGAAATAAAAAACGAACTAAATCCCGAGCAATCTTATAATGCAAATTTGAATTACATTAAAAAAATGTATTCAAAAAACGGAAATTCAATCTCTTTAGACGCATCTGCATTTTACACGTATTTCAACAACCGCATTGTAGGCGATTTTGATACCGACCCCAATAAAATCATCTACGATAATTTGAGTGGATACGCAGAAAGTAAAGGTGTTACCTTAAATTTGGATGTAGCATTTAACAACGGGTTAAAAATAATTGCAGGTGGAACATTGATGGAAAATACATTGACCGAAAATGGTATAACCGAACAACAAATATTAACTGAAAAAGTAACAGGTACTTGGGCGGTTTCTTATAAAATAAAAAAAGCCCATTTGGCAATTGATTATACAGGAAATGTTTATGGGCCTATGCGTTTACCTTTATTAAATCACCTTGACCCACGTAGTCCAAATTCGCCTTGGTGGAGCATACAAAACATTCAATTGACTTATGATGGAATTAAAAACCTTCAAATTTATGGTGGTGTAAAAAACCTTTTAAATTGGACACCTAACAAAGGCAACCCATTTATAATAGCCCGAAGCAACGACCCTTTTGATAATGATGTTCAATTTGACAGCAACGGACAAGCCGTTGCCAACGCCAACAATCCTTACGGACTAACATTTGACCCAACCTATGTTTATGCACCCAATCAAGGAGCAAGAATTTTCTTTGGGTTGAGATATAGTTTTAGGTAATGAAAAAGCAATTACTTTATTGGGGGCTTTGTGCTTGTATTTTCCTGCAAGCCCAAAGCCTCTTTGCTCAAATCAAAACAGTTCAGTTTGAGCAAATAGATAGCTTGCAAAAAATTGAAAAAAGAAATGTTGTAGTATTTATTCATACCGACTGGTGTAAGTATTGCCAAACAATGCTAAACACCACATTTAAAAATGATAGTATCACCCATAAACTGAGCAATCAATTTTACTTTATAGACCTAAACGCTGAACAAAAAAAAGACATTGTTATTAACGGACGTACTTTTAAATACAAGCCGACAGGGACAAACACAGGCATACACGAATTAGCCGAGCTTTTTGCGACTGTGGACAACCAAGTTGCTTATCCGACACTTTGTTTTTTGAACTCAAACAACGAAATTATTTTTCAATACAATCAATTCATTAACGCAACAGACCTTTCAAACATATTGAAACGACTAAAATAGCCCACGCATTTAGTAGCACATTTGCTTTTTTGCCCCCGCACAAAACCAAACTAAAAAAGCAAAAGAGCCACTAATCCAACACACCAAGACTCTACCAAACATAAACGAAATGAACAGACGAGAAAAGGTACCAGGGCATAACACGGGTTTGGCAAAAGTGGCGGTTCAGTGCTCCGCAGACACATTTGTGGTTAATCAAACATTGATTCTCCGCATCAACATTTGTGGTGAAAATCGCCACCTTCGCCAAGCCCGAAAACGTTATGCCCAATACCAAGAAACACCCTACGAACATAGACAGTCCGACAAAAAACGACAGAAAAGCCAACGCTTCGTAAAATTAAAAGAGGTGCAAGCCAACACACAAAGCCAAAGCTTTTGCACCACATTTAATTTTACCCCAACGCACCCAAGCCCACCCACCACCCAAAGGGAAGACAAATTAGAATATACTAATTTATTTCACATTTGGCTTTTGAACAGGTTTTGCCAATGATACAATTTTGACAAACTACAAATATATTTTCAGCAAATTTTTGACTAACAGACGACTGGACACCATTCACTTCAATAACAAGCAAGGCATCGTATTCTTGTTTTGACAATACTTTTATTTCATTGTTGATACCCAAACCTACTTTGACTATGTATTACAAAAATGAACTTGAATTATCTTTTACAGCAACCATCTTGCAACTATTGCCAACTTCTACATCAGACAAAGTTTTTTTAAAATGTACTTTTATCTCACCCTTTTTATTAGGTATTGGGTCGCCATGTGGGTCAAACTCTGGATAATCTAAAAACTTGTCTAACATATCAATCAATTTTGCCGACTGAATATGTTCCAATTGTTCTGCCACTTCATGCACTTCGTCCCAAGTGAACTCAAATTTTTCATATAAAAAGGTTTCCCAAAGTCTATGTTTTCTTAAAACTTCTATCGCATTTTTTCTTCCTTCGGTTGTCAAAGTTATTTTTCCATACTTTTCATAATCAACCAATTCTTTTTCTTTTAGTTTTTTAAGCATATCACTTACGGTAGCTGGTTTTACTGTTAAAAGAGTTGCCAACTCGTTGGTGCCAACTTCGGTATTTACATTGGAAAATGCGATTTTTAGCAATGCTTTTAAATAATTTTCTTCTGTTTGTGATAACATTTCCTTTTGAATGACGACCTGAAAAATATATTGACACAACTAAATTAGCCAACGCTTTTGGTAGCACATTTGTATTTTTTGCCAACGCACAAGCCAAAGCTAAAAAATGCAAAAGAGCTACCAAGCCAACACACCACGATACGACAAAGAGAAACGAAATGAACAGACGAAAAAAGGCACTAGGGCATAACAGGGGTTTTGCAAAAGTGGGGCATTTATACTAAATTTGAGCATTGGAATTCTATTTAACATTTGTGCTAAATTTAACATTTGTACTTCGATTTCCCCACCTTCGCAAAGCCCCAAACCGTTAGTGGAAAGGCTAAGACGACACAACCCGACAGACAAAATCGGGTTCTTTTTGAAACTATGTATTTTAGCACTTGCTTAAATATACAAATTAGCTATCTTTGCAGTATGGACAACATTTCTTGCATACGACAACAGGCGGACATTAAACAAATAAACCGTTGTAAAGACAGAGTTTCAGAACTCAACGGCTCGTTTGACTATTTATCAAACGGACTTGAATTGGCGGGTAACAACGTAAGACTGAAAATTCTCTTTCTGCTTTATGAAGAAAAACGACTTTGTGTTTGCGACATCAGCGACATTCTCGGTATGACAATTTCGGCAGTTTCTCAACATTTGCGAAAACTCAAAGACAGAAAACTAATTGAAACCGAACGAGAAGCACAAACGATTTTTTATTCATTGACAAAAGAGTATGAAAAAATGCTAAAACCGTTTTTTAAAATACTTGACAAAAACAAAATTTTGGAAACAATATGAAAACCGATAACAAACTAATCGGAGCAGGACTTTTGACTGCTATTGCAGCTTCATTATGTTGCATTACACCAGTCTTAGCTTTAATAGCAGGGACAAGCGGACTTGCTTCAACTTTTTCTTGGCTTGAGCCTTTCAGACCATATTTTATCGGAGTGACAATTTTGGTGCTTGGTTTTGCTTGGTATCAAAAGTTGAAACCCAAAAAACAAATTGACTGCAACTGCGAAACAGAAGAAAAACCAAAATTAATTCAGACAAAAATGTTCTTAGGAATTGTAACAGCATTTGCAATCGTGATGCTTGCCTTCCCATACTATTCAAGCATTTTCTACCCAAAGACAGAAAAGCAAATCATAGTAGTGGACAAATCTAATTTTCAAAAAGTAGAATTTACTATAAGCGGAATGACTTGTGCAAGTTGCGAAGAACACGTTAATCACGAAGTAAATAAATTGACAGGAATAATCAGCTCAAACGCCTCTTACGAAAAAGGAAAGGCAGTTATTGAGTTTGATAATTCCAAAACCAACATTGCCGAAATTGAAAAAGCAATTAACTCAACAGGATATTCTGTAACCGACAAAAAAGAAAATTAAAATGGAAGTAATATTACAATCAACAATCACTTGCCCAAACTGCGGACACAAGAAAGAAGAAACAATGCCGACAGACGCTTGCCAATATTTTTACGAATGTGAAAAATGCAAACAAGTTCTTAAACCAAAACAAGGAGACTGTTGTGTTTATTGCAGTTACGGAAGCGTTCCTTGTCCACCAATTCAGCAAGACAAAAAATGTTGTTAACGGACAGAAAACAAAGAAGCCCAGCCACTAACAGCGGTTTGGCGTAATGGCGGGTGCAGTGCTTCGTATGACAGTATTGTGGTAGGTTCAAGTGCAGTTCTTCGATTGAACTTTTGTGCTAAAATCCGCCACTACGCCAAGCCGCAAACCGTTAAAAAAAATCACGGCTCACCAAATTCCTCAACAATAACCTTCACATGCGCTGGTGTCAGTAATCTAAGACCTGGCTTATAACCATGGCTCTTAAGCATAGGTAAAACATTCTCGCTCAATTTGATCCATCTCCGCAATTGAGCACTGGCACTTTTCTTTGAGATGTTCGGGAAATAGAGCTGCGCAAGCTCGCCGTAACCGAATGATTTTATTCTAAATTTCTCTTCCATTTTCTAAACTCGTCTAATTGGGTATAAAAAAAGCCCTGGGGTTTCCAGGGCTTTAAGTTTAAAATGACATTGCTAATCGGGTTCCTAACTTAGTGGATAGTCGTTCCATGTCTTCACCTACTTTTTTATCTACAATTCGGGCGTAGTGCTGGGTGCTTGTAATGTTTTTGTGTCCAAGCATCTTGCTAACCGATTCAATAGGCACTCCATTCATCATAGTCAGCGTAGTCGCAAATGTGTGACGAGCGATGTGATACGATAAGTTTTTAGTGATGCCACAGAAGTCTGCCAACTCTTTGAGGTAAGCATTCATCTTTTGATTGCTCAGTATAGGCAATACGAGGTCGTCTGCTTCAAGCAAATCCAATTCAACGTACTTGTTGATGATTTGCATCGGTACGCCCAATAAAGGCACATTTGCACGTCCTCCTGTTTTTTGCCTTTTGGTTTTAATCCAGGTGCCAGCTTCATTTCTTTCAATCTCGCAACGTCTGAGTTTTTTTACATCCGCGTAAGCCAAACCTGTGAAGCAAGAAAATACAAAAAAGTCCCTAACCCTGATAATCCTATCAAATGAAGAGGTGTACTCCATAATTGATTTCAATTCATCCTCTGTAAGGTAGGGGCGGTCAACTTCTTTCATGGTTAAGCTGATTCCTGCAAACGGATCCTTTAATATCCATCCATGACGGAGACAACGATACGTTATCCTTTTAAGATTTTGCAAGAACTTGTTTGTGGTGTTGAAACTGCAACCTTTCTCCGTTTTTAAATACAAACCAAATTCAGTAACCATGTAATGATCGATGGATTTGATCGGCACATCGCTGGCTTTGTATTTGATTTTTAGAAAATTCGAGAAATGATTTTTAGCAGCATTGTACTTTTGGCAAGTAGCGTAAGTACTTTCCTTTCCGATTAATTTGCGAAGTCCCTCAATGTGGTCTTCCCAAATTTCAATAATCATTTTGGCTTTTGCTGTGTTTACTCCGAGCACCGCATCACGCAAAAGTTGCGGGGTAACAGTATCGTACATGGTAATAAGCTCGCTGTACTTTTGGCGAGTTCGGGTGATCACGGAATCAATGTAATCATTGAATTCACGTGCTTCGTGAGAGCGACCAATTACTTTGGCGCGTTTAGAATCCCAGTCTTTGGGCTGAATACTTCGCTGGAGCTGCATAACAACACGTTCTCCATTGATGTTGATTTTCATGAGAACGGGAACTTCACCGTTCTTTTTTGCTTTTGTTCTGCTGATGTAAACAACCAGCGAGAAGTTTGATTTTTGACTTGACGACATTTGGCACTAATTTTTTACGTTGTGCCCCCCTTTAAATGTTTTACAAATGTACGTTTCCAAAGAGACAAATAGTCGCCTAACTCATTGTTTTTCAGTCTTATTTTGTCTATTAGCGTCTACTTGCTGTGTTTCTTTTTTGGCTTCAAAAAAAACAAACCCGCGAAGAAACCAAAAGTATAGACAAACGTAGACTTTTTTAGAATTTGAAGAACATAAAAAAAGGGTGTAAAACCTTGATTGTACACGCT
>JACCDL010163100.1_pt1 | contig 65395 bp, 62 predicted proteins | sample 7441931 | NCBI WGS metagenome assembly JACCDL01 (sample SAMN15323437, study PRJNA562643) | freshwater metagenome | isolation source: river surface water | place: USA:Blue River Watershed | collected 2017-08-16
GACAGGGTTGCTTTTTCGAAATGAACTGCGCCGGAATACCTTCGCCTCCAACAGCTAAAATTGTCAGGTAGGCAATTTTAGAATCGAGGAAGCCTGTCAGAGCACTTCCAAACCTCCTATAATCCGAGGGTTTAAAACTCGGCGGCTGCCGGCTTGGCTAGCCGCCGTTTTTCATTTATGGCAATCAAACACTACCTGCAGTTTGCGGACTTCACGCTCGACGAGTACGACTATCTGATCGAGCGCGCGAAGATCATCAAACGCAAATTCAAGAGCTACGAGCCCTACCACCCGCTGACGGATCGCACGCTGGTGATGGTGTTCGAGAAAAATTCGACGCGTACACGCCTATCCTTCGAGGCGGGTATGCATCAGCTCGGCGGTGCGGCAATCTATCTGAACACGCGCGACAGCCAGCTCGGGCGCGGTGAACCGGTGGAGGATGCCGCACAGGTGATGTCCCGTATGTGCGACATCATCATGATCCGCACCTTTGGTCAGGAGATTATTGATCGTTTCGCCGCTTACTCGCGGGTGCCCGTGATCAATGGCCTGACGAATGAGCATCATCCCTGTCAGGTGTTTGCCGATGTATTCACCTATATCGAGCATCGCGGCTCGATCGCGGGCAAGACCGTGGCCTGGGTGGGTGATGCAAACAACATGCTGTACTCGTGGCTGCAGGCGGCCGAAGTGTTCGGCTTTCACCTGAATGTCTCCACGCCTGCCGGTTACGACATCCATTCGGCGCTGGTATCCCCGGACAATAGGCGCTACACCGTATTCAAAAACCCTGCCGATGCCTGCGAAGGTGCTGATCTGGTCACCACCGATGTCTGGACCAGCATGGGCTATGAGGAAGAGAATGCCGCGCGCCTGAAGGCTTTTGACGGCTGGATCGTCGATGCCGCAAAAATGCAGCGTGCAAACAAAGAGGCGTTGTTCATGCACTGCCTGCCCGCGCATCGCGGCGAAGAAGTATCTGCAGACGTGATCGACGGACCGCAGTCGGTAGTCTGGGAAGAAGCCGAAAACCGCCTGCATGTGCAAAAGGCACTGCTGGAATACCTGGTACTCGGAAAAATCTAATTTGGTTTTGTTTCAGTTTTAAGCAAGTAAGGAAACCCCCACAATGAGCGACATTAAGAAAGTCGTCCTCGCCTACTCGGGCGGACTGGACACCTCGGTCATCCTCAAATGGCTGCAAGATCATTATCACTGCGAGATCGTCACCTTCACCGCCGATCTTGGTCAGGGCGAAGAACTGGAACCGGCACGCGCGAAGGCGATCAAGTTCGGCATTAAGTCAGAGAACATTTTCATCGATGACGTTCGCGAAGAATTCGTGCGCGATTTTGTGTTCCCGATGTTCCGCGCAAACACCGTCTACGAAGGCGAATACTTGCTCGGCACCTCGATCGCCCGACCTCTGATCGCCAAGCGTCTGATCGAGATCGCGCGACAGACCGGAGCCGACGCCATTTCGCATGGTGCGACCGGCAAGGGGAATGATCAGGTGCGCTTCGAGTTGGGTGCGTATGCACTGATGCCGAATGTGAAGATCATTGCGCCGTGGCGCGAGTGGGATCTGCTGTCGCGCGAGAAGCTGCTGCAATACGCGGAAGATGCCGGCATCGAGATCGACATGAAGCACAAGAACGGTGGCGCGCCGTATTCGATGGATGCCAACCTGCTGCACATCAGCTATGAAGGCCGACATCTAGAAAACCCGGGTGCAGAAGCCGAAGAATCGATGTGGCGCTGGACCGTCAGCCCCGAGGCTGCACCGGATGCTGCAGAGTATCTGGACATCGAATTCGAGAAGGGCGACATCGTCGCGCTCAACGGCAAGAAAATGAGCCCAGCGACGGTACTGGCCGAACTGAATCGCATCGGTGGCAAGCACGGCATTGGCCGGCTTGATCTAGTGGAGAACCGCTATGTTGGGATGAAATCGCGCGGTTGCTATGAAACCCCGGGCGGCACCATTATGCTGCGCGCGCACCGTGCCATCGAATCGATCACGCTGGATCGCGAAGTCGCGCACCTGAAAGACGACCTGATGCCGCGCTATGCATCGCTGATCTATAACGGCTACTGGTGGGCGCCCGAGCGCGTCGCGCTGCAAACCCTGATCGATCACACGCAGCAAAACGTGAACGGTTGGGTGCGCGTGAAACTGTACAAAGGCAATGTGATCGTCGTGTCGCGCGACTCGAAGACCGATTCGCTGTTTGATCAGACGATTGCCACCTTTGATGAAGACGGCGGTGCCTACGATCAGGCGGATGCCGGCGGCTTTATCAAGCTCAATGCCCTGCGCATGCGCATTGCGGCGAATGCGAAGATCAAGCGCGGTAAATAATTCGCCAACGACTGCCCAAGCTTGAACTGTCGCCCCGGCGAAAGCCGGGGTCCAGCGTCTTTCAGATCATTCAACAAGTCACTGGTTGCCGGCATTCGCCGGCATGACGCCCACCGAATTGAACCTTGAGGAAAAAACATGAGCAACCAATTCGACAATGTCTCCGTCATCAAAAAATCCAACGTCTTCTTTGATGGCAAATGTGTATCGCACACCGTGATCCTGGCCGATGGCACGAAAAAATCCGTGGGCGTGATCCTGCCCTCATCGCTGGTATTTAACACCGGCGTGCCGGAAATCATGGAAATCACTTCCGGCACCTGCCGCGCACGCATCAAAGGCGAGAGCGATTGGACATCCTATGAGGCCGGCCAGAGTTTCAGCGTGCCGGGCAATTCCAGCTTCGAAATCGAAGCAATCGATCCCGTGGACTATGTCTGCCACTTTGGGTGATGGCCCAATGCAAAACAATACCCCGATGCCGGGGCAGCATTGTATTGTCCGTTTAAGCAAACCGATCAGCAAAATCAAATCACGATAGGCTCTGGTTCCAGCACCACATCAAAACGTTCTTTGACATCTTCCTGAATACGAGATGCCAAGTTCATTAACTGAGAGCCTGTGGCATCCCCCAGATTAACCAATACCAACGCCTGCTTATCATGCACCCCGGCTGGCCCCAACGACTTGCCTTTCCATCCGCACTGATCGATCAGCCAGCCTGCAGCCAGCTTCACGCTGCCGTCCGTTTGCGGGTAGCTGACCAGCTGAGGATGCTCGATGAGCAGCTGCTCATACCGTTCGCGGCTGACGGTCGGGTTTTTGAAAAAGCTGCCCGCATTCCCGATCTTCGTCGGATCAGGCAACTTGCGGCTGCGAATGGCAATCACCGCTTCGCTAATGTCTTTCGCGGTGGGTTGAGAGATAGCACGTACCTCAAGCTCGGTCGCCAGCTCTGCATAACGCAGATTGGGCTGCCAGCGTTTTGGCAGTGCGAAAGTGACATCGAGGATCACCGCGCGTTCACTAAGCTCATGCTTGAAGATACTGTCACGGTAGGCGAAGCAACAGTCAGCGCGAGATAGCTCAATCACGTCTCCTGTCTGAAAATCGAACGCTTTCAATGAATGAAAGTATTCGGCCAGTTCGGCACCATACGCGCCGATATTCTGTATCGGCGATGCACCGACGCTACCGGGAATGAGCGACAGATTTTCCAAGCCGGGGTAACCCTGTGCCAGCGTCCATTGAACAAAACCGTGCCAGTTTTCTCCCGCCTGCGCAGTCACGTAAACGCTGCTCTCATCGTCGCCACTGACGACAATCCCTTTGTTCGACATATGCAGCACGAGTCCGTCAAAGTCCCGGGTCAGCAGCAGATTGCTGCCGCCGCCCAGCACCAGCCGGCGCAGTGCTGATAGCGCGGGATCGTCTCGCACCACGCGCAGATGCTCAACGCCACAGACCTGCACGTAGGCGTAGGCCTTCGCGTCAATGCCAAAGGTATTCAGCGCGCGCAGCGACTGATCGTGGCGGATATCAAGTTGAGAATTCATTACCGGCGGATTATACCGGCGCCCCTGCGGGCATCCTTGACCTGTTGGTCGACAGACAAGAATTAAGCGACAGCCTCCTCTATAATGCGCGGCATCAGACAGTTCAGAGGAGGATACCCATGCCATCATTCGACGTCGTTTCCGAAGCCAATCAGGTCGAAGTGAAAAATGCAGTCGATCAGGCCAACAAGGAAATCGGCACCCGCTTCGACTTCAAGGGTAGCGATGCACGTATCGAGCAAAAAGAACGTGAGCTGACCGCCTATGCGGACAGTGATTTCCAGCTCGGACAAGTACGCGATGTGCTCACATCGAAGATGACCAAGCGGAATGTCGATGTGCGCTTCCTCGACATTGGCAAGATCGAGAAGATCGGCGGTGACAAGGTGAAGCAGGTGATCAAGGTCAAGAACGGTATCGAGAGCGAAGCGGCGAAGAAGATCCAGCGCATCATCAAGGACAGCAAGATCAAGGTGCAGGCCAGCATTCAGGGCGACACACTGCGTGTGCAGGGCGCGAAGCGCGACGATCTGCAAGCGACGATTGCACTGCTGAAAAAAGACGTCACGGACTTACCGCTGGAATTCAATAACTTCCGCGACTGATCTTCCCATTCGTCTATGCGAGCAGCAAAGGCCATGCATCGCATGGCCTTTGTTTCTTGAATCCAAGTGACCTTAGTCGGTATTTGCCAGACGGCGCTTGCGTACTGCTTCAGCCAAACCATCGAGCACTTGCAAACTGCTGTCCCAATCGATGCAGCCATCGGTGATGGACTGACCGTAAGTAAGCTCTTTGCCCGGCACCAGATCCTGACGGCCTGCAATAAGGTGCGACTCGACCATCACGCCGATGATGCGATCATCACCACCGGCAACCTGGCCGGCAATGTCGGCGCACACGGGTACCTGATTTTCAGGCTTCTTCGAGCTGTTGGCGTGCGACGCATCGATCATCAGTTTCTGCGACAGGCCATTCGACGCGAGGGCTTTCGCGGCTTCTTCCACGCTGGCCGCATCATAATTCGGCGCCTTGCCGCCACGCAGGATGATGTGGCAATCCTCATTGCCGGCGGTCGAGACAATCGCCGAGTGCCCGCCCTTGGTGACAGACAGGAAGTGATGCGGCTGCGACGCCGCCTTGATCGCATCGGCGGCGATCTTGATGTTGCCATCGGTGCCGTTCTTGAAGCCGACCGGGCAGGACAAGCCTGATGCCAGTTCGCGATGTACCTGTGATTCGGTGGTGCGCGCGCCAATCGCGCCCCAGCTGATCAAATCAGCGATGTACTGCGGGCTGATCACATCGAGGAATTCGGTACCTGCCGGCAGGCCGAGTTCGTTAATGTTCATCAGCAGCTCGCGGGCGATGCGCAAACCATCATTGATACGGAAGCTGCCATCGAGGAAAGGATCATTGATCAGGCCTTTCCAGCCCACTGTGGTACGGGGCTTTTCGAAGTAAACGCGCATCACAATTTCGAGATCGTCTTTCAGACGCTCGCGCTGCTCGGCAAGGCGGCGCGCGTACTCCATGCCGGCCTTGGTATCGTGAATGGAGCACGGGCCGATGACGACCATCAGCCGATCGTCCTGCCCGTGCAGGATACGATGTAGCGCAGTGCGCGCATTCGCGGTCACGGTCGCAATTTTTTCGGAGCAGGGAATTTCCCGGATCAAGTGCGACGGCGGTGTCAGTTCCTTCAATTCTCTAATCCTCAGGTCGTCGGTGCGCGGCATGGTCTCTCCAGGAATAATTCGCATACAAATAAAAAACCGCCATTCCTGGCGGTTTTAAAGATTCGGTTCGCTGTACTCTTTACGTGAACTTACCGCTTCTCCACCGCCGACCGGCTGGAATAGCTAAAGTAAAAGTCAAAAAAGAAGTGCAGCTTCGACATACTGGTTTGCGTCTTCAGGCAAATCGGAACCGGGATGGTGCTACAAAACACGAGGGATGGCAAGCGTGTTTTCAAATAAATAACTCAGGCAGTGCCACCCACGGTCAGGTCTTCGATCCTCAGTGTCGGCTGCCCCACGCCGACTGGCACGCTCTGCCCATCCTTTCCACAGGTACCAATGCCGGAATCCAGACGCATGTCATTTCCAATCATGGATACACGGTTCAGCACGTCGGGGCCGTTGCCGATGAGTGTGGCGCCCTTGACCGGGTAAGCCAGCTTGCCATCTTCGATCATCCAGGCCTCACTCGCCGAGAAAACAAACTTGCCGTTGGTGATATCGACCTGACCACCACCAAAATTCACGGCATACAGGCCATGCTTGACGGACGCTAGGATCTCAGCCGGATCACGGTCACCGGCCAGCATATAGGTGTTGGTCATGCGCGGCATCGGCAGATGCGCGTAAGACTCTCGTCGGCCATTGCCCGTCGGAGACATTTTCATCAGCCGCGCATTCAGCGTGTCCTGAATATAGGCGCGCAAGATGCCATCTTCGATCAGCGTGGTGCATTGGGTCGCATGGCCTTCATCGTCCACGTTCAGTGAGCCACGGCGGTCGGCAATGGTGCCGTCATCGACTACGGTCACGCCCTTGGCTGCAACACGCTCGCCAATCCGGCCCGAGAAGGCACTGGAGCCCTTGCGATTGAAATCGCCCTCCAGGCCATGTCCGATCGCCTCGTGCAGCAGCACACCGGGCCAGCCCGGGCCAAGCACCACCGTCATCGGGCCTGCGGGTGCAGGACGTGATTCAAGATTCACCAGCGCTGAGTTCACGGCCTCACTTGCGTATTTTTCCAGAAGTTCTTCGGAAAAATAACCGAAGTCATAGCGCCCGCCTCCGCCCGAGGTGCCGACTTCGCGGCGGCCATCCTGCTCGGCAATGACCGTCAGCGACAGTCTGACCAGTGGGCGAATATCTGCAGCGATCACACCATCGCTGCGCACGACCAGCACCACATCCTGTTCGCCGGCGAGACCGGCCATCACCTGCACGATGCGCGGGTCTTTAGCGCGCGCGATGCGTTCCAGCTTCTCGAGCAATTGCACCTTGGCCGTGGCATCCATGGATGCCACCGGATCTCTCGGCAGATACAGCGAGCGAGCGCCAGCAGGCTGCATCTTGCCCGCTACCTTGATCTTGCCTGCGCCTTGACGCGCAATGGTGCGGGTGGCCGCCGCGGCATCAAGCAACGCATGCTCGGAAATTTCATCCGAATACGAAAACGCGGTTCTGTCGCCCGATACCGCACGCACACCCACTCCCTGATCAATCGAGAAGCTACCGGTCTTGACGATGCCCTCTTCCAGGCTCCAGCTCTCGCTGCGCGTGAACTGGAAATACAGATCGGCATAATCAACACGATGAGTGAAAATCGAGCCTAACACCTTCAGCAAGGTGCTTTCGTCCAGGCCATAGGGGGACAGCAGAATGTCACGTGCAGCTTGATGGGTGGCGAGGTTGGGCTCAATGGGCTTCATGGGTAGAGGAAGATACAGGCAATAGGAAGCCTTGATGATACTGGATCGCACCGCTTCCCGCTGACTTCGCAAGGCAAAACCCCTGACACCGCAGGGGTTGCGCCATCAGACCGCCAGTTTGCGATGCGCGAGCGCCGGCAGACTGGCGCGTACCCCGGCCAGATGATCGGGATCCAGTTCGCCCAGCACCACGCCCTCGCCTTCCGGCAACTGCGCGCGCACTTCGCCCCACGGATCGACGAGCATGCTGTGGCCCCAGGTGCGGCGTCCGCTCAAGTGCTTGCCGCCTTGCGCGGCGGCCAACAGATAGCACTGGTTCTCGATGGCACGCGCGCGCAGCAGAACCTCCCAGTGTGCGCGGCCAGTGGTGTAGGTAAATGCGGACGGCACGACCATCAGGTCGCAGTGTCCCATCGCGCGGTAGAGCTCGGGAAAGCGCAGGTCGTAGCACACTGACAGACCGACGCGCAGCTGCGGTGTTTCCAATACTGCGACATCCTGGCCGGCCACAATGGTGCGAGATTCATCATACGATTCCTGACCACGTGTAAAGCCGAACAAATGAATCTTGTCGTAACGCGCGGCCAGCTTGCCGTCGGGGCTGTACGCCAGCAAGGTGTTCAGCACCTTGCCCGGCTCCGGCGAAGCCAGCGGTATGGTGCCGCCGATCAGCCACAACCCGTGTTGTTTTGCGGTGGACGACATGAACTGCTGCAAAGGCCCGTCGCCGGCCTGTTCCGCGTGCGCCAGCTTGTCGGACTCGGTGTGACCGAGCAGCGGCCAGTACTCGGGGAGCAACACCACCGATGCCCCAGCTTGCGCTGCCTGATCAATGCGCATTGCGGCGGCTCGGATGTTCTCCGATGGGTCGGGGGAGGACACCATTTGTATCGCCGCGATGGTTATTTTTTTCTGCATCGCTGTCTCGCTCTTGGCGTCATCTGAGTTATTGCACGTTCTTGTCATTATCCGCCGGCGGCAGTTTGCGACGGACCGCCGCTTTCTTGATCAGTGGATCTTTCCAAGGACCGGTGATCTGATATTCCTGCGTGAGTGCCTGCGACAAGGGATTACGCAGGAATAGCTGCGCAAGGAAAGAACCCAGGCCGATCACAGGATTCACGGCCAGTCCGTAGACGACCGATGCTCCACCGGCATTGAGCTCAGGAATCACGACCACGCTTAGGTTTTGTGTCTCGTCGTTCAGATCTACGGTGCCATCCATCAGCACGACTGCATTCACACCGCGCATTTTGAAACTGTCGGTCTTTAGTACACCCCGCGTGATGGAGGCAGTGCTGGCGATGCTATCGAACTGAAAGCCCTCGGAGAAAATATCGCGGAAATCGAGCGTGAGCCTGCGCGGCAACGACTGAAGACTCATCACACCGAGCAGCTTGGCCACGCCCGGCTCCGCTTTCAGAAATTGCCCACTACCAAGCTTCAGGCTCAGGTTGCCGGACAATGTAGGAAAATCAAATGAGGTCGGCAATCCTCTCCAGCTGAATTCCCCCTCGATGCGCCCCTTGCCGCCACGAAGTGTCTTCTCGAAGCCGACACGATCAAGCAGCTTGCCAGCGTCATTGATATCCAGCTCATAGCTCATCGACGATTGGCTATCTGAAGATGACACCAGCCATTTGCCGGTGGCGCGCAGTGTCGCTTCAGGATTGTTGATCACCAGCCGGCTGATGCGCCACTCGCGGCCGGGACCGATCGCATTGGTCGCTGCGAGTTCCAGGCGGCCCAGTCGCATGCCTCTGAGCTCGAAATCATCAGCGACGATATCCAGACCTGGCAATTCCTTCGATGTCTGTCTCCCACTGAGCAGTTCTGTCATGTCGGACGACTCGGCGCGGGGTATGACCAGCGACGTGAAGTGCGCACTGAATTTTCCGGCGCCGCGCTCGAACCAGGGATCGTCCCAGATCGCATGCCCGATCGCCTGATCGGAATGAATATTGAACTGCCATCCGCTGCGCTGACGAGAGGCTCCCAGCACGGCGTTCTCCAGTGAGCGCTCGGCCACGATCAACTGCGAGGCGCGAATGCCGATGCTGTCGGGAGAAACAAAACCGCTGATATCTTGTCCGCCGCCGCCACCAGCTTCGGCGGCCGGGCCAGCATCAGCGGACAATGCGGTCACGGCAGCACGCCACGCATCGACATTCAGCGCGGGCAACACGAGATTGAGCGCCACACCGGTGTCTGGCTGAGGCGCCGGCTGGTTGACGCCAATGCCTCCTCTGATCAACTTCCAGGGTGCATTTTTAGCGTTCACACGCTGCCTCAAGTAACGTGCCGACATCGCGCGTCCTAAATTGATTCTGATCTCCTCCTGCTGCACGGTGGGATCGACAGCCACCAGAGGGGACAAGCCAACGCGCAGTGGCATCGCATCGGGCTGCGCCTTGCCCAGCGGCGCCGGAAAATCTAACGCCAGACCGGCGAGTGTGGAATCGATCGTAATCTCCGGACCCTGAGCACGCAGACGAACTTGCGCAGAATAGCGTGTGCCTCCCGTCATCTTCTTCGCGAGACGGCGTATGGGCGCGCTGTTAAAGCTACGCACCACGCCATCGACACTTACAGAGCCCTCGGCTCTGACCTGTGTCGTGCCATCCTTTTGCGTACCGCCGCTCAGCAGCATCGGTCCGCCGAGAAAGCTACCTTGCAGGCCACTCAGCTGGAAGCCTCGCTCCGAGAAACCAATGTCACCGGATACGTTTTGCACGCTGGGCAGCGACCGCCAAAGCTGTATCTCGTTACCCTGGAAACGCACATTACCCTGTACCGCAGTCTGGGAGGCGTCGGATAAAGGAATTTGCATTTTCAGAGACAGTCTTGCGTTACCGCTGCCTCTCGCCTCGTCGATCACATTGTCTATCCATCCGCCAACCGGCGTATTGTTCACATAGTTCACCATCGTCTGCAGTTGCCCGCTGGCTGCACCGTTTATTTCCAACACCGGGCGAGTGGCAAGATAATCAGGGATATTCGCATCCACTGCCGAAAGTTGAACCCCCGCCGTACGCGCGCTGTCGGCGTGAATATGAATGCGCGTTTGATCCAGCGTGAACACTCCCTGAATGTCATCGATCCTGTGCCATAAGGGCGTACGTTTGTCTGGCAACAGCTCATCGGGCGCAGGATTGAGCTTGGCATGATCCAACCGGGCACTGACCTTGAACACACCAGGGGGTTTGTCCCCCGCCCGCTTTGGCTTGAAAGGAAATTTATCGAGATGACCTTTGATCGTCAGCTGCAGGTCGCGCCCCATGCCATCGGATAGCGCGCCGCTGACCCAATCACGGGTCGACTGCGGGATGCCGGTGGGCAGAAAGCTGGCGACGCGCGTCAGTTCCAGCGCGGGCACGTGGAGGTGCATGTCAATCTCGCCCAGCTTGTCTTTGCTCAGCGGACGCGGCAGCAGATGGGAGCCCTCCAGCGTACCTTTGAGGCCGGACTGCGAAAAATTCAGGCTGGCTATTTTCATCATCAGGTGATGCTTGTCCTTCAGCGACCAGCTGGTATCGGCGTCGAGCTCCTCAAACGACAGCGTGGGCGTGTTCAGCAAATCTTCCACATAAAAGATCACATTGCTGCCGCCGAATTTTGCACTGCCCCCCTCCTGATTCGCATCGATATGCCCAGACAGGCCGTCGAAACCCGGCAGAGCCTCGCGCGCGGGCTTGGCCTCGCTACCGGGCACAGCGGGTTGTCGCTTCAGCGACAGCTGGCTAAAGCGGCCGCTCAGCCGGTATTTGCCCTCTCCTGGAATCGCACCGTCCCAATTGGCGGTGAAATCATGCAGTTGTCCGCGCGGCGAAAAATCAGCGAGTAGCGCGCGCTCGGTATCCTTCAGCGGAAGATGCGCGGCCAGACGGGCAAGCGCCTCCAGATCAAGTTCGGTAATCAGCAGCTCATGCTGTTCGCGTCCATCGCGGGAGATGGTGTACAGATGACGCGCAGTCGTCGAGGGCAGGACTGCGCCCTGGTCGGTGCGCAACGCGAATTTGGACAGCGTAACGGCGTGGCCATGCGCGCCAAACGAAAAAAGTTTCTCCTTCAGGCCTGTCGCGATCTCACCTGCCGACACGCGTCCGCTGACCTCGACCAGCTTGAGCGGCTCCAGATCGTCAGCGAGCTGCAATGAGAGATCTCGCAGGTCGAGATCGGCGGTGAAATTCACGGCCACGCGATGATCAAAACGCAACCATGCGCGTATCGCACCCTTGCCACCCGCCAGCTTGTAGGGCCAGGTGACGTACGGCGCCCAGGCATCAAGATGCGTGTTTCCCCAATCTGCATAGAGCTCACCCACCCACTGCGACGGGTCGGAACTTCGTCCAAATGCCGGATGCACAAATTCTGCCCGTAAATCAATTGGAGAGGCGAGCTCCTCGGGCGGCGTCGCATGCAGCGCCGCGCGGTGGGTATACCATTGATTTTGCAACACGAAACTGACCTTGTTGAGCACTAGGTCGGGCGCATTGCGCAGGTTGTCCTGCCAGCGGATCCAGCCATCGCGTATGACGATTTCGCGCTGTCCCAGCAACCACTCCAGACCTCTGCCATCATCTTTTTTTTCCGTATCGAGGTAGATGCCCCCGACAAAGATTCTGCCTTCTGGGTCGCGCTCGATCTCGAGATCAGGACGCGACACCTCGAGATGATCGAGCTGCAATTGGAATGTTAGTGCGGACCACCACGACACGGTCGCCACGACCTCTGGCAACACCAGCGCGCGTTCTCCCTGCTGGTTGTAGACGATCAGGTTGTCCAGGCGCAGACGCGGGTTCAGTCCGTCCCAGTTCGCATAAATCGCATTGATCGTCACCGGTCGCTGCAGCAGATGACTGGCAAGGCTCTCGACCTCGGGTTTGTAGTGGTCGATATTAGGAAGGATCAGGTAGCGCAGCGACAGGAAAGCACCACAGAACACAAAATACAGCGCAATGGCGGCGATGAATAACCAGCCAAGCGCATGATGCGTGATGCGATTGGCCGATTCATAGGATGCCACGAGCGCGCGCCATACCGGCGACAGGGCTTCTCTGGAACGCTGAATTGGATTGGGTTGGTTCGACATGCGTCGCTTATGGTCTCTTCACGCGCCGACCTGCGCTGGCCTTCGCATGGCTGTCTCCGCTTCCTTTGTATCATAGCCACTGGATCAACACCGGCAGCACCCGCGCGCTGCCCATTATCTTGCAGGATGAAACCCGTGCCAACCTTGCCCACAGCGAACGTCTCCCGCTTTGTAAAACGCTGGCTGGATGCGAGTCCGGCCCGTGCGGTCGAACTCGCAACATTGTCAGAATTATCGCTTGACCAGCTGGATTTTGACCAGCTTCTTTCCGAACGGCTTGCTGGCGCATCGCTGTCGGGTGCGATGCGCCAGCTGCGCAACCTCCTGGTGGCTGCGATCGCGCAGCGAGATATCAGCGGCAAGGCCCACCTGAACGAGGTACTCACGGCGATCTCGAATTTCGCTGATTTCGCGATCCGTCGCCATCTGGAGGACGTGTACCGTCAGATGTGTGCCGCACATGGCGTGCCGACCGGAGAAGACTCCGGTCGCGCCCAGCAGATGATCGTCGTCGGCATGGGCAAGCTCGGCGGCCATGAGCTGAACGTGTCCTCAGACATCGATCTGATCTTTCTTTATCCGGAAGATGGAGAAACAAAGGTCACCGATAATGGCCAACGGTCATTGTCGAACCACGAATTTTTCGTCAGGATGGGAAAACGCCTGATCGCTGAGCTGGCAGAAGTCAACCAGGACGGCTTCAGCTTTCGGGTAGACATGGCCTTGCGCCCGAACGGTAACTCAGGGCCGCTGGCCGCCAGCCTGAACATGCTGGAGCACTACCTGATGGTGCAAGGTCGCGAGTGGGAACGCTATGCATGGGTCAAGGCACGCGCGATCACGGGGGATCCTGAGGATATCGCGCAGCTGAACGAGATCGTGAGACCCTTCGTGTACCGCCGTTATCTTGACTATGGATCCATCAATGCACTGCGCAGCATGCACGCACAGATACGTGCGGAGGTTGTGCGGCAGGAGACGCGCCATCCGGATCGGGCGATGAATGTCAAACTGGGCAGGGGCGGTATACGCGAGATCGAATTCCTGGCACAAGTGTTCCAGCTGATACGCGGCGGGCGTGATCCCGGGCTGCGAGACCGATCGACCCGGATCACGCTGCGCACCCTCGCAGAGCGCAAGCTGCTCGCCGAGACGACCGTTACGCAGCTGCTTGATGCGTATACTTTTCTTCGAAATATCGAGCATCGTATCCAATACCTTGACGATGCACAGACGCATGTACTCCCCGCCTCACCGGAAGACCAGCAGCTTGTGGCCCAGATGGCAGGATTCGATGATGCTGCATCACTCATCAACGCCTTGAATGATTGTCGCCGGCAAGTCGCGCTGCATTTCGACACGATTTTCGTCGACAGGCAAACCTCTGAATCCGGTGATGACGAGCATGCCAGCGGTACAGCACCTGCCCTGGAAAACATCGATGAAGATACCCTGTCTGCCTATTTGTCGACAAATGGCTTCGATGACCCCTCGGGTTCTGCGCAACGGCTGCTGAACAGCTGGAACTCGTCTCGGATACAGTCCTTGCCTGAACAGCGTCGCGCTCAGCTGCAAACCTTGATGCGCGCGGCTCTGCCCATCATCCCGCGCCAACCGGAATCCTGTTCAGCCACGCTCAATCGTCTGGTGGATTTTTTTGACACGATCGCTCGGCGTTCGGCCTATCTGGCGTTGCTGACGGAGTATCCGCACACGCTAGAGAGAGTGGTACGAATGATGGCGGCGAGCGATTGGGCTGCAAAATACCTGACTCGACATCCCGTCCTGATGGATGAGTTGCTCGACGATGCTAGCCTGAAAGCCGAACCGGACTGGGATGAATTCGCGCATGAATGCCGGCGTCAGCTGGAAGCCTTCACTGGCGACACTGAACGGCAGATGGATGTGCTGAGAGAACAGCATCACGCACAGCTCTTTCGCCTGCTGGCCAAAGATCTGGGCGGATTACTGACCGTCGAGCGTCTGGCGGATCATCTGTCGCTGCTGGCCGATGTCCTGATTGCCATCACACTGGACGCCGTGTGGAAAACGCTGCCCAATCAGCACAAAGAACATCCCTCGTTTGCGGTGGTTGCCTATGGCAAGCTGGGCGGAAAAGAACTGGGTTATGCCTCCGACCTCGACGTGATTTTCCTGTATGACGATGAAGATCCGGAGGCGCCAGCACTCTATGCAAAACTGGCGCAGCGTTTCATCACCTGGATGACCAGCCACACGCCGGCAGGCATCTTGTTTGACATCGATATCGCCCTGAGACCCGATGGCGCCAGCGGGCTATTGGTATCGTCATTCAAGGCTTTCGAAAAATATCAACGGGAGTCTGCTTGGGTCTGGGAACATCAGGCACTGACCCGGGCTCGCTTCTGCGCTGGAGACGCCGACATCGGCCGTCGTTTTGAAACTCTGCGAACCGATCTGCTGCAACAGCAACGCGATCCGGCGACTCTCCGTGCCCAGGTGCTCAGCATGCGCCAGCGCATGCATGATGCTCACCCTAATCGTTCCGGACAGTTCGATCTCAAACATGATGCCGGGGGCATGATCGATATCGAATTCATTGTTCAATATCTCGTACTCGCGTATGCATCATCGCATCCGGACATGACCGGTGATATCGGAAATATCGCACTCCTGAAGCTGGCAGGTGAATGCCGTCTGATCGATTCAACACTAGCGATCAGCGTGGCAGACGCCTACCGCCAGTTTCGCAAGCTGCAACATCAGATCAGACTCAAGGGGGCCGACAAGGCCAGGGTCGAGCTCGATACGGTGGCCTCGCAGCGCGCCTCGGTAGAGCAGCTGTGGTGGCATGTGATGAATAGCCAGTGAGTGCGTCGCAGAGTTCTCGCGTTTTATCAGATGATTTTTAGTTCAGTGGTGAATGACGGCTTTGTCGTTCAGCAACAACACTGTAGTACATGTAGAGGCTAATTTTTTGATTTATTTCTAAAATGATTTGCTGCAAGCTAAATGGGCATCACTGTCGAGCGCTTTGCAGCCCCCGTGTCACTATCCCGGTAATTCATTCTCCTCAACACACTCTGCACCCTCTATGACTCGAACTCTTATCCCCCGGACGATACTAGTCTTCGCCGCCTGCTTGCTCGCTGCCTGTGCCACCGAAAGCTCTCAGACTGTCGCTCCGAAACAAGTTGCCTCAGCGGGTACCACCTACTCTGGACCAAAAAGTACCATCGCCGTTGGAAAGTTCGATAACCGATCGACCTTCTTGCGCGGCCTGTTCTCCGATGGTGTGGACAGGCTGGGCTCGCAAGCCAAGACCATTCTCATCACTCACTTGCAGCAATCAAAACGCTTCGTTGTCGTCGATCGTGAAAACATGAGCGAGATTCAGCAAGAAGCCAAGCTACGCGGTAAAGAGCAAAAGCTCAGTGGTGCCAATTTCGTCCTGACCGGTGATGTGACGGAATTTGGAAGGAAAGAAACAGGCGACCAGCAGCTATTCGGCATCCTCGGACGCGGCAAGACCCAGGTCGCTTACTCGAAGGTGAGCGTCAATGTCGTCAATGCGCTGACCTCGGAAGTCGTGTTCTCCGTGCAGGGTGCCGGCGAGTACGCGTTGTCGAATCGCGAGATCATCGGCTTTGGCGGTACGGCCAGCTACGACTCTACGCTGAACGGCAAGGTGCTCGATCTGGCGATACGAGAAGCGGTGAACCGGCTGGTCGAGGGCATAGAGCGCGGCACCTGGAAACCGGAAAGCTGATGCGTGCGTCGATCATGAATCGCACCCTCCGCCGCCTCTCATTCATCGCATCCGTAGTCATGCTGACCGCCTGCGCCAATCAGCAGGGTCTCTATCAATGGGGCAGTTACGAGGATCAAGTCTACGCGATGTACAGTTCGCCTGGCAAATCCTCGCCGGATGAGCAGATCGCCAAGCTGGAAGCTGACGGCGAAAAAGCGCGTGCGCAAGGTCGCACTCCTCCTCCGGGACATTACGCGCATCTCGGTTATCTGTACTTCCAGACCGGCAAGCTCGATCAGGCCGTCGCATCCTTTGAAACAGAAAAAGTGCTGTTCCCGGAATCACGTCCTTACATGGACAGGCTAATTGGCAGAATAAGCAAGTAAGGAATTCTGATGAGACAACCACTTTATCGTGCGCTGCTGATCGGCCTCGTACTGATACTTGGCGGCTGCGCCACTGGCAGCTCGTATGACTACACGGCTTTCAGGCAAAGCAAGCCGAGATCCATCGTCGTACTCCCACCTTTGAATTTGTCGCCGGACATACGCGCGACTTACAGCATGCTGGCAACCGTCACGCGGCCACTCGCTGAATCCGGCTATTACGTGCTACCTGTGGCGCTGGTAGATCAGACCTTCCGCGAAAACGGAGTAACCGAGCCGGGAGAGATGCATCAGATCCCACCGGGAAAACTGGCAGATATCTTTGGCGCTGATGCCGCGCTGTACATCACCATTGAGGAATATGGTGCTAAATACATGATCGTCAGCAGCGAGGTAATTGTCGCAGCCAGCGCCCGATTGATTGACACGCGAAATGGTCAACTGCTCTGGGAGGGCAAGGCCCAAGCCTCCAGCGGCGAGAACCAGGATTCGAGTGGCGGACTGGCCGTTCTGTTGGTGAAGGCACTAGTTAGCCAGGTAGCCAACAGCATCGGGGACCAGGGATATCCGGTAGCACAGAGAACCAGCTTTCGCTTGCTGACGGCCCGCCCGGGCGGGCTGCTGCCTGGGCCTCGTTCGCCCGAGTATGCAAAGGTGGTGGGGCAATAGATTGCAGCAGCCTCCACTCGGTGTGGCGCAACGAGTGGGGCAGTAGTCCTGCTTACTTCGCACCCATCAAAGCCACCGTGGTATCCAGCATGCGATTGCTGAAGCCAAAAACATAGCCGCTCGGGCGGCTATGTTTTCACGGCTGCTGCGCAGCCTCCACTCGGTGTGGCGCAACGAGTGGGGCAGTAGTCCTGCTTACTTCGCACCCATCAAAGCCACCGTGGTATCCAGCATGCGATTGCTGAAGCCCCACTCGTTGTCATACCAAGACGAGACTTTTACGAGGTGGCCGGACACTTTGGTCAGCGTCGCATCGAAATTTGACGATGCCGGGTTGTGGTTGTAGTCAATCGACACCAGCGGGTCGGTGTTGTAGGTCAGGACACCTTTCAATGGACCGTTCGCGGCTTCTTTCATGATCGCGTTAACCTCATCCACTGTGGTGTCACGCGCAGCGATAAATGACAGGTCAACGATGGAGACGTTGATGGTCGGGACGCGAATGGCGTAGCCGTCGAGCTTGCCGTTCAATTCGGGCAGTACCAAACCAACGGCGGCGGCGGCACCGGTCTTGGTCGGGATCATGGACTGCGTCGCGGAACGGGCACGACGCAGGTCTTCATGCATTACGTCGGTCAGTACCTGATCGTTGGTATACGCATGAACAGTAGTCATCAGGCCATTGAGCACGCCGATCTTGTCGTTCAGCGGTTTAACCAGTGGCGCGAGGCAGTTGGTGGTACACGACGCATTCGATATCACGGTATCAGATGCCTTCAGCACACTCTGATTCACGCCATAGACGACGGTGGCGTCCACATCTTTGCCACCGGGAGCGGAAATGATGACTTTCTTTGCACCGCCTTTCAGGTGGGCAGAGGCTTTTTCTTTGGTGGTAAAAAAGCCCGTACACTCGAGCACAACATCAACGCCCAACTCGCCCCAGGGGATATCAGCAGGATTACGCTGCGCGAATACACGGATCTTGTCGCCATTCACGATCATGTGGTCGCCCTCGACCAGGACCGTGCCGGGGAATTTGCCGTGCGCGGTGTCATAGCGCGTCAGGTGCGCGTTGGTTTCGGTATTGCCGAGATCGTTGATCGCAACGATCTGGATATCATTCTTTTTGCCGCCCTCGTAATGAGCGCGCAGCACATTGCGGCCGATGCGGCCGTAGCCATTGATGGCAACTTTGATGGTCATGAGGATCTCCCGAAACGTTGTGATATGAATTGGTATCGTGTCAGGTCAGTGCAGAACCGACTTGACTGCGGCCACGATTTTCTCTGTCGTGAAGCCGAAATGCTTGAACAACACACCGGCCGGCGCGGACTCACCGAACGTATCGATGCCTACCACCGCGCCATCAAGGCCTACATACTTGAACCAGACATCGGTGACGCCTGCTTCGACCGCCACCCTTGGAAGCCCCTTGTTCAGCACACTCGCTTTATATGCCGCATCCTGTCGGTCGAATACTTCAGTACTGGGCATGGAGACCACGCGCACCGGGATGCCTTCGGAAGCCAGCATATCGGCGGACTTCAGCGCGAGCTCGATCTCGGAACCGGTAGCGATGAGAATGGCCTTCGCGTTAGTCGCATCTTTCAGCACGTAGCCACCGCGACGAATATCTGCAATCTGTGCATCGGTGCGCTCAACAAAAGGCAAGTTTTGGCGCGAGAAAATCAGCGTGGTCGGACCGTGCTGGCGTCGCACCGCTTCTGCCCAGGCGACTGCGGATTCTACGGTGTCGCAGGGGCGCCAGTTGTCGAGATTCGGGATCAGCCGAAGGCTCGATACCTGCTCGATCGACTGATGAGTGGGGCCATCTTCGCCCAGACCAATGGAATCATGGGTGAACACGAAGAGGGAGCGCCGCTTCATCAGCGCAGCCATGCGGAGCGCATTACGGCTGTAATCGGAAAAGGTCAGGAAAGTCGCACCAAAAGGAATGAAGCCGCCATGCAAGGCCACGCCATTCATGATCGCGCTCATGCCGAACTCTCGCACGCCATAGTTCACATGATTGCCCGGATGATCTGCGCGCACTGCGACGCACTCCTTCCAGTTGGTCAGATTGGAGCCGGTCAGATCGGCCGAGCCGCCGAGGAACTCGGGCAGCACCTGCGCCAGCGCCTGGATCGCATTCTGGCTGGCCTTGCGCGTGGCGATGGTTTCTTTTTTTTCCAGGCAGGCGGCGATCAGGTCAGATACTGCCTTATCGAAATTTGCGGGTAGCTCGCCTTTCATACGGCGCAGCAGTTCGGCCGCCTCGAACGGATATTTCTCCTGATAGGCCTTGAACTTCAAGGCCCAATCGGACTGCAGCGATGCACCCTTTTGCTTTGCATCCCACGCGGCATACACATCGGTCGGGATCTCGAACGGCGCATACGGCCAATCGATCGCCGCGCGTGTGGCCGCGATCTCCGCATCGCCCAGCGCAGCACCATGGACTTTGTCCGTGCCCTGCATCGTGGGAGCCCCTTTGCCGATCACGGTCTTGCAGCAAATGAGCGTCGGTCGCTCAGATTTTTTTGCAGCGGCAATCGCTGCATCGACCGCCTTCACATCATGGCCATCCACATTCGGGATCACGTTCCAGCCATAGGCGTCGAAACGCTTCGGTGTGTCATCTCGGAACCAGCCTTCCACCTTGCCATCGATGGAAATGCCATTGTCGTCATACAGCACGATCAGCTTGGACAGGCGCAGCGTGCCCGCCAGCGAACACACTTCATGGCTGATACCTTCCATCAGACAACCGTCACCCAGGAAGACATAGGTGTGATGATCGATCACGTCAAAGCCGGGCTTGTTGAATTGCGCGGCCAGCAGCGCTTCGGCCAGCGCCATGCCCACCGCGTTCGCGATACCCTGGCCGAGCGGTCCGGTGGTAGTCTCGACCCCGGGCGTGATGTCGACCTCCGGATGCCCGGGCGTTTTCGAATGCAGCTGGCGGAAGTTGCGCAGCTCATCCATCGGTAGCTCATAACCGGTCAGATGCAGCAGCGCATACAGCAGCATCGAGCCGTGACCATTGGAGACGACAAATCGATCTCGGTCCACCCAGTGCGGGTCGGCTGGATTATGTCGAAGATGACTGCCCCATAGGGCGACAGCGATCTCGGCCATGCCCATCGGCATGCCAGGATGCCCGGAGTTGGCCTTTTGCACGGCGTCCATCGCCAGCGCGCGTATCGCGTTGGCCATCTTTCGGGGTTCGGGATTGGAATTCATATTGCCAACAATGTATGAGGAAACCAGTGGCCGCAGCATGCTGGTGGAGGGACCAACCGCAGAGAGTCGCGCCAGCCGGAAAACCCGAAATTTTACCAGACCGAACCCGACCGAAGCCGCGATCCGTGGCCGAGATCCCAGGCTGTCAGGCTTACAATCTCATCGTTCGCCATTAACAGGCACGTCCCCGAATATCCGCGCCGATGCGCCACCTATTCAACGACAATTCATCACCATTCACTCTCGCCATCCGAGCTCGCACCCTCATGCCACGCTTTTACTGCAACCAACCCCTGCATACCGGGATGCTGCTCGTACTGCCAGATGCAGTCGCCCGCCACGTTCAGGTGCTCCGGCTCAAGGAAGGTGAACTCATCACGCTGTTTAATGGCGAGGGCGGGGAATACACCGCCAGCATTGAGCGACTTGAAAAAAAACACACGCAGGTACTTGTGAAGAACTTTTCGTCACGAGAGGCGGAATCCGCGCACGGCCTGTGCCTGGCGCAAGCACTGCCCGAGGGATCCAAGATGGACTGGATCATCGAGAAAGCGGTGGAGCTGGGTGCGACGACGATACAGCCGCTGATCTCCAGCCGCTCGTTGGTCAGACTGAATGAAGACCGGGCCATAAAAAAAATGCAGCACTGGACCGGTATCATGGCATCCGCCGCGGAGCAATGCGGACGCAACCGGTTGCCACACCTCGCTGAGCCCGCTGCCTTCGGCAGCTGGATAGCGCAGCAGGACCTGCATCGCCGCATTCTGCTGTCACCTCGCGGTGCCGAGCCCCTGTCGCGCTGGGCGCGCCAGCAGCCGCCCCAAGCCGTCACGCTGATCATCGGCCCCGAAGGCGGGCTGGCTCCGGCAGAGGAAGAAAGCGCCTCAGCGCACGGCGCGCTCTGCCTGACGCTGGGCGAACGCGTGTTACGCACCGAGACCGCTGGTCTGGCAGCAATCGCTGCGCTGCAGGCCGTCTGGGGTCAGCTGTAAGAACGATGGCGTGCACCTCATGCGCTGGCTGAGCTGGCTGAAAGATCGTCTCGCCGGTAGGCCACCAGCGATTCCGGCAGCGCTGTGGCAGAGAACAATGTCGCGGCTGCCTTTCCTCACTTATCTTTCCGATGACGACCGCCTTCGGCTCAAATCCTTGAGCGAGCAACTGCTGGCAAAAAAACCCTTTGCCGGGGTCAAAGGCTTCGAGCTGACCGACGAGATGGTCGTACCGATTGCGGCACAAGCCGCGTTGCTGGTGCTGAACCTGAGCCTTGATCTCTACGATGACCTGTCCGCCGTGATCGTGACACCGGATGCTTTTCCCATCCGGCAGCAAGTGACAGATGACACCGGGGTCGTGCATGAGTGGGACGAGATGCTGGCTGGCGAGGCAGTGGACATGGGCGGCGCCGTGCTGCTGTCATGGCCAGACATTGCGGCACCGGAGTCCTGTGATGAGCCAGTGCTGCATAACATCGTCATTCATGAATTCGCTCACAAAATCGACATGGGGCGCGGCGGCGCCAATGGCTATCCACCCTTTTTGGCCGGCTATCACCTGCGCGCAGATTTCCTCGACTGGCCGCAAGTCTTTGGCGCCGCTTACGAGGATTTTTGCCGGCGTGTAGATCAGTTGGAAAGTACGCTGCCAGAAGATGTCGATCCCGATCATCTGCCGCATGCCGCGCGCTATGGCGCTCTGACTGCGAGCCTGCCGATGGATCCGTATGCGGCCACTGACCCGGCCGAATTCTTCGCCGTCGCTTCGGAGAGTTTTTTCGTCACACCTGCGCCCATCGCGGCCGCCTATCCTGAGGTTTACTGGCTGCTGTCCCGCTACTACCGGCAGGATCCTCTTGCCGGGCCGGTTCTCGTCTGATGGCCCGGTGCTCGGGCCATTTCCTGCGCCATCTGGGAGGATTCTGGCCCGGAAAACCCTCTGAAAACCACTATAATCGAGGGTTTTCGCGATGCGAGTCCCATCCAGTCCACTCCGTCCCCAGCCATGAAAGTTTTCCGCGGACTTCCGAATGCCCAGGCGCGCCGGCCGTGCGCGCTCACGATTGGCAATTTCGACGGTGTGCATCGGGGGCATCGCGCACTGCTCTCCCGTGTGACCGCTGCCGCGCAACGACTCGGCGTGGAATCAGCGGTGATGACCTTTGAACCCCATCCGCGCGAGTATTTTGCGCACCTCTCGGGCCACGAAACCCTCGCACCACATCGCGTGGCCAACCTGCGCGACAAGCTGCAGGCGCTGGAGGCGGCGGGTATTGACCGCGTGATTGTCGAGCACTTCAATGCGCGCTTTGCCGCGATGAGCCCAGAGGACTTCGTTCGCAAGCTGCTGGTCGACGGGCTGCATGTGAAATGGCTGATCGTCGGCGATGATTTCCGTTTTGGCGCGAAACGCGCCGGCGACTTCACGATGCTGACCGAGGCGGGCAAAGCGTATGGGTTCGAAGTGCAATCGCTGCAGACCGTGACGCATGCCGAGGCGCGCATCTCATCGTCGGCGGTTCGCAGTGCGTTGCAGGAAGGTGATTTTTCCCGTGCCGGCGAATTGCTCGGGCATCCGTATTCCATCTCGGGCCACGTTCAGCACGGCCGCAAGCTGGGCAGAACGATAGGCTTTCCGACACTGAATCTGCGCATTGCGCACAAGCGCCCCGCACTGACAGGCATCTTCATCGTGCAAGTGCACGGATTAGCGCAGAAAGCGCTACCCGCCGTTGCCAGCCTGGGTGTACGACCAACCGTCGAAGACAATGGCCGGGTGCTGTTGGAGGTGCATGTTTTTGATTTTGCCGCCGACTGCTACGGCAAACTGGTGCGAGTCGAATTCCTGCGCAAGCTGCGAGATGAAGAGAAATACGACGATCTGGATACCCTGACCACCGCCATCGCCAACGATGCGCGCGCCGCCCGAGAATTTTTCGATATACCTACCCTGAGCTGAATTCATGTCCGACAACAGCAAAAAATCTGAAGCCAAGTACCCGGTCAACATGACAGAGACCCCGTTCCCCATGCGCGGTGATCTGGCCAAGCGCGAGCCGCAGTGGGTCGCCGAATGGCAAAAGAAAAATCTGTATCAACGCATCCGCAAGGCGTCTGCCGGCAAACCAAAGTTCATCCTGCACGATGGCCCGCCGTATGCAAATGGCGATATCCATATTGGCCATGCAGTGAACAAGATCCTCAAAGACATGATCGTCAAGACTCGTCAGCTGGAGGGCTTTGATGCACAGTACGTACCGGGTTGGGATTGCCATGGCATGCCGATCGAGATACAGATCGAAAAGCAGTACGGAAAAAATCTGCCGACTGCCGAGGTACTGACAAAATCGCGAGCCTATGCGGGTGAGCAGATCGAGCGTCAGAAAAAAGATTTCATTCGCCTCGGTGTGCTGGGCGACTGGGACAATCCTTACAAGACAATGAACTTTCGCAATGAAGCCGACGAGATCCGCGCGCTCGGCAGCATTCTGGACAAAGGTTTCGTTTATCGCGGTCTCAAGCCAGTGAACTGGTGCTTCGATTGTGGCTCGGCACTGGCCGAGGCCGAGGTCGAGTATCAGGACAAGCGCGACCCCGCGATCGATGTCGCATTCCCGTTTGCAGAGCCTGACAAAGTAGCGAAAGCTTTCGGCCTCTCTGCGCTACCTGCGGGCAAAGGCTATGTGGTGATTTGGACCACCACGCCATGGACGATTCCCGCCAACCAGGCGCTGAACATGCATCCAGAAGTCACCTATGCGCTGGTGCAGACCGAGCGCAATGGCGAACCCAGTCTGCTGATCCTCGCCAGGGATCTGGTCGAAAGCTGCCTGCTGCGATACGGCATGGAGGGCAAGATCATCGCCACCTGTCAGGGTGAAGCCTTGTCGCTGGTTAAGTTTCATCACCCCTTGCATACCAGAGATTCCGGCTATGACCGCTTGTCGCCTGTCTTTCTTGGCGAGTACGTGACTACCGATGCCGGTACCGGTATCGTGCATTCTTCGCCTGCGTATGGCGTGGATGACTATGCGTCCTGCAAAGCGCATGGCATGAAGGATGATGAGATCCTGAATCCGGTGATGGGCGATGGTCGCTACGCGTCAACGCTGCCGCTGTTCGGCGGCATGACGATCTGGGAAGCATCCAAACCCATCTGCGCCGCACTGGAATCTGCCGGCCACCTGTTCAAGCTGGTGATGTTTGATCACAGCTACATGCACTGCTGGCGTCACAAAACGCCGATCGTCTATCGCGCAACCTCGCAATGGTTCGCCAGCATGGACAAGACACCGAAGAATGGCGGCGCATCGCTGCGCGATACGGCGCTGGCCTCGGTGGAAGCCACCCGCTTCTTCCCGAACTGGGGCAAGGCGCGGCTGCATGGCATGATCGCCAACCGTCCGGACTGGACGCTGTCGCGACAGCGTCAGTGGGGTGTGCCAATGGCCTTCTTCGTGCACAAGGAAACCGGCGAGTTGCATCCGGATACGCCGGCTTTGCTGGAGAAAATTGCGAAGCTCGTTGAGCAGCATGGCATCGAAGCCTGGCATACGCTGGACCTGAACAGCTTCCTCGGTGCTGATGCCGCACATTACGAAAAGAACCGTGACACGCTGGATGTGTGGTTCGATTCCGGCACCACGCACCAGACCGTACTGCGCGGTTCTCATGCAGCGGAATCGCAATTTCCTGCTGATCTGTATCTCGAGGGCTCTGATCAGCATCGCGGTTGGTTTCACTCATCGCTGCTGACCTCGGCGATGCTCAACGGCTGCGCGCCGTACAAGGCGTTACTCACGCACGGCTTCGTCGTCGATGGCGAAGGCAAGAAAATGTCCAAGTCCAAGGGCAATGTGGTCGCGCCACAGAAAGTGTCAGACACATTGGGCGCAGAGATTCTTCGCCTGTGGGTGGCGGCTACTGATTACTCCGGCGAGCTGTCGATCTCGGACGAAATTCTCAAGCGCGTGGTGGAGAGCTATCGCCGCATCCGCAATACGCTGCGCTTCCTGCTGGCGAACACCTCGGACTTCGATCCGGCCAAAGATGCGATCGCTATTGACGAGCTGCTGGAAATCGATCGACACGCGATCGCCCGCATGAACCAGCTGCAAGCGGAGATCCGCGCGCATTTCACTGAATACGAATTCCATCCTGTGGTCGCCAAGCTGCAGATGTACTGTTCGGAAGACCTTGGCGGCTTTTATCTCGATATCCTGAAAGACCGGCTGTACACCAGCGGTGTTCAGTCGACGGCTCGGCGCTCGGCGCAGACCGCGATCTGGCATATTACGCAGTCGCTGTTGCGGCTGATGGCGCCGGTGCTGTCGTTCACCGTTGAGGAAGCGTGGGCTATCTTCGCCGACCAGGATGTCTATCAAGCTTCGGGGGAGACCATCTTCACCCAAACTTTCTATGCACTGCCCGAGGTCGGCGATGCCGATCTCCTGCTGACGAAATACGAGCATCTGCAAGCCATCCGCGCCGAAGTACTCAAGCAGCTGGAAGAAGTCCGCGTGTCCGGCGCGATCGGCTCGTCGCTGCAGGCCGAGGTTGAGATCCACGCGAGTGGCGACAAGCTCGCGCTACTGCAAAGTCTGGGGGAGGATCTAAAGTTCGTGCTGATCACCTCAGCCGCGACGGTCGTGCCAGCGGCAACGGCTGCTGCCGACAAAGTGATGGTCAGGGCCTCTTCGTACAAAAAGTGTGAGCGCTGCTGGCATTACCGCGCCGATGTCGGCTCCCACGCCGATCATCCCGGCCTTTGCGGTCGCTGCACGTCCAACCTGTTTGGCAGCGGCGAACAACGCCGCATCGCCTGAAGCGCGAGACAGAAAAAGCTATGGCGAAAAAATCCAGCGGTATGATGATCTGGGTCGGCATCGCGATCATTGTGACGCTGCTAGACCAGCTGACCAAGATCACCATGGTCCGCTTGCTGGCCTATGGGCAATCGGATCCCGTGACCTCGTTCTTCAATCTGGTCATGGTCTACAACAAGGGGGCGGCGTTCAGCTTCCTGTCTGACCAGCCCGGGTGGCAACGCTACTTCTTTACCGGGATCTCGGTGCTGGCGTCACTATTCATCCTGTGGATGCTGAAACGACATCCCGGGCAGCGCCTGTTCTGCTGGGCACTGGCGCTGATTCTGGGCGGCGCGCTCGGTAATCTGATTGATCGTGTAGCCTATGGTCATGTGATCGATTTCCTGGACTTCCATCTCGCAGGCTGGCACTGGCCAGCGTTCAACGTAGCGGACAGCGCGATCACCGTCGGTGCACTGCTGTTTGTGCTGGATGAATTTCGCCGTGTCAATCGCTGAGGCTTCGCTTTGCGCGCGCCGGGCATAAGGACAACATGAACCTCGCTGGCAAAAAAATCGTGCTGGGGCTGACTGGTGGCATTGCCTGCTACAAAGCCGCCGAGCTTGCGCGCGGACTGGTGAAAGCCGGCGCCAGCGTGCAGGTCGTAATGACCGAGGCATCGCGGCATTTCATCACACCGGTGACAATGCAAGCCTTGTCGGGAAAGCCAGTCTATACCGACCAGTGGGACAGTCGCATCTCCAACAACATGGCGCATATCGATCTCTCACGCGATGCCGATGCCATCGTGATCGCGCCCTGCTCGGCCGACTTCATGCGCAAGCTGGTACATGGTGCGGCAGATGATTTGCTGTCGACCTTGTGTCTTGCACGACCAGCGACGGTACCTATGCTCGTGGCTCCCGCGATGAATGTCGAGATGTGGGAGAACCCGGCCACGCAGCGTAATGTTGAGCAACTGCGCAAAGATGGTGTGAGCCTGCTTGGGCCGGTCGCCGGCGATCAGGCCTGTGGTGAGACGGGACTGGGCCGCATGATGGAACCCGAGCAGCTACTCGAGGACTTGTCCGCTTTCTTTTATCCGAAACTGCTCGCGGGTAAAAAAGTCATGATCACCGCCGGCCCAACGTTTGAGCCGATTGATCCGGTGCGAGGTATTACCAATCTCTCGTCGGGCAAAATGGGCTATGCGATTGCGCGTGTGGCCCGCGCTGCGGGTGCCGAGGTGACGCTCGTGTCTGGCCCCACCGCATTATCCCGACCCGCGGGTGTCACGCTACTACCCGTGACCACAGCGAGAGAGATGCATGATGCCGTGATGTCGCAAATCTCCGGGCAAGATCTGTTCATTGGAGTCGCTGCCGTGGCCGACTGGCGCGTAGCCTCGGTGAGCGAGCAAAAGATCAAGAAGCAGGCGGGTCAGACACCCTCGCTGCAGTTCGAACAGAACCCCGACATTCTGGCGGCGGTGGCCGCACTCCCCTCGCCGCCTTACTGCGTCGGCTTTGCAGCCGAATCCGAAGACTTGCTCGCGCATGGCGCCGCAAAGCGAGAGAAAAAACATATTCCTCTACTGGTCGGCAATATCGGTCACCAGACCTTCGGCAAGGATGATAACGAGCTGGTTCTGTTTGACGCGCAGGGTCATCACCGTCTGCCGCGCGCCAGCAAAGATGCACTGGCGCAGACCCTGATCAAAGAAATCGCCCAACGACTGTACCAACGACCATCCGCATGAAAACCATCGACGTAAAAATACTTGACCCGCGTCTTCAGGAGCAATTACCCACTTATGCGACCGCCGGCAGTGCCGGACTGGATCTGCGTGCCTGCATTGATGCCCCGCTGACGCTGGAGCCCGGCAGTACGCACCTGATTCGCACGGGTCTTGCGATCTACATCGCCGATCCCGCGTATGCGGCGATGATCCTCCCGCGCAGCGGCCTGGGCCACAAGCACGGCATCGTGCTTGGCAATCTGGTCGGATTGATTGACTCGGACTATCAGGGCGAGCTGATGGTGTCTACCTGGAACCGCGGCAGCGCAAGTTTTGTGCTGAATCCTATGGAGCGCCTCGCGCAGCTAGTCATCGTGCCCGTGTTGCAGGTAGGATTCAGGGTGGTTGAGTCATTCGAGGACAGTGAGCGTGGTGAAGGCGGTTTCGGTAGCACGGGCAAAAAATAACCCAAGCAGAATGCATCGCACGCTCGTCATCTTGACGCCGCTTGCGGCGGTGCTGCTGAGCGCCTGCAACACACCACCTCGCTCCTCAAGCTCCCCGTCCGTTACAAACTCACAGCCCACCGTCTCGCAGACCACCGCCTCAACGACTGCCACCTCCAAGACTCCTGCGCAAGCAACGCCCACACAGGATGCCGCGCTGGAGGTACTGATGACGCGGCAGGCGCGCGTTTACCGTATAGCCGCACCTCTGATCACCAAAAACGCAGTGCTCTGCCGGACTCAGGCCAGGCCGCTACTGGGCTTCACCGCAAAAAATGTGCACTCGTATCCGTCAGAGCTGTCCGCGTCCGCGCGCAAGTCGCTAGCACTCGACGAGCGGCTGCAAGTGATGCAGGTGCTGGAGGGTAGCGGCGCTCAAAAGGCCGGCATGATGCGGGGCGATATTCTGCAGACGATACAAGACATCCCGATACCAGAAGGTCCACAGGCAGAGAACGAAACAGCGAAACTGCTGGCCCCCGTGCTGAAGAACCTCACGGATATACGCGTGCGGGTGCTGCGTCGCGGGCAAGCGGTCGACCTTCAAATACCGCTGACGCTGGCTTGCGCTTACGCGATCGATATCGGCAATTCACCGAATGTGAATGCGTTCGCGGATGGCCGGCGTATCATGCTCACACGCGGGCTGCTCGATGCATTGCCCGTTGATGACGACGTGGCGGTGATCATCGCTCGCGAGCTCGCTCACAACGTGCTGCAGCATGCACGGCAATTGCAGCAGGCAGCCACGGTCGCCGGTGTCATCGATAGCCTGTTGGCTCTCAAGCCTGAACCAGCCAGCTACGCCGGAAGCGGTGGGATCAAACCTCTGCCCGACAAGATGGATCAGGAGGCCGACCGGCTTGCGATGTTCATGCTCGCACGCGCTGGTTACGATCCATTGAACTTAGCGAAGCTGTCGCAAAAAATGGCAGAGATCGCACCGGTCAAGCAGATCAACGGCTATAGCGCGCTGCACCCATGGACTGAGGAGCGGCGCAGCCTGGCGCAAGCGGCGATGAAAGACATTCGTCAGAAGCAGGCAGCAAAAAAACCCCTCGTTCCCTGACCCCTTACAAAGGGACACTCACTTTCTTACAAAGGGACACTCACTTTCCTTGACAACGTCCTTTGGTAATCAAAGTGAGTGTCCCTCTGAAAGACCCCTCTGCAAGACCTCCTGAAAAACAAAAACCCCTGTCACAAGACAGGGGTTTTATCACGGAGCGACGACCAAGCGCTACTCGACTTCTGCGGTTTCCTGCGGCGCTGCCGGCGGCGGTGTGTCGTCTTCGACAAATTCGAGCTTGATATTGTCGTCGTCGTCGAGATCCACGGTGACACGGCCGCCCGACACCAGTTTGCCGAACAGCAGTTCGTCGGCCAGCGCCTTGCGAATCATGTCTTGAATCAGTCGTGACATCGGACGTGCACCCATCAGAGGATCGAAACCTTTCTCGCCGAGGAACTTGCGCAGGCCATCGCTAAAGATCGCTTCGACCTTCTTCTCATGAAGCTGCTCTTCCAGCTGCATCAGGAACTTGTCGACCACACGCAGGATGATCTCTTCATCGAGCGCCTTGAAGCTGATGATCGCATCCAGACGATTGCGGAATTCCGGCGTGAACATGCGCTTGATGTCGGCCATCTCGTCGCCTGCCTGCTTGGTGTCCATGAAGCCCATGGTGCGCTTCTGCAGGCTTTCCGCACCCGCGTTGGTGGTCATGATAATGATCACGTTACGGAAATCGGCCTTGCGACCATTGTTGTCGGTCAGCGTGCCATGGTCCATCACCTGCAGCAAGATGTTGAACACATCCGGATGCGCTTTTTCGATCTCATCAAGCAGCAGCACCGCATGCGGTTTCTTGGTGATCGCCTCGGTCAGCAGACCGCCCTGATCGAATCCGACATAGCCGGGCGGTGCGCCAATCAGACGGCTGACCGCATGACGCTCCATGTATTCGGACATGTCGAAGCGGATCAACTCAATACCCAGTATGAACGCGAGCTGCTTGGCCACTTCAGTCTTGCCGACACCCGTCGGGCCCGAAAACAGGAAGGAGCCGATCGGCTTGTCGGTCTTGCCCAAACCAGCACGTGCCATCTTGATTGCTGAGGCCAGTGCCTCGATGGCTGGATCTTGACCAAACACAACGTTCTTCAAATCGCGATCGATGGTTTGCAGCTTGCTCCGATCATCCTGATTGACCGAAGCCGGCGGGATGCGAGCAATCTTCGACACGATGTCTTCGATTTCGGGCTTGCCGATGGTTTTCTTTTGCTTGGACTTCGGCAGTATGCGCTGGGCTGCGCCGGCCTCATCGATCACGTCGATTGCCTTGTCCGGCAGGTGACGATCGTTGATGAAGCGCGCGGACAGTTCAGCCGCTGTCGTCAGTGCCAGCGCCGAATACTTCACTCCGTGATGCTCTTCAAAGCGCGACTTCAGGCCACGCAGGATCTGAATGGTCTGCTCAACGGTCGGCTCGTTGACATCAATCTTCTGGAATCGGCGTGATAGCGCATGGTCTTTCTCGAACACGCCACGGAATTCGGTAAACGTGGTCGCACCGATACACTTGAGCTGACCACTGGATAGCGCGGGCTTGAGCAGGTTGGACGCATCGAGCGTGCCGCCCGACGCCGAGCCGGCGCCGATGATGGTGTGAATCTCGTCGATGAAGAGAATGCCGTTCGGATTCGCCTTCATCTGCTTGAGCACGGCCTTCAGCCGCTGCTCGAAATCGCCACGGTACTTGGTGCCTGCGAGCAGCGCACCCATGTCGAGCGAGTAGACGACAGCGTTCTGCAAGATCTCGGGCACATCGCCCTGCGTCACACGCCACGCGAGACCTTCCGCAATGGCCGTCTTGCCCACGCCGGCTTCTCCAACGAGCAACGGATTATTTTTGCGGCGGCGGCACAATGTCTGGATCACGCGTTCGACTTCAGACTCACGTCCGATCAGCGGATCGATCTTGCCTTCCGCAGCCAGTTTGTTCAGATTCTGTGTGAACTGATCCAGCGCACTTTCTTTCTGCTGGCCTTCGGACTGGCTTTCTTCCACGCCTTCGGAAGCCTTTTGCGGTTCTGACTGCTGATCTTTGCGCACACCATGCGAGATGAAGTTCACCACGTCCAGACGTGTGACACCTTGCTGATGCAGGTAGTACACCGCATGTGAATCTTTCTCGCCGAAGATTGCCACCAGCACATTCGCGCCGGTCACTTCCTTCTTGCCATTCGACGCCGACTGGACATGCATGATTGCACGCTGTATCACGCGCTGAAAACCAAGCGTCGGCTGCGTGTCGACTTCGCTGGTGCCGGGCACTGTGGGCGTGTTGTCGGTGATGAAGTTGGTCAGCGTCTTGCGCAGATCATCGATATTCACCGCGCAGGCGCGGAGCACCTCGGCCGCAGAAGGATTGTCCAGCAGCGCCAACAGCAAGTGCTCGACGGTGATGAATTCATGGCGCGCCTGTCGGGCTTCAACAAAGGCCATGTGCAAACTGACTTCAAGTTCCTGGGCAATCATGCTTCCTCCATCACGCACTGCAAGGGGTGTCCCGCTTTGCGGGCGTGGGTTAATACGAGTTCTACTTTGGTGCTCGCGATGTCCTTAGGATAGACGCCGCACATTCCTTTGCCATCGCGATGCACTTTCAGCATGATTTGCGTGGCTGTCTCGCGATCCTTGTTGAAATATTCCTGAATAATGGCAACGACGAACTCCATGGGTGTGTAGTCATCATTCAGTAACAAAACCTGGAACATCGGGGGCGGCTTGACCGCCTCCTTCTGCTCTTTGCGTACAAGGACCGTGCCATTCTCTTCGTTAGTTGCCATGCTTCTATTCTAATGCCTCCAACTTCCGCCGTGCCCGGGGAAATCACCAATATTCTGCATCTGTTTTGATATTACGCCCTTTCCCGAATGGGCGCAGACACGAGACTTTGTCCGTTTTGGTCCGACGTTGTTTTATAGGAATTTTCTGATAATCCCATGAAATATAGCACTTTTGGCAATTAACTTGACTTTTGAGTTTTTTACACGAACAATGCAAAAGATCAATATGTGCGGGTTGGCACTGATTGATTTTGGAGGAGCAATATAAGAGGGGGCAGCGTTACGCGAGGCTTCTTGCTTCTAGGGCTCGTGTGATTCGTTAAAAAGGGAAAGACGTTTTTATGGCAACTGGTACTGTCAAGTGGTTTAACGATGCCAAAGGCTTCGGTTTTATCACTCCGGACGACGGTGGCGAAGATCTGTTCGCGCACTTTTCGGCCATCAAGATGGACGGCTTCAAAACCCTCAAAGAAGGGCAAAAAGTCTCGTTTGAAGTAACGCAAGGCCCCAAAGGCAAGCAAGCTTCCAACATAATGAATGCCTGATTATTGATCAGTGTTCGCTGAAAACCCCCGGCAATGTCCGGGGGTTTTTTGTTTCTGGAACATCTCAGTCGCCGTGTCCGAATAATACTGACTGCGCCACTCGCTGGAGATTCACCACCTGCATTAACGTTTTTATTAATAAATATTAAATACGCGAAAGAATTTTTTCAAACAACAAGGGCCGGATAACCGGCCCTTGTTGTTTGTGTCACCGAAAAATTTACATATTGGCAATCATTACATCACCAAAACCCGAACAGGAAACCTGTGTGGCTCCATCCATCAGACGAGCGAAGTCGTAGGTAACTTTCTTGGAAGTTATCGATTTTTCCATCGAGCTGATAACCAGGTCGGCGGCCTCAAACCAGCCCATGTGACGCAGCATCATTTCTGCCGACAAGATCACGGAGCCCGGGTTCACATAGTCCTTGCCGGCATACTTGGGCGCCGTTCCGTGCGTCGCCTCGAACATCGCCACGGAGTCTGACAGGTTTGCACCTGGCGCAATGCCAATGCCGCCCACCTGAGCTGCCAGCGCGTCGGAGATATAGTCACCATTCAGATTCAGCGTGGCGATCACGCTGTATTCGTTCGGGCGCAACAGGATCTGCTGCAGGAAAGCATCTGCAATCGCATCCTTGACGATGATTTCCTTGCCCGTCTTGGGATTGTTGAAGCTGCACCATGGACCGCCATCCACTAGCTTCGCGCCGAATTCTTGTTGAGCAAGCGCATAGCCCCAGTCGCGGAAGCCACCCTCGGTGTACTTCATGATGTTGCCTTTGTGGACCAGCGTGACCGAGGGCTTGTCATTGTCGATCGCGTACTGGATAGCCTTGCGGACCAGACGCTCGGTACCTTCGCGCGACACCGGCTTGACACCTATGCCCGATGTCTGAGGGAAGCGGATCTTCTTGACCCCCATTTCCTTGATCAGGAAGTCGATGATCTTCTTTGCGCCATCGGTACCCTCCTGCCACTCGATGCCGGCATAAATGTCTTCGGAGTTCTCACGGAAGATCACCATGTCGGTCTTCTCGGGCTCGCGCAAGGGCGACGGCACGCCCTTGAAATAGCGGACCGGACGCAAGCAGACATACAAGTCGAGTTCCTGACGCAGTGCGACGTTCAGTGAACGTATACCGCCACCGACCGGTGTGGTCAGCGGACCTTTGATCGACACCACATAGTCCTTCAGGACTTTGAGGGTTTCGTCAGGAAGCCAGACGTCGGGGCCATACACTTTGGTCGATTTTTCGCCAGCATAGATCTCCATCCAGCTGATCTTGCGCTTGCCGCCGTAGGCCTTCGCCACGGCCGCATCGATCACCTTGATCATCACGGGGCTGATATCAACACCTGTACCATCGCCCTCGATGTAGGGGATGATGGGGTTGTCCGGCACATCCAGGGAGAAATCGGGGTTGACCGTGATTTTCTGACCCTCGGCGGGCACCTTGATATGTTGATACATCGTCGTTATCTCCGAAGATTGGCGGATAAAGGAAATTGTAGTGGGCGTCTTGTGGACGGCATAGTCCTTTGAGGAGCTGCGTTCGAGCTTGTCGTCCGGCGCGAAATCAAGTCTTATATAAGACATAAGACCGTGTTTTGTATTATGCACTAGAATTTCGCGTTATGCCATAAAAACCGGGGGCTTCCTGAGTCATCCCTACCTCAACATCGCCCCTGATCCTGCATGTCATTGATATTGTTTAACAAACCTTTCGGCGTGATGAGCCAGTTCTCGGATCACGCGACCCGAGCGACGCTCTCACGCTATATCGACATGCCAGGCATTTACCCGGCCGGGCGGCTGGATGCGGACAGCGAGGGATTGATGCTGCTGACAGACGATGGTCATTTGCAGCACCAGATCAGCCATCCCGATCACGGGAAGCTGAAAACCTATCTGGTGCAGGTGGAGGGCTTGCCGCATGCCGAACAACTAGAAAAATTGCGACAGCCGCAGGATCTCGGCGACTTTATCACCCGTGGCAGCCACACGGTCCGCATAGCGCCGCCGGCCTGGTTATGGCCTAGAGATCCACCGGTGCGTGAGCGCCGACAGATACCGACCTCCTGGCTAGCGATCACTCTCTCGGAGGGCAAGAACCGGCAGGTGAGGCGCATGACAGCCGCCGCAGGTCTGCCAACCTTACGGCTCGTGCGGAGTGCTATAGGCCCCTTCTCGCTGAGTTCACACCCGTTGCTGCCGGGCGAATGGCGCGCGGTGACCGAGCAAGCATGGCAAGCATCTGTCGATCAGCGCTGAGCGAAGGGTGACAGCCGGTGTGCCTGTCTGCGATTACAATCGTGCCCGCTCTACCGAACCAATAACCAACATGAACTGAGACGCAATGAAAACACTGCTGCCCGCGCTTGCCATTGGCTTGTCGATGTACATCGCTGAACCGGCGCTTGGACAACCACGCTTTCCGGTGACCACGCTGAATATCGGCGTCCACCTGGTACAGGCCGAGGTCGCGTTACGCGACGAAGAGCGCGCGCAGGGCCTGATGTTCCGCGAGCAACTAGGTGCCAACGAGGGCATGGTGTTCCGCTTCCCGGACAATCGCCCGGTCTGCATGTGGATGAAGAATACGTTGGTCCCACTGTCGGTGGCCTTTATCGATGAAGCGGGGAAGATCATCAATATCGAGGACATGCAGCCCCAGACCCAAGACGCGCATTGCGCGAAGCGGCCGGCTCGCTACGCGCTGGAAATGAACCAGGGATGGTTCAGGCAGAAGAATGTGAAGCCCGGCGCGAAAATCGACGGATTACCAAAATAAAAACCCGCCGGGCGCAAGCCAGACGGGTCTCTTCCATCCTGCGGAACTCACTGCCCGGCCGTGCCGGGCGCGAGGATCAGGCCAGTGCCTTGATCGCTGCGGACAGGCGGCTCTTGTGACGGGCAGCCTTGTTCTTGTGGATGATTTTCTTGTCAGCGATACGGTCGATGACCGACACCGACGACTGGAACACCTGAGCCGCGGCTGCCTTGTCGCCGGCCGAAATCGCCTTGCGAACAGCCTTGATCGCCGTGCGCAGCGTCGAGCGCTGGCTGGAATTGTGCGCATTCAGCTTGACGGCCTGTCGGGCGCGCTTGCGTGCCTGTGCGGTATTTGCCATGACTTCTTCTTCCTGTCTGGGGGCTCGAGGTCGGGCCCCGGGCGGAATTTCGAAAAACGGAGAGTATATCGGGTTTTGGCCGGTCCGGCAAACCTGCCGGCACGGTACCGAGAACGCGATACGGCGATCTCAGCGCATTATCAAATCGGGAACTGCGCGAAAATTCCTTGTCGGGGCTGCCGCTATAATGGCTCGCCATGAACTTGCACAAAACGCTTGCCACCGTGTCCGGCCTGACAATGCTGTCACGTGTCACCGGACTGATACGCGAGTTCCTTATTGCCCGAACCTTCGGTGCCTCGGTCTACACCGACGCGTTCTTCGTCGCCTTCCGGATTCCCAACCTGCTTCGCCGCCTGTTTGCCGAGGGCGCCTTCTCTCAGGCCTTTGTTCCGATACTGGCGGAATACAAGAACCAACGGGGCAATCGGGCGACACGCGTTCTGACGGATCATGTGGCCACGGTGATGTTCTGGGCGCTGTTGGTCACCTCGGTCATCGGTGTGGTGGCGGCGCCGGCGCTCGTGCTGCTGATGGCCAGCGGGTTCTCGTCGAATGCGCAAGCCATGTCGCTGTCGGTCGCGATGACACGCATCATGTTCCCCTACATTCTTTTCATGTCACTCGTCGCGCTGGCGGGCGGCATCCTCAACACCTGGCGTGAATTCCGCGTACCCGCTTTCACTCCGGTACTGCTGAATCTGTCGTTCATCGCCGCCGCACTGCTGCTCGCGCCGCTGATGTCTCAGCCGGTGTATGCGCTGGCTATCGCAGTGTTCATTGGCGGTGTGCTGCAGCTGGCATTCCAGTTGCCGGCGTTACGCAAGATCGGCATGCTGCCGCGCATCAGCCTGAATCCTCTCATTGCGCTGTCAGACGAGGGGGTGCGGCGTGTGCTCAAGCAAATGCTGCCAGCGACGTTTGCTGTCTCAGCGGCGCAGATCAGTTTGATCATCAATACCAATATTGCTTCTCATCTCGCCGATGGCAGCGTGTCCTGGCTTTCGTATGCGGATCGTCTGATGGAATTGCCCACCGGTCTGCTCGGCGTTGCGCTGGGCACTATCCTGCTGCCTAACCTGTCGAAGGCGCACGCCAGTGGCGACCAGCGCGAGTATTCGTCCTTGCTGGACTGGGGAATGCGGCTGACTTTTCTTCTGGCGATGCCATCTGCCGTGGCACTGATCGTGCTGGCGATCCCGATTACCAGCACGCTGTTTCACTATGGCAGATTCGATGCAGTGTCAGTGCATATGACGGCACAGGCCCTGATCGCTTACGGTGTGGGATTGATGGGATTGATCATGGTAAAAATCTTGGCGCCGGGATTTTACGCAAAACAGGATATCCGTACGCCGGTCAAGATCGGCATTGGTGTGTTGATCGCCACCCAGCTGATGAATCTGGTGTTCGTACCCTGGATCGCTCACGCCGGTCTGGCACTATCCATCGGACTGGGAGCTACCGCGAACGCAGGCCTGCTATTCATCTTGTTGAGAAAAAATGGCATTTACCGACCCGAACCAGGCTGGACTCGCTTCTTCATCCAACTGAGCGGCGCGCTATGTCTGCTGGCGGGCATGGGGTTGTGGCTGGGTGCTCAGTTCGATTGGATCGCGCTGAGCGGAACGCCTTGGACGCGCGTTCTGGCCTTGCTGATCATTGTGGTGGCCTGCGCTGCATGCTACTTCGCCGCCCTGCTTGCGATGGGTTTCCGGTTTGCGGATTTCAAGCGAGAGTCGAACTGAAGCGATCTGCCGATGGCCCAATACACCATGCTCAAGCCGCTCGACTATTTCACCTCGCTAGTGCAAGACGAGGAACAGATACCGCTATTCGAGGCGGCGCTGAGCATTGCGCAGGATGATGACCCTGCGATGGATCTGAGTCATTGCGTCCTTGAGATCGACAAATTCGCTGCGCGGCTCAAGCGTCGCATGCCCGCTGATATCGCTCAAATACCCAAGCTGCGGCTACTCAATAATTTTTTCTACCAGGAGCTAGGCTTCGCAGGCAATCTGAATGATTACTACAACCCGGACAACAGCTACCTGCACAAAGTGCTGTCTACCCGACGTGGCATTCCGATCTCGCTGGCCGTGATCTATATGGAGCTCGCGGGCCAGATCGGGCTCGATGTGAAGGGTATCTCCTTCCCTGGCCATTTTCTGATGAAATTATCAGTAAAAAGCGGCGACATCATTCTTGACCCATTCAATGGCACCAGCCTCTCACGCGAAGAGCTCGAAGAAAGACTGGAGCCCTATTTCCTGAACGGCCGAAGCCCGAATGATCCACCGCTGTCGAGCTATCTTGCCGATGCAACACCGCGCGCTATCTTGATCAGGATGCTACGCAATCTGAAAGCCCTGTTCGCTGAACATCCGCACTGGCGGCAATTTCTGAATGTTCAGCAAAGGCTGGTGATTTTGCTGCCCGACGAGATCATCGAGCGGCGCGACCGCGGGCTGGCGTATGCGAATCTCGATTGTCCACAGGCAGCACTGCAGGATATCGAAGCTTATCTCGCAGAGTGTCCGCAAGCCTCGGATGCCGATCTACTGCGCAAGCGCTTGCCCGGACTGAGGGCGGCCACGCGCAAGCTGAATTAAATCGACTGACGCGTACTGCCTGATCGCGGCTTGTACCCAATTGCGCGCGATGACTTACCCGCCGCGTACACGTGCCTCTATTGCCTCCCAGCGCTCCAGACTTTCCATCAGCAACTGATCAATTTCGGCAAAGCGTTGATTCAGTTTTTGCACGTCCTCGGGTTGCGTTCGATACAGCTCGGGGTCGGCGAGCCGCTCGGAGATGCTCGCCTGCTCCGCTTCGAGTTCGGCGATCTGCGTGGGAAGTTGCTCGAGCTCGCGCTGCTCCTTGAAACTGAGCTTCTTCGGCTTATTCGTTGTGACATCGCTGGTCTGCTCTTTGGCTTTGACACTAGTCACCGCCGGGGGCTTGGCCGCGTCTTTCGTTTCTTTCGGCATCGTCTCGACCTGAGGCTTTCTCACGCGCTCCCAGTCTTCATACCCGCCGATATATTCTTTCCATAGGCCCTCGCCTTCAGCAACCAAGACCTGGGTGGCGACGTTGTCGAGAAAGGTACGGTCATGACTGACCAGGAAAACCGTGCCTTCGTAATCTTCGAGCAATTGCTCCAGCAGCTCGAGCGTATCGATATCAAGATCATTGGTCGGTTCGTCCAGCACTAGCACATTCGCCGGCTTGGCAAACAAGCGTGCCAGCAGCAGCCTGTTGCGCTCGCCTCCTGACAGGGTCTTGACTGGCGAGCGAGCGCGTTCCGGCGGAAACAGAAAATCACCCAGATAGGTCATCACATGCTTGCGCTGCCCATTGATCTCCACCCAGTCACTCCCCGGTGAAATCGTATCCGCCAGGCTCGCATCTTCATTCAGCTGCTCACGCATCTGGTCAAAATAGGCAACCTGGATACGGCTGCCCTGGCGCACCACCCCAGCGTCAGGCTTTTCTTCGCCCAGTATCAGGCGCAACAAGGTTGTCTTACCAGCGCCATTCACGCCGATCAGTCCCACCTTGTCACCACGCTGAACAATCGCGCTGAATCGTCTGACCACGACTTTGTTGTCATAGGATTTGTCGACATCGGTCAGCTCGGCGACGATCTTTCCGGACCGCTCACCCGAGGCCAGCTCCATCTTCACCTGCCCTTGCTGATCGCGGCGCCGGGCACGCTCTACACGCAAGGCTTCTAATCTCCGAACACGCCCCTCATTCCGAGTACGTCGCGCCTCAATGCCCTTGCGAATCCACACCTCTTCCTGCGCGAGTAGCTTGTCGAATTTTGCGTGCTCGATCTCTTCCACCGCGAGCTGTTCTGCCTTCCGAATTTGGTAAGCGGAAAAATTACCGGGATAAGATTGCAGCTTGCCGCGATCCAGCTCGACGATGCGTGTAGCGACATTGTCGAGAAAACGCCTGTCATGCGTAATGAACAGGAGGCTGCCTCGAAATTCGCGCAGTAAATTCTCCAGCCACAAGATGGACACAAAATCGAGGTGGTTGGTCGGTTCATCAAGTACCAGCACATCAGGCGATCGTACCAGCGCGCGCGCCAGTGCCACGCGTTTTTTCATGCCGCCAGAGAGTGTGCCCAGCGGGCGCTCGCGATCCAGGCCCAGCCTTTGCAGTGTCGCCGCAACTCGGTTATCGAGGTTCCAGCCATCGACGACATCGATACGCGACTGCAAGTGCTGCATCCGCTCCAGCAGTTCAGCATCATCAGCCGAACCCAGCCTATCCGTGACTTGATCGTATTCACTGATCAGGTCGCGAACGTCTGAAAGCCCCTCCGCCACCGCGGCAAAGACTGTGATATCAGGTTGGAATACGGGTTCTTGCTCAACATACGCGATACGCAAGCCTTGCTGTAGCGTCAGCAGTCCGTCGTCGAGTTTGGCTGACCCCGCAATCACTTTCAGCAAAGACGACTTGCCAGTACCGTTGCGCCCGATGAGACCGACCCGCTCGCCGGCCTCAAGCGAGAACTCGGCGTGGTCGAGCAGCGCTACGTGACCGTAGGCGAGCTGAGCGTTACTGAGAGAGATGACGGACATGTGACAGGTCTGAAAAAACGCCACACCGACAGGCATGGCTATGGGGATCCGTGAATGCAACAGTCATATTGTAGCGACACCACTTCACCAAGAGCCCACGAAGACGAGCAGAGTGTCTAGGCTATAATCTTCGCCTTGCAGCGTAGCCTTTAGTTACGAGTGCGTCTCGCCGTAGTTCAATGGATAGAACGAGTGCCTCCTAAGCGCTAGATACAGGTTCGATTCCTGTCGGCGGGACCATATGCGACGGCGGCTACCGGCGGTGATCCGTCATGGATAGCACTGTCGCCGCATGGTGGCACTGGTTTTGATGACGTGTCGGCGAGCCTTCCCCAGCACGAGCCGTATCCGGTGCAACGGCCGGTTCTCACCGGCACAAGCGGTCAAGCAACATCTCGTCGGAGCTGCCTTTGCGCACCGAGGTCATTCTCAGCATGGTATCCATCGTACTGATCAGCTTGCCCTCCGCGCGTCGCCCGGCAAATTTCATCACTTTTTCCGAGCCGATCTTTCGCGCATCGCAATCTATCGCGGTCAAAAATTTTTCCGATAGTAGTTCCTGACCTTCCAGGCTAGTAATAGGCTGTGTGTACTCTGTCAAAGTCCATAGCTTGATCACACTGCCTTGACGGCTGAGGAACTGGTTATCGTAGAGCGCTTCATTGTCCGCATTACGCTGATAAGACACCCAATCGGCAAACGCTGGCAGGCAACAGGTCAGCATCACACACCCGAGGAGAAGCTTTTTCATCAGTTCAGCTTCCTTGGCTTGCCAAAGTCGCCTTCTTTCGGATAAAGGAAGGTCGTCTTGCTAGGACCCATGCCAACGATCTGCACGATCGCACCCTCAGCGCCCGCCGATCCATCGTAATGAACGCCTCCCGCCGGATGGAACATGTAGCTACCTGTCTTTAGCGGCACCGTGGCAGCAGGATCCCAGCTGTCATCCTTGCCTGCATTCCACGTGCCCTGAATCACCGTGACATGACGGTCTTCGCCGTGGAAATGTGGCGAGCTCATGACGCCTGGCGGGAAGTGCGCGCGGATCACATACTGCCCGGGTTTGGACGGGTCACCGTACACCACGGCGATCTTCACGCCATGGCCGGCATCTTTCCAGACAATGTTCTCGGGAAAGGTGATCTGAAAATCCTTGTCGCTCTGAGCGGACAAGCTGGGCGCCACCGCCAGCATGGCGGCGACACCCAGTGCGGGCATGACAAAACGGGTCTTGAACGACATCACTGACCTCTTGGTGGGTTGGGGGGAATTTCTTTACGACAACATATCATATTTCATCGAGCCCAAGATCATCGACCAGGACACCGCAACGCGGCATTCCGGCTTTACGCCGAAGCAAGGCATAATTCGACCTAGCATGACTGCGACACCACTTTGCCCACCGGAATACCAATAAAAAAGGAAAAATATGAAGCTGGTACGTTATGGCCGCCTTGGCCGCGAAAAACCCGGAATGATCGATGCCGAGGGCAAGCTGCGCGACTTGTCCGGCGTCGTGGAAGACATTGGACCGCATGAATTGTCTCCAAAGTTTCTGACCAAGCTGTCGAAAATCAAAGCGGATCGTCTGCCACTGGTACGCGGGAAACCGCGCTTTGGCGTACCGATCACGGGCATTGGCAAGTTCATCTGCATCGGTCTCAACTACTCGGACCATGCCGCAGAGTCGAACATGCCCATACCCGCAGAACCCATTGTGTTTATGAAAGCCATCACCGCATTGAATGGCCCGAACGACGACGTGATGCTGCCCAAAGACTCCGTCAAATCGGACTGGGAAGTGGAGCTGGGGATCATCATCGGCAGCAAGGCGCAGTACGTCAGCGAGCGCCAGGCACTCGATTATGTCGCTGGTTATGCGGTGGTCAATGATTTGTCGGAACGTGAATTCCAACTGGAGCGCGGTCCGCAATGGGACAAGGGCAAGGGCTGCGATACTTTTGGCCCGGTCGGTCCCTGGCTGGTCACTCGTGATGAGATTCCGAATGTGCAAAAGCTCGACATGTGGCTCGACATCAATGGTGAGCGCATGCAGACTGGCAATACCAAGACCATGATTTTCTCAGTCGCCAAAATTGTCAGCTACCTGAGCCGCTTTATGACCCTGATGCCAGGCGATGTGATCGCCACCGGCACCCCACCCGGCGTGGGCATGGGCATGAAGCCTCAGCGTTTCCTAGCCCCGGGTGATGAAATCACTCTCGGCATTCAGGGGCTGGGTGAACAGCATCAGAAAGTCTTGCGTTACAAAAAGGCGACATAAGACCTCATCTGCCTGAGCCGCTGCCGGATACGCACGCCACTGTCCGGCAGCACGCTACCCGAATCCCTTTCCTGGCATCGGTTCAGTCAGCGCACTGGCTGACACACGGAGGAGAGTTGGACGGCGCAGGAACCCTCATGGATGTCTGGAGACCTAAGTCCAGTCATTTACTTAATATGGGGAAATCATGCGCCCGGATTCAGCCAATTGGTTCATTAACAAGAACATGGCAGACTTTGTCACCAAGGAACAGCGACAAGCCTTGCTGAACAAGGATGCACAAAGTTTGCAACAAGCAGATGATCGCGCGCTCGCGGAAGCCATACTCGCCAGCTTGGCCGAGGAAAGCCGAGCGGGTCGGGTAATTGCTGCGAACTCCGAACTTTCCGATACTGACGCATCATCGGCGGAAAGTACGGACGTCAGCGGCGAGGGACTCGCTTCAAACACCATCACACCCAGTCAAAGTCACTACGAAGCCAGCAGGCAAATCAATCAGCAATTAGCTTCCTGGTTCGACCATCACGGATTCCAAATCGTACGTAACTCCGGAAAAGATGCGAGTTGCTTGCTGATTTCCATCGCACAGCATGCGACTGAAAATTATAAGAGCGAGCACGCCGACAACGTGAACTTGCTCAGGAAAACGGTGAGAGACTACACCGAAAAAACTCACCCGAATACAGCCTCTCTGAATGACTATTCATTATTCAGCGATGGAAAATTTATGAATCATCTGGTCAACGAGGTCAACGACACGATCCTTCACCAAGAGAGGAAATTGACATTCTGGATCGCAACCGCCGATCTCGGAGGTCAGCCAGCATGGAGAAAAGTCGGCAATGGCCCCAGGATGGCGATCATTTTCGATCAGGCCGGTCACTACGAGGCCGTCATACCCAAAGAGATCGGGGCCGCCGGTCACGCTCCATCTCAACCGCCGAGATAGGCCTCAGTCACCCGGGCATCCTGCATCAGATTGGCAGCCGTATCGCTTAACACGATACGGCCGCTTTCCATCACATACGCGCGCGTCGCCACTGACAGGGCCTGCCTGACATTCTGCTCTACCAGCAGGATCGTCACGCCCTCTGACGCAATCTGCTGAATCACTTCAAAGATCTTTTCGACCATGATAGGCGCGAGCCCCATCGATGGTTCATCCAGCAGCAACAATCTAGGCTTGGACATCAGCGCGCGCGAAATGGCCAGCATTTGCTGCTCGCCCCCGGAGAGCGTGCCGGCCAGCTGGGATTCGCGCTCTTTCAGGCGAGGAAAAACGCCGAACCAGTGCTCAACGTCGGCTTCGATCGCCTCTTGATCGTCGCGGATGTACGATCCCATCAGCAGATTTTCGCGTATCGTCATCCGGCTGAATACGCCCCTGCCCTCGGGAACCATGGCCAGCCCCTGCGGCAGCAGCGCATGCGCCGGCTGATGATCAATGCGCTTGCCCTGATAACTGATCTGCCCCGACGTACGAGCGGATGGCAAGGTGCCGGTAATCGCTTTCAGGGTCGTCGTTTTCCCTGCGCCATTGGCACCGACCAGAGTGACCAGCTCACCCGAATTGACATCGAGGTCGACGTGCTTCACGGCCTCAATGCCGCCAAAGGATACCGAAAGTCCACGCAGACTCAACAAGCTGTGTTCCGACGCCGTCATGCAGCCTCACCTCCGAGATAAGCGGCAATCACTGCCGGATCTTTCTGTACCTCGGCGGGCGTTCCCTCGGCAATCACCTTGCCATAATCAAGCACGGTCAGACGGTCGCACAATCCCATCATGAGCTTCACGTCATGCTCGATCAAAAGAATGGTAATGCCCTGAGCGCGTATCTTCAGCAACAGATCGCGCAGTGCGGATTTTTCGGTCGCATTCATGCCAGCCGCAGGCTCATCCAGCGCCAGCAACAAGGGCTCAGTCGCCAGCGCGCGCGCAATCTCGACGCGACGCTGATCACCGTACGACAAGTGTCGCGCCGTGCGCGCGGCAAGATGAGCTATGCCTACGAATTCCAGCAGCTCCGTCGCGCGCCGGGCAATCGCCGCTTCTTCGTCGCGCGCCGCACGATGGCGCAATATCGCACCAAGCACCCCCTGATGCGTGCGCATGTGTCGACCAACCATCACATTTTCGACTGCGCTCATGTCAGCGAACAGACGGATATTCTGAAACGTGCGCGCGATGCCGGCACGGGCGACTTCATGTGGAGCGCCATGCGCGTAGGATTTGCCGTCGAGCTCGAAGCTTCCCGTGTCTGCTTGATACAGGCCGGTGATCACGTTGAACATCGTGGTTTTACCAGCACCATTGGGCCCGATCAGCCCATAGATCTGTCCACGCACGATGCGCAAGTTCACATCGTACAAGGCTTGCAGGCCGCCGAAGCGTTTCGATGCACCTGAGATGTTCAGCAAAGGTCGTGTCACGATGCACCCCCTGTCTGCGCCTCGCCTTCCGGCACCAGACGGTCTTCGTGACGCGGGGAAGGCCACAAACCCGAGGGTCGGATCAGCATGATCAACACGAGCGCGAGACCATACAACAATTGTCTGAGCACTTCGGCCTCTATCCAGACGTGACCGAACAGCGCCATCTGCACCGGCTCCACGGTATGTCTGAGAATTTCGGGTAGTGCAGCGAGCAACACGGCACCGAGGATCACACCCGGGACATGACCAATACCTCCCAGCACCACCATGGCGAGCACAGCGATGGATTCGGTGAGCGTGAATGACTCCGGTGAAATGAATCCCTGAAACGCACCAAACATCGCACCAGCGACACCGCCAAATGACGCACCCATCGCAAACGCCAGCAATTTGACGTTACGCACATTGATGCCCATGGCCTTGGCGGCGATTTCGTCTTCTCGTATCGCGATCCATGCACGCCCGAGTCGCGAATGCTGCAATCGCTGAGCGACAAATACGGTCAGCACACACAACAGCAGAAACAGAAAATAATAGGCATTCACCGATGGCATCGAAAGGCCACCGAAGGACACCACGCCCGACTGACCTGCGAACGATACAGAGCCTATCCGCACGGGATCGATCAGATTGATACCTTGCGGCCCGTTGGTAATGTTGACCGGGCCGTTGAGGTTATTCATGAAAATACGGATGATTTCACCAAAACCGAGGGTCACGATCGCAAGATAGTCGCCTCGTAATTTCAGCGTTGGCGCACCCAGCACGGCGCCGGCGATGGCCGCGACCAATGCCGCCAGAGGCACAATCAGCCAGACCGACAGGTGCAGTCCATGAGTGACCACATCGGGCGGCAGCGAACTCATCAGATAGTCAGCAGCTGCGGGAAATTCCATCTGCAGCGACTCGAGCACGATGACAAACTGGGGCGACGCGAGCAATCCGGCCAGATAAGCACCGATGGCAAAAAATGCGATATAGCCCAGATCGAGGAGGCCGGCGAAACCGACGACAATATTCAGTCCTAATGCCAGCATGATGTACAGCAGCGCCACATCGATGATGCGTACCCATGAATTGCCGAATTGCGAAGCAACGAAAGGAAACGCGATTAGTAACGCGACGAACACTACCCGCGTCAGGCGAGAGTCATTCAGGCTGAAGGCGCGCGCGGCAGAAATCATTGAACGCTCCACGACACTCCCTATGAACGATCTGCGACGCGCTCGCCCATGATTCCCGACGGACGAACCGTGAGCACGAGGATCAGCACAACGAAAGCGAAGATATCCTGGTAATGACTACCCAGCACACCCGCGGTCAGATCACCGATATAACCGGCACCAAGGCTTTCGATCAGACCTAGCAATATGCCGCCGATCATTGCACCGTAGATATTGCCGATGCCGCCCAACACCGCCGCGGAAAACGCCTTCAGGCCGGGAGTGAATCCCATGGCAAATTGCACTGACGCGTAATTCGCGCCCCACATCACGCCCGCGACCGCCGCCAGCGCGGCGCCGATCGCAAAGGTGAATACGATCACGCGATTGGCATCCACGCCCATCAGCGCGGCCACGCGAGGATTTTCTGCAACCGCGCGCATCGCCCGACCCATCCGTGTCCGCTCGACCAACAGCACCAGCAAGACCATGGACAGCACCGCCAGTAACAACAGCAGTACTTGGGTCGAGGTGATCAGTGCGCCGAATACGTGCATGGGCTCAGCCGAGAGCACCTGCGGAAAAGGCAGCGGGTTGCGCCCCCAGACCATCATCGCCAGCGTCTGCAACAAGATGGATACGCCGATCGCGGTGATCAGCGGCGCAAGACGCGGCGCGTTACGCAAGCGACGATAGGCGACGCGCTCAATCACTATGCTGATACCCGCGCAGACGGGTACCGCGCCGGCAATCGCGATCGCCAGCTGAAGCATGCCCGGCATATCGGGCGCGAGTTTTGCGATGATTTGCAGCAGTGTCCATCCGACCATCGCTCCGATCATCAGCACATCGCCATGGGCAAAATTGATCAGGTTGAGCACACCGTACACCATGGTGTAACCCAGCGCGATCAACGAATACATGCTGCCCAGCACGAGGCCATTCAGCAGCTGCTGTACCAGTATCTCCATGGGGTCTTGTTATTGTTGTTCGAACGGTGACATCAGGGATTCATGAATTCTGGAATTCATGCGGCAGCCGGACGAGGATTGAGTCCTTTGGGCAAAGGAAAGGTGACATGCTCTTCAACGCCATCAAGCTCGCGAACACTGTAGGTGCCCAGTGAATTGAGCCGAGCGACCACTTGTTCGACGAGTATCTCGGGCGCCGATGCGCCAGCGGTCACGCCGATGCGGCGTTTACCCTCAAGCCAACGTGGATCAATCTGTTCGGCATGATCGACCATGTGAGACATCACACCGTTCTTCTGCGCGACTTCTCGCAAACGGGAGGAATTCGAACTGCTGGGGCTGCCGACCACGATCACCAGATCGACCTGGGGCGCCATGAATTTGACCGCATGCTGACGATTGGTCGTCGCGTAGCAGATATCGCCTTTCTTGGGCTCGGCAATCGCAGGGAAACGCGCTTTGAGCGCTGCAATGATTTCTTCCGTGTCATCGATCGACAGCGTGGTCTGCGTTACGTACGCCAAGCGGTCAGGGTGACCGACTTGCAGCGTCTGCACGTCAGCCACGGTCTCGACCAAGTACATGCCGCCCTCGCTCTGGCCCATCGTACCCTCGACCTCAGGGTGGCCCTGATGGCCGATCATGATGATCTCGCGACCCTCATCGCGCATTTTTGCGACTTCGACATGCACCTTGGTCACCAGCGGGCAGGTGGCATCGAACACTTTCAGGCCGCGTGACTCGGCCTCGGCCTTGATCGCGCGGGACACTCCGTGAGCGGAAAACACCAGGTGGCTTCCCGCCGGTACATCGGCAAGATCCTCAATGAAGATCGCACCCTTCTCCCGCAAATCACTCACGACATAGGCGTTATGCACGATCTCGTGACGAACATAGACTGGCGCGCCGAATTGTGCCAACGCCCGCTCGACGATTTCGATGGCACGATCCACGCCAGCGCAGAAGCCTCGAGGCTGGGCCAGCAATATTTCATTGTCCATGGTTTTCTCCTGGGCTCAGCGGCGCTGTTCGGACACTGCGCAATATTACCAATTCGACAGCATACCTGCGATCACCAACACGATGGTCATCAGAGCACGCCGATGAGGCTAACTTCGAATTTTACGTGTTGTCCGGCCAGAGGGTGATTGAAATCGAATAGCGCGTCCTGTTCTTCAAGCCGAAGCAACACGCCAGCGAAACTGCCGCCACCGGGCGCATTAAAATCAACCAGATCCCCAACGCTGTAGTCAGTCTCAGCATCCGAATGCTCGCGCAGTGTTGCCAACGATACCCGCTGCAAGAGATCCGCATTCCGCGGACCGAATGCCTGTTCCGGCGTCAGCTCAAAAATCTGGTGAGCGCCCTCGACCATGCCGAGCAGGCACTGCTCAAGAAATGGCGCAAGTTGGCCCGCGCCCATCTGCAAGGTAGCCGGGCTATCACCGAACGTGCTGACAATATCCTTGCCATCGGCAGAAGACAAACGGTAATGCAATGTCAGGAAAGAGCCTTCAGTGACAACAGGCTGTGGCATGGCAGGCATAAAAACCGGGACGTTGATGAGATTGCCCCTATTGTATGTCAGTACCAAGCATGCGATTTCTGATGGTTGCCACGACTACCGGTTAGGCTGATTACGAACAGCCAATCAGTGAAGGAATCGATGAAAATCACGGACATGCCCGCTGCTGCAAGACCCCGCGAGCGCCTGCTCGCCCACGGCGTTGAGTCACTGACCGATGCTGAGTTGCTGGCGATACTGCTGCACACTGGCACCACGGGCTTGAGTGCGATTGAGCTTGCGCAAAGTATCATCGATCGCTCTGGGTCGCTGGCCCGGCTGATGACTGCACCCGCGGGGGCACTTGAAGGCATCAAAGGCTTAGGGCCGGCAAAGCGCTCTCAGATGCTGGCCGTGCTCGAACTGGCCCGGCGAAGTTACGCAAGCGCGCTGCGGGATCAACCGGTATTCGAATCACCGCAATCACTCAAACATTTTCTTCTGACGCAGTTTGCCGGTCAGAGCAATGAACGCTTCATCGCACTATTCCTCGATGTCGGACACCGTCTGATTGCCAGTGAAACCTTGTTTCAGGGGACCCTGACGCGCACGGCTGTCTATCCACGAGAAGTAGCGCGACGCGCGCTCGAGCACAATGCCGCTGCGGTGATTTTTGCGCACAACCATCCCGACGGAAAGGCCAGCCCCAGCCTCAACGACAAGAAACTCACCAGCGAACTGAAGAAAGTGCTGGACGGGCTGGAGGTCAAGGTACTGGATCACCTGATCGTCGCCGGACACCACTGCTGGTCCTTTCACGAGCACGGGCTCTGCTGATCCCTGCTGCACCCGGTCCCTGCCCGGCCTACCCACACAGGCCGGTGACGGGAAAACCCACTGATTGCGCGGCAAATTGTTAAATACATTCGCAATATTTAAGATACACTTTTTTTATGCAAGTCGTTGAATATCCTGATTTTTTCTGTATAATCCCGTTTTTTCCAAGATTCTGGAACTACAAGGAGCCTGCCGTGGCACGTGAATGCCAAGTAACCGGGAAGAAGCCGATGGTCGGCAACAATGTTTCCCACGCCAATAACAAGACCAAGCGTCGCTTCCTGCCCAACCTGCAGAACCGTCGCTACTGGGTCGAATCCGAGAACCGCTGGGTGCGTCTGCGCATCTCGACTGCGGGTCAGCGCCTGATCGACAAGCTGGGCATCGATGCCGTACTGGCTGACATGCGCGCTCGCGGCCAGAAAGTCTGACCGACCCGACAACTCCACCTAGAGAGGAAAACTGATAATGGCTACTTCTAAAGGCCGTGACAAGATCAAGCTGGAGTCGACCGCAGGTACAGGTCACTTCTACACGACTTCCAAGAACAAGCGCACGATGCCCGAAAAAATGGAGATCATGAAATTCGATCCCAAGGCACGCAAGCATGTCATCTACAAGGAAACGAAGATCAAATAATCTTCGGTTGCTGCACAATAAAAAGCCCGCGAAGTTCGCGGGCTTTTTTATGTCATTGCTCTGCGGGTTCGCTCGGCGTTTCCGAAGGATGTTCCATACCCTGCCGCTCACTCAGGCCTGCCAGTGTCAACCGGCAGGCACCGCAAGCGATCAGGCATAGCTTCTGAGACGTAAAGAAAACTGCTGGAGCGCGCTGATGCCGGATGCTTCCGCACGTGCACACCAATCACGCAGCTGCGCCAGCAACTGGTCGCTGCTGTGGTGCGAGCGCTCCCAGATGGCCGCCAACTCGACACGCATCTCGTGCATGGTCTTGAGCGCTGCGCTGTGCTTGAAAATCTCGGACAACTGCTGAACTTGCGAGGTCTGCAAGCTGGCTGGCTCGCGCTGCAATAGCTGCTTGGAAGATCTCAGCATGCTGGCTTCCAGCGAGGATTTTTCTCGAATGTGGGCGATCTCTTCCGCCCAAGCCTGACGCAAAGAGCGCGCATACTTTGCCATCACGTCATAGCGGTTGGCGACCACAGAGTGCAGTGTGTCCAGATCGGCCACCAGCTTCTCGCGATCGAAGCGAGGCGCCGGGGCAATCTTCTTCACCTTGGCCAGACCAAAGAACGACAGAATGGAGATATACATCCAGCCAATGTCGAACTCGTACCACTTTGATGACAGCTTGGCCGACGTGCCATAGGTGTGGTGGTTGTTGTGCAGCTCTTCGCCGCCGATGATGATCCCCCACGGGAGAATATTGGTCGACGCATCTTTGCAGTCGAAGTTGCGGTAACCCCAATAGTGGCCAATGCCATTGATCACGCCAGCGGCGGTGACGGGGATCCACATCATCTGGATCGCCCAGACCGTCAGCCCAAGCACACCGAACAGCAGCACATTGATGATCAGCATGAGCGACACGCCCAGCGCCGAGTGCTTGGCATAGACATTCCGCTCGATCCAGTCATCAGGCGTTCCGTGACCGTATTTTTCTATGGTCTCGCGATTGCGAGCCTCCACCCGGTAAAGTTCCGCGCCCTCGAACACCACTGTCTCGATGCCGCGGGTGATCGGGCTATGCGGGTCTTCTTCAGTCTCGCACTTGGCGTGGTGCTTGCGATGAATCGCAGCCCACTCCTTGGTCACCATGCCGGTCGTCATCCACAGCCAGAGACGGAAGAAATGGCTGGGTATTGCATGCAGGTCCAGCGCGCGATGCGCCTGGCACCGGTGCAGGAAAATCGTCACTGCAGCGATGGTGATATGGGTGACGGCCAGCGTGTAGGCAAGGATCTGCCAGCCCGAGGCGTTGGTGAGGCCGTTCAGCAGGAAGTCCAGCACAGGATCGAGACCAGAGGTCAGACTCATTTTTTCTCCAAAAGGTGAAACAAAGCCGCGTCCGGAGTTTCTTCTCGGAGAGGGTATCCGCTCGCAGACACCGGAATTGTACGTGTTTTTAGCGGGAATCGGGCTTCTTCGAGAGAAACTTAGTCAGGTAAATCATCCAAAGAAGGCTTATGAATCATAGACTTGTCAGTTTTTACCGAAACTGATGATTCCTTTTCACTGGCTTGGGGGGATCAACACATTCAGGCTGCGTATCGAGTCGAGAAGCCGGCGATTCACCTCCGAGAGCAGCGCGCCGCTGCCCTCCTCGGGATCGGCGATCCAAAACGAGACCTCCAGCACCAAACCTTCCTGCGCCAGCCGGCTGATCAGCACCTCTGGCGCAGGTTCAACCAGCACTCTGGGTAATTCCTGGATTGCACGCCTGGCAGCCATTGCAAATTCATCAACATTTGTCTGGTAACCAACGACCAGCTGGCTGCTCAGCCGCACCTGCCGATCCGACAATGAAAAATTCTGAACGGGTGACGACACCATCATTTCGTTCGGAATCACCGCCTCGGAGCCGTCGCTGGCGCGCAGTATCGTGCAGCGCGCATTGATCTGCACCACCTCACCGCGATATTTGTCCACGCTCACGATGTCACCCAACGCGAGACTGCGTTCCAGCAGGATCACTATGCCGGACACATAACTGCTGACGAGTTTTTGCAGGCCGAGGCCCAGACCAACACCGAGCGCGCCGCCAAACACCGACAGCACCGTCAAGTCAATGCCCACCAGCGACAAGCTGATCAGCACCGCCACCAGCAAGAACAATGCGCGACCAGAGCGCGCTAGCACGACGCGTATCGATGAATGCACCGCATCGAACGCCATCAATCGCTGCTCAAGCGCTGCCGAAGCCCAGAGCGCAATGACAACGGTGACAGCCACGGAGATCAGCGCCTGAAGGATCACCAGCAATGATTCGCGATGCCGACCCATCGGCAAGGTGGTCTGTTCGAGAAATAGCACCAGCTCTGGCCAGAGGCCGGTGACATACAGCGCAAGACCCAGCCAGACGATCGCCGCAATGATTTGCTCAACCGACTGCAGCACGCGTCCGACGCGACCCTCTTTCACGAAGGCCTTGCGGAGCATGAAGAACAACACGCGAATCAGCAGGAACGCCAGCAACAGCGGTAATGCAAGGCGTAATGTACCGACGTTCTGCCAGTGGCTCAGCCCAGCCACAGCCACCGCAACCAACACCACCGCAAGCAGCGGTGCGAGCACGCGATGAAAACTGTCGACCGGTGCGTTGCCGCCACTCCAGGACTCCGGCGTCGCGAAGCGCGTGACCAGCCAGCGAGACAACCACCAGCCGGCGAGAAGACAGCCACCCAGCACCAGCAGCTGAAAGAGCAACCCGGGACTCTGAAGCTCAGTGATCAGACCCGGTAAGAAGACATGCGCAGAATCAGTGTTCAAGATCACTCCGCGATAGTGGTTGAAGCGGCGTTGCCTGTTGCTGATGACGCCACCAGTTCCTGGCAAAGCGGCGGGCCAGCGCAGCCTGATCCCGAATCACGATCAGGTTCTCTGCATTGAGGTGCTGCGCACCCCAGGTGAAGTTGTAGCTGCCACTGATGACCACGGGCTTCGCACGGGATCCGCCACTCCGCTGATCGGCATCGATCACCACGATCTTGTTGTGCGCATGCCGATATCGCTTCTCAAGCCAGACGGTTATCCCATGCTGTTGCAATAGCCCCAGCAGAGATGCTGGCGTATCCGCATGCTGACGACCATCTGCCAACACCAGCACCTCGACGCCACGCGATCTGGCGTCGATGAGGCTAAATGCAAACGTTTGGCTGGTCAACAAAAAAGCCTGAACGAGTATCTGGCGGCGGGCACTTGCAATGGTGTCATTCAACAGAGACTCCGCATCGTCCCACGGCGTAAACGCAACCTCGATTCCCGTTCGGCCCGAGACCTTGTGCTCTGTGTCGGGCCTGTCTCCGGCCATCGCGGGAAGCGGTGGACCAATCAACGCCAGCAAGGCCAGAATTCGAAGGCCCGTGTTCATGATTCAGCGCTGCCTCTCGAGCACAGCAGCGAAAAAGCCATCCGTCTGATGACGATGCGGCAGCAACTGAAGAAAGTCGCCCATGGACAGCGACAGCTTTTGCTCCGCCATGAGCTCGCCCATGGGCCGTAGACTGAATTCGGGATGCTCGGCGATGAACCCGTTGACCACGGACTGGTTTTCTTCTTCCAGCAAACTGCATGTCGCATAGACCAGCCGACCGCCCGGCTTCACCAGACGGGCGGCGCTAGTCAGTATCGATCGCTGCTTTGCATTCAGCTCGACGAGGTCTTTCTCTTGCTGCCGCCATTTCATGTCTGGGTTGCGGCGCAAGGTGCCGAGGCCGCTGCAAGGCGCATCGACCAGCACGCGATCGAGCTTGCCAGCAAGTCGCTTTACCTTGGCATCGTTCTCGTGAGCGATCAGCACAGGATGTACATTCGACAGACCACTGCGTGCCAGACGAGGCTTCAGCTTTGCCAGGCGCTTTTCGGAGACATCGAACGCATACAAGCGTCCCGTGTTTCGCATCCACGCACCCAGCGCCAGCGTCTTGCCACCCGCCCCGGCGCAGAAATCAGCGACCATCTCGCCACGCTTCGCACCCAATATCTGCGCCAGCAGCTGACTGCCCTCATCCTGCACCTCCAGATGACCGTCTTTGAAGAGAGTCATATTCTGCAACGCAGGCTTCTGGCGCATGCGCAGGCCCAGCGAAGAAAATGGCGTCGGCATACACACGATACCTGCGTGCGTGAGCGCCGCCTCGGCGGTCTCGCGATCGGATTTGATGGTGTTGACCCGAAGGTCCAGCGGCGCCGGCTGATTCAGCGTATCGGTCAGCTGCATCGCCTCGTCCTCGCCGAACTGCTGGCTCAGACGGCTCATGATCCAATCGGGCATATTGGTACGCAGCGCGGCTGGCAAGCTGCTGCGGTCGATCGCCATCACCTTGTCCAGCCACGCGCGTTCGGCATCGGCGAGACCTGACAGTGCATCGATGCCCGCCGCCTCGGACAGCCCGAGTAAGGCGAGTCTTCGCATCTGAGGCCCACTGCCCGATTCGGACAGATGGTTGTACAGATGACGGCGGCGCAACAGCGCATAGGTCGCCTCGGCAATCATGCCGCGCTCACGTCCACCCAACCGAGGATGATCGCGAAAAAACCGCGACAGCACGACATCGGCTGGACCAGTAAAGCGAAGTACCTCTCGCAGTGCTTCTTCAGTGCTGGCGATGATCGCGGGTGGCAATCGCATGATTTGCTTTCTGAAAAAAATGCTTGGCTCAGTGGCCGCGTCGGCTATTGCTGAGTTCAGTGGCTGAGTTCAGTGAACTCCAGCGCTGACCACACGCCCACCTTTGAGTACCAATCGACCCTCTAGCAGATCGCGAACGGCGCGAGGGTAAATCTGGTGCTCTTGCTCGAGCACCCGGGCCGCGAGTGTGTCTGCGTCGTCATTCTCATGCACTGGCACCACCGCCTGCGCAATGATGGGGCCATGGTCCAGTTCGGCTGTCACGAAATGCACGGTCGCTCCGTGGAATTTGACGCCGGCATCAATTGCGCGCTGATGCGTATCCAAGCCGGTGAAACTGGGCAGCAAGGAAGGGTGAATATTGATCAGCCGGCCGGTGAAGTGATTGACGAACGTGTCGGTGAGTATGCGCATGAAACCCGCAAGAACCACCAGATCCGGCTGGTACTGGTCGATCGCGGCAGCCAGCGCCGCATCAAATTGCTTCCTGTCCAAATAATCGCGATGGTTCACGACAGCCGTCGGAATGCCAGCGGCGTTCGCGACGCCCAGGCCTGCGGCATCGGGCTTGTTACTGATGACGGCAGCGATCTGCGCAGACCAGCGTTCAGCTGCAGCGGTGCGCATCATGGATTCCATGTTGCTGCCGCGCCCGGAGATCAAAATGACGATGCGTTTCATCAACCGGATTTTAACAGCGCAACAGAGCTCAGAAAGTACCGCAGCACCTTCCAGAGAAACAGAAGACGGGGTGAAATTACTGGAAAGAGAAGAAGACGCGGAACGGAACTTTTCTCTCGCTCCAGAAGTCCGCCGCATCACGGAAGACGTCAAGCAGGTTTTCGCGCGCTTCCTTGTCGAATTTCTGCGTGCTAGGCAATTGCTCAAGCACAACAAGGAATCCCGGCTGCTCGCCCGCCTCATGAAACACCTTGGTCAGGCATTCGGTGAGCGCGTCATAATTCTTTGCGAATTGCTTGGGGAGATAGAATGATTCGGCGATGGCACCCAGCACCTGCTGTCGCGTCAGCGCATGCGCACAGTGCGCGTACAGAAAATGCTGGCCAAGGCGAACGGTTTCCTCCTGCAGTTCAGTGACCCGAAAAGCACGGATGGACTGTACGACATTGGCAGGTACCGCACGAAGCAGACTGCTGGCCGGGGCAAATTCCTGGCTCTCTTCCTCGCGCTGTAGCAGCGGCGCGCTGAGCATGTAAATATTCACAGTAATGTTGAAACATCAAATGACGGACGCAGTATCAGAGTATTTTCAAATTTGCAACGACTGCGACCGTGCTCGGGTTCTCGTTCAGCAAAACCAAACCGCGTCAGCGGCTTGTTCATCGGCAATTACGGATGATACCCGCCCTTTGGTTCCGGAAAAACCCCCACCCGGATATTGGGATAAAGAATCTGATAATAAATTCTAAATAAAAACACGAAAAAGCCTGCTATTGCGCACATCTCCGCCGAATCATCTTCGATGAAGACGCTTAGTCGATCGCGGGTGAAATTTGTTCAATCCACGTGACGGGACGCTGCTGACGCCAGATATTTCTTTTTCTGATAATTTTTCCTGAACTCGGAAACTTCAAAAAAATGCAATATCTCGTCTCTTCGCAGGAAAGTATCGATCTGACCCAGTTCGATCAGGGAGCGAGTGTAAGCCGACTCAAAGAGAAGGTACGAGGCCAGCGCGGCACCCCGGCGCTCCGTGGCACCGATTGCAGAGAGCAAGGTACGAATCGGCAAAGGCAAATTACCGACGTGACGGCTGGCGATGGAATCCAGCGGCTGCGACGGCGTCATCGCCAGCATCTCTACTGGTCGCAGCGAGGTTTGCTGTCGCTGCTCGGGCGTCAGCAATGACAGCGTTGCATTGATACGGTTAAGCCGTTCGATATCCGAAGACAAGCCATCCAGAAAAATGCTCGACATCGCATGACCCGCGATTTGCGCGAGACTGGGATAACCGGCAAATTGCGAAAACTCGCGCTGCGGACCACCGATATTGCCAGCTCCGATGACCAGCACCTTGCTCGCACCCAGATGAATCGCCGGCGAAATGGGTGCCACATCCCGCATCGAGCCATCACCGAAGTATTCGCAGCGCTCGTTGCAATACAAAGGTACTGCGGGAAAGATCAACGGTATGGCAGACGACGCCAGCAAGTGATCGACACCGATCTGCTGCGGCGCTGAGGAACGCAGCGCGCGACTCCAGGGCGCAATCGGCTCTCTGGACTGATAAAAAATTACATGCCGGCCAGCGGTGTAGGACGACGCGGATACCGCCAGTGCATCGAGCACGCCGCGACCAATCACCTGATCAAGCCGCGGCAGGTCGAGCATGCGATGCAGCAAACCAACCAGCGGCGAATTATCCAGCAGAGAATTCGGCGGCTGGGTGCGCCACTTCCTGAGCAGCCAGCCAAAGGACAACAAGGATAGCCAGCGCGCACCGGATCGAATCACCCCTATCGAATCCGCGCGATAGACTTGCTCGACATCTAGCTCGCGCCAGATTCGCAGCAATACCGTGATGCTCTCTTCAAAATTATCCGCACGACTGGCGAGCGCTGCTGCATTGAGCGCGCCAGCCGAGGTACCACAGATGATCTTGAACGGCAGCCGAGTGGCCGGCCACCCGGTCTCACTGAGCAGCGAAAAGATCGCCTGCAGCACGCCGATTTGGTAAGCCGCGCGCGCGCCGCCACCGGCAAGAAACAAGGCTATTTTTGGCGAGTGAGACATGGCCGCAGGGTAAACCCGGAACCGCTTCCGGGAACAGTCTCGCTCGCTACTATGACATCTCTGCCACAGTCCCCTCCCGCACCGGCCATGCGCGGCGGGCAGCGACCTACGGCAAAACCTTACTTCGGCTGCATGCGTATCGCGCCATCAAGACGGATGGTCTCGCCATTCATCATCGTGTTTTCAATGATGGTCTTGGCAAGATGTGCGTACTCGGCTGGCTTGCCCAGACGCGGGGGGAAGGGCACCATGCGACCCAGTGCATCCTGGACCTCCTGCGGCATGCCCAAGAGCATCGGCGTCTCGAAAATTCCCGGAGCAATGGTCATCACGCGGATGCCATTGCGCGACAGGTCGCGCGCCATCGGCAGGGTCAGGCCGACCACGCCGGCTTTGGAGGCGCCGTACGCCGCCTGACCAATTTGGCCATCGTAGGCGGCGACCGACGCTGTATGGATGATCACGCCGCGCTCGCCGGCGGCGTTTGGCTCCTGATTGCTCATCGCAGCGGCGGCGAGACGCGACATGTTGAAGGTGCCCACCAAATTGATATTGACCACGCGCTGGAAAACATCGAGCGGATGTGCGCCGTCCTTGCCCACCGTCTTGACTGCCGGCGCCACACCGGCGCAGTTGATCAAGCCGACCAGTTTGCCCATCGATTCAGCCGCAGCGACCACCGACAGGCCGTCCGCTTCTGAGGTCACGTCGCATTTGACGAACTTGCCTTTCAGTTCCGCAGCGAGCTTTTCACCCGCCTCCACCTGCACATCGGCCAGCACTACCTTGCCGCCGTTCTCGACGATCATGTGCGCAGTTGCAGCACCCAGGCCCGAGGCGCCACCGGTGATAATGAAGACATTGTTCTTGAATTCCATGCTTGCTCCAGAGTCGAGAGTAAAAAAATAGTAATGCGTTCGGTCGCGGCTTGCGTTGCTGCGAGAAGCAAAACCGTAATGATACCCCCGCTAATGATAAAGGCAGCCGAAGCTGCCTTTATCAGTTCGCAAAGCTGCGCTTCGCGATGTCGTTTGTGTCTAACCGATCATGCCGGACGAACCCAGCAGCGGAACGATCAGCAACGCGACGATGTTGATGATCTTGATCAACGGGTTGACTGCAGGGCCGGCGGTGTCCTTGTAGGGATCGCCGACGGTGTCGCCGGTCACCGCAGCTTTATGGGCTTCGCTTCCCTTGCCGCCATGATGACCATCCTCGATGTATTTCTTCGCGTTGTCCCAGGCACCGCCGCCGGTACACATCGAAATTGCCACAAAGAGCCCGGTAACGATGGTGCCCATCAGCAGACCACCGAGCGCCTTCGGACCCAGCACCAGACCCACGACGATGGGAACTACGACGGGCAGCAGCGAGGGGATCATCATTTCCTTGATCGCTGCCGCTGTCAGCATGTCGACGGCTCTGCCGTACTCAGGCTTCGCCGTGCCCTGCATGATGCCGGGGATCTCGCGGAACTGACGGCGCACCTCTTCCACCACGGAACCCGCCGCACGACCCACGGCTTCCATCGCCATCGCGCCGAACAGGTAAGGAATCAGACCACCAATGAAGAGGCCAATGATCACCATCGGATCGGACAGATCGAAATTCACCTCGATGCCACGCGCATGCAGCGCATGCGTGTAATCGGCGAACAGCACCAGCGCCGCCAGACCCGCAGAACCGATCGCATAGCCTTTGGTCACCGCCTTGGTGGTGTTGCCCACCGCATCCAGCGGATCCGTGATGTCACGCACGCTGTCGGGCAATTCGGCCATCTCGGCAATGCCGCCGGCGTTATCTGTGATCGGACCATAGGCATCCAATGCGACGATGATGCCTGCCATGGACAGCATCGCCGTCGCGGCAACGGCAATGCCGTACAGACCGGCCAGAGCGTACGACACCACAATACCCGCGCAGACGAACAACACTGGCCAGGCGGTCGATTTCATCGAGATGCCGATACCAGCAATGATGTTGGTCGCATGGCCCGTCGTTGACGCCTGTGCGATGTGCTTCACCGGATGGAAATCCGTGCCGGTGTAGTACTCGGTGATCCAGACCATGGCAGCCGTCAGCACGAGACCGACTACGCAAGAGCCGAACAAGGCCATGGCGCTCGCGGTACGCTCACCTGACATGACTACCGGCTCGGGGAACAGCGTGATGGTCACAAAATAGAATGCAATCAGCGATAGCACGCCCGACACAATCAGTCCGCGATACAGTGCGGGCATCACGTTGCGCATATCAGGTTTGGCCTTGACGAACATCACGCCAATGATCGATGCAATGATCGATACACCACCAAGAATCAGCGGGTAAATCACGGCAGCTCCGGGCGCCGACACCACCATCAGCGCGCCCAGCGCCATCGTGGCGATCAGTGTCACGGCATACGTCTCGAACAAGTCGGCGGCCATACCTGCACAGTCACCGACATTGTCACCGACGTTGTCAGCGATCACGGCAGGATTGCGAGGATCATCCTCGGGAATACCTGCCTCGACTTTGCCGACGAGATCAGCGCCAACGTCCGCACCTTTGGTGAAGATCCCGCCGCCCAGACGCGCAAAGATCGAGATCAGCGAGGAGCCAAAAGCCAGACCCAGCAGAGGCTTGAGCGTCGCCGAATCCGGATGGTCCAGTCCACCGATAAAGTAATAGAACAGCGACACGCCGATCAGGCCCAAGCCGACCACCAGCATGCCGGTGATCGCGCCGCCACGGAAAGCCACATCCAGCGCCGGACCAATGCCATGCGTGGCAGCCTGCGCGGTACGCACATTGGCTCGCACCGACACATTCATGCCGATGAAGCCGCACGCACCAGAGAGCACCGCGCCGACCACGAAACCGATCGCGGTGAGCCCATCAAGGAAAACTCCGATCAGGATCGCCAGCACGACACCCACGATCGCAATCGTCCGGTACTGACGAGCGAGGTAAGCGGCGGCGCCGGCCTGGATTGCTGCGGCGATTTCCTGCATGCGAGCATTACCCGCATCCTGGCCGAGAATCCAGCTTCGGGAGACCAAACCGTAGATGACGGCGATCAAGCCGCACACCACGGCAAACCACAAGCCCTGTGTTGCCATATCTCTCCTCCAAAAGTTCCTACTGTGGTTGACTTCCTCTGCAGCCCGCCCTCTCTGGAACGGTGCTGCGATTTGCTGCAAACTCCGCGTGTCACCTGCAATGCATCGACGGCTCCACGCTTCAGACATCGAAAATCGCTACGGTGATGCCTGCTTCGACCATGAAAAAAGCGGACCGGCGGTCCGCTTTTTTCATGGTCTGTGATTATTTCTCCAGCGCCGCAAACGCCAGTTCGCGAATTTCCTCGACTGGACCGACACCAGCGATCTTGCGGTACTTGGGCGCGCCCGAGTGACCCGATTGTGCCCAATCATTGTAATAACCGACCAGCACCTTGGTCTGCTCGTGATAGACCGACAGTCGCTTGCGCACGGTCTCCTCACGATCATCGTCGCGCTGGATCAGTTCTTCGCCCGTTTGATCATCCTTGCCGGCGACCTTGGGCGGGTTGTATTTGACATGATAGGTGCGCCCCGAGGCCGGATGCACGCGCCGCCCACTCATGCGCTCGATGATGGCTTCGTCGGGCACATCGATCTCAAGCACATAGTCGATCGTGACACCCGCGTCTTTCATCGCGTCGGCTTGCGGGATCGTGCGAGGGAAACCATCGAACAGGTAACCGTTTGCGCAGTCCGGCTGCTTGAGCCTGTCTTTGACCAGACCAATGATGATGTCGTCCGACACGAGTCCACCCGCATCCATCACTTTTTTTGCTGCGAGACCCAGCGGCGTGCCTTCCTTCACCGCTGCGCGCAGCATGTCGCCCGTAGAAATTTGCGGTATGTTGTATCGCTCTTTGATATACGCCGCCTGCGTTCCCTTGCCCGCACCCGGCGCCCCCAATAAAATCAGCCGCATTACTTTTTCCTTACGCGTTTTTCGACATTGGAAACCGCGATCTTGCTTGCCAACTCAGCATTGTCTGTTAAATAGCTTGCCCGAAACTTACCACAGATTCGCAGGGTCACGACGACAAGGGCAGGTGAAAAGCTTGCTCAAAGAGCAAAATAAGAGCGCACTCGCTCAAGATCCTCCGACGTGTCGACGCCAGCATGCGGTGCTCGAGCGACACGGTGCACTGCAATACGAAAGCCGTTCCATAGCACGCGCAATTGCTCGAGCGCTTCGATATGTTCGACCGGCGACACCGGCAGCGCAGGATACTGTCGCAAAAAATCGCGACGATACGCATACAAGCCAATATGTCTGAGCGGCTCATATCCAGCGGGCAGTTCTTTCAGATCTTCAAGCTGCTTGAGGCTGCCGAAAACGTCGCGGTGCCAGGGTATCGGCGCACGCGAAAACAGGAGCGCACAATCAGACGCATCAAGCACGACCTTGACCACATTCGGATTGACGACATCCGACATCGAATCAATCGGATGCGCCGCGGTCGCCATCGGCACCTCGGCCGAGATCAGCGCTGCACAGGCATCGATCAGCGCGGGATCGATCAGCGGTTCATCTCCTTGGACATTGACGATGACCGCATCATCCGGCAGGTCAAGCACTTCGGCCACTTCAGCGATACGATCAGTCCCTGAGGGATGATCATCACGCGTCATCCTTACGTCGACCTGATGCTGCTGACAAGCCAACTGAATATCCGGATGATCTGTTGCCACCACGACGCGGCTCGCACCGGACAGGGCGGCACGCTCCGCGACGCGAACCACCATCGGCTTGCCGCCAAGATCGGCGAGCGGCTTATTCGGCAAACGCGTCGATGCCAGGCGCGCGGGAATGATGATGGTGTAACTCATGCGCGAACACCGCGACACGGTGCGGGACGGCGTATCACTGCGCCGCTCCGGTACCGTCGCGAGGCGCGGCATCGAGATCACGCGCTTCTTCCGCCCACAGGATCGGGATGCCGTCGCGTATCGGATAAGCCAGATGATCAGGATTGCAGATCAGCTCCTGCGCCTGCTTGTCGTACTTCAGCGGCCCCTTGCACAAGGGGCAGACAAGGATGTCAAGCAGTCGGGTATCCACGCAATTTCTCCACCAGGTGTTTTGACAGCGGGCCATCGATGGCCGCCTGCACGGGAACGACCCATAAACGCGAGTCGGAGGCAATCGCCTCTGTGCGAACACATTTTACTGCATCCTTTTCCGTGATCAGGATGATATCGGCATCAAGATCCGCAAACGGATTGGTGGAAAAATCAAAATGATCTGGGAGCGGCAGAGTGTGCGACAAGTTCACACCTAGCTTTCTCAGCATCAGAAAGAACCGCTCGGGATGACCGATGCCAGCGACAGCGGCAATGCGCGCATCCACCGGAAGGTCATGCAGTAACAAGGTGCTGTGAGGATCGCTCAGAGCTCGTGCATCGCTGCCCTCCAAATGCATGGCAAACGTCTGCTGGCCGACAGCCGCTGCACCGCCATTCACCAGATGAAAATCGAAACGGCGCGATGCTGGCTCGCGCAGCGGACCGGCTGGCAACAGCCATCCGTTGCCAACGCCACGCTCATCAGATAACAGAATCTCGATATCGCGGCGCAGCGCATAATGCTGCAGACCATCATCTGAAACCAGCACGTCGACGTCCGGGTAAGCGGCGAGCAGCGCTTCTGCTGCCGCTGCCCGATGTCGTCCGACGAACACAGGCACGCCGCTGCGCTGACGAATCAACAAGGGCTCGTCACCAGCGATTGCAACCGGCGTATCTTCCCTCACCTGCCGCACCTGATCGGCAACCGTGCCATGACCGCGCGAAATCACGCCAGGCACCAAACCATGCTGCCGCAATTGCTGCACCAGCCAGATGACCAGTGGCGTCTTGCCAGTGCCACCGACATAGATATTGCCGACTACGATCACGGGAACGGCGATTGCATGCGACCTGAACAGACCCACACGGTAGAGCCAGCGCCGGCAGCCCGTCGCCACACCGAACAGCAGCGACAGCGGCAGTAACACCCAGGCCAGCCAGCCACGGCGCTGCCACTCGCGCGACAACAGCATTTCCAGAAAAGCGCGCGGTGTCATGCTCGCGCTAGCGCGAAGGCGCAGAGTGAGCAGCGAACACCAGTCGTGCGAGACCGGCATTGCGCGCAGCCTCCATCAGTTGCACCACTGATTGATGGCTGGCCATTGCATCGGCGTGAATCTCGACCGTGATATCCGGATTGCCCTGCGACGCATCGCGCAGCGCCGCCGATAGCGCCGCCGGGTCACCTGCCGAGATGCGCTGCTGCTGGACTGCGTAGCGCCCCTGAGAATCGATGGCGACAGTGAGAGATTTCGGTGACGCGGCGGTGTCACCATTCGCCGAGGGCAGGCTGACCTGCAAACTGGTGTATTTGCTGAAGGTGGTGCTAACCATTAGAAAGATCAGTATCACCAGCAGCACATCAATGAAGGCGATCAGGTTGATCTCTGGCGCCGCACGACGCTGACCCTTGCGAAAATTCATCCGTGGTTCCGCTCGCCGGTCATGGTGTCGACGAAACGCACCGCCTGCTGCTCCATGTCGATCACGAAACCATCGACCAGCGCATGAAAGTGCCGATGGAAGACCAACGCAGGCATCGCTACGGCGAGTCCGAAACCCGTGTTGTAGAGCGCGACGGAAATCCCGTGCGCGACCTGAATGGGATCCGCCCCCACACCGCCGGTCGCTCCGAACAGTTCGATCATTCCGATCACGGTACCGAACAAACCCATCAGCGGTGCCAGCGTCGCCACCGTACCCAGCGTGGTCAGGTAGCGTTCGAGCTGATGCGAAGCCACTCGGCCCGCCTCTTCGATCGCCTCTTTCATCGCTTCGCGCGATGCGCCGAGATTGCGCACGCCAGCGGCCAGCACCCTGCCCAGCGGAGAATTCTGCTCCAGCTGGCTGAGCGTCTCGGCATCGACGCTGCCCGCGCGGGCCACCGCAATCACATCGGGCAGCAGCGCGTCCGGAAGAATGCGTGCCGCTCGCAGGTACATCAGCCTCTCGATGATGATGGTCAGGGCGATGACCGATGCGGCCAGCAAGAACCAGATCGGCCATCCTGCGGCGTGAATAATCGCAAGCAAGTCGCTACTCCTGCGTAGGGGAAATAATGGACGCTGACTGTAACCGCTTCAGCAACCCCCGGCAAGCTAGGCGTTGGTCACTCTGGTTTGCGTGTACTCACTATAGTCAAATTTCTTATATTGCCTATCGTTTCGTGACAAAATCTTATTCACAGGCTTTGTGGACAAGTGTGTGTGCAAGCACCATGGGAAACCTGAAAGCCCTTGATTTATAAGGAAATTACTACACTGCCTGCCCACCGCGCACCGCTGTACCCACGGCTTCACGGATTCGACGTCGATGTACGGGCGGCAGCGAACAAGCGACAATGCCGCTCACCGCAGCTTTCACA
>JACCDL011487263.1_pt1 | contig 65297 bp, 53 predicted proteins | sample 7441931 | NCBI WGS metagenome assembly JACCDL01 (sample SAMN15323437, study PRJNA562643) | freshwater metagenome | isolation source: river surface water | place: USA:Blue River Watershed | collected 2017-08-16
ACACTATCGGATGCCATCTTATAAGTATTCAAAGAACACTAAGAGATTTCTACGATATCTTATAACTCTTGTATATATATTAGTTCATCTATTTGCGATTTGAGTTTAATTCTATTGTCGAATGAGTTCAATAAACAATCACTGAGTACATATTCTCGTCTAAACTGATTACTCAGATCACTAATGGCTAATGAAAGCAGATCAGTATATATTGACTTTAATATCAGTAATTTGCCATTTTTATCCAAATATGAATCAGTGGTGGGTACCGTATCAGTCTTTTGCAAATATAATTTGGCTGAATCATTGACCAATGTTTCAATACTGGCCTGGTTAGTGTACGAAAGATTGTGTATCTCTATATCATTAATTGGAAGCGTTGGTACCTTCAGAGCCTTAATAATTGCATCTTTGGTCAAATGTCTAACGTTTGCCTGAATGTACTCAATCAGATCTAAAAACTCTGCTCTAATAACATTTGCGTGATATATAGCTCCAAACGCCTCCACCAATTTATCTACCCAATCTTCTATCAGATTATTACTCATACTCTTGAGTATATTTGGCTTAGTATCCTCTATTAGTTTGATAATAAAAGCGATTAACTCGGTTGGCTGAGATTGGTTCCATTCGGTAATAAATTTATTTATCATTATTCTGTAAATACTGCTCATGTACTGAGCCTTATGCAACAACTGAGACTGTGGAAAATTTATAGGAGATGGGGCAACATTGATTAACTCCAGCGGATTCTGCAGATATTCAATAAAATATTCTTTGAACTCAGAATCTCGTAGATCCGCTGTGTTATATATAATCGATTGACCGCGGCGGACCATATCTATTCCCATGGTTATAATATTACTGACATCCTTTTTAGAGAGAGAATCCTTCTTGTACGCACTAATCTTATCTCGATGTGATTTTAGTATAGATATGGCTCCATTGATTGGCGTACTCTTATGATAAATTATTACAGTATGGGCAACTCTTTTGGAGTCTACAGCGCATACCTTGACCCCGATTATTTGTTTATTGTGTACGATAAATTTATCTATTTTTAAGAGATATCGCTCAGTGCTAGGCAAAGTAATAATATTTCCAGCCTTGAATGCATTTAGATTCGTTTTTAAGTATTCGTATATCCCGCTACTATTTGCAGAAATTAATTGATTTGTATTATGAGTTTCGATTAATTCGACCACCGTATCAATGGTGGCTGTATATTTTGCATTTTTTGAATATTTGCGAATGATTGGCTTATATTTTTCCAACTGTAGCTGAGTGCGGTAGAGACTAACTAACATAGTTTTAGATTTGTGTAATACTTCAGCATATGCAATATTATTATTGATATCTGGATACAATGATTTGATTTGGATTACTTTGCTGGATAATGCGATTAGTGCGTTATTATCAAAACTTTTGTTAATAATATTGGTGATCGGTTCTTCAGTAATTCTTTTGATTTTTACCAGTTGCTCGATCGTGGTTGGTAGCACCTGGATGATATTTGGCTCAATAATATCATTGAATATAATAGGAAAGTAAAAATATCTACGATTTCGGTTTACTCTGGAGTATTCGGTGTCAATCCGTTTGAGTACCATTAATATTGGATTATCCAGATTAACATGCTCCAGCTTCTCCATTTTTAGAGATGATCCGAGAGTATTGGATGGCTCTGTAGAGCATTCATCCTGTTGATTTATAACATTAGAGCAATCAGAAGATTTCAATCGATTATCCACTAGTAATACTATTCCGATTCCCATGCAAATGAAAATATCTATTAGGATATCGTTCCAGTTTCGTTCATTTTGTATAATAGTTTGACGCATGAATGATTCATTTAGTTCACTCAGCAGATCTTTTATAGTATCAAACGAGTAGCTAATCGAAGCCATTGACAGTATTTTTTTGTGATTAGTTGGATCTTTCAAATGCTCGATTACTAACAAAAGTACATCTCTGGTGTGTTTTTTCTTCAAATATTGCTGGACCATCGAAAGTATTTGTAGATTAACTAAAGTGTCGCTATAATCAATAGATAGTCCATTTATGAGTAATTTAGTTCCTTTGGTTAACATTTTGTTAATCGAATCGGGAACATTGGATATGCGTTCCACCAATCTACCATTGGATACCATATCATTTGGATAATCGATAATATAATATCGATTAGTTGCTTTAATCTTCTTAGTATTATCCAAAAGCTCTCCAGAGATACATTTGTCAATAAGTTTCTTTTGGTTCCCCTGAGACTGTTTTCGGCAGCATGGTAAGCAATAACCATTTGGGTGGTACCCTGAGAGAAATCCCAGATGAGCATTTTCTTTGGTTGGACATTTGTAGTACTGGGGTTCATTAAAAGTAAAATTATGATACTTTATGGCTCTCGCATCACTCGCCGATGCTATAATTGGCTGAAACTTTCTCTGGCATATTCTACTGTAATTCATTTTAGATTTATACCGATATAACACTGGATCGATTGATTGAACCCCCTTTGTTTCATCTAATTTCATTCCAATATCCGCCAGTCGATATTGCACAAATCTTCCTATCATGTCCACATAGAATGCAGTTTCACTCAAACTCAAATCAAATAGAGTAAATGTGGCAAGCTTTGCATTTGAATAGACCTGGATTGATTTAGAGTTATCTTCAGTACCCATTCGTAATATAAATGTTCTAAATTTAATATTATGAGCAATCGCTGGTTCGATCTCAATTAATCCAGATTCATCCAAATCGTGTATCATATATTTTATTACTTTTTCGTAATCTATACGTGTGCTGAACATTAATTTTGATGTAGATTTTACCATATCATAGTTTGCTAGATTTGTGTTCAGTTGATACGTTGTGGCAAATGCTATTTTGATCGAGTTCAAATAATTAATAATAGTTTTTACATATAATGATATTTCTTCTACAAATGATGCTTTAGTAATCTCTGTGGCTCTACCAGAGTATGCAATTACGTCAATCTTTCCAAGAGTATCTATACTGATAATAAGCTTCGAAAAGTGGTTAGATGGGAGCAAAGTTATTACCATACTATCTCTCAATCTATACTCTCGGATGCGCGATGCGAGTGGTTTAACATTCATTGAAACATTTTCAACAAAATTAATTGCCTGCGATGCATACTTGGATATTTTTCGAATCTGCTTCAACTTATTATTAGTGGTAATCAGTAGATCTACATAGAACACATCCGAGACCTCTGATATAATAAAATTATTGAATAGTTTGACCAACGAAACCATAGTATCGCTCGATCCTTTGGAGCATAATGTTAATGAATTAGTGGTAATAGTAATCTCCTTGTTGCTGGTGGAGACCTTTGGATAGGTGTTTAATTTTTCAATTAAATGCATCTGATTGCTTATTAATTGCTTATAGTGATTAATATTAAGTCCCTCCAATTCATTGTTCAGATATGCCGTAAATGTTTGAATATTCATCATAATAAAGAATCTTTCGATAAATGAATCATATATGACCTCAAATGACTGCTTATCGGATCTCAGTAAAAACTGGATAGCTTCTTTATTTGTAATAATTGAGTCTAACGAAAGTAGAGTCAGATGTAGCATATTAGTGTCAATAAAGGTGCCCAAAATAGCTGATTGAGTATTAATAATTGTTGCACTTTCTTTTGTAAATAAATAATGCTCATCGATTGGAATACCTTTGATTAGCGTGGTGGTAGATCTAATAAAATTTAAAATATTTAGGTGATCTACAGTTGTGTCCAAAGAAGAGTTGAATTCGCTGTAGTGCGTAAGTGATTTACCATTTATGCACAAATATTGCTTAGCTGGGTCTATTTTTGTTATTAGAGTAATCTTTTTCTGCAAATCAATTACTGGATCTTCTTTGTATACTGAAATATTATAATCAATTATCTCTTTGGCTTTGGAGATAATTGGAGCAACTATTTCAACTGGAGTCTCCTCCACCTCAGTATTAATCATAGTTTCAAAGTCTTCTTCATCTAAATCTTCCCAGTCTACTCCACCATCAATAGAATGAGATTCAGTTAGCTCTCCAAACTCTTTTTTTAGTTTTTTTGAATGAATACCATCTTTTGCGATAATAGCTTTGATTGAGCTAGGCTGGTTCCCTAACATATAAATAGTTTGAATAATCGATAAGTCTTTATCCACAATATCTACTCTAACCGGAATCTGTTGAAACAATGGAGCATCTTTCATTTTGAGTATCTCGGAATTTGCAATTCCACTTCTTTGAGTACTTATATGTATTCAAATAAAATGAAATACAAGATGATATGTTTGAATACATATAGTATTTTAATACGCAAAAATGACACGATATCGAGAGTTTATTATCCAGCACAAGATTGCAATTGGCGCAATATTAGCAGGAGTAGTTCTACTAATACTATTCCTTCCTCGCTCATACTTTGAGCCATTTGAGAGCATTCGGGTAGGAGCAAACTCTTACAAGGTGCACGAGGATTTGGATAATCCAATTCTGGCTGCCGAGACTATGGCTGAGCTTAATACAACTGCAAAAAAATTAATCTATCATCTGAATAGCACATACATTGATAGTCCTATGGGAGTAGTAAAAATTAAACCACAATATAGAGATTTGGTAGTCCAGAGTATCAAAAGTCTAACGAGAAACTTTAAAACCGCAAACATGGAAGAGAATATTCCAGCACGCTCGGGTGGGGACACATCATATGTTATTGATAAGGGAGATGTATTCGCGATGTGTCTCAGAGACCCTAAGAATGGTAATAAGGTGGAATCTAGCGATAGTATGAACGAGCTGAGATTTGTTTTATTGCACGAGATGTCTCACCTTGCCGATGCATCCTATGGGCACAATACTAGCTTCTGGAATATATTTAGATTTATATTGCAAGAAGCGGTTGTCACGGGGCTGTACATTCCTGTAGACTACAAAAAAATTACCAAGCCTTATTGTGGCATAGTAATCAGTTATTCTCCATTATTCGATGCAGACCTAGTAGACTACGTTTCGCGATAGATCTACTTGTTGGTGCTCCCAAATCCTCCATCGCCTCGCGTGGTAGCAGAAATATCATACACTTGCTTTGAGTGAGCAACCGCGTATGGTTTAACAATTAATTGAGCAATGCGCACTGGTAGCTCAATATTGGGCATTGAATCATCTATTTTGATCAAAGGTACCTTAATAGTGCCTGTGTAGCAAGGATCGATCACTCCGACACTATTAGCGAGCATGTATCCAGTTTTACTGATACTGCTACGAGGAACCATCTCCACATAGTATCCGAGTGGGATATCCAAAGCAACTCCAGTCTCATATAGAGTAATTTTATCTGAGATATGCTTAGCCACATCAATAATTGTTAAATCGAATCCTACATCAATAATACGCTTGCTTGGTAGCACAGCTCGCTCATCCTTCAAGTTGAATCCAAGTACTGGAATCTCTTTTTTTTGATGGTATAGAGCAATAATACTGAACAATCGATCTACTTCAGCTACTGGAATATTTGGATATTGTTCTGGATTATTTTTGATAGTTTCGAGCTTTTCGAGAATAGAAATACCAGTGTATCTCGCTCCATATACATATAGAGCTACAGGATTTTCAGTGCTAAGATACAAATTGCTCATAGTTATTTGATTTGGTCTTTGTTTACCTTGACTGCTTATACTGTATTGAAAATACTACTTAGGAGTCTTCGACTGCTTATATTTATTCTAAATAGTATCAATTTTATAAAATTGACATTATTATACTAAAATATATGATCTCGATTCGAATGGGCTGTCTATCAAGTAAATCCACGATCCAAGCTATTGAGCCATTCGAATCATCGGATGAGCTATCTGAATCGGTTGAACCATTTGAGTCATTCGATGAGCTATCTGAGTCATTTGGCGATTCTGACGACTCAATTGAGCCAAACAGTGTATACGAAACGATAGAACAAATCGATCATTTGATGCGAAACTCAATTATTGCTACTGATACATCGACTCGCCCAAATGCTCAGCTGGATACCATTGATCTAGATAATAATTGGGAATGGGCTACTCAGGATACTCATGGTGGTAGTCAGAGTAATGAAAGCTATTCAGACTATTCTGGCGATGAGAGCGATTAAAGGCTCTTTTTTTAAAATTGATTCTGATTGTATATAAATATAAGCAGTCGAAGACTCCTAAGTAGTATTTTCAATACCGTATAAGCAGTCGAAGACTCCTAAGTATCATGGCGCAATCACTCACTCTTGGACCGATCTATAATCAGCAAAACGATAAGATTAGGGAATGGTCGATCATTATTGATTTGTTTGACAAAAACCATAGACACAAGTCTATTACTGATACTGACATGAGTGTACCGGAGGATGCTACTGCAGAGTATTATACGGTTTCTGGATATCAAAATATGAAAATGACCAGGTCTGCTCCAACCATTGTACACGTTGGAAAAAACATTGGCAAGTCTAATGCTACAAATGTTCTAACACAAGCATACAGTGAGTGTGCGAGCAAGTATACTAAAAAAATTAAAAGTGGGTACACTGAAGAGATCTCGCACCAGACCAAGGAGCGGAGCAGTGCTGATGTACCGATTCCGATGAATCTCAAGCAGTGGAATGATTTCAAAGAAAAACTTAAATATCCACTATATGTTCAACCTAAGCTGGATGGACTGCGAGCTATTGCTATGCTGGATTCCAATGGAGTAGTTCAACTAAAAACAAGAACTCGAGAGGATATCCCTGGATTCTCTCTCTTGCGAAAAGAGTTAACCGATCTGTATAAGCATGGAGATAAGACACTTATCTTGGATGGAGAGCTATACTCACATGGAAAAAATCTACAATATATCTCAGGAGTTGTCAGGGCTGAAACTGGTCGAGCAGATGAAAAGAATGAGCTACAGTTCTGGACCTTTGATTGCTTCTCTATCGAACGCCCAAAGGAACCATTTGAAAAACGCATCGAGAACTTGAAAGAGTTCTTGGCTGGCGGATCACACGATTTAATTATTTTGGACGAAACTATCAAGGCTGAGACTGAGGAAGAGGCTGATAAATATTACAAAAAAATTACTGATGATGGATTTGAGGGCATTATATACAAATCTATGGGAAAGCCATATGAGTTTTCATTTACCAAATCCAAGCGCTCTCAGTGGTATCTGAAGCGCAAACAGTTCTTTGACGATGAATTTGAGATCGTTGGATTCACCCATGGTAGAGGAAAAGACGCAAATGCTGTCAAATTTATCTTCAAAACTAAAGATGGGGTGGAGTTTGGATCGGTGCCCAATGGTACATACGAATATCGAAATGATTTGTACCAACGCTGCTTGAGAGACTTTAGTCAATTCAAAGGCCAATTTGCGACAATCAAGTTCGAAAAGCTCTCAGACGATGGAGTACCTCAGGCGAATCACATGATCGCTTTCAGAGACGTAAAATTTGATTAAAAGATTACATACTAATGGTAATCTTTATTTTTTTGACTGGCTCTCCATCTACTCGAGAATAACATTGTGGAATATAAATAACAAAATCATCTTGCTCAGTACACATATACTTATCCCCGCCAGATCGTTTGGCTGGCTTATCAAGCTTAAACTCAAGATCGATCATAGTTTTATAATTTATAATCATTATATTAGAATTAACCGGCGAGGAAACCTTTCCTCGCAAGATTTTGCAACCGCTGAAACAGCCAACATTTGATTGATAATCTCACTGAGATTACTCTTGAGAACTACTTTAAGCGATACCATAATCAGTTTTACCCAGATCAAGATATCTCCTTTATGGACTATTTCTTGGAAATCTGTCAAAAGAAACACGAGTTTTGTGTACCGCATACCAAATTATTTGAATACGGCATCATGAGCGAGAACTCAGATTCGAATGATGTAAAACGACGTTTAGATAAATTAAACTTGAAAAATGACATGCATTACCGGCTCCGGAAGGTTCCGGAGCCGGTTAATCAAGGTGGTTATAGTACTAAGAATATTTACATGCTCAAACCAAAAGCATTCAAAAAACTATTAATGCGAGCTGGGAAGAACTCCAAGCAAACTATTGATGTAGAAATCTATGCGGACTATTATCTTCTCTTGGAAGATGTATATGTAGATTATACCGGATATGAGCGTGGATATAATAAAAAAGTTAAAGATATGTTGAAGCAAGATAAGAGTATTCTACTCGAAAAGATGAATAATCTACTCGAGATGAATCAGACTCAAACTAATTTAATTGAAACTCAATCTGGTATGATTGCAACTCAATCGAGTCAGCTCACTGAGCAATCCAGTCGCATGGATCAATTGCTTAAGTTTGCAGAGGATACTAAAGAAGAATTGCACGAAGTTAAATTGGAATTAATTGATATTAAAGCTCAGTTGGTCAAATTAATTTCAGCCGTAGTCAGTCTTGCGTATATGCCAAACATTTACAAGCGTTTCTATGAGAGAGATCATTGTGGGAAGAAAGTGCGAGACGGTAAAAAGTTTTCGCTGACCAGTGTTGGAAAGACCAAAACATTAGTATTTGTCGCAACCTATAATCAATTGGAAAAACAGTTAAAGATTGAATGTGTTAACCGCAAATTGAGTGAACCACTGATTCAAATCAATAAAATTATTGAAAGAGCTCAGCAATACAATAATAATCATATTATTGATTTGTGCGCTGATCTGAATATTGCACCAATTAACTCTCCCGAGATTCGAGAACAATTGGATGATAAATTTTCAAAAGTGCTAATGCCTCAAGCATACGGGATTAGCTCGATCAATGAACAAGAGGTACGCTCAACGTTTAGTCGATTGAACAAAAAAAGTTCCCAGTTCCGACAGGCCGTGGATGAGTATGAGGTGTCTGATATTACTTGGAACACAAAATTTAAAGCAATGATTTTGAAAAATGTTGAGTCGTTTGAGATTGCGCAATATTGTTTCGATAAATTTATTAGCGCTAATCAGGAATATAATATTCATTCATACGATCAATCACTCGAGCTGTCAATCAAAGAAAGTGGAGAATTAATTGCTCCAGAAGCCTTAGATGAGCTAAAGCGTCGCAATATTGAGTTTGTAGATAATTCAAAAAATGCAATTGATTTGTTCTACCAGCGTATGTACGTGTGCGATAATAATGATACAACTGGGTTGCGCATCCGCCGCAACCCTAGATCAACTTTAATTGAGTTGAAGAACTCTGTGCGCGATTTGGTGATCGATGGGATTAATTTCGATTAAACCCACTCAGATTTATTTTGATACAACTCAAGTTGTTTGAGTAGGTCTCTGATGATACTATTTTTTTCTTTTATTTCGTGTCCCAGTTGCAGCTTGAGTATCTCCAAATCTTTATCTTTGATTAATAGCTCTCGGTTTTTGGTTTCAATTATTTGGGTCAGTAGATCGATCTTGTGCTGATAAGCCATTACCATATAATGGTTGATCTCCTCCATATGGCCATTTGAGCAACTAAATGATGAGTCAACATCGCTCCAATCGCTCCACTCGCTCATAATAATTAGATATTTTCAGTATCTTATATCATCAGTACCAATAGTTAGATTTGCTAAAATTGATGTTTTTTGTATTTAAATACAAATAGCCCGCCATGGAAGCCTCGAGTACCAAGTTTCTCCATTCTTTCGATACGGTTGAGATATTGCTCAAGCTAAACAAGCCGATTGTGCCCAAAACTCAGTCAAAGAAGCGCAAACGCGTTTCTCACAAATGTGCCAATATAATGGACATTCATGCTACAAAGAGTGTCAAATGCCCAAAACATAAGGATTGGAAGGGGTGTGCTGCTGCGACTCCACTAGTCTGGTATCTGCAATAGAGGGTTCTTTTTTTTAAAATTGATTCTGATACCAGTAAAATATACAATTCACCTATTAGAAGACTATCTTTCGATCATGAGCTCTGCCGATAATTATCAAGTATTTAGCGACGTTGAACACGTTCTGAAGAAGCCTGGTATGTACGTGGGCTCCAATCAGATTATCTCAGAGGAGATGTATGTGATGAAGGACGACAAAATAGTTAAAAAAAATATCGAATATATCCCAGCGCTACAGCGAATATATGAGGAGATCATTCTAAATGCTTTCGATCAAACGGTTCGAGAGGGTACTGGATGTACTGAGATTCATGTGAGTATCGAACCAGATACCAATACGATCTCAGTCTATAATAATGGAGAAGGGATACCTATCGTACTCAAGGAAGAGTTAGGGTGCTACGTACCCGAGATGATCTTTGGAATGCTCAGAAGTAGTTCTAACTACAAAGATGAGACACGTATTACTGGCGGTACCAATGGTTTAGGGAGTAAGCTTACTAATATATTCAGTAAAGTATTTACACTCGAGACCGTTGATTCTACGCGAAAGAAACTGTATGTCCAAGAGTGGTCCAACAATATGGAAAACAAAACTGAGCCAGAGATATCATCTTTTGGTCGGAAGAAGCCATATACTCGGATCACGTACCAGTCTGATCTCAATTATTTTAAACTAAAAATAATGAGCGATGATATGATTGCTCTGATGAAGAAGCGGCTGGTGGACATTGGGTTTGCGTCTCATTCGAGAATCAAAACGTTCTATGATGATGAGTCAATCACAATTAAAAAAACCGAAGACTATATGAAACTGTACTGCCCAGACTCTCAAGATACTTCAACCTTTATGGTTGATACATCATGCGAACGCTGGACTATTGGTATTATGCTGTCTAATGGGTTCAAACACGCGTCATTTGTGAATGGTATTCATACGTCTCTTGGAGGCTCTCACGTGGACCATGTGATGAATATTATCTCCAAGGAGGTAATTGAAAAGCTAAAGAAGAAGATAGACCTGAAGCCCTCTGATGTGCGCAATAAATTATTCGTGTTCATCAAATGCGCGATTGAGAATCCCGTGTTCGATAGCCAGACCAAAGAGTGTTTGAAGATGAGCAAGACTAAGTTTGGCAGCGAATATATCATGGGAGAGGCATTTAAAAAGAAATTACTCTCGTCCAAGCTAATCGAGCTGATGATGAACGTATCTGAGGATAAATTGTTCAACGAGCTGGCTAAGACTGGTGGAGTTAAAACATCTCGCCTTGCTGGAGTAAAAGGATTAGAAGACGCAAATTGGGCAGGAACATCCAAATCCATTAGTACAAAGTTAATTCTGACCGAAGGACTCTCAGCTAAAACATTTGCCATGAGCGCGATCAATGTTATTGGACGAGACAGATTTGGAATATTTCCACTCAAGGGAAAACCTTTGAACGTTCGTGGAGTCGCGATATCCAAAGTGACAGCCAATGTAGAAATTTGTTCCATTGTGAAGATATTAGGACTACAATATGGAACCAAATATACAGATGTTTCTACTTTACGCTACGGTGGGGCAATCATTCTGACCGATGCGGATTCTGTTAGTGGTGATACTCCATTATTATTAAAAGATATCTCGACTGGGATGATCATGCATAAAAATATTGAAGATTTAACTAATGAATATTCGATTAATGTCAATGGAAAAGAATATGGCTCGAATGATAATTATCTAATCTGGACTGAAAAAGGATGGACAAAGATTAAGCATATTATGCGCCATAAGGTATCTAAAAAAATGTTTAGAGTACTTACGCATACTGGATGTGTTGATGTAACTGAAGATCATTCACTGATCAATCTAAATGGAGAAGAAATTACTCCAAATAATTGTAAAGTTGGGCAACATCTGATGCATGCATTTCCGCAGTTTTCTGATAGTAAAATTAGATTTGATTCACCGATAAGTAAAACTTTATTGAAAGCATACAATATTCGAGTATTGAAAGATATGATGCGTGAGAGAGGTATTCAAAATATTACATACTCAAAAAAAGAAGAATGTATTAATAGTTTGTTAGCATATGATAATGGTATTGAGCATAGCAATCCTACGGAGGGCTTATCAATGATTATTCCAAAATCAACTGAGCTGGAATTAATTACCAATATTTCATTAGAAGAGGCGTGGGTACTTGGATTCTTCATGGCTGATGGGTCATGCGATAATTATACATGGTCATATCAGAAAAAACCAAAAAATCGTCCAAATACATATACATTTACCAGAACGAATCATTCATGGCACCTGGATAATTGTAATTTATCATTATTAGAAAAGGCTAAAGCCATTTTGACTAATATATATGGAGATATCTTTAATTTAACTCAAACTGATCGAGAATCGAAGAATTTGAATTCAGTAAATTCCACATATAGATTAATTCTCAATGGTGGGAAGAAAACTTCATATATTATTGATAAGTATAGAGAATTACTCTATTACAAGAAGTCAAAGTATTTCCACCCAATTCTGTTGAATGCATCACTTGAATATCGACAGCAATTATTTGAAGGGTTTTATGAAGGTGATGGTCGCCATAACAAAGATAATGTGATGACTGTTGATTGTAATGGAAAAATGACTACTCAATCACTATATACATTATGTGTTAGTCTTGGTCTAAGAGTATCGATTAATCATAATGATCGTAAGCCGAATGTATATTCATGTATTATAACGCCACATAATGGTATTCAGCAGAAATCAAGAACTGTTATTAAAAAAATTATAGAACTACCAGTAGTTGAAGATATGTATGTATATGATTTAGAAACGGATAATCATCACTTTCAAGCAGGTATTGGAGAAATGATTGTACATAATACCGATGGTAGCCACATTTGTGGACTTATCTTGAATCTGTTTCACTACTTTTGGCCAGAGTTGCTTCAATTGGGTTACATGAGTCTATGCGCAACCCCAATTGTAAAGGTGTATCAGAGTTCTGATATTATTCCATTCTACACATTGAATGATTATGAGACATGGTTGGAGCAAAATGGGACTAAACAGTTTAGAGCTAAATATTTCAAAGGACTGGGTACCAGTACCGCGGCAGAGGCGCGAGAGGCTCTGGATAATATTGACGATAAAATTATTACATTTGGCTCAGACGCTTTGGTAGATCAGTCTATCAATCTGGCGTTTGACAAAAAGTTGACCAATGATCGCAAGCTGTGGCTAATGGAGCGATACGATCCTAAGGATAATATCGATAGAAATATCCAAGAGGTTCCAGTGAGCGACTATATTAACAAAGAGCTGATCCACTTCTCATACTACGATAACCAGAGATCTATTCCTAATGTAATGGATGGACTGAAACCGTCTCAGAGAAAGATTCTATATACAGCGATCAAATATTTGAGTGTCTCGGAGATGAAGGTGGCTCAGTTTGGCGCTAAAGTAGCCGAGAAGACTGATTATCACCACGGAGAAGCATCTCTGATGGGAGCAGTTATTGGTATGGCACAGAATTATATGGGCTCAAACAATATTAATCTGTTGGAGCCTCTGGGTGGTTTTGGAACAAGACTCAATGCAAATGATGCAGCGTCTCCCAGATATATCTTCACAAAGCTAACAGACGTTGCAAAAAAAGTGTTCGATAACCGAGATTCTCAGCTATTGAAATACTTGGACAGCGATGGAATGAGTATCGAGCCAGAGTGGTTTGTTCCAATTATTCCTATAATTTTGGTCAATGGAACCATTGGTATTGGCAGTGGATTCTCCACCGAGGTACTCAAGTACAATCCTGCAGATCTGTGCAAATATTTGATGAAACTATTGGACAACGGAAGACCCGTCAAAAATTTAAAACCATGGTACCGAGGATTCAAGGGAACCATTGAACGTATTGACACGGGCAAGTATCGAACCATTGGCTGCTATTCATTTGATGACGCAAAACGCACACTCAGAATCAGTGAGTTGCCGGTAGGAGTATGGACCGATGACTACAAAGAGTTTATTGAGGGTATGTTGCTGGACAAGGCTGAGACCGCGATCACAGATGTGCGACACGGGAGTAGTGATGTGGTTGTGTGTATTGATATTATTATCAAACCATCTGAATATGAGCGCATTAGAGAAATGGATACCGAAGATTTCCTGCTCAAATTTAAGCTCATTAGCAAGCTATCGTGCACCAACATGTATCTGTTCGATCATGAAGGGATTATCTCAAAATATTCCAATGTGTATGAGATTTTGAAAGAGTTTTACACTGTTCGATTGGACTACTATGTCAAGCGCAGAGATGCAATTATTGCGGTGCTCCAGTACGAGCTAAATATTCTGAAAAACAAGGTTATGTTCATTAAACACGTGAAGGAAGGAAAGATCAAGCTACAGAAGATCGCCGATGAATCGCTTCTGAGTTATCTAATTGAGAATCAGTTCTACCAAAATAATGGAGTGTACGGAAGCCCACTGGATGAGCCAACGCTCAAGGAGTTTGCGTACCTGATTGATATGCCAATCAAATCTATTACCTATGAGAATGCAAAAAAACTTGAGAAGCAGACTGAAGCCAAGGAAGCAGAGTTAGAAGCTATTATCAAGCTTAGTGCAAATGATATGTGGAAGAGCGATCTATCTGATCTATTGGAAGCTGTAGAACAATCTAACATTGATCTAGAGGTAGCCAATGCCAGCTCAAAGCCTGTCAAGATGAGCAGCAAGCCCGCTCGCAAGAGTCGAGCCAAGAAGAACTAATTTGATTAGCGATTGATACTTCATAGTATATTTTTTTGTAATATACTATGAAGTTTTCAATTAAGGAAGCTCTTGCTAATATTTCTGCACTAACGCCCAAATTAATATTTTTGACTGGAAAAAGTGGAACTGGTAAGAGCCACTTTTCTAATATATTATCTGACAAACATGGATACAAATTATTAGAGCTTGATACAATTGTGCGAGCAGTTGCAAAAAAATATGGAGTTGGATCTGCCCCAGATTATGCTCCGGCATTTGCGGTGTACAAAGGTGGGCTGACTCAAGAATTCCGAAATGAATTTATTTCAGAGATACACTCGTTCATTGAAAAACATTCAAGTAATCCAATTATTATAGAAGGAGCAATCTCAAATGCTCAAATGGTCAGAGATATATTCTCAAAACAATATACAGTATTTTCATTTGTTTATCTGTATCCAACCGATATGAAAAAATATGCAGATCGGATGATGAAGCGATTCAAATTAGATAAAAAAATGGGTACTCGCACATTGTCAATCTGGCCAGAAACCCCACCTGAAATTGAAAAGGCTCCAGTTAGTTCACCCAAAGTAAAACAATTTATTGCCAAGATGGTGCAAGAGTCGAAAAAGAAATCCGATGAACGATACAAATACTTTGTGAACAATAAATTCAATATTTATACAGTTTCAGTCTAAATTATAAAATTGATATTCTTTATCTAAAAACATAAGCATAACCCATTTTAACCAATATGAACGCCTACGAATTCACGCTCAGTTTGATCAGTAGTGAGACTATCTTGTCTTACGAAGATTTTACTGAAAAAACTCTGAATGCTGTACTCATCGATGATTTAACTCAAAAGAAATTTAAAGATGTGATCAGCGAGTTCAGATCATTCGAGGGTCATAATCATAAGTTCTGTGTTAATTTTACTGGAGCTTGGCTCAAATATGCTCTAAATGGAGAATATAATAAAGATAAAATGAAATCTCATAAATTGATTAGAGATATCTTAGGAGCCGATTTTAGTGAAAAATTGATGGGGGGGGACGCCCCCACCCATGAAATATCTGTAAAATTATACAATAAAACAAACTGGATTAATGATTTAGATAATGTGTTGGAGGATCGAGATATCAAGAAAATGTATGCGCTCAAATCAGTTAAAAAGTTTCGTCCGCATAATAATTCATATCACGATACTGAAATAATTATGTTGCGTCCAAGAGACTTCTTGGATGTACTAACATCATCCAAATGTGTTTCAGAGTATCGAAAGTACTTTATTATGATCGCCGAGGTGCGTAGATCGTATCAGGAAACCTATCTCCCATGGATTGTTGCTAACAAAGAGAAACAGATTGGAGATCTCCATAAAAAGATGGACAAAGTAATCGAGCAAAATAATCAATTGCTCGAAGATAGTAAGAATATTAAAGATCAAAATAAACATTTGATTGTGGTTGCTGAGGATAATAAACTGGAAATAATGCGACTGAACTCAAAGATTGATGCATTATTTGAGTTTATGCTATCATTTGCTCGAATGACTATTCCTACTTGGATTGGGTCATCGGTAATCAAACAACAGTTTGATACTCTTGCAACTAATAAAAGCACAGCATTTGCTCTAAAGCATTTAAAAGTTATGTTCATGGTAGGATTTTACATTCAGAAAAAACTACGGAAACCCGATCAATTGATGGAGAAGACATATCTATCAAGTATTGCGGGAAGATGAAAGTTTATGCTTGTTGTACCAACTTTGCGGATATTGGTGCTCTACGCGAAACATACCGATAATGAAGATAATATTATGTTTATGTTCAAACCAAAGGTAATCTCACTCATCTCATGTGAGATCAATACTGAGAGAATCATATTGGAAAACTCTAATATCTTTCCACCGGAGACATCAGTCAAATGGGACTCATCGCATAAGTGTTTTGATATTTTGGTACAAACACGCTATTATAGTAATGCTCACAAGATATTTAGTCAAATATGCACAAATGCAGCTAATGAAAGATTTCAGGGATACCAAATGCGATTAGATGAATACAATAAGGGAACCAATGTGAAAGTAGATGGTAAAATATTGGACTATATTGATAAGATTGATTATGAATTCTTCTCAGCCACTAAACCGTTTTGTCAGACATTTGTTAATACTTATGTATCTCAAAGTCTTGATTCAAATGATAAAGTAGTTGAGTGGGAATACTCAATCCCAAATAGAAAGAGTGAACAACGACCAGATTTGAATAATGTTAAGCTATCGGCTGCTGGATACTCTCTACGTAAGATAGAGAGACTGATCGAGCAGCATACTGCGACTGATCATATTGAACATATGGTTTGCAACAAAATTATTTCCAAGGATGATATTCCAGCACTCAAGGCGCTTGCTGAGTTTGAGAATATTGACCTATCGGATATTGAGATTCCAGAGGATTTGGATTACTAATTTTTTTGGTCAAAAAAAGAACACATTAATTTACTTGAACGATACGATTTTTACGGCCAGAGTGAGCATGAAGGCTGCGTCATCTAGATTGGTTTTGAAGATCATCATATTCTCTCGATCTACATAGATTTCTACAAAATCGCTGAGTAGGGCATTGGCCAGGCTCTGGATATACTCAATGCGCACCGTGGTTGACAGAAAGTCTTGGGTCTCCAAAACGGTGTTTACTTTGAAAATATCTGGATTGGTGAACACGTGCGTTACCTCCATTGTCTTGGAGTTAGAGTCGTATGGGAAGCTGAGTGGAATTCCTGGGCGACGCTCGATAGTAAAGTCTTGACTGAATTTGGAGATATCCGAAATAACTTTTTTAAAGTACTTGCTGGGGAGAGTGAATGATAGGGGATAGTCTGAATAAGTGATTGAGGATACCACATTATCATCTGAGTTATTGGAGGACTCCAGAAGAGAGATGGTGTGATACTCCTTGACTCCTTGTTTCTGATCGTGTAAAACAATATTCAACTCCTTCATGAATGAATCTTGCTTAGCAATAAAGTAGATCGAGTTGTAGCTCTTGTCAATCTTTTGGACGATCTTTTCCAGGTTGCGTTGATCGATGATCATAATAATATTGTGCTTGCAGTAGTATTGAGTCATCTTATTACTATCAATGGCTAACTCAATAAAATTATGCTTCAGATGGCCTGAGCCAGAGATACGAACGCCAGATAATTTGAACTCCATTCGAATGTCCCGCATGTCCACTAGCTTGAACAAATTGAAAATCTTTTTGATATTCATCGGTTCGTCGTACACTAATTCTAGCACATGTGCGGACACATTAGGCTCTGCTACGATACCATTACGCTGCACTGGCTGTGGTGGCGGTTTGATCATCTTTGGACGTCCTACTGGACGTTTTGTGGGACGAGTTGCATTATTTGATTGTTGTACCTCACTCATATTTGAATATATATTTGAATATATCGGTGAATCAGAATTACAAAAAATAATTATTAGATTAGTGATTAGTTTATTCTTGTGGTAGAAAGCTAATCGATCGATGCTTAGCGTATCGATACTTATCGTTAAATTTTAGACGTCTCTGGCGTGAGTTATCGGTAATTACTTCAAATCGGTCATGCTTCATATCGTGAAACTTTTCATGGTTTAGAGGCTTATTGATCATACCAGAACTGATTGGGGCTGGGCGACGCTCTGGTTCAATCAGTCCATTAATGAGATTATTACTCCAGTTAACCCCTTGGGTTACCACGCTTGGTACTTGAATATTAGAAGCACTGAAGTGAGATTTTTGCTGAGCTGTATGTTTTCTTAGCACTGGTTGAATATTTCCGGATCCATTTGGATATTCCCAAGTATCGTCATAAGCACTCATGATTGAAAAACTTATACTGTATTGAAAATACTATTTAGGAGTCTTCGACTGCTTATACTGTATGTTATATTAGGCGCATTCATTTTCTGGCCGAATTTAATTAAAATTGCATTTAACTAAGCATAATATAATCAAATATAATCAAATATAAGCAGTTGAAGACTCCTAAATAGTATTTTCAATACAGTATAAGTATCATCTTATTCAATAATGTTATGCAAATGTACCAATCTGATCAAAAAACGAACACTATTAGACGGAATAAAGAATCTTTCAGGAGAGCTACATGTGTATGTACTCGAAGATGAAAAATATTTGAGAGAATGCTGCTTCAAGATGCTGATCCCCAGTCTATACAATTTTATTAACAAAGGATGGTTCTTGGACTCTCAGATGATCATCTGTGAAGATAATAACTCAACATACATGATATGTAAGATTAGTGATTCAATATTTACAGAGTTGTTCGAATATGCCACACCAGAGCTCACGGTAGTAGAACACACATCAGATATCAAACTATTGAATAATGAATATAATAAAATTAAATACGAGCTAACGGCATTGTACCAATCGATTATCAAGCTAGAGAAAGAGTTGAAGGATATGTCGTACAAATATTCCAGCATCTCATTCGATAATGAAAATCTAAATACTCAGATTGACTCATTTCGCTCAAAGGAAAACACCACAAAAGAAAATCAAACTATTGATAGTGAGGAGAATGAGCTAATGAACAAACATAGTAGAATAGATCATCTGAAGATACCTAACAAACAATGCATCCAATGTAAATCATTCTCAGCCATCAAAGATGATTTAAAGCAACTTAAGCAGGAAAACTATGAAAAGATTGCCTTAGCCCAGTACGAGCATGAGATCGCTAAACGGAAAATAATTGAACTCAAGCACAACACCGATGTACTCCAAGAGGAAAACATTCGACTAAAGGAGGAAAATAAACTACTCAGGACGACATCCACGATCTATTCAAATATTAGTGATAGTGAGTAAGTATTCGCAGATTGACTAATCTTTTTTTGTACTACAATATACAATGTCTACTCAAGCAGATGCGCTTGCTCTATATCAAAAATTTAAATTTGTGTGCATTCCATTGAATGGGAAGGTACCTTTTTTCAAAAAATGGACCGAGATAGATCATACTCCAAAGGAATCTGGAGTATTTGATAGACATAATATTGGAATACTGACTGGGAAAATATCCAAATTAACCGTACTGGATATTGATACGCAGGATCATGGAGTAGCTATCTGGAACAAAATAAAAAAACTATATCCAGAATTCAAAACACCAATGGTAGCCACTCCAAACAAGGGATACCATTTGTACTTTAAATATAACTCAAAACTATCTTCTACATCCAAATTGCATCTAAATGGACAGACTATTGGCTGGGATGTGCTGAATAATGGCCGACAAGCTACTGCGGCCCCATCAATACTTTATGGAAAAAAATATAAATGGATCAACCGTTTGGAGGATACTCCACTGATGCGAATGCCTCAGTGGTTGGAGAATTATATTTTATTATTGAAATCAAACTGATACATATAGTTGGCCAAAAATTCCAGCTTAGCGCTATCATTATTTTTGTATACGGAAAATGTATAAGAGTGCTCCAGCTGTCCAAAATATTTTTCATATAGCTGATCAATGGAGCTGTACAATTTATTATTGTGTTTAAATTGCGGAGACTCGTGGTAGATCTGGGACATAATATTATTTGCGTCTGTAATTATTTTTATTATTTTTTTATCGGTAGACTGAAGACTGATTAGGGCTCTAATTACATCGTACATGACATAACAATTGAACACATGCACATGATCCGTAGATATTGAATCAGCCTTATCGTATACAGTATTAATAGTATTAGTAATATGCTCAATATTTAACCCAAATGAATCTGTATGCGCATGAGACAATATTGCGTCGTCAAAACTATTGAAATTAATTTGTTTTAGGGTAGTATCGTATCGAATATTATCTACCTCTGAATTATTATTGATTATCCCCTGATGGGCCAGTCTAGATATTAGTTTGAGTATATCCTTTGCGCAGTCTATTGTACTGGATTTGCATTTGAATGGAGCAAATTGCGGCAACTGAAACGATATACAAATATCGGGCAAATTTAAATTATATTGACTTATCGAGTAATTCAGATGATCACTGAGTACTTTAATTTCATTATCGGTAGTATCGCTAATCTGAGCAATAGCTTTGCGTAGCTGAAGTAGTCTGATACTGGTATCAAAATGTTTGTCCTCTGTAAATATGTATCGATAGGGGCTGATAACCACGGACCAATCAGTGATAATGCACGGCAGATTAATGCTCTTGAGTATCTTATTGATATAGATTGTTTTCCAAATTTTTTCAGATAGCGATTGATTATTTTTGATACCTTGGGTGGTCATTGGGACAAACTCTATGTTAGCTATTGTATGTAATTTGATTGACTGACCAATCGATTCGACCAGTGATTTAAATGCATCTGGCACTGCTTTGAATGCCATATAACAGATCAATAATAATTGAATGGACCGTTTGTTGGCGCTCTGGATAATATTTTTTATTTTCTCAACCTGTGCAACATCTATATCACTCTGAATATGCGCATCAATCTCTTCAACGGTAGCAGAAACCCATTCTTTATTTATATTAAAGCAATATCTATGGTTCATCTCAATTGCGATAATTGTGTACTGATCTTGATATTTGATCATGTGAAACATGGGCGTTTCGATTTCATTATTACTCATAATGTATTGTAAAATGGAGAACCTTTTGGGCGTTCTTGGTAATCTTCGATTACTTATAATATAGCATACAAATATTTGGAAAAGTGATGTCCAAGTCTGATATCGGAAAAGTATTTTCTAGCTCTGATGATAGTGATGATTATTCTAGCGCAGCCACTTCTAGGAAGAATCTCCAAAAAACATCTCTGAGGATACCAATGACCTCAGCTAGTGAACAGGAATCAAAACCGGCCAAAGCAACCGAAGTTGCTGGAGCTGCAGACATTGATCTATCAAAATATACTTTGATCAATAATAAACAATATGGATCGATCCCTAAGAATACCAAAATAATCTATATCAAAGCATCTGGTGCGAAGACCCAAAATAAATATTTTAAACAGTTGGATCCTATCGATCATTCAATTATCGTCGGGTTTTATTTGAATGATCGCCGAAACTATACCGTAAAAATTTCTGACATAGATCAGCTGTATATTCTTACCAAGGATACAGATACGCTGATTGAAGATCCATTGAAGAACACTATTGAAATAAAGCTATCAGAGCTCAAAAAAATACTACAGAGAGATATGGTGGTCTCATACCAGAAGAAAGATGATGAGTGGGTATATCATGCAAAGTTTAATGCATTTGTCAAAAGTACTAAGGATCAGTCATCTCGCATGTCTATGACTTCTGCTAGAGGTTTTAATTTTACTCTAAACCCTGCTAATATTAACAAGATATATAGACACATCAGCGGAAGTGATAAAACCACAACTATTATATTACAAAACTTTCAAGTGTTGGCTCAAAAAGTTTCGACCATTGAAAAAAAGTTAGACCGATTGGACGCCAGACTCGTAACCATTGAACGAAAAATAAATGGCTCTAAACGTTAAGATACTGCACTGGAATATTAATGGGATCAGGGCTATATACAAAAAAAATATATACGACTCCAAACCATTTGAAGCATATATCACGGAACAGCAAGCAGACATCATCTCGTTCAATGAAACTAAAATCTGCTGCAAATCGATGGATACTCATTCAGATATCGGCAAACTATTTACCTCATATACATATAAGTATCATGCACATGCGACCAAGAGAGGCTATTCCGGGGTAAGTGTGTATTCAAAGATAGAACCTCTGAGACAGATCAAAACTGATATTGATGATGGTGAGGGACGCATAATTGTATTAGAGTTTTCTAAATTTATTTTGATCTCTGTATATGTACCAAACGCTGGGTCAAAGCTAGCTCGACTAAAGTATCGCACAACTGACTGGGATATCAAGTTTTTAAAATTATGCGAGCATCTGAGTAAGACTAAACCATTAATAATTGTCGGAGACATGAATGTTGCGCACATGGATATAGATATTAATCATCCAGAAAGGCACAGGCAATCTGCTGGGTTTACAGATGCTGAGCGTGGTAATTTTGACAAATTGCTCAGAACTTGTAATCTATTGGATGCATGGAGGATGACTCATTTGAGTGATATTGGGTACACATATTTTGATTATAGAACTAAAGCCAGAGAGCGTGGAGCTGGTTGGCGGATCGACTATGTATTAATATCTGCAGAATTGCAAAATTGCGTATCCAAATGTGAGATACTATCTGATATATATGGAAGCGATCATATACCTATAGTATGTACATTGAAGAAATAATCTCTGCTTGTGTTAATATACATATTGCTCTAAAACAATATGAGAAAGTTAAAGGAACCGGTATCTCCACGTACACATCTGGATACTCCAACCGAAACCCATTATAGTAGCAATCTACCCGAACACATATTAATATTTTCAGATGATGACTCCTACAGTTCTGGAACCGAGGGAATCAAAAATGACTCAATGTTAAATGAATTTATCCAGGATCCAGAGTTTAATCAAATACCAATGTTAGAGCGTAATCCCTCGTATAGGCAATACTTTGACCGATCTTACGCCAATGCTGAGACTCGGCCAATAGATATTCAATCTGTAAATATTTATCATTATTATGGCGCTGAATTTATATCATGTCTGTGTGTGTCGATATCTATAAGTAGTTCAATTCTTATGTTAAACATTGTAAATAATGCAGACAATAGTTTTATATATTACGTGTTATCCAGAGCGTTAAAATTTTTCATAGCTGGGTACGTGACGTACATGTTCACTACTCCAGATACATATAGATCTATCAACACATCTATCGACTTTCTAGCAATCAACTGGGCTCTATATTCATTTGATTGCTACGCAATCAGTGTATATCTATTGATTCAACTAATCACTGGATTATTAGGAGCACTACTCTCAGTAGGATTATACTACAATATTATTGCATCTCTCGACCAAGAAAAACTACTAAACTCCATTGGATACGTCTCAGATGAATATCTACTCACCCCATCTTACATATTTTTATCAGGCTTTATTCATGTTATTACAGTGATTGGACTAACTTTTATCATGGATGGAACCAATTCTCTAAACTGTAGGCAGAAAATTATTCAAAGAGTTACCTACATGTGCGGCATTGTCTTGCTCTATGGAGTAATTATTGGACCCATCGGCTTCATGGCAATCTACAAACTGGGACTATATCTAGCAATATCTATCATATTTCAAATAAAATGCCACATGACTGTAATCGCAACCATTGTTGTACATATCGTGATCAAATTATTACTGTATCCATTTGTAGCATTTCACGTCAAATATGTATGGAAAAATGCTATTCAGAGATATCTAGAATATCGATAAAGTGATAGAAGCGATAGAATATCTTTTTTTGCCACATTTTGCTAAAATTGATACCCACACTCGAAAAACATAAGTACTCAGCTAAAATGAACATAATTCAGTTTCTGGCTAAGCAGTTTCGCTCAAAGCGTGTTGGGGAGACCCAGTATATTGATATGAAACCTATCATAGATAACTACAAGAGCTTTCGTGGGAAGAGCAAAACCAGTATCAAATCATTTATCAAGGATAATAACCTGGAGTATATTATCACGCGATTCAATGATGATCGAGTGATTGATCTAAATATAGATCAGTTCCACCACAAGAGCCATCATGTGTTAGTCTCAGCCGAGTCGATCAAAAAAATAAAAAACTTTATCAAACTGCTCGAAGAAAATTATGAGACTGAGATGAATGCTCTGGAGCAAATAGTTGAACCAACTGAACGAGCTGAGTCGAGTGAGACGGTTGAATCTAAATCTGAAGCAAACCCTGTGTCTGAATCAAAATATGATATTATAGATCTGACTGATGACGAAAAGTTTCGAGACTCTGACAATAATATTGTAGAAATAAAAGTTCGAGGCACTCGAGATGAGAATGGGATATTATTTCGAGCAAAAGATATTGGAGAATATCTCGGGATGGAAAATCTTTCATGCACACTACGAAACACTCAGCGAGACTATCAAAAGAATACACACTGGATTAGATTGTATCAATATCCTGAAGGAATTTATACGGCAGCTATAACAGTACAATGTACTGTTATAGCCGACAAAACGGAACGTATAGGGAGTGATTCACGCAATATAAATTCCATTAAAAAGCCAGAGTGGGCCCAAATATATCTTACTCTTGGTGGATTACTAAAAGTAATTTTCAGCTCTAAATCTGCAAATGAAAATATTATTCAGCTACGCAACTGGGTGATCAAATTAGTATTCACGCATCAGTTTGGTTCTCCAGATGAGCGTGAAGAGCTCGCGGTTGATTTGGTTAGCTACAAGAAAAACTTGAACGATCTTCCAGGGCTGTACTGTATCAAGATAGAAAAGGTGAAGCAGCTCCGAGAAGCAATGAATATTTCTACTGATCTATACCCAGCTAAAGAGTTTGATACTGCTTGTGTGTACAAGTTTGGTAGGGCTGAAGATATAATGAGTAGATTCGCTCAGCATTCCACTCGAGCTGGGTATGGGCAATATGGAAAAATATCTTTGGATTGGTTCGTAACTATTCCCAAAACATTTCTACCAAAAGCTGAGAATGATCTGGCTAAATATTTCAAATCTACTGGATTGATGTTCAAGTACAATGATGGATCGAAAGAACATAATGAGCTAATTATTGCAAAGCATGGGCTAGAGCGAACTCAATTGAAGGAGAAATACAAAGAGATAGTGAGCAATTTTCCTAGCAATATTAACGAGATATCGAAACAATTGGTCGCAGTATGTACTGAGTATGATCATAAATTGGAAACGGTTGAGCTCAAATCTAAAGTCAATATATTGGAGATTCAGGCCGATGCTAATAATAAGTTGGCCGAATATGATAAAAAGTTATCTGACGCGGAGAAGCAGATAATGGTTGAGCGCTCTGAGTATACTCAAAAGTTATCTGACGCGGAGAAGCAGATAATGGTTGAGCGCTCTGAGTATACTCAAAAGTTATCTGACGCGGAGAAGCAAATTGCTGCACTCACCTCAGAGATTCAGGTGCTCAAGCTAATGCATGAGGTGGCCTTGCTCAAGCTTGGTAAGTAATTTTTTTTGGACAAAAAAAGATACAGTTGTATCTGTTTATGCTTAGGCATCGATTAGCTCCTCAATCATTCCGATATATTCGTATGAGTGTAGATAGTCGTAGACTACTGATGGGTGTAGAGTTCCTTCGGCGAATAGTGCTTCTTTGGTCATATCATTTCCAATTCTGGTTGAAAACCTTTTGATGATCTCGTTTGAACTAATATGCTCGTGTCCTGATAGAATTGCTAAAGTGTCTTCGCATACATGTTTAGCGATCTCTTCCAACTTTTTAAATTGTGAGCTGAACTGTTGAAAGAGTACCATATTTTTCTCTTTGTTCTGTCGATTGGCGAACAGCTGCGCAATAATCCCATTGGTAGTTTTAGGTCGATTCTTGTACAGCCCATACTTGATAAGCTTGAACAGCGAGCTGGTGATCAAAATATTTTTATATGAATTAGAAACAGTTCCATTGCTAGCTCGCAAGATGTAGCCGTACAAAGGCTTATACTTATACTGATTAGTCGAATAAGCTTTCATATACTTAGAGTACGCATGCTTCGCATAATCAACCAAGATCATTACATTCTTTGCAGATTTGATAGTAATCGGAGATTGATATGGGATTCCACCACAGTACACATCGTTGGTAATTTTCATAGTTCGCAGATTATACGTCTGTAGCACGTACAAATATGATTTTAGAGCACTCTTAGAATAGATATGTTTCGTTTCATCAAATAGATGAAACTTTTCGTATCTCAGCGCGATTGTATAATTATTTTCCCTTGGAAGATTATCTAGACTAAAATTTTTATAGTTTAATCCTACAATATGCATGAATACTTCTGAGTAGGTTTTTCCATCGGAAAACTCAAAGTTTCCAATATCATACCCCTTAATGCTCGAGATCCGCCAACAGCCATCATAATAGTATAAATTTAGGATAGTTGCATCCAGAACCTCATATAGATTATAATGTCCCTCAGCATAGTATTTATTCATTTGAGGCACTGAAATCTTATTTTTATTAAAGTTTGGCATGGGCACCACTAATGGCACAAATTGATCAGAAATCGCTTGATTTTGATTGACTTGATACTCTACCACCAATCCATTACACTCAGCGACCATTGCATTGCTATAGTCGATATTATTAGTATACGACTTTAGGTACAAAATGACTCGAAAGGAGTCAGCGGTGGCAAATTTTCCATCTACCGAGTCAGTCCAACAGATACCCAATGAGTATAGGTTGCGTCGAATATTGGCAATTTTTTCAGCGATTTCCAGGGATGCCTGGCTGAGTAGCTGATTATTGAGAAACTTAATGGTGTTCATTTTGTTAGTAGTATCGATATCTTGGTGTTATATTTATGTATAGTATTGTCAATTTTAACAATAACTACTAATATATTTCTAAGCCTCTCGCCGTGCTAGAGCCTATATTGTAGTTATTGCCCAAATGTAAAATTGATTTTATACATACATATATATACGGTATTGATATTTTAACACTAACCTGAATCTGCTAAAAATGTCGGCACAACCTGAGGCTACTCAATCATCAGATTTCTCTGATTTGGTTGATATTAATAGCCCATTGATCGTCTCTTTGAAGCGATTTATGAACCAATATGAGCTATCTCGTTCTGACTACAAAACATCGACTAATATTATTACCGATGACTATCAGTACAAGAAGCGATTCTACATCCCTAAGGCTGGGATCCCTCAAATGATGCAACATTTGAACCAATGTTATTTGGAAGGAGTGATCATGCATTTCATGGAAACTCAGCCAACTGATGAAGATTATGATGTTGGGTCAGGATTATTGTTTGAATTTACTTTCATTACCGAGGAAGCCACCGTGGCATTCGAGGACGTTATCTCAGGATTTCTGAAGGTATTATTTGAAGATATTTTGATCAAGTCTTTGAGAATGCCCAAGAGTGGTAGAGATACGCACTATTGTATTCTTCTGGGGTCGCCCCAGAGTGAATATGTAGAAGCCTTGTACAAGTACAAGCAAACGTATCGAATTATTATTCCAAGCATTCAGGTGAGTCGTCCTGTGAAAAAATACATCTTTGATCGCATTTGGAACAATCCAGTGATCCGAGAGATGTTCAAAAAAAAACTTGCATATAGTTTCAGAAGCGCGTTCAACTACAATATTCGGAGCATTCCGAGTTGTTTCATTGGAAGCTGCTCAGCTCGAGACAAGATAACTCTACAGCTGATGAGCATTCAAAAAGCAACCATCGAGGATGGCACTACATATGAAGGCATTTCTATTGTATCAAACCCTGGAGGGTTCTTCAAAAATATAGTGTATGAATGCTCATTAAACTATGAAATGGACAAATGTGATGGAGGTATTATCCAAAAGAGAGTATACGCTCCCAAAACTGGTGTAGTCAAAGCAATTGATGCAAAGGCTGACGATCCATCCAATCAACTAATGGTTGCGTATGATGCAGCACTAGTTGATATTGCCGAGTCATCGGTATATGAGGATGTGTTTGATCAGATTAAAAAAGTGCTAAAAATGATCTCTGATGATCGTATTGCTGAGATAGACAATCGAAATGATATTATTGCGGCTCTTGCTTCAAAGGGTCCAAAGTACCGATGCATTGCTCTATGGTTTTGCAAAAACCGATGCAAGTCTATGACTCTCGCAGAGTTTGACAGTGTGTGGAACGTTGCTGTAAATAAAAAAGATATCAGATGCGATTTGAAATCTTTGCGCTACTGGGCTGGGTTCGACTCTCCCAGCGAGATGCGACGATTTCTGGAAAAACAAGTACGGACCATGCTCTTGCATGATGTAAAAGGGATGATCTCTGATGGAAGCATTGGACACACCAATATTGCATCGTACCTAGAATTCATGTTCCGAAATGTGTTTGCCACAATATTTATCGGAAAAACTATCACTTGGTACGAATTTGTCACGCCATCCACCGCAAATCGCGGTGCTGGGCAGCTGTACAAATGGCGAGAGGTAGGATCACATCCAGTGAGCCTGAGTGAATACATTAGCTCGGATTTGGCAGAAATTACTAAAAAGGTTGTATTAGAGCTGGCTCAGGAGATTAATTCTAGCAAAGATGAAGACCGAAAAAAGTATCTCACATATCTCAAGAAACAGTTCTTGTTGTCCATCAAGGGTATTTTCAGTACACCATTCAAGCGAAATGTTATTGAAGCCACCGCAGATAAATTTGCTGATCCAATTCTAATTCAGAAAATGGATAAAACTGAACACATTATGGGAGTTGGAAATGGAGTATTGGAGTTCGATGGACCAAATGTGCGTCTATTGGATCACTATCATTCATATCCAGTATCAATGTATACCGAGACAAACTACATCGAATATGATCCAGAAAACAAATATATCAAAGATGTATATAAAGCAATTCGTTCAATGTTTCCAGATGATGAATCAGATGCATTCGAGTGGGTTATGTACTATCTAAGTACTTGTGTTGATGGAATGCCTAAGGAGAGTCTGTTCCTCATTATCCAGGGACAGGGTTGCCATGCAATCGATTCTCCAATAATGATGTATGATGGATCTATTAAGATGGTTCAAGATATTCGAGTTGGCGATAGTGTGATGGGTGATGATAATACTCCACGATTGGTTCAAGAACTGTTTCGAGGAGAAGATCAAATGGTTGAAATAATTCCAAGCAAGGAACAACCATTTGTGGTAAATATTAATCATATATTATCACTAAAATTTACAAATTTGATCACAATTAGTCGACGTGCTGATGGTAATTATAAGAATGCACCAGCATATAGAGTTGCCTGGTTTGTCTTAGATGGTACAAATGAACCAAAAAGATATTCCAGAACACTTAAAACATTAGATGCTGCAAATGAATTAAAAGAATTATTGCTTAATAATTCAGAAGTGATTCGTAAGGGAGATATAATTGATATTAAGGTATCTGATCTACTCAAATGGAACCCATGGTGGATCAAAAAAAGCAATGTCTGTCTATATAAATCCGCTGGATTAAGTTTTGCTAAAAAGAATTTGGAAATCGATCCATATCTATTTGGATATTGGTTAGGAGATGGACATAGCAATCAACCAATGTTTACCACGGAAGACTCTGAAATAGTTGATGAATTTATTGCCAAATTGCCAAATTTTAATATCCGAAAGGCTGAAGATAAAGGAAAAGCTTCATCCTATAGAATTACTGACCCAATTCATCCAGGTATTAATCGATTTATGGATTCGCTCCGATACTACGATGTGGCTGGAGATAAACATGTTCCAGAAGAATATATTACAGGATCGCATGATCAACGATTGGAACTACTTGCGGGTATTATAGACTCTGATGGTCATTATCAGGCTTCTTGTAAACAATATGAGTTGACTCTCAAAAGTGAAAAACTAATGGATGGGTGCATTAAGGTAATTAAATCATTAGGATTCTCCTGCTACAAAAAGCAAGTCACTAAAGTTTGCACTAATAGTAAAAATGGACCAGTTTCTGGAACATATTATAGAATTCAATTCAGTGGTGAAGGATTAGAGCATATTCCATCGAGACTTGCACGTAAACAAGCAGCTACGAGAGTTAAGAATAAAAATGTTCTCCTAAATGGATTTAGTATTAAAATATTGGGAGTAGATGAATATTATGGATTTGAACTAGATGGAAACCATCGATACTTAACTGGAGACTATATTGTACATCATAATTCAAATGGAAAATCGGTGCTTGTGGAGTTCCTTCGAGCAGCAATTGGAGATATGTATGCAAAGAATGTAGCTATTGCTCTAATTACGGATCAAAAGCGAACCAATGCAGCAGCAGCTAATCCTGCGATTATGGCTCTGAAGAACACTCGAGTGGTTTGCTTCTTGGAGAGTGATAGAAGTGAAAAAGCAAATATCTCAACAATTAAACGATTGACCGGTGGAGACACTCTGTCTGGGCGACAGTTGTTCAAAGAACAGGAAAACTTCAAACCCAATAGTAATTATTTGTTGGCCACCAATTATCCGTTGCAGATTGAGAGCACTGAGTATGCGGTGTGGAGACGATTTATGATCTATACGTTCAAAATGACTTTCAAGGATGATCCTAACCCAAATGATAAGTTTGAGAAAGAAAAGGACCCAGATCTCATTAATAAGGTCAAAAATGATAAGAGATACCACGAAGCATTTCTATCAATCTTGGTACACTATCGATCAATGTTGTACTCCAAATATGGTGGAAGAATTCTGAAAGTACCACACCCAACGATCAAACATGAGACAAGCGTTTACAGACAGCAAGAGGATATCTACGAGCGTTTTATTATGCAACGGGTGTTCTATAAGGAAAACAAGCCAGCTCAGCCTCTGGATGAGTTCATGACTATCTTCAGAAACTATTATCGAAATGAAAATGGAGAGCGTCTGAAGATCAAAAATGATGAGATGAAGCACATCTTCTTGAATTCAAGTATTCAAAAGTTTATCAAATCCAATGAGAGTGGAATGCATATTCTACAGAATATTTACACCGTGGAGGAGGGATCGCCAATCATTCCTGGATCAGTGCTATACAAAGAATATCTCAAATCTATCGATAATTAGAATATATGAGCTTTGAGAATTGCAAATGCTGTTCTATTTAGATCTTTTTTTATTAATGTATAGGACATCACAGACATCTATTTTGAATACTATGAGCGACACAAATAATATTGAACCAGAAGCAGATTATATTGATGAGGTTCAGAGCCACATGTTGGGGCTTGTGGTCTCAATCATGAGTAATTATCATCTTACATTCAAGCACGTGCAAGATCGATTTGAATATGTGAATCAAGTATCTGACGCGGAAGAAGCCCCAGTTGAAAATACCCCAGAACCCAAAAAAAATCTATTATATGTATCCCATCGTCGAGAGTTTCGAGACGCCCTATCCAAAGGAATCAAAATTTGTGCAAACTATATGGACTGCAGTAGCAACAACTGTACCAAGTTTCATGTAAAAAAAGAACATCTCTGTCCACATGCGGGACGAGATAATTACTGCGATCAGGATGATTGCGATAAAATTGTTATCAAAGCGTGCCGCAAGGGTGCCCGATGCAATGACTCATCGTGTTCCTTCAGACATTAAACTAAAATTACTTTTTTTTTGTATGTCTGAGTTCAAATACTTATAGTAGCATTATATTTACTTCTTAGTGGTCTTTTTCTTAGGAGCAGCCTTAGACTTGGTCGCTGGCTTCTTAGCCTTAGGTTTCTTAGCTGCTGGAGACTTCTTAGCAGCAGGCTTAGCCTTCGTGGCAGTCTTAGGCTTCGAGGCCGGCTTCTTCTTTGGGGCGGCTCGCTTAACTGGTTTCTTAGCACCTCCGGCAATAGTGGTTTCAGCCATGATTGATAGAGTGTTTGTGAGATGAGTAGGATCTGACTAATATTATATCTTTAGCACAGATACAAACCAGTAATAAAAAAATAAATTACTATTACATTCTAATGTCAAATTGAACTACGTTTGTGTATAAATATAAAACTAATTAATACTTTGATCGCTATCAGCTATGTCCATTCCACGACAATTGGTAAAATCTTTCGAGATTATTAAAAATTGCAAGTTGGTGGTCTCCAAGGACCCAACTGAAGATAATCTGAAGGAGTTTGGCAAGGCAATGAACAATGCGATTCCTGATCAGAACAACCAGATCTCCTTCATGATCTATAAATTTATGCGAGGTATGTATCTGAACGATAAGCAAAAGTTTTTAGAGCATATCTGCGGAATGAACCACTACGAGTCGATGATCCTGTGGGCCGATTATGATGATATTCTACGATTTTTCGAGCTCAGTGGAATTATCTTCTTGGGCTGGAATAAGTCAGTGAACAAGTATCAAGCGGCTAAGATTGATTTGACAAAAAAGAAGCCCGAAGAGACTCCTCCCACGGTTGATGTGCATGCTAAGAAGGTAGAAGAGTTTGAAAAAACTGATGACTATGATATTCTGTTCGATCGAATTGCTGCGATCCAGAGAGCTGCTCAGCAATAATTTATTGCAACTGAGGTTGAGTTTTGAGATTAAACATTTTGGAAAAGGAGTTGCAGGTAATCGCGCATGGAAGCTCTCTCTTCACCTTGTCGCACATGTCCCACACAGCATTGGACCCAAATCTTTTTTTCTTGTTATCTCCAATGATATACTGAATCTTATCCTCAGTATTGATGACTGCTCCGAATACCACCAACTTTTTATAGTTTGGTCTATTATTATCATCGCTGGCCGCAAATATGACTGCTGCGATTTTTGATATGCGTTTGCGCTCCTCTGGGGATACCCCAGAGGAAGCTTTTTGGAAATAAGTATTGGTAATCTTCTCAGTTGTAAATATACTCACATGAGCATTGGTACGCAGTGGAACTGGAATAATGGATTCATTTTGCATGGTGAGCACCGTGGTTACCTTAAAGTGTCTCCCTTGAAAGAATAGCTGCTTGGTCTCTGTTAGATCACGCCACTCCTTAATTGATGCCGCGCAATCATCCACAATCAATAATATATTTGGATTGATCTCCAGATTAGAGATAATAACTTTTTGCATATCGCTCAAATTATAGTTCACAATGGTCGAGATATTGTCTTTGATACACGAGCGCATGATCCGTACCACTTTTTTTCGGTGGCGCTCCTGTAGGTCTTCAATAGTTGATGCTATATCATCAGTATCGTACGATGCCTCCACCTGGGCTATACTTTTGCTGAGCAACTTGTCCAATTTTTTGATCTTCTCATTCGAGTGAGCATCTGCAATCAGTCGGTACAATGGTTTAAGATTTTCAATCTTTCGTACCATGTCGTACATAGCAAGAATATTACTCTGGCGCGTGAATATTCTTTTCATCAGATCTGCAGTCAGATCATCATATACACACTCAGTCGGAATAATTCGGTCATAATCTCCATTTGTGGCATTGGTGGGGCAACACACAAATCCAATTGGAACAACATCTCGAATAGTATTCAATATATGTTTAATTAGAGAACTCTTGCCAGTACCACTGGTACCATACAGGATTGTCAGACGATTCAAAAAATACTTCTTAGAATCGTCCACACGAGGTATTGGCTTATTTTCAATATAAATCAAATCACTCATAATTATACTTGAACGCCTATAATAATCAGATAAATAGATCAGAGTAGCTCCAAAATTGATATTATAAAATTGATGTTGCTATATCTAAATATAGACGCTCATCAGCCCTATAAGTAGTCCTCGTGGCTATTTATACTCTATAGATGGTCTCTCGAGACTATTTATAAAATTGATGTTGCTATATCTAAATATAGACGCTCATTGAGTATCTATACTCTTTGGGGCGGTGTTTGAAAACCATTCACCGCCCCTCAGTACCCCCCCCAGATGAGCCAAATTATACGGACTTTAGTTTGTACAGACCGACGATAAATGGAACTAACGTTACGCGTGATATGTGTACATTGCGTATATATATCATAAAAACGGTGTAAGCCTGCCGAAAACAACCAACCGTGTCTTATGAATGAAACTGTAATATCGATAGAGCCATACATATTTTTTTTTGACTCAATAAAATTGATATACATATACTGTAGTATAGACAATGGACTCAGTAGCCCCTAAGATAGATACAACTAATGCCAATATTATTGGACTATTCTTCTCAGGATCCTATTGTAAGTACTGCAAAGAGTTTACACCAATATTGATTGATAATTATCAAAAGCTACTGAACCATAATATTGATATTGTGTATGTAGCCTCAGATAAGACTGAAGATGCATATAATGAATACAGAGCTACACAGCCGTGGCAAGCCTTAAACTATGCGGATGTTGGTCTACGAGTTGGGTTAAGAGAACGGTTCAATATTAAGACTATTCCAGCTCTACTCTTCTTTGACGTATCGCAAAATGTATTGATTGAAGCCGATGGGCGACACATGCTTACCAATGATTGCGATGGGCTGGTCAATCAATTGGTTGGCAATGTTATTATTGACTATAATTCGGACGATAGCGACTTTTAGTCATCTGAATTATTTTTTTAAAATTGCTACAACTCTAAGTAAATATAAGTATTCAGAGATTACTAAGGAATATTTTCAATATTTTATAAGTATTCGGAGGTGAGATGTCGCTGTGCTCCACATTGCTTAAATCGAATAATAATTGTTCATATAAAGCCAAATATGAGCTATTGGAACATAATCAATTCTATTGCAAACGGCACGCTCTAAGTAATTCAAATGAATTATTAGGCACCAATTATTCATCTATCGAGGATGTTCCAAATTTATTACCAATCGAGTGCATCTCGCGGATCACCCCAGATGATATATCTACGATATTTCGAGAGATAAAAACTATATTTGGCTTATCGCTGGGACTGATTTCCCAAGAGGCAAAAACTAATTCAAGTACAAATTTGTACACTGGAGATATTACTAATATGCTGGAGCCACAGTATATCGTAAAAGTAGTTAAACAACTCTCAGCGATCAATAGATACTCAAATGGTTCATCTATCTATGCAAGTATTCTTTCGAGCATAGATGAGCCAATATGCGTTCCAATTGAATCCCGAGAGATTAACAATAATCTGTGTCTCATCCGCGGATCTAAGTATAATACGTGGTATTACGAGGTTATCAGACCAACGTATCAATTACTTGGAACCAATTGCAAAAAACTAATACTTCGACTGGTAAAACTAATTGAGACTGCTCAAAAAAATAGAATTGTGCATGGGTCAATAGAGCTTCGAAATCTATCGCAATTGCGCGAGAATTCAATATCCAGCACCGTATTTACATCACTTCGCAATGCCATGTTTTGGGTCGATCGATATGGAAATATGGTAGAATCATCAGCAACTATTGATAAATCTATAGTATTTGATACTCTGGTATGCTCTAGAAGATTACAACAGAAACATTATCCTGGAAGACACGATGACTATGAATCACTTCTGTACCTCACGCAACATTTGTTAGGCAAAAGATTACCTTGGATTGGGTTGGATACAAACATAGCTATTGTCCAATGCAAAGAGCAATATTTGAATGATCTGTTGTACTCAGATGAACATGCTGGCTCAATCGCTAAAATAATATTGAGTAGTCATTTTGGGGATCTGCCAAAATATTCTGAAATCTATTCAGCATTCGAACACTTATTCATTTAACTATTAACCTTTTTTTATCAACTCGCGAATAAGCAGTTGCATTAATGTGTTAGTCTCATTCATTTGCGTTTGCAGTCGAACGATGTACACGAACATCAAAAAGAATATAATCGATATTGTTATAAACATAATATTACTAATATCATGCCTATGCCTATACTTATGCTCAAGAAACGATTCTTTTTCAGGTGCACCCGATTGAAGAATATTATACTTTGGCTGCGCTCCTACAGGGTGCTGATCTATCCAAATACTGTTTGGGATAACTTCAAATTTAGAGACCGCTGGAACATCTGTATTAGGGATTGAACTAGTGAGGGGCAATGTAGGTTCCGCAGATGCTACTACTGGTTGAATCTGTTTTGTGTCAACATAGTCTGCAATTTTATCAAATATTTGTCCAACATCGGCATAATAGTTATCAATATCGTATGGGTCAGTATATTCATCAAACATTGTGAGGATATCTATTAGTAATCTCTGATTGCTTATATGAACCAATATAAAAAAAAACTCACTGGATCATTATTGCTCTGATTATTAATCCAAATCTCCTTCAATATTATCGTCCATATCATCCATATCTATATCATATGCCATAAATAGAGATGCATCGGTTTCATCTTGGTCTTCCTCATTCTCATCTATAGTGATCTCCAGTCCAGTATCTTCTTCAATTATTTCAGGTTTGTATGATTTGAGTTTGGCAAAATTAAAATCCTTTCGTCTGGACTCTTGCGAGATGATACGTTTTATTAGAAACTTTCCTAATGCTATGACTGCTGGTAAATTTTGTTTTATCATAGTATCAAATAATTGCAATAGTTGGTACAGTTTGATATTTTTTGCGTAATTTTGGTAATCATATGGTGGTAGATCTTCCATTTTAATTTTTGCAGGATTAGTTCCTTTGAAAAAGTTTGCACGAATAAGATCGTAAAACTCTATATCTGGATGTCTCGACATATCATACGATACATTTTTTGCGTATGCATATCTCTCGTACACGAGCTTGATATATGAATCCAAATAGTCCTCACTCAGACTCATTAAGTCGCTCTGGTTTATCTCAAATACTTTAGATATAATTAATCCCATTTGATCAATATTAGCGTCAATGTTTTGCTCAGGCTGTGTAATAATAGGTGCTGGAGGTGCCGAATAATTCGCTGATTGTACAATTAAATTAGTCTTCATGAGAAGCTGCTTCAAAATATTTGCTCGATAGGATTCAAATCTCTTTAAATATTTTTTGTAATACTTCAAATCATGTGAGAGTAGTTGTTGCTTATCTACCTCGCATTGGACGCACTTATCGTTTTCAAACACATGTATATCCTTGATTGGACAATTGACTGCGTACATCTCAAAGAACGCTCCTTTGATAATATTATCATTAATAAGCTCCTCGATATGACTATTGTGCGATGTTGATACTTTTTTGAACTCTATATTACATATAGAGCATACATTATTAACCCATTGATGCTTACTCAATTCTGGAGTAGTTGCGCAGTAAATTATATTTAGATTAGATAGTACAAATTCATTCTCTCGAGTATTAATATCAAATAAATATAGACTCGGATTCTTGGTATAGTATGACAGAATCTTACTCCGATTGGCTTCATATTCTTTGATAAATGCAGATACCTCTGGCTCCACGTCAGTTCCCTTATATCGATTATCTGCTAAAAATGATCTAATATTTTGAAATGATTCTCTAATATATCTAGCTCGAGCATCAGACTTTTTAGTGGTATCCTGAGGAAGATTAGTATATAAATAATCAGAAGGTACCGATTTATCCTTTGTTTTTATTTTAGCGATAGAGGTACCCAATATTGTTTCAAATGGTATATTATTTGAAACAATATGTTTGTTTCTGGATACAATGTACTTGAGATATGCATAAACCGCACTCTGCGATATATCTAAGGCTAACCTCTCTTCATTACTTTTGATCATATTTGTAGCATCGACTAGATCTCCCACATCCTTTGCAATTTTTCGATAATAATTGATTAGCATTGCCTTAAGCTTATCATCGCTTACCACTACTGCGCTATACTGAGTAGAATTTTTAATAATAGCAAATGCATTAGCAAACTCTTGTTTGATAGACCCACCAACAATTGATGGTTGCTCTGGGGTTTCTGCAGAAGGTTGCTCTGGGGTTTCCTCAGTTTCTTCCTCAGACGATTCTTCGGTCTGAGCATCGCTCTCTTGAGTATCTATGTTAGCCTTCACTTTTTTTATTTTTTTGATAATCTCTGCCCGTAGCAGCACTTTATCATTTTTGAGTACATTTATATTCAATGAAATAAGCGCACACAGAGACATTATTAATATTGATAATCGTGTGTGTAGATCGATATTATTTTCGTCTCTAAATTTTTGGAAAGAGTATATCACCTCGCTAATCTGCTCCTTGATTGGTCCCACTAGTGCTCTTAGTACTTTCTTTTTATCGATCTGGAGCACCATTGGGTCAACATTGAATGCTAATACATTGGCTAAAATAAAGTAAATTTGATTCTTGAGATCATCATTTTCGATTTGCCCAGGCCCGTGGCTAATCATGTCTTTTGCAGATACCTGAATAATATCAGAGTTCTTTCCTAGCTCCTGCGAGCAATATTTACAAAAGTACGAAAACATATCTGCATCATTGTTCTTCTGCTGAATCGATTTATATTTATTAATAATATTTTGCTGTATTGTGTACATCTGATCATTACTATCATCGCTTTCCTTTGAAATTAATACATTTGAATAAAATTCTACTTGGTGTTCGCAGAACAATGGATAGGTACAATTTTTACAATTATATGTATGAGTATCATCGGTCTTTCGATCCATATCTATAAATGGAACTAACTCTTTGTAGATATCGTGATTATTGGTCAATTGTTTGATTAATTTGATATGTGGGCACTTATTCTCAATAAGTGCTCTTTGGTATGCTAGCTCTTTGTCTAATAAAGTGCGTACCTCGACCTGATGAGCCTTTGGTAATTTATTTAGAGCAAATCTATTGAATCGCAGGAATATTCCTCTACGATCAGTCTCACTGAAGTAAAATGGATATTGCTCTCTAGTAATCTTTTCAGCTCTAGTTTGCTCCAATTGCTCTTGATCCTCTTTAGCAAGCTGTAGAAACACTTTATGGTTCTCTTCTTTGATATATTTTAGTCGTTCCAGATATGTCGAAACGATTTTAGAGTCATACCCATACAGAAATATTTGATTATACAGTAGCCAATTTGCTGTAGATTGTAGGGTATCATAATACGATAGAGTAAATGTTGAGTCAATTTGCTTTTCTAATATTTGATTCAGTTTTCCGATGATTGGTATATCATTGAATGGTTTAATTGGTGGTACAATATAATACTCTGTAAAATCTTCGTGATTCGTATCATCGCATTGGTTTTGAATAGATGAAAGCGCATGGGTGTACTCATCTAACTTAATTTTGATTAGCTTCAAAATTTTATTGTACAGATCTACATCTTCATAGAAAGACGTTTCAATCAAATATATTTGACTGATCTCAGAGTGGCGCAATATTTGCTTTTTGATCCCAGATAGATGCGATAAGTCGAGCTCAGTTGCAATATATTCTTGGGGATACTTATAATAATATTTCCACTCGAATGAACTAAAATCGATATTATTTACCAACTCTGGGGCAAACGCAAACCCAACCAGAGTATATTTATCACCATTGACCAATCTTCGACGATCCTTTGAACTATTATTGATAATGCATTCAGTGTTAAACTGAGCCGTTAGAGTAATTCCTCTAGTATTTGCGGCATTGTGTGGGGCAATTACCGGTATAGCGTACAATAGTATTTTTTTTATTGCTAATAGATGTAGATCAGCTGCTTCGGCTATACGCTCATGTTCGAACTCAATGAACTCTGTAATAGCAAGATCATCAATTTCGTACCATTTATAGTGTTCTTTTGCTAATAGATCGTGATAGATAGCTTTGCTCTTCAGCACCGATGTGCTGGCTTGACTCATAATATTTTGATACAGTATAAATTGTTTAGACTGCGATGTTTATATGATACCCAATAAAAATAGATATTGGCTAATGTTTTTAGTATAATGCTAATCATTTGTGATCTTAAATATATTTGAGTATACAAGTAAAATGAATCGACAACAGCAGGAAAAAATTATTTCGTTGTTAGATGTTGCTGGATCCACTATTGTAGATATATTCTACAATCATATGTATGATCGAGCTATTGCTATGAAGGAGAAGAGCGATCATAATATAACCGATTGCTACCGATCTGCGATTGTAGAATATGTTAAAAGTAGCAACAGTACCGATTTTTACAAAGTACTGATGAACAGTATCCACTACTACACTAAAGTTAGTACGATCTATCACAATATTAGTTTAGTCAATTGTATTGATTTGTACGCCAGTTTGTTTGTGCCTGATGTATATATTCAGTCGCTAACTGAAAAGCAAAAAAATGATATTCTTTCGATGGTACTCCGGGAAACCATCAAAGAGTTTTCGAATGAGCTATTGTCGACCCATCTATCAATAATTATTGATGAGCATCAGGATGATACAAATGTTAAGGTCTTGCAAGATGTTATTCTGCGAGAGCTAATCAAGCATAGAGATCAGAGCTACATGCGATTCGTCCAGTGCGAAAAGAAAAAAGAGCCTGCAAAAGCTCCTAAGGCTACTAAAAAAAAATCAGTGGTTGTGGGGTCAAATCAAACTCAAAAGGCTATGACTAAGCTAACACGACTGTACAAGGATTCAATTGATGAGAAATCCAAACTAAAAAAGAAAAATACCGAGCTCCAATCAAAGTATAGATCAGTTGTAGATCAGTGCAAAGATCTGCAAACTATGCTGCTAAATCAAATTAGACTGTATAAGGCGAAAGAATCGGAATTAATTGAATATAGAGATAAATGCATGCCTCGAGTTAGGTTTGCAACTGATGCACCAATTGTTGCGCCAATTGTTGAAAATATTGATACTAAAGTATCTGAGCCAGATTATGATGGATTATTCGATGTGCAGTATGGTGATGACTAATTTTATTCAATATATTCAGATATAATTTTATTCATCCCTGGATACTCTGGTTCGGGAATATTTTGGCTGATCATTTCTTCTCCACCTGATATATTTTTTATGGTTAAATTATTCAGTACTATACCCAGAGATACCACTACATATGTTGTTAGTATATGTTGAATTATCTCTCTCTTGTTAGCACATTGAAACGTTTTTCCGTACATTAGGTCCAATAGCCATATAATTAATAATATAAATATACTAACAATAAACGGATTAGAGAATATCTTGCGTAGGATAATAGTGTCCCAGATGAATTCTCGGAGGGACTGCTTGAGTTTTTTTGAACTAATGTTGCTGTTATTGGCTGGCATTATCTTTGTTGTTAATATATACTTATTGGTAGAAATCCTATCGAAAATTGATTTTGATATACCTAAATATAAGTATCCGAATAACAATAATCAATCATGTATTTCGATTCATCTGATAGCACGTTATCCGTAGATATGTCTACCCTAGTATTGTCCAAGATGGAGCTAATCAGCTTAATTGATCGAATTAAGCTAATCAGCTCAAATCTAACCACGGATCAAAAGATCAGACTCAATTATCGGGAAAAACATTTTAAATCAAAACTAATCTCACAGATCGAGGGATCTAGCGCTGCCACGATCTGTGGAGTAGACAAAATCACGCAACGGAAGCTAACTGTAGATGGAACTGATTATAATATAAATATTACCACAACTAATACTCTTGAATGCGTTGGTGGGTCAGTGTTAGATATTAATCTGACCCACGAGATGAAATATCAGCTAAAGGATTATGAAGAGTGGATGCTCGTGGTCTCAGCAGTCAAAAAAATGAATAATCCGCAAGAGTTTACCACCAGACTACCCGAATATAAAAATAGATTACTAAAAAAATACGATTCATTTGCACATGAGGTAGATGAGACTGCATACGATATGATCACTTTAAAGCTACAATTTATGGGTACGTCTGTTGATAAATCGGATTTGACCAATATTATTCAATTAGCTAGCTCTACTATTATTCCAAATTTTGAATCAAAAAAATATCAAGATGTATTATTTTCAGTGGCTCGAGAGGTCTATCGCGATCCGATTATTGTAAATCGGTTCAAGGAAAAGTCTGGGTTCAAAAAACTTTTACCCAGTGCGGTGGAGATGGGTAGATCGATTTATTTCAAACAGGTACTCCCAAATATTGATACATTCTATATCACAGACAAGATTGATGGACAGCGTGCGCTGTTGCAGATAACCGAATATTCAAAGCGCACCGGACGCAACAAAGAGTTGCTTGGTACTGAAATTATTGCTATCTCGAGCAATCTAACTTACGTTCAAAAGTTTGACAACCCAACTAACTTGAGGGGTGTAAATATCTCTAAAACTATTTTAGATGTAGAAATGATTGAAGAAAGTGGGACCGTTTCATACCACGCGTTCGATATTATTATGATCGATGGGAAAAAAGTGAGTAATCTTCCATTCAAACTCAGATTTAAAGAGTTTGATAGTGCAAATACCCTTTTGAAGCATTACAAGCTTGGACACACCAAAAAGTTTGTAAAGCTTACCAAAACTGGATATAAGCAACAGCTGGAAAAGTTTTATGAGGAGTCTCAATCAAAAGATTATGAGATAGATGGAATCATATTTACGCCAGAAGGCTCTCACTATCGAGAGGTACTCAAACAAAAATTCAAAACCAATACTGAGTATTATAATACTATTTCATTCAAGTGGAAGCCACTGGAGCAGTCTACTATTGACTTTTACTTATTAGAAGTCAATTCAGCTGATGCAAAAGAACTGTTGAAAGTATCTGGCCAGCCAAAGAATACCACTGATACTGTATATGCTCTGTGTTCTGGAGTAGACATTGATACGTTCAAAAAATTAAATTTGGAATTCTTCCAGGGATACGTGGCTCCGGAATCAGAAAACTCGTATCAATATTTTCCTATCCAGTTTTCGCCATATGATAATCCATATATGTACATCTGGACCTCTAAAGAAGCTGACCTAGGTGGTCGAGTAGCTGAATTTAAATTTGTAGATTCGCACGGAAATCTACTGAAAAAGCCTGAGATTATTCGTATGAGAGATGATCGAGTAGTCGATGTGCGCAAAGGAGAATACTTTGGAAATGCTCTCAGATATTCTGAATTAATTTGGCACTCTATCAAATATCCATTGACCTTTGAGATGTTAGGATACGATATCAAAGATGTTAGTGGATATTTCCAGAGTGAGAGTGATGAGGGATATTTTGCTCAGCGAGCATTCAATTCATTTGTAAAAAATGAGCTAATGGACATATATTTTCAACCATTAATCAAAGCCGGAGAAGCCTCTATAGTTGATCTAATGTGTGGTAAGGGTCAAGACTTGGCGCGCATGCTGGATGCTGGGTTCAGTGAGATTACTATGATTGATAGAGATATTGACGCGATATATGAGCTACTGCAGCGCAAGTACAATCTGCGAATCAAACGCAAGGGAGCCTCTGCTAAGGTGCATATTAGACAGGTGGATTTTGAAGAATCTGTTGATAATATTTTGAATACTGTGGACCTACCTCAAGGCGTGTCTGCTGGTATGGTAAATTTTGGTATCCATTATTTGGCCCACGATCACGCAGCGAACCATTCAGATCTACCATTGAATGAGTTCTTCAAGTTGGTTAACTATATGCTCAAACCAAAGGGAAAATTTATTATTACCTGCTTTGATGGGAAGAGAATCTTTGAGTTGCTCCAGGGTACCGATGAGTGGACCACTGAAAATAAAAAATATTCAATCAAGAGAGCTTACTCATCGAATGAATTAACCGATTTAAACCAACCAATTGATGTGCTACTCCCATTTAGTGGAGGATCATACTATCGAGAGTATCTGGTTAATTTTGCATTTCTGGAAACAATTATGGTCAGCCATGGCTTCAAAGTTATTGCCAATGAGAGCTTTTCCAGTTTATTCAGACAATTTAAGAAGAATAATCCAAAGGTATACAATCAATTGGATACCTCTGATCGCGAATATATCTCATTGTACTCGTACTTAGTCATTGAGAAGCAATAGATAATATACTTGATATTTTTTTGTATCAGTTGATATAACCATGGATAATCAACCGAGTTTCGCTAGAAACTCATCAGTCTATAGACAGACTAAAGCAACCCCCGATTCTCTATATTCAGAGCTTACTAATGTGATTCACAAAGTAAATGAAAATATTCAACAGCCAGGCAAGAGCTTTGCTTGGAGTCTTGTCATATTTATATTTATTGCATCGCTTCTTGTGTGTATCATTTGGTTCATACAGGTCCCAAGTAGCTTTGGTTTTGATAATTCACTATCATCGTACGAGATGGGCGTGAATGGGTTCTACTATTGGGCTACTGTTACATCTACAGTAGGCTTTGGAGATATTTGCCCAAAAACCATCAATAGTAAGATATTTACATCAATGTACCAACTATTTATCACTGCAGTATCTCTGGGCGTGTTGTGGAATATTACAGATGATGCGCTACGGCAACAATTGCGTGGCTTAACTAAGCAATAATCGCTTTGCAAAAGCTCAGATATTTAGACTATTTTTTTGGTTAAAATTGATAATAGTATGATATAATATATTGAGATACCAATAGCTACTACTAAGATATTTTTCGCCCAAAAATGAGTCAAACCAAAGGCCTCCCGATTGAAGATCAAGCTGATCTTATTCCAATCATTGAGTCTGCTTTGAGTAAGGATTCGGTCATTGGGGCTACTTTGAACAGCTATAATCACTTTGTTGACCATGGTATATCTCAAATCATGCAAGATGTGTTTGAAATGAAATTTGAGCTCGATTCGAAGGATACTTCGGAGAGGGATCCAACTATTACCAAGTACTCCATGGACGTTACCGTGGATAGTATTAGAGTGGCCAAGCCAGTCAAATATGATCCAAGCACTGGACAAACCTTACCACTGTTTCCAAATGAAGCACTGTTGAAGGATTTGACCTATAACTCTGGAGTGTACGTGGATGTGAGCATGGTTGCCAAAGCTTATCATAAAAATGGAACTATTTCGACTGAGAGGTTGTCTATTCCAAATACAATGGTCTGCAAGCTACCAACGATGGTAAACAGTAAATTGTGCAATATGTACAACCGCTCCAGCGAATCGCTAATTCAGCTACAAGAGGATCCATCTGATATGGGTGGGTATTTTCCGATCAAGGGAAACCAATATCTTGTAATTAATACTGAAAGTATGAAGTATAACGAGAGTAGAGAGTTCATTAATGACTATAAGGGCGAGGTTTGCCGATGCGATATTATTTCCAAATCTGGAGATGCGTTCGAAAACTCGTTCAATCTTATGCTCAAATTATTGGGAGATAACTCAATCGTGATCAATATGAGTATGGCAAAATTTAAGGATATTAATATCCCATTCTTTCTGTTCTTCAGAGCTTTGGGGGTATTAGATGTAAAAGATATTGTTTCATTTATTACGTACTCTACGGATACCACAGATCCATTAACGCAGCAAATGCTCAATATTTTGGATAAAGGGTTGGATAATAATTATAGCGATATTAATAGTATTTTAAAGCACGAAATAATGCGAAAATCGTCTTCTACTAATGTTTCAGCCAACGTAAATACTATGGTAAACCAAGATGATGTGCTACGGCTATTCACTCGGTGTATCAAGATCTACGATTCGTATAAAACTAAAATGAAATCTTCTTCAGATAAACAAACCGAAGAAGAGCTAAATATTGAACGATACCTGATGGCTCAGCTATTACAGAATATTGATTTGCGATTCTTGCCACATATTGGTATTGATGAGTCGTCTAGAATTAAAAAAGCTGCTTATCTCGGACATATGATCCACCGAATGCTTCTAGTACATCTAGGAGTGCTGAAGCCCACTGATCGAGACTCATACAAAAATAAACGTATTAATGATGCGGGAATGAGTCTTTCTCGAGCTTTTAAGACGCAGTTCAACTTTATGTTCGTTCAGCGCTTGAAGAGGCAGTTTCAGAAGGATTTCAAGAATAATTCATTCGCGGATGTCAATCTGCAGTCGCTGTACAAGAATGCTGTGAAGCCTGAGGATCTAACTAAGGCCATGCAGAACTCTATTGTGAGTGGAGATAAAACATTGACCGTGAATAAACTCACGTTCAAGAATCGTCTCTCTTCGCAACAGTTGCACCATAAAAATAAATTAAATGTTCTGACTACCATGAAGAGTATTGATACCCCTAACAAGAGTAATAGCGCTAAATCTTCGGAAAGAGCTATCACACTACGTCAGGTGCATCCTACTGGAACTGGTTATATTTGTGGAATTACATCCGCGGATACTGGGGTTAAGGTAGGAATGAGCAAACAGTTGAGCATCAGTGCTGATATTACTGCGGCCGCATCTAGCGAGGTATTGAAACATATTGTGCAGGAGGACGAGCAATTGATTCCAATTAAGACTCTGTTCAAAGATATGACTCGAATTTCTAAACAAAACCTACACAAAGTGTTGATCAATGGAGATTGGATTGGATGTGTGCAAGACTTTGCGGCATTTCTGCAAAAGTATCGCACCAAGCGTCGTATGGGAGAGATTCATTATCTTACAACGGTTTCTCATCATATTACATCAAACGAGATCCAGTTGTGGGTAGACTCTGGTAGATTGGTTCGACCTCTCTTGATTGTCTATAATAATATTGGAGAACCTGGATACACTCACGATAAGTTCAAGCAATGGGTTGATATTGATCAGGCTATTATTGAACGAATTAAGGCTGGAGAGCTTGATATGGAAGATTTAGTCAAAGCTGGGGTCGTGGAGTACATCTCTCCAGAAGAGCAGGAAAATGCTTATATCGCATTCGAGCATGATCATTTCCGAAAGTATATGTCAACTAAAATAAATAAAGATGCGCCTCTGCATAGATTTACTCACGTGGATATTCCTCAGGGGATTATTGGATTAGTAGCACTCACAAGCGTGTTCGCTAATCATAATCCTCCAGCCCGTGTTTGCTTTCAAACGAATCAATGTAAGCAAACCAATGGATGGCCTCTGAAAAACTGGTGCTTCACAGCGCACAAGGATCTGTATGTTCAAGTATATGTAGAAGACCCACTGGTTTCGACCATGGCATACAAAAAGATTCCACCTATGGGAACCAATGCGATTGTGGCCGTCACCACGTACACTGGATACAACCAAGAGGACTCACTTATTGTAAATAAATCCTCGGTAGATCGTGGCATGTTCGATGCTATTCATATGACCTTTGATAAGATCGAGTGCGAGCAGAGTGAAATTATTTGCAAACCAGATCCAGCAACTACGGCAGATATCAAAAGTTATACCAATTATGAAAAGTTGGTCAATGGTATTATCCCAAAAGGAACATTTGTTGAAAAAGGAGACTGCCTGGTGGGAAAGATCGCAAAATTACCCAAGGGAGACATCAAAGACCCAAATGTTATTTACACAGATCGCAGTATGATTTACAACAAAAAAGAACCAGCATTCGTTTGGGAGGTCATTCAGGCCCCAAACAATGAAGAGAAGGATATTGTAAAAATTATCTTCAAAACATTCAGAGAAATTGAACTGGGATGCAAATTCTGCTTAACCCCAGAACATGAAGTTCTTACCCGAGAAGCTGGTTGGATTACTATTGATACACTCACTACAGATCATACAATTGCAATTGCTACTGAGGCTGATGAGTTAGCCTATGAGAAGCCAAGTGAAATGCATGTGTTTGATCACTGTGGTGATATGTATGAAGTAAAAGCAAAAAATACAGAATTTACTTGTACTTTGAACCATAAAATTTATGCTAAACCAGATAAAGCAACTAAATTTACTCTGATTGAGGCTAAAGAGTTAGTTGGTGAGAAATACAACTGCAAAAAGAATGTAGAGAATACTCAACCAGACGTAGAAACATTTATGCTTCCAATGTTTGAACATGAAGAAGGACACCCCAGAAATTTTAATGATAACCCAGACAAATTTATCAAGATGGATCTTTGGTTAGAGTTCTTAGGTATTTACATTGCTGAAGGACATATTGATCAAGGTAATATGGTACGTATCTCAGCCCACAAACAAGTTATCAAAGATAAACTAAATGAGATTCTTCCACAAATTGGATTCACTTTCAAAGTTTATCCAGGAGAGCTAGATTATTATTATATTACAAAACAAAGAAATCTAACTCAGTATCTTAAGCCATTTGGAAAGGGTATTGAAAAATATATTCCTGAGTTCGTATGGGATTTGAGTCAAAATCAAGCAAGAGTACTAATGAGAGCTCTTTTGAGTGGTGATGGGTATACCAAAGGAAATTCATCTGAATATTACACTGGATCAGAAAGATTAGCAAATGATGTTCAGAGGCTTACAATTCATTGTGGTTGGAGCTCATCTAAAGTAATTAAAAAACCAGCTGGAGAAGTACTTTCGATTAAAGGACAACAAACAACACGAAAGACAAATCAATATCGAATTAGTATTATTCAACACACAACATATTTGAATCCGTTGATTAACTCAAACGCAAAACTAACGACAACTGAGATTATTCAATACGATGGAAAGGTGTACTGTCCTACAGTATCATCTGGAAAATTTATGATTCGAAAGAATGGCAAAATTGTCATTACTGGAAATTCGAATCGATCAGGTTAACTTCTGGCCTGAAAGAAGCAGCTCGATAAAAAGAGTATTACTGCTTAGTGAAACTGGATGTATGTTAGAGATAATTTATCTCTGTCCAGTGGAGCGAGACGAATAAATTGCAGGAACCCCCTAAAGCTTAATGATACCGTCTCACAATTGAAAGATTGTGTAGACACTCTGGGTAGCGCCCAGAGGTATGGTAATAACTCATAAGATAGGTTTGAAAAGACCAAATGGGAAATCCGCAGCGAAACCTTTAAGGTATTACAATAATCTAAAAAATTATTGTAATGCTATGAGGGACGTTCAACGACTATAATGCGTCGGTGATCTATTTATAGATTGCTTAATGGATAGTCTGGCTTACGCGAAAGCGTAGATGATTGTAGGGGTTAACAACTTCGAATATCATCCAGAGAAATTAATTCTCTGAGAATATACCCGCAGAAGGGTATCACTGGCTTCTTGTTCGATGAATCGGATATGCCAACCACTAGAAATGGAATCACTCCAGATCTAATTTTCAATCCATTGTCTCTAATGACTCGAATGACGACTGGAGTAATCTTTGAGCAAATGTTAGCGAAATTGAGTGCCCATACTGGTACAACGGCTGATGCGACAATGTTTAAAAAAATTGATACCGATGATATCGCAAAAAAACTAGAATCGTATGGATACAACCGAAATGGAACCGAGCGATTATTTGATGGTCGCACAGGTGAATACCTGGATGTTGAGATATTTATCGGACCAAGCTACTACCAAACATTGCAAAAGTATACGATTGATACAATTGCAAGCAACTCGTGGAGCCCAACAGATGCACTCACCAGACTCGCACTACAAGGTAAATCATTGGGTGGTGGTGTTCGTATGGGAGGAATGGAGACTGCCTGTCTGAGTGTATCCAGTATTAATTTCCTAAATGAAAAAATGACTAGACATGCGGATGGGATTGATATGTATGTGTGCGACAGATGTCATGCCAGAGCTACCGTAAATGAAAAAATGAAACTGTACCGATGCCTCAACTGTCGAGACAATGCGCGTATCTATAAGGTTAAATCAACTCACACGAGTAATCTATTCTTCAACGAGCTACAAGCAATGAGCGTTGGTACCAAGTACAAGCTAAACAAAGCATCGTACGAACAAATCGAGCAATAATTTGAACGCATGTAATATTTCATAGACTTAGAGCAGGTCTATTATTTTTTGTATCTCGGTTTTAAACTGAAATAATTCGTCTGCGGTAAGTGGAAATATACATTGAGCACTGATTGATCGAGCACTGGGATATGCTGCTACATTGAATATTAATGCTTGTTTGGTAAAATAAATAGTAGAGCTGGCTGATCTATTGATATCTGGAGTATCAAATAATTCAAAGGCTGTGGTTGATTTAGAGATGAGTTGCATTAAATTTGATTTCAGAGATAGCCTATCGAATACTTTGCACCCATTTTCCTGATATTGGTCAAACAAATTACATTTGAATATACACAAATTGTTGGAACTAATCGACAACCGCAGATCGAGCTCTAAATCATTTTTGGTAGAATATTCAATCGATAGTCGCATACTTATACTCCTACTCTTGGTCGATCAAAAAAAGAATATTTATAGTGCTTCAAATGCGCGAAACTGTTCGATCGAAAGCATATCAACCACCTCAGTATAGTACTGATCATATTTTTGCTTGGTAATTCTCCCACTTGTGGTAAGAATATGAATCTCAGTCATACGATCAAATCGTTTATCTTCTGGTAATATCTTGCGTATCGCGGACATAATAATCCAGTGATGCCTGGTGTAGTGGTTTTTGAAAAAGTTTTGGACTCTTATATCCGAATATTCGCTAAAATATTCTGGATGCTGCATATGTCGAATGAATAGCTTTTTCCAGCTATTATAGCTATCTATATCGATACAATTGATAGCCTCTTCAGTCTCGTAGAAGAAACACCCACTATTATACTCCTCCATCTCAGCATTAGACAATAATTGAGCCATTGTGCTTATCTATATTATTATCAAAAAAGATCAATTTTTTGAAGATTGCCCATACCAAAATTGATATTATTTCTGATTAAATATCATTATAATGTCTCTAGCTACGATAACCTCTGAACAGTTTTATGCTACATTTGAGAAGCTCTCAGATAGAGCTAAGCTAGTGTTCATGCTTCAAGCAAAGTCCCAAGGATACTCCTACAAGTTAGACTCGCAGCCAGATGCTATACCATGGCGATTCTACGAATCGTACATTGATGCGCATTTGGTTGTTTCTACATTTGTAGAATGCTTTGGACCAAATCCAATCTGCAGAGAGTCTACCTACACGAAAGGTCATCCTCAAACTATCTTAGATATATTGTATCTGGAGCTTCAACATGCAGAGATGAACAGACACAATATCAAACGAATCGAAAAAATTCAAGAGATAATCAACTCAATGTACCAACATGGGGCTAGGTGCGCAGATGATCTCGATACTCTATATCTGACCAATGAGTATCTGCGGGATCCTGTATATGCCGAAGATTTTGTCGAAACCCTTATGCAAAAAAAGTGATACCTGCATATCTTATAAGTATTCAAAGATTACTAAGAGGTATCTGCGATATCTTATAAGTATTCAAAGATTACTAAGAGGTATCTGCGATATCTTATAAGTATTCAAAGATTACTAAGAGGTATCTGCGATATCTTATGCATCATATGCAATCAAAAGGTGGATCACCGACAATATAGATGTTTCTATAGCGTAATCGTATGTTTTTTTGGACTGAAGTATCTCTAGCTGGATAATCAGAGCATGCTTTATGGTAATATTAATCCCATAGCATTCGGAGGTATCTCTGCAGATAGTCCTAGACCCAAATATATCCCTAATACACTCAAATATGATCATTGGGGCTAGAGATATATTTTTGTCAGAGTGTCGATCTAGAATAAGCTCCTGAACCCAAGCTTCTGGCTGTGGCTCCAGATCAAATCTAAAATTATTTTTTTTCAGGTGATAGAGATAACTCACCTTGTCATTACCACTAATCTCTGTAAATAGATCAAATGCCGCATCACTAACACTATAGCCCATTGGATCTCCTCTTATACTTAGACAAAAAAAGATCAATTTTTCAACAACTACTTCTCCCAAGCCACAATTGGTTCAGAGCACCACTCTTCAATAGTCTTGACCATTCGCTTTGGGTGATAAAGCTCTTCATTCAACTCTCTGAATAGTACCTCATTTGAAATACAGTTCACCGTGATTAGCAGCTCTCGCATCACCGATGGGTAATGATCATACACCTCAGGGTCTGGGCGCGTCGCAGAAATCAATTCCCAATTGATCCGATCTACCATGAACTCATTCATGAAAAGCCAGATCGTGGGAGTCTCGGAAAGCATTTCCCAATTAATTTGATCCAATAGCTGCTCCACTTGTTGAAAATCCATTGCTTTTAGGTGTATCCTTGTATTTATACATAAAAAATATCAATTTTAGCAAACAGTCCCAAATGTCTAAACCACATGGTCTACGGAAATAATTGTACTCCCGCGCTCATTGTATGCCTTGATGCGTTCCTTATATTGATTTTTGATAGGCATTTTCATATCTACAATATCAATTAGCTGTCTCTCAATAGATTGGTCCGATCCTAATCTGAATACTCGATTAATAATTTGTTTCATGTTGGAGCGTCTGGGCGTTGTCTGAATAAGACAGTCCATTTTTTTGATAGATACCCCAGTAGAGCTGTACTGATATGTAGTGAACACAATATTGGATATGTTATTTGCGGTTTGAATGGTTGCCTCGCTGGATCCACCATACAAGATAATCTTTTTGTCAGCCTCAGGCAACGATAGATTAACCGGAGCGTCGAATGAATGTTCGCACACAAGATCGTATAAATGTTCCAAATGTGTACGTCTATCGCTGAATACAAACACATAATGTCCCTTATTGGCTAATTGGATAATATTATCGACTATTAATTTGTTTCGGTTTGGATCATTCACCAGGGTTTCCAAAATAGATTGATAATCCATCACACCATCATCTCGCACGGTGTATGATGTATGATCATCGTGCGCGTAATATTTTACTAAAGTGGCTTTGGATTGAAAAGCATCCTGAGAGGCAGAATAATTTTCCAAGGTATCAGCATCAATAATTGGACCCAGCCAGGAGGTATGGATGCGATCCAATTTATCCTCGCGAATATCTGGAGTAGCACTCAAACCTATGGTGAAGCGAGAATGAATCCGTTTGAAGACCTTTCGAAAGGTAGGAGATACATACATCTGAGACTCGTCAAATACAGTCAATCCTATCTTAGAGAGTATATCATTCACAGAAACCGAAGTAATTCTCTTAGTATGTTTCAAGGTCTTTCCAATATTTGGAAGGGGTAGCTTTTCCTTTACCTCATACTCTTGTAGCTCGGCAATAGTGTTAATAATACCAACAATAATATCTCCATCTCTCTTCTTGTCTCCATAGAGCACCCCAATAGTAGATGTGGGAAAGTATTGCTCCAATAACTTAACCCACTGATCCAGTAGATATGTGTTAGGCACAACAATAAGAGTCTTTCTTTTGATCTTACCTATGAGATCCATAGCAACGAACGATTTGCCACAGTTATGAGTGACTATAAAGTTTCCCATAAGATATCTTTGATTTTTATCTACTTGAAATCCATAATAATTATCTACTTTTAATGGAGTTATAGTAATTCCAGATACTAAAACATTTTTAATTTGTTGTCTAGGAGTAGCTTGTTTACGTGGCGATAATGTAGGAATTTGTTCAATTCCTTCACCATTAATACAAATGCGCCAAGCGTCTCCATATTTTTTAATTCCATTATGGATCCAAGATGTTTTTTTCTTATTTTTATAACATGCAAATCCTAAACTATGACATAAATAAATGATATCATCAATAATTTGACTATGAGCTATTGATTGTGAAAATTCAAATTGAGATTTTGTTCTTTGATCTAAATTTCCATCTGCATCGATTAATCCAGCTAAAAGTTTTAATCTATTTGCTCTGGAATTACATAAGTAAATATATGGTATATGTTTATTATTAATCAAATTTAATGAAACTAACCCATTTTGAAATGCATTGCTACCAATGGCTCTAGTTCCAGTTCCATTAATTCGATAAGTATATCCATTTTGATATTGTAAATAGCAATTATATTGAGCTAAACCAGTAGTAAAATATTTAAGTACTGACGATTCTTGCGAAGTTATAGCTGGAATACTGGTATGGCCATCACCAAGCCAATATCCAATCATATAAGGATCTATAGGAGTATCAATATTTAAAAATTCTACTTTTGCTTTATACCCTTTTAAATTCTGCTTAAGTCTTTTTGGGAGTAATAAATAATCACTCACACATATTTCAATAATTCGATCTTCAATAATATTATTATAATAAGATTGGGCCATTGTTCGTACTTCAGATTCTGTTTTGTTTGTAATTGTAAAGAATTTAGTTTTAACTGAGATAGTTTTATTATTAAACCATATGACTACATAACATTTTTTTAAATTATCGAAGTATAATCTTTTTTTATTTGTATAAATTAAGCACAATATATGATCACTATTAACTATATATGATTCACCTTTTACATTAGTAATTTGATACATCATATTATTACCACGAACTAAATTTAATACCTCTCTGGGAGTACTATCATCTCCCATCAATTGTTCTCCAACTTCAATATCTTGAACATGTTTGATAGTTCCATCAAACATTAATATTTTAGTATTTAAGGCATGGCATCCGGCCATCAGCTTAAGTGTTGCCCCATGATAATGTTTATTTTTATTTCTGAAAATATTTAGAACGTGCTGGACTACTACTTGCTGATTGGGATTACTTTGTCCCAGATACTCACAATTGATTCTCTCTCCAACTGAGAGCTCGGATGTAATACTTTTGATATAATTTTTACTCTCAAGCAAGCTCATACAGAATCGTGGGATCTCCAAAATAGAACCCACTTTTGTTTTAACTATAGTATACATTGCGGTCTTTCGAGGTACCTTGGTCATCTTATCAATAGAAGTAATTGTTAATCTTTTTTTCAATTTAAGCAACTCCTCATTCCCAAATGAAGCAATAAACTCATCTACCTTCAAAGCAATACCTCGTTCGCAAATAAACATATCCATAATTATATGCTATATATGAATACAAAAAAACCAATTTAGATACGTATATTGTATAATTATTTTGTTATTGGTAAAAACATGGGCTGAGTCAATGGTAGAGTTGGAGGTGGTCCCATAGGCTGCATCGGAGACGGTCCCATAGGTAGAGTCGGAGGTCCCATAGGTAGAGTCGGAGGAGGTCCCATAGGTAGAGTCGGAGGCGGTCCCATAGGTAGAGTCGGAGGAGGTCCCATAGGTAGAGTCGGAGGAGGTCCCATAGGTAGAGTCGGGGGTTCAGTAGGTAGGGCGGACGATACCTTAGAGCGTTTTCGTAAAAAGATTAATATTCCACCAATGAAAACTACCGCAATAATTATTAATAAATATCCCCACCAAGGAAATCCAACACTTTCTGGAGTGGTTGAAGCGGCTGGAGCGGCTGAAGCGGCTGGGGCGGCTGAAGCGGCTGAAGCGGCTGGGGCTGTACAATATTTGGCATAATTTGGATGTGCTGTGTTTTGGGAGCACCAATTATTCTTAAGGTCTGCTAATTCGGTATATTTAGATATATCAGCGGTGCATGGGTCTGTGAAAATATTATCACTCTCTTTACAATAAGCAATAGATCCAGTCTTACATGCATCCTTGAGGGCTTGGTCTGCCGATGGGTCATTGCAGAGAGTAGTGCAACCATTTCCACTAAATAGTTCTACTCGTGAGCTATAATTAGAGGCACCTTTGATAATTCTGCGACCTCCCTTAAATTTATCAACAGATTTATTTCCAAATGATGATTTATATCGATTTGTTTGGTTAGAGCAGGTTTGAACTCCATAATTATTCCCACAAATTTTTAATAATTTAGCTGCGTTGGTGGTGCTAAAATATTTGGTATCAGTGCTACTATTTGTTGCAGATCCTGCAATATCACAAATACTGTTGAATGAAGCTGATGTTAGATCTACCGATGGGTTAGATACTATTGCTGAATATTCAGGATAACATACATCTACGTTAGCATCACAGGCACTTTTAAACACAGGATTAGTCAAATCTAGCAATCCGTTTGGAGACATACGTGAATCAGAACGCATATATGTTGCCAAAGCATTATTATCAATTAAACTAAATAGATAGATATCTCCAGTTGGAATACCATTTGTAGCCATTTGCCAGTTTTCAAGCTTAAGTGGAGAGGTAGGTCCAAATAGTGCCTCTAAATTTGGCCCACCCATGGATGCCTTTAGTTCATCTATAGTGCATAGCTGAGGTGTAGGTGGAAATAATGGATCAACGTATGCCATAATATATTTCCATATATTGCTAGAGGCATCAAACATGTTAGGCCCTTGCGACAGTGCAGTGCCTTTAGATTTTAGATCACTAATATTGAAGGACATAAAATTGCTTATGATCGTTCCATTATTTTTGTAAAATAATAGACCAACTTTAATTCCCAATGGGTTAAATGTTATATCAGTACGAGCTGGTAGAGTTGACAGATTTGCAGCCTTAACGTACGCAGATTGCCATAGTGGGAATGTATCTGGAGTCATAAAGTCTCGAAGATACAATAATTGGGCCTCAGAAAACTCATTTATATGAGCTTTGATAGCATTTGCAATAGAAGGACCATAGGCACCAATAGCTATACGATAGCTTCTACTGGGAACTGGAGTTCCATATATGTTATCGGTTGCAGTTTTACCTATTAGGCTGAATATAGGATCAATTATATACAAAGATTTTTGTAGGTCTGTAAGACTTGGGAGAGCTGATGGATTAACATATGTGCAAAACAATCTATCCGTTGCATTAACTGGATTTGCGCACAGTCTAGCCTTAATATCATAATCAATTAATCGCTTGAGTGGATCCGATATAGCCGATGATGGAGCCTTTATCGCATATTGCATACAATTAGGATCACTGGTCCAGCGGTTTCCTCGCATACAATAATTTGTGGTAATTAGGTCTCCATTAGCAGCTACTGCGAGATCTCCGGCCCATTTATTGGTTGTTGCAATTTGTCGAAAATTGGATGAGATAAACTTATATATCTCATCCGTTGCATTGATCATATCCCCAATGCGCCACAATATTTGTTGCATATCGGTTGCTCCAAATTTATAGCTTTTGCCATCACTATCAGTGTAATACAAGAATGGATTGCTGTAGCACCAGTAATTTACATCATTTTGTTTAGTTATACTCATAATTTGATTCAGAATAGCAGTTGGGGTACCATCAGTATTAAGATATTTCCAACCGTGAATACACTGAACATTCGTTGGGTCGTCTGTGGTGGTCCAATTAGCTACATCTCCTCCACTTGCATATGCAGCCTGATCGGTACCAACTTTACTTTGATATCCAGCATTTATAGCCATAAATGTACCACCATAACCAACAATCACTCGATAATCACTCATGGCGAAAAACTTACTACCATTGGTATTAGACGCGGCCTTAGCTGATCCTCCAGTGAATACTGAGGTAGTTCTATCAATATTAGGATTCACGTAGATAACCATATTACCATCAGTTTGTACAGATAAATAACAAGTGATTGTCACATTGGGCGCTACTACAAATGTTCCAGCACGCATGATTGTATTTTTGCAAGTATCCAGCGAATCATTAGTAATCGGAAACTCGTACACCTTTAGATCTCCATTTTGGCGCAAGTGCAGCTTGTATTTGTAATCCTTCGAATAAATAAATTGACCAGCAGGGAGAGTCTGACCCTTCAATAATACATTGGTATTGAAAATATTCATAGTGTTGGATTGCATCTCACTCACATAATTAGTAGGATTGACAATCTGACTAACCATATTGTTAAACTCAGGAGTTTGACATATATTGGTATCCAACCAGGTCGAAGGACTAGCCATGGCTCCAGCGTGCATATAGTAATCATACTCAGTCAAATACATTATCTTATAGTATCGAGCGAATGGATTGATCGTCCCATCATCGCTTGCTACAAGCCAATTCATCCACGAATATGGATCAGTATTATCACCCATTCGATAACCCAAACGAGTCTGAATCTCATCTACTATTTGATTTGTATAGAACAGAAGCCCTAACTCTACCATGGAGGTAGCTCCCATATTATTCGATCTTTCATTCTCAGACTGGTTCCAGTAGTTAGAATCATTTCCTTTTTTTTGCCAGATTGCATTGGATGTAGGTCCACAGTACCACATACTACGATCAGTCGAACAATATTTGTTGCATTTATTTAGGTCAGAAAGTTTGAGCTTAATTCCGGGTAAAAATGATCCAGAGGTTGGGTTAGCGCTAATTGTTTTAGCACTACTGTAATATTTAGGATCGTTAACAGGATTAATGAACTCTACCTTGGGCGCTAGATCTGAAAGAGTTTTCAGATCTAATGATAGTACCACTGGTACCATTTTGGTTAGACTAGAATCGGTAAAATCATATCCAATCGCTATAATATCGATAATATTTTTATTGCAATATGGTTTGCCATCTGGGTTGAATGGGGCTCTATAAGTTTTGCCCTTCAAATATTGAAAAATATCACTGATTGAGCCACACTTGCTACCATCAGACCGAACAAAGTTTTTCAATACAGCCAGCGAAGAATAACCCATAATGTTAGTTTTGTTGTATATATATAAACAAACTAAATAAAGTATATCAAGAAAAGTAAATAGTATAATTAGCACAAATGGCCTGCACTGCGCAACAAAGCGAAGATCCTGAGTTATTGGTGTATAGCTTAGATTTCAATAAACCAGTAATAGAACGAGCTCTTGAGATTACTGCAGAGTATGTGGCCAAACATAGACTAATATTGACTGGAGGAACTGCTATTGATATGGCACTTAGATCGAAAGGCAGGAGTATATACGATGAAAATGCGCTACCAGACTATGATATTGTATCCGATCATAATCTACTACATGCTACGGCATTGGCTGAAATATTGTGCAATGATGGCTACAGAGATATTAATGTTATTACTGCGGTACATATAACAACAGTCCGAGTACGAATCAAAAATGTTGTACTATTAGACGCAACATATCTACCAGAGCGATTAGTTAGCCGAATCCCATATCTGGATATTGGGAAATTCCGACTCGTGCACCCAGATTATCAAAAGATTGACCAATGGTTATCTCTGGCTACCCTGATGATTGATACCGGGGTATCCCTAAATATTTTCAATAGATTCGTGAAGGATCTCAAGCGAAACGCAATATTGCGAGAAGTATTTCAAATTGATAATACAGAGGTGACTCCCAATTGTAAAGCCTCTTGTGGGATTATCCCCGCAGATCTGAAAATATTTACTCATCGAATAAGTATACCAATAGAGGCCATTACTATGGATGAGCAGTATCTTGAGGTGCTAAATGAAAATTGTTTCATATATACTGGAGATATCTGTTGTACTGGTTATTTGACCTATGCGTTGCTCTATCGTGAGTTTACCAAAACAAATAAACCTCTAGATGGAACAATTGACCCACATATAGTTATAACCAAAAATACTATAGATTTTGATATACCTATCGATATGCCTCTGTCATTTCTAAACTGTTCCAATAATCCAGCAGACACGCTAAATAAATTAGCCAAATATATCGAACCAAAGAACAATATTCCGACCCAAAGATTCAACGCATTGGCTAATCTGAAACCCATTACTCTATCTAAGCAATACAAAAAATATAATCTGGAGGTGAGCGACTCGTATGGTACAAGATTTTCAATCAATCAGCTGGAAATAAATGATAAAAAAATAATATCAACCAGCGTGTACTATGTGCTAATGCAATTCCTCAGAGATCGAATCTATGCGGATACTGATCATTTGCAAGGAATCAACTCAATGTACTATGAATCGCTGCTGAAAATGATGCTGCATATGCAGGAGTCTGGTGGTAGCAAAATGTGGTTTCCAACGATTAGCTGCTACGGATTCACAAATCTTCCAGAGTATAAAGCATTTGCTCTAGAAAAGATTATTGATCCAGAAAAAACAAAACTATATAAGCCAAAGAGCAGCTATCTGCGCATACCACAGTGCATGACCAAATCTGATTTTGATGCATCCCTCAGCCACTATTTTGCTATAGATGGGCTAGAGAATGAAACTATTACGCATACTAACTTAAAATGGGTTATAGACGCGATTCAGCAGATTAAATAAGTTTACAAAGTATCGAAGATACTTATTAGTAATCAAAGATTACTTAGAGCAACATCTTGGTAATCTCTATCGATAAATTATTTCGATCTTTTACTATATCGTATGGATTGCCTAAATTATTGTATAATATGACTGTAGGGTATCCATTTACCTCAAATGCAGGTTTTTGTAGCTCACTCCACTGTTGAAGCATTGTTGCGTTATCAGTAGATTCGATTACCAGAAATCCGATATTTGGATGCTTGGTAGCAAATTGTTCAAATATTGGCATGTACTCCACACAGTGGCCACATTTGAACCATTTGATTAGTAGTACGTATCCATCTTTTTTGGGAATTTTTTGCCAATTGGTGATCGACTGCAAAGTAAAATCGCTGGAACTCACTTGAACAGGAAGATTCATGTTTAGTTAAATTGAATTCTAATATATTAATATAGTGAAAAAATGAATCAATTGATTACTTTTGCGCAAGAAAATAATATCCAAGTAGATCAACTGTATGTTGATAGATTCTGGTCATCGCTTTATGAGGATAAATGGATCTATATTGACTCTGAGATCGTTCGCTGGGTCGGATACGATGATAATCATATCAAGGATGGTAAAAATTACATTCTGAAGAAGCTCAGGACCTCATTCGAGGAAAACACAGATTTTAAGCTAATTAAGCTGGAAGATGTAGATGAGTGTGATGTTATTCCATCAATTGACTTTGACACAGTTCACACACAAAAACTATTAATAGTTGAGATTGATACATTTAAAGAACTTTTATTAACAATGAACACACCTAAGGCACGTCAGGTGCAAAAGTATTTCATTGGGGTGGAAAAGCTATTCAGAAAATTTATGCACGCTCGACTCAACCTAAACACACTTCAGGTCAGTCGAATGAAGCTAGAGTTGAATGAATGTGTATATATTATTTCAAATAATCGAAACGCCAAAGCACACCTATACAAGATTGGAAAGACCAAAAACCTAAAAAGTAGATTATCTTCACTCAATACATCTAACCCAGATAGAGTTAACGATAGATTGAGAGCATTTGACGTTATCAAAACATTTGACTCCAAATCGCTAGAGGAGATGATGCATGCGCATTTGGATGCATATAGACACTCAGACTCCAAGGAATGGTTCCAGATCGAATACAGCAAATTACGAAAGATCATCGACCACTTCAAATCATTTTCGGAAGCCAATGTTCAAATCGTAAATGAATTAGATGATAAAGTTGAATTATTAGAGACCAAAAATATTCCAGAAATTGAAACTCAATCATCGGAGATTGAAACAAAACAAGCGACTCCATTGGTTCCAACATGCCCCAATTGCCGCAAAACGTATAAATATGATAATAACTTTTTCAAATCACATATCAAGTTTTGCAAAGCCTAATCCACTTTGTATTTTTTTTGTTTCAGATCTCGCAACTCGCCAAATCAAAATATCATTTTGCATATTTTTAGATCTAAATTAGTTTCAAAAAATATTCAAGCTTGATTGAAATATTGAGCTCTCACTTCGAGCAAAATCGAATAGAAAAATTTAAATTGTTAATACGGTTACCTCACATTTTCACGCAAGAGCTCTCAGTGCAGGATACCTACTATAGTGTAAATATTGGTAGAATCGGTGGGCAACCCTGAAACAAAAAAACTATAGTCCTCCCATTGAAGACTAAACTATAACTATCCTTCCGGCACAAGAGAGCTAACCGCGTTTAGCGATACCAGGTATTCATTCCTCAGACATTTTCATATCCTTCACTGCAGCTGATACCAAACGAGCGCTCCCTTTAGTTATATCTGTATCTAGCGATACGTATTCAATGGAGCTCCAAGAGTCCCCTGAGATAAGATGTTTCAATATTATTTTAGCTTCATCCCAGAATGCTATACGGACCCTATCTGATAGCTCTTGGGTGGCTGAACAATTAAGTCAGCAGACCTTTCCCCATAGTAGGTGCCTCACATATATAGCGAGATGAAACAATATAATATTGTACTAATCTTATACTAATATTCGAATACTCAAGATCAAAACTATTTTTACGCCAAAAATATTGAAGGCTTCTCTCGCTTGGCCCAATACTTTTCTCGCTTTGCTTCCATCATCTTCAAATAATAGTAATATCGAGGATCCTCGAGTAGATGCGCAATTGCGATCTTGCAGGTAGCATCCTTGCTATTATTTGTAATATTAGTTAGCTTTGAGAGCATCTTACCATGCTCGAGCTCCACGTTCAAACCGAAGGTAAACTCATCTATAGGGACCACTGAGAGATCAATCTTATATTTGAGTGCTAATTTGCGTGCGGCGGCCTGAGTGATCTTCATTTGTATATTCAAAAAAAGATCAAATAAGTTAAAACCAATTAATTAAATAGTTTCGTATCTCACCCGTATAACCGTTGGGTTCATCTGCTTCGAGTATCTCATACTCTGGTTCGGGCGCTGTCTGTAGATCCTTTAGAGTTGAAGTCAATGAATGAATCAAGGTTCGATGATACTTAATAATTCTATTTTTGCGACTAAATGCATCTTGGAGGGTCTTAATGTATAAGCCCATAGATCGTTGCTTGGTGTATAATAATTGATTAATCATTCGCTGAATATTCAAATTAATTTCTAATAGGAGCACTCGCCATGTATCTGCAATATGATTGACCCCGTAGGTACCTATGGTTCCAACCTTGACTGCTTGATCAATATTAATGTTATAGGTCGCTCTATATAGCAATATGCGTGTATGTTGCTCTCGGAATTGTGAATGATTCTCTAATTGAGATTGAAGCTGTTTGATACTCTCAGCGAATCGAAGATCGACCCCAATGATCCAGATCGAGTCTAATAGTTCAATGCACTCCTGACTATTTTTTTCAAGCGATTGTAATTGCTGTAGATCAGCCATCTCCTATAATTAATGAGTAAAAGATTACGATAACTATAAATCAAATGTCATAATTACGCAAAACCTGCTCAAACGAATAATTGGGGTTCACATCTGGCTTGATATGCTGAATGTATCTCAGAGCATCATCGAAGCTATATTTGTGTTTGGTCATCAAATAATAAATAAACACAGATACGCTGCGAGACTGGCCCTCGTTGCAGTGGATTAAAATGTAGGAATCTGGCTTACTCTCAATCAAAGCATAGATCTCCTTAGAGTACTGGATGATCTCCTTGGTGTACAGACAGTTGTCTTCTAATACATAATTGTAATACTCGATACTCCGATCATAATATTCAGATGCTGGATGCTTATCATCCTCTGAGAGCCTAACTACAATATTAATATTATTTTTAGCAATCAAATCAGGATTCAAGGCATCTTGTAGGTTGCTGAGAAACAAATTATCGATAATGTGCTTCATATTTATACTAATATCGTTTGGGTCAGATTTGAAAAAACGATTTAATTAGATATATTTTTATTTAAGTTCATTGTCTCAAATATAACTAACAATAATTATGGATCCACTACCTAAGCTAATAATTACCCTACTCATCATAGTATGTGTAATACTATTGATGCTACCGAGTTGGGTAAAAGATAATAGTTCGGAAACTTATTACTTAGGTTCCGCATTAGCAGCAATTGTGGCTGCTCTTGTTGGCATTTTCGCTAAAAAACCTTAGTAAATCAAAAGACCCTGACACCTCACCATCTGTCAAAATTGATATTTTTTATGTATAAATATTAGTTCAGCTAACCATGAGAAGCAGATCTTATAGCCTTTCGACGATCCCAGAGAATTATACGCTTTCATTCGCTGGAGTCATCTTACAAGACGATTTGGAGGCTCGAGAACATATTCAGTCAAACCTGGATAGTTTGATGATCTTTGCTCTGACAATGCTCATCTGCTGCACTGTACCACTGAGCTACTTTAGCATCTGGCTTGTGTTTGCGGATCTAGTAGCAATCATATTGATATCTGTGTACATCTATGGGCTACCAGAACTATGCTGCAATGACTGGGACGATGATGGTACTATCACCGTGGTCAGCATCAGCGATTCATGTGTGAGTATGTGAGTCTTTTTTTGCTATTCTCATTAAAAAAAAATCTAATCATATCGCAATAGAATCGTATTAATCTCACGATCTGGAATCATTTGAGTATGGGTATCAATTACTTTCAATAGTTTAGCTATCTCTTGGTCATACTTCTTCTGATCTCGGATCCTAAGTAATCCAGTTTTTTTAGTAATAGTGAACAATGATTGTTCTTGAGCGAACTTATCAGGATTGAATCTAATCACAGTCAACGGACTATTACCCAGATCTTGAAAGATTTCCATTGTGCGCTTATTCTCACAAGAATATCCAGATGCCTTATGCTGGTTCTCATCAATCTCAATAATGATATTGTAATCTTCTAACTGGATTAATCCATCGGGACGTCTCCTGGAGCACCCACCAGATACCGTAATATCAGTGATTATATCTGGATATACTTTTTTCAAATCAGACATAATTTGTAGTTCTTTAGTCTTGTGATTGCGTACAATGGCTTTATCGGGAAATGTTGCACAATAACAATCAAAGCAATACCAATCATATTTCTTTTGAGAAAATACCATTTTGCAAGATACACAGCGCTTACTTACAATATCTATCATACCAAGTGGTTCTCCATGCTTTTTACAATAGGTTGGACGTTTGTCTTCAGGTAGCCCAAATGATGGGTGAATTGTACACTCTGGCTCAAGGCAACGCTTACTTACAATATCTATCATACCACGTGGTTCACCATGTTTTTTGCAATAGGTTGGACGCTTGTCTTCAGGTAGCCCAAATGATGGTATAGTTGTACACTCTGGTTCAAGGCAACGCTTATTTATAATATCTATCATACCAAGTGGTTCACCATGCTTTTTGCAATAGGTTGGACGTTTGTCTTCAGGTAGCCCAAATGATGGTTGAATTACACACTCTGGCTCAAGGCAACGCTTACTTACAATATTTATCATACCAAGTGGTTCACCATGCTTTTTGCAATAGGTTGGTCGTTTGTCTTCAGGTAGCCCAAATGTTGG
>JACCDL010057182.1_pt1 | contig 64847 bp, 56 predicted proteins | sample 7441931 | NCBI WGS metagenome assembly JACCDL01 (sample SAMN15323437, study PRJNA562643) | freshwater metagenome | isolation source: river surface water | place: USA:Blue River Watershed | collected 2017-08-16
ATTCCTTCATCCTCCGCGCATCTGCAACAGATGGAGCGCGCCGTGCCGGACGACTACGACAGTCCCTGGAAAGAAGCGATCGAGCGGTATTTCCCCGACTTCATGCATTTCTACTTTCCTGCGGCTTATGCGCGCATCGACTGGCAGCAGCCCTACCTGTTTCTTGATCAAGAGTTGCGGGCCGTGGTGCATGACGGAGAACTCGGCAAACGCTTCGTCGACAAGCTGGTCCGGGTAGCCTGCCTGAGTGGTCAGGCCGAATGGGTCTACATCCACATCGAGGTGCAGGGCGATCCGCAAGACGAATTTGCCGAACGGATGTTCGTCTATCACTACCGGCTCTATGATCGCTACCGCCAACCGATCGCCAGCCTGGCGGTTTTAGCCGATGAGCGGGCGAACTGGCGACCGGAGGTATTTCGTTATGAGAGCTGTGGCTGCGAGCTGGCGCTGCGTTTTCCGGTGGCCAAGCTGCTGGACTGGTCAGGCGAGCAGAGCAGGCTTGGCGACAGCCGTAATCCGTTTGCGGTGGTGACGCTTGCGCACTTGGCAACGAGAGAGACGAAGGATGATGCGCGGGCACGTCATGCGGCCAAGTGGCGGCTGGTGCAGGGCTTGTACCGGCGGGGATTTGAGCGGCAGCAGGTGGTGGATCTGTTCCGGGTGATTGACTGGATGATGCGACTGCCCAAGGATTTGCAGACTCAGCTGAGGCAGGATCTGAACACACTGGAGGAGGAATCGAAGATGGTTTACATCACGTCGATAGAGCAACTGGCGATTGAGGAGGGCATGCAGAAGGGCATGCAGCAGGGCATGCAGAAAGGTGTGCAACAAGGACGTCTGGAAGGCAAGCTGCAATTACTGGCCAGCCTGCTGGAGATGAGATTTGGTGAATTGCCCTTCTGGGTTGGCGAACGTCTTGCCCTGGCCGATGAAGCTATGATCAAAAGATGGACTGGAGCCTTGCTGTCAGCGGACTCCCTAGATACGTTGTTTGACGAAGATAGGTAGTGACCTGTTTGTTTTTCCTGGATTGGCCATGGAATCATACGGCCGAGCAGCCTCCTGTTCAGGCACTCTCAGCGGCCCGATAGCCCAGAACAGCGGAGATGTTGTTGGCGGTTGCAATCAAATCTTCCAGCCAGTCATCCCTTAACCTGTCTGAGGGAGCGGAGATGGACAAGCCGGCGATCAAACGACCAGCATCGTCACGAACTGCGGCAGCAATACAGCGCACACCAAGTTCAAGCTCCTCGTTATCCCTTGCATAACCGCGCGCGCGCACAAGCGATAGTTCTCTTTCGAGTTTGGCTAAATCAGTAATCGAGTTTTTGTTGTTTCCCGCCAGTCCTGTGCGGGTCGCGTAGGCGCGCACCAGCTTTGTATCATCCACTGACAGAAAAAGCTTGCCAATCGAGGTCAGGTGTAGCGGGGCACGACCGCCAATGGCTCTGACGACTTGCATGCCGGAGCGTTCCGAGAAAGCCCGGTCTATGTAGACGATCTCATCTCCCTGACGCACCGACAGATTCACCGTTTGCTGAGTCCTGCGATGCAATTCCTGCATAAAGGGTAACGCAGCTTCGCGGACGTTCAGGCGACTCTTGACGATATTGCCGAGTTCGAGCAACCGCATTCCCAAACGGTAGGAGCCGGGTTCTGAGCGATCGACCAACCGTTTGGCGACCATATCGTTCAATATTCGGTGAGCGGTGGACGGGTGCAGCCCGGTGGCGGCTGACAGCTCTTTTAGACTGACCGGGTCAGGATAGCCTGCCAATGCGTCCAGCAGAGCCATCATTCGTTCAATCACCTGGATGGAGGTCTTATCGCCGTTTGCAGGGGATTCTTGTCTCATAAGGTTTTGGTGCGATGCAATAAGTAATTTATACCACAATGTGAAACATCGTCACAAGGCCAGACCGAAAGAATTACTGTAAGTCCGCAAATTAATTTCATGGCAGTGCGGCGTGACTCAGGGGCATGCTTGAGCCGATAATCAGGGCTGCGAAATCCGCATCAAACGGGGACTTTTAATGCGTGTTGGTTTGTTAGTGACTTGCCTGGTGGACGTCATGCGTCCGGAAATCGGCTTTTCAGCCATCAGGCTGCTGGAAGCCGCGGGATGCGAGGTGGTGGTGCCGGCGGCCCAGACCTGCTGCGGCCAACCTGCCTACAGCAGCGGCAACAAGGCGGCCGCACGCGAATTAGCCGAGAAATTCATCAATGACTTCGAGGGATTGGATTACATCGTGGTTCCCTCGGGGTCCTGCGGTGGCACCATCAGGACGCATTACGATGACATCTTGTCAGGCCATCCGGCGCTTCTCGAGCGCTATGCCCTTATCAAGCCCCGCGTTTACGAACTGACTGAATTTCTGGTCAATGTGGTCGGGCTCGACAAACTTCCCACACCGGCGAACGGCAGCTTTCGTGGCACCGTCACTTATCATGATTCTTGCTCCGGCCTTCGCGAGCTGGGCGTTCAGCGCCAGCCGCGCGAGCTGCTGGCCATGCGAGAGGGCGTGCAGCTGAAAGAAATGGATCAGGCGCGAGCCTGCTGCGGATTTGGCGGTACTTTTGCAGTTAAATATGGTGATATTTCTACTGCCATCGTCGATGACAAGTGCGCCAACATTCATGCTACCGGTGCTGATGCCGTGGTGCTGGGAGACCTCGGCTGCATGTTGAACATCGAAGGCCGTTTACGCCGCACAGGTGATCACAAGACCCGCGTGCTGCATGTCGCGCAAATTCTTTCAGGAGACGCATGATGCAAGTTCAGAGCATGCATTTCAAGGCGCGCGCAGGTCAAAAGCTCGCGGATCAGCGCTTGCAGCAGACAATGAAAAAATTCTCGACCAAGTTTGTTGGTGCGCGCGTGACCGCTATCGCCGAGCTGGACGACTTCGAGGGAACGCGCGATGCAGCGATCGAGCGCCGCATGCGCGCGATCGAGAACCTGGATGTGTGGCTCGATATTTTTGAACAAGAAGCCACGCGGCGTGGCGCCACCGTGCTCTACGCAGAGACCGCCGAGCAAGCGTCGAAACTGGTGGTCGAAATTGCCAAGAAACATGAAGTCAAAAAAGTCATCAAGTCCAAGTCCATGGTCTCGGAAGAGATGCAGCTCAATCGGGCATTGGAAGCCGCCGGAGTGACGCCGATAGAGACAGATCTTGGCGAGTATATTCTCCAGATTAACGATAACGAGCCACCATCGCACATCATTGCGCCGGTGATTCACAAGGACAAGGAAGAAATCGCCGATCTGTTCGCGAAGGTGCACAACAAGCCGCGTCTGACCGACATTCCGGAAATGACACGTGAGGCACGCGAGGTGCTGCGTCCGCATTTTCTGTCGGCAGACATGGGCGTCACCGGTGGTAATTTCATCGTTGCTGAATCGGGTTCGGTGGCCGTGGTCACTAACGAAGGTAATGAGGGTATGTGCACCATTATGCCCCCCAAAGTGCATGTGGTCGTCACCGGCGTCGAGAAGGTGCTGCCTACTCTGGCTGATCTTGCGACAGTGATGCGCCTGCTGCCACGTTCAGCGACCGGTCAATCGATTTCGAATTATTTTTCTTTATTGACGGGTCCACGCGCTCGCGATGAGCAAGATGGTCCTGAGCACATGTACTTCGTGCTGGTCGATGCGGGGCGCACCGGGCTCATTGGCGGCGAATTTCAGGACATGCTGCGCTGCATACGCTGTGGCGCCTGCATGAACCACTGCCCGGTCTATCAGAAGATCGGGGGTCACAGCTATGGCTGGGTTTATCCTGGGCCCATGGGTAGTGTGCTCACGCCTTCTTACGTCGGCATCGAAAAAACGCTGGATCTTCCCCAGGCGTCAACGCTCTGCGGCGAATGTCATGTGGCCTGTCCGGTAAAGATTCCTCTGCCGGACCTGCTGCGCAAGCTGCGAGAAAAACAATTCGAACGCGGTCTGCGCCCCGGTTTTGAATATTTGTCCTTCGCTGTATGGAAGTTTGTCGCCCAAAGACCGACGCTGTACCGCTTTGCGACTCGTATCGCTGCGCGCGCGCTGAAGTTCATGGGCGGCAGCCAGCGACTGATCCATACCTTGCCGTTGGCTAGCGGCTGGACGGATAATCGCGATATGCCGGCTCCCTCTGGGAAAACTTTCAGGGAGCTGTACAAAGAGCGAAAATCCGCCTGATCCATGAATGACGACAGCCAGCCCCTTAGTGAATTCAAGAGCAAGAGCGGACCAAAGCGTATCCTCTCGGCGTTTTTCTACTCAATCGATGGCTTGCGTACGGCCTGGCGCTATGAGCATGCATTTCGTCAGGAATTGGCGATCACTGTGCCGGGGATGGTCGTGGCGCTGATGATTCCAGTCACGGCGCTCGAGCGAGTCATCCTGATCGGTGTGCTGCTGCTGGTGCTGATCGTTGAATTGCTCAATTCGGCGATCGAAGCGACCGTTGACCGAGTGTCTCTCGAACGAAATCCCTTATCCAAGAATGCCAAAGATCTCGGCAGCGCAGCGGTGATGCTATCGATGCTGATGGCGGTCGTGGCCTGGGTGCTGATCGTATTGCCGCTGGCATGGAAATAAAAAAACCGATCAAGCTCAGGGCCTGATCGGTTTTTTTTCTGCGAATTACTGCCCCGGATTCATGAGCTCTGCGTGCACTCCGTTGATCTCTTTGACGATCTCGTCCGGCAGTTGGATTGTGTAAGCGTCGATGTCGTACTTTAGCTGCTCAATCGAGGTTGCGCCAATGATGGTGGAGGCGATAAACCAGCGCGTGTAGCACCAAGCGAGTGCGAGTTCCGTCATGCTCATGCCATGCTTTTTGGCGATCTGCATGTAGCGCTTGGTCGCCTCGACCACACGCGGTCGCAGATAGCGCGGACTCCACTCCGGAGGGAAGTGGGTGAGTCGGCCCTCGGCTTTCGGGTTCTCGACATACTTACCGGTCAACTGACCAAAGGCCAGTGGGCTGTAAGCCAGCATGCTTACGTTCTCACGGTAGCAGGTTTCATCTAGTCCGCTCTCGAAGCAGCGATTGGCGAGATGGTAGCCATTTTGTATGGAAACGATGCGTGGCAGACCCATGGTCTGCGCGCAGTAGATGAACTCTGATACACCCCATGCGCTCTCATTGGAGACGCCAATGTAGCGTATCTTCCCTTCATCGATCAGCTCGGCGAGCACTTCCAGCGTTTCTGCTATCGGTACGCAGGGACGTTCATTTTCTGGTTTGAAGAACAGCTGGCCAAACACGGGCACATTGCGGCTGGGCCAGTGCAGCTGATAGAGGTCTACATAGTCGGTCTTCAGGCGCTTCAGACTACCTTCCAGAGCGGCGCGAATGTTTTTGTGGTCGAAATTATTCTCGCCTTTGCGAATCCAAGTCATCGCTTTTGACGGGCCGGCGACCTTGGTAGCCAGCACAATCTCATCTCGGCGGCCAGTTTTTTTGATCCAGTTGCCAATGATGCTTTCGGTCGCAGTGTAGGTCTCGGCGCGAGGCATGACCGGGTACAGCTCAGCGGTGTCGATGAAATTGATACCACGCTCCAGCGCATAATCGAGCTGACTATGACCTTCGGCTTCGGTGTTCTGCTCGCCGAAAGTCATGGTGCCGAGGCAGATCTTCGAGACTTCAAGGTCGCTGTCCCCGAGTGTCACTTTGTCCATGCTTGTCTCCGTTATTGTTTTCAGGATTAAAACAAAGTTTATTGAATCAGTGTGCGCGAGCCAGAGCCTCGGCGCATTCGCCGACTAGCGCCGGCCCACGATAAATCAGTCCAGTATATAGCTGGATCAGGCTGGCGCCGGCATCAAGCTTTGCCTGCGCATCGCCGGCACTGAGTATGCCGCCTACGCCGATGATTGGAATATCTTTTCCGAGTTGCTGGTGCAGCGCTCGGATCACGCGATTGGACAATTCTCTGACGGGAGCACCCGACAGCCCGCCCATCTCATCGGCGTGCGCCAAGCCTTGCACGGCATCGCGGGTGATCGTTGTGTTGGTGGCAATCACACCATCCATGTGGTGGCGCAGCAGCGCATCAGCAACGGTGCGGATCTGCTCAACATCAAGGTCGGGTGCTATCTTAAGTACGACAGGTACATAGCGCCCGTGACGGTCCGCGAGGCGGCTTTGGGCGTCCTTCAGCTTTGTCAACAATTCATCCAGCTCGGACGCGCGCTGCAGCTGACGCAGATTTTTGGTGTTGGGTGATGAAATGTTCACCGTCACATAGGACGCATACGGGTAAACCTTTTCCAGGCAGATCAGATAATCGTCCGTTGCGCGCTCCATCGGCGTATCCGCATTTTTACCAATGTTCAGTCCGAGCACGCCCAGCTTTTCCTGATAAAAACGCGACGATTGCACATTGTGTATAAAGGCATCCACGCCCCCATTGTTGAAACCCATTCGATTGATCAGTGCATTTGCCTGCGGCAAACGAAACATCCTCGGTCGCGGGTTGCCGGGCTGCGGTCGGGGCGTCACCGTTCCGACTTCGATGAAGCCAAAGCCCAGCGCTGACAGCCCATCGATACAGGCTCCATCTTTGTCCAGACCCGCAGCAAGTCCGACCGCATTGGGGAAAGATAAGCCCATCACATGGCGTACGTCAGTGACGGAACGGATCATCGTCTGCGGAATGCCCAGCTTCGCGGCATAGCGCACTAGGGGCAGAGTCAGGTTGTGCGCGGTCTCTGGATCGAGCGCGAACAGGAGTGGGCGAGCGAGAGCGTAGAGGAACTTGTCAGACACAATGGGCGGGAAAAGGGAAAATGCACCCCCATTTTACCCGCAAGCGCAGAGTTGCCCTGCCAAGTATCAGAGCTCTTCCCAGCGCCCCTTGCGCAGCGCTTCGATTGGCTGGAAGTTGGTTTTGTAGGCCATCTTGTCGCTTTGGGCGATCCAATACCCGAGATATACGTAGGGAATGTCGAGCTGGCGCGCCTGTTCGATCTGCCACAGAACATTGTAAGTGCCCAAGCTGGCGCGCGGAATATCCGGATCGAAGAAGGTGTACACCGAGGACAGGCCGTCATCAAGTACGTCGATGATGCTGACCATTCTGAGCGTGCCATCAGGCTCTCTGAATTCCACCAGCCGAGTGTTCACTTTGCTCTGCAGCAGGAACTGCGCATACTGGTCGCGGCTGTCCTGATCCATGCCGCCGCCAGCATGTCGGGCTGACTGGTAACGTAGGTAGAGTTCGTAGTGCTCATGCACATAGGCCAGTCGTGACACCCAGGTGGTGAGCTCTGCGTGCTGTTTCCATGCGCGACGCTGGCTGCGATTCGGCGAGAACTCTGCCGCATTCACGCGTACCGGCGTGCAAGCTTGGCAGCCATCGCAGTAAGGGCGGTAAGTGAAGATGCCGCTGCGGCGAAATCCGTTCTTGACCAGTTCCGAATACACATCGGCGTTGATCAGATGCGAAGGGGTGGCGACCTGCGAACGCGCCTGACGGTTGTCCAGGTAGCTGCACGGGTAGGGTGCCGTCGCATAAAACTGCAGCGTCGAAAATGGCAGGTCCTTCAGGTGCGTCATGGAGTTCCGTGCAGCGTTGTTGGGTTTATTTCAAGTGATCGTACACCGAAGTCCGGCGGTTTGTCGCGCTTGCTGGCTGCATAGGTTGCCAAGACTGTATAGACGGTCTTTCCAGGGCTGTTTTCATTAGCGTAATAAATTCTTTGCGTCGCATGGGTTGGGCGCCAAGCGAGGCGAGATGAGAGGTTTCTTGTTGGCAGTCAATCAGTTCGACGCCCTCGGACCTCAAAAATTCCACCAAATAGGCCAGTGCCACTTTCGATCCGTCGCTGATGCGCGCAAACATCGATTCGCCAAAGAACATGCGGCCGATACAAAGCCCGTAGGCTCCTCCGACCAGTTCACCGTCCTTCCACAGTTCTGATGAATGCGCGTACCCCAGATCATGTAGCGCGCAATAGGCTTCAATGATCTCGGGCGATATCCAGGTGCCGTCACCGTCAGCCCGAGGCGCTGCGCAGTGTTGTATCACCGAGCGAAATGCCGAGTCAAATCGCACTTGCCATGGACCGCCGGCGCGCATGCTGAGATCTATTTTTCTCAGCGTCTTGCCGAGGCTGCGAGAGACACGGAATTCTTTTGTTCGCAGCACCATGCGGGGATCGGTACTCCACCACAGTATGGGTTGTTGGGCCGAAAACCAAGGGAAAATCCCGCGGCGGTAGGCGTCGAGTAAACGGGCCGGAGAAAGGTCTCCGCCCGCGGCCAGCAATCCGGGCGCCCCTTCGGCCTCCGTCAGGGCTTCCGAGGGATCGGGAAAGGGCGCATCTGGCTCTAGCCAGGGAATCATTCTTCTCACCAATTCGGTGTCCTGTGATGCACTTTGAGAGTGCGTTGCTGCATGTCAAGCTCTTGTCAGAAAAAACAAGTCATTTCAATTCAATGACTTAAATGATTTAACCAGGATCGCACCAAAAGGGAACGAAAATTGCTTCGAGGCAGAGCTTTACGCACTTTTTGCACATTATCAGGGAGCCTACATGGACGCATTCCGCAGCGGCGCGGACACACTTTTCATTTTGCTTGGCGCCATCATGATTCTTGCCATGCACGCTGGGTTCGCTTTTCTGGAGCTTGGCACGGTTCGCAAGAAAAATCAGGTCAATGCACTGGTGAAAATATTAGTGGATTTTGCTGTCTCCACCATTGCTTATTTTTTCGTGGGCTACGGAATTGCGTATGGCGTGCATTTCTTCAGCAGCGCCACGGTACTTGCAGAGAAGAGCGGCTTCGAGCTCGTGAAGTTTTTCTTCCTGCTGACCTTCGCAGCGGCCATCCCCGCAATCATATCGGGGGGCATTGCTGAACGCGCGCGTTTTTATCCTCAACTGGTCGCGACTGCGCTGCTCGTCGGATTTATCTACCCCTTTTTCGAAGGTATTGCGTGGAACCAGCGTTTTGGCGTGCAGGGCTGGCTCGAGAGCAGCTTCGGCGCGCCTTTTCACGACTTCGCTGGCTCGATCGTGGTGCATGCCGTCGGCGGCTGGGCGGCTCTGCCCGCAGTGCTGCTGCTCGGATCTCGACGTGGACGTTACACGAAAGATGGCGCGGTAGCGGCGCACCCGCCGTCAAATATTCCTTTCCTGGCCCTCGGCGCCTGGATACTCGCTGTGGGCTGGTTCGGCTTCAACGTGATGAGCGCGCAGACACTCGACAAAATGAATGGGCTCGTGGCCATCAATTCGCTGATGGCGATGGTGGGCGGTACGCTGGTCGCTTTGGTGCTGGGCAAGAATGACCCGGGTTTTGTCTACAACGGACCGCTCGCGGGACTGGTTGCTGTGTGCGCCGGCTCGGATCTGATGCATCCTTTGGGCGCGCTGATTACAGGCGGTGTGGCTGGCGCCATCTTTGTGTGGATGTTTATCTTGACTCAGAATCGCTGGAAGATTGATGACGTCCTCGGTGTGTGGCCATTGCATGGATTGTGCGGCGCATGGGGTGGTCTTGCGGCCGGTATTTTCGGTCTGCAGTCGGCCGGCGGCCTAGGGGGAGTGTCGCTCATGTCGCAGCTGATCGGCACGCTAATGGGCATCTCGATCGCTGTTGCAGGCGGATGGTTGATCTACGGCGTTCTCAAAAAGGCGACGGGCATACGTCTTGATCCCGAAGAGGAGTACGAGGGCGCGGATCTGTCGGTGCACAAGATCACGTCTACACCGGAGCGCGAAGTCAGCTGGTAATCGACATCGCTGACATTGAATCAATCTTGCATCTTGCGGCGTATGTCCATCGAGCGCAGTCCGAACGACTGCCCGTGACGATGTGCCGCAAGATCATCAAAGAAAAATCTGAGTGTATGTGACACCGTTGGGAACGCAATCTCATCCCAGGGTATGTCGGCTTTGGAGAAAAGTTTGACTTCCAGGCTTTCTGTGCCTGCCAAGAAATCAAGATCGAGCAGGCGCGCACGGTAGAACATGTGCACTTGGTGTACGTGGGGCACGTTCATCATTGAGTACAACGCTTGAATTTCGATTCGCGCACCAGCTTCTTCGAGCGTTTCGCGCTCGGCTGCCTCGGCGGTGGTCTCATTGTTCTCCATGAAACCGGCTGGCAATGTCCAGTAGCCATGGCGTGGCTCAATGGCTCGTCTGCATAGCAGTACCATGCCTGCCGCTTGCTCATCCCACAGAGGGATGCTGCCAACAACCATCTTGGGATTCTGATAGTGCACCGTACCGCAATGCGTGCATACATGCCGCTCGCGGTTGTCGTCGGACGGAATGCGAACCTGCACCGGGTGGCCGCAGCTTGAGCAGAAATTCATCGCGGGTGCGTAATCAGGGTTGATGAGAGCAAGCAGGTACAAATAGCGTCGCGAACGAGTGTAACACTCGAAAGACGCGCCTTACTTCATCAAAGAGTATTTGCAAAACAGAGCTAGGCCCTGTATAGTTCGATCCCTCAGGCGCGGGGTGGAGCAGTCTGGCAGCTCGTCGGGCTCATAACCCGAAGGTCACAGGTTCAAATCCTGTCCCCGCAACCAAACTCCGGCCCGGTCCTCGCGATCGGGCTTTGTTTTTCAGGAGCGGAAGTCGCTGTTCGCATCTGGCCGCACCGAGCCACGTGCTCGTTGGCGAGCGAGTCGATCCCCTGTGGTTGTGGCCTGCTTCTTGCACCTTGAGGCAATGACAATTCGGGGGAACTGCCCTATAATGCGCGCCAGTTCGGGTCTGACGCGGCCCTCCTCCCATTCCGGGAACGAACAGTCCGCCGTCCCTGCCGAGTCTAGGTGACCGGCCCTTGAGCGCCAGCAGCCCTTCAAAAAGCCCACCACATCGGGCGCTGGCAGCAAGCACCATCGATACAGCTCCTGCCGCATAGTCTTTGACGCAGGCCCTTTAGTTTGCTGTTCACTGCAACCAACCTGTACTGCAAGAATCACAGATGAATACCGTTGAGGCGAAAAAAGTCCTTGAGACCGTGTTGCTTTGCACGCATGAAGCGCTCACGATCAACGACATGAAAAAACTCTTCGTCGGGCTGGCAGAAGGAGATGAGTCTCCGCTCGATACCGATTCGATCAACTCACTGCTCGACGAACTGACCCAGGATTGGTCCGAGCGTGGGATCGAACTAGTGCGGCTGTCCACCGGGTGGCGGTTTCAGAGCCGGCCGGAAATGAAACTTTTTCTCGATAGGCTCAACCCGGAAAAGCCCCCAAAGTACACTCGCGCGACGTTGGAGACACTCGCTATCATCGCTTACCGGCAACCCGTTACGCGAGGTGACATCGAAGATATCCGAGGTGTAGCGGTGAACTCGCAGACCATCAAGCTACTTGAGGACCGTGGCTGGATCGATGCCATCGGTCATCGCGATGTGCCGGGTCGTCCTGCGCTGTTTGCAACGACCAAGCAATTTCTGGACGACCTTGGCCTGTCATCGCTGGAGGAACTGCCGCCGTTACAGCCGGTAGGTGGCGAAGGTATGAATGGCTCGAGCGTCATCCAAGCAATGGAGCAAAATATCGAGGCAACGCTGAATCAGGCAACAATTCAGTTTTCAGACGCCGGTGATGCAGGCGACTCTGCTGATTCTGAAGCCGAGCACGACGTTCATCCAGTCAGCGTAGCCCGAGGAGAGCTGCGAGAAGACGTCGAGACTGGTGAGGCAGGTAACAGAACGAGTGAAGAGAACACAGAACAAACACAGGAACCCATGCAAGCAAGTGAGCGTACGCTCGGCGATGCTAATGATTAACTCCCACCCCGAAACACACAATGACAGTCAACGATCCTACTGACCCTCAGGCTGAACTGAGCGTGCACGACCTCGAGCAAGAAACCGGGAGGCCCGGTCAGGAGGGCAGTGACAAGAAGACTCCGGTGGATCAGAAGCCTGCTCGCCGTGGCGTTCGAGGTCCTCGGTCTTTGCGGCGCGCGCGATCGGAGAGGGGCGCGGAAGGAGCAGCGTCCACCCCACCCATTGCTGTTGAGGGGGAGTCTGAAGCGCGAGCGCGTCCGGAGCACGGGACCCGCTCTCAGCAGCCGCCGCGTCAGCATGCACACAAGCAGAATCCTCCGCGCGGAAAAGATGCCCAGAACGGTGGACAAGAACGCAAGCATCAGAAAAATCCGCGCCATGCCGGCCGGGCCGGTTCGGGTGACGCCGATGCGGCATTCAGTTTTGTCACTTCCGAGGCCTATGATCAGGCGGTAGCCGCCGAGGACAACGCTCCGCGTCAGCCGCGCCAGCACAAACCGGTTCGGCGTGATCTCACTGCCGACGATGATGCTCCCAAGTTGCACAAGGTTCTTGCCGAGGCTGGTATGGGTTCCCGGCGCGACATGGAAGAGCTGATCATCGCCGGGCGCGTGTCGGTCAATGGTGAGCCCGCGCACATAGGTCAGCGCATTTTGCCGACGGACCAGGTTCGTATCAATGGCAAGCTCGTGCAGCGCAAGGTCAGCAGCCGGCCGCCGCGCGTTCTGGTGTATCACAAGCCGGCCGGTGAGATCGTGAGTACGAGTGATCCCGAGGGTCGGGCAACGGTTTTCGATCGGCTGCCTCCGATGAAAGCCGGCAAATGGCTGGCTGTGGGCAGGCTTGATTTCAACACCGAAGGGCTTCTGCTGTTCACGACATCCGGAGATCTGGCTAATCGTCTGATGCACCCGCGTTATGGCATCGAGCGCGAGTACGCGGTGCGTACGCTGGGCGAGCTCGAGGAGGGCATGCGCCAGAAGCTGCTTTCAGGCGTCGAACTGGAAGATGGGCCGGCCAGCTTCAACAAGATCAGCGATGGCGGTGGCGAGGGAGCTAACCGCTGGTATCGCGTGATCATCTCCGAAGGGCGCAATCGTGAAGTGCGCCGCATGTTCGAGGCAATCGGTCTCACCGTCTCTCGCCTTATTCGTACCCGATACGGCCTGATGACCCTGCCGGCCAGCCTCAAGCGCGGGCGCTGGGAAGAGCTTGATGAGCACGCGGTCAGGGGCCTGATGGCGGCCAGTGGTCTGCAAAAAAACAGCAAGCAGCAGAAGCCGCATGGGCCTCAATCGCGTGGCCAGCAACCGAATGGTAATCGCAATGGCCAACACTACAGCCAGCCAAACGGTCAGCAGAACGGCAAGCGCCCTTCCGGAAAGCCTCGCCAGCCTGATCCTTTGCAGACGGCCATTGGCCTGCCAATGGTGATCAATGGTAATCGGCCAAATCGAGGAGATGGCCAGCGCCGTAATACCCAGGGCCGCAATAGTCAGGGTGGCGGGCAGTGGGCCAACGATCGATTCGGCGGCACGCAACAGCGCCGGCGGTCGCGCGGTTGACCGGGCGCAGCTCGAAAATTTTTCTTTTGATAAGTCGGCCAAATCGCGGACGCGCATTGCAGCGGAGCGGCTTATCGCTTATAATCAGACACTTAACAAAGCGTCACCCAAGTGTTACGCGTTGCCTTGTCAGCCAGATACGGTTCGACGGTGGCATATGTGCGGCTCGCTGGGCGCCAAGCAAAAAAAGATGGGCACTTGCCCATTTTTTTTTTCCTGAAAAGTTTGCAACCGGCCGCTGACATAGCGATCGGGTTGGAGTGTGGTGTGGTTCTATCAGCGCTAATTGAAAAGACAGTCGTCGGCATGGGCTACGAACTGGTCGATTTCGAGCGGCGCGGGCATGGGCACCTGACGGTCTTCATTGATGTGCCCGAGCATGAGGGCCGCGCCGTGACGGTAGAAGATTGCGAGAAAGTTACGCATCAGCTGCTGCATGTGCTGACCGTCGAGGATGCCGATTATGAACGGCTTGAAGTGTCTTCACCGGGATTGGACAGGCCGCTGAAGAAAGTAGCTGATTTCGCTCGCTTCGCCGGACAAGAAGCGCTGATCAAGCTGCGCATGACCCTGCCCGGTGCGGGCAATCGCAAATCTTTTCAGGGCGTGCTGCACGCTCCAGAGGGCGAGACGCTCAAACTTGAATTCGAAGGAAATGAAGGGCCGGCGATGCTGGAGTTTTCGCTGGCTGAAGTGGACAAGGCACGCTTGGTGCCCAAAGTGGATTTCAGGAGTCGCAAATGAGTCGCGAAATTTTGATGCTGGTCGATGCGCTGGCGCGTGAGAAGAACGTCGACAAGGAGGTCGTGTTCGGCGCACTGGAGCATGCGCTCGCACAAGCCACCAAAAAGCGCTACGAGGGCGAGGTCGATATCCGCGTGGCTATTGATCGCGACAACGGCGAATTCGAGACCTTCCGTCGCTGGCATGTCGTGCCCGACGAGGCGGGACTGCAGCTGCCCGACCAGGAAATCCTGCTGTTCGAAGCCAAGGAGCAGATCGACGATATCGAGGTCGATGACTACATCGAAGAGCCTATCGAATCTGTCGATTTCGGACGTCGCTTTGCACAGGACACCAAGCAGGTGGTACTGCAGCGCATCCGTGATGCAGAGCGCGAGCAGATCTTGTCAGATTTCCTTGAGCGCGGCGACTCTTTGGTGACTGGCACCATCAAGCGCATGGAGCGCGGCGATGCCATCGTAGAGTCCGGCAAGATCGAGGCGCGACTTCCGCGTGATCAGATGATCCCGAAAGAAAACCTGCGCATCGGCGATCGTGTGCGCGCCTACATTCTGCGCATCGACCGCAATGCGCGCGGCCCGCAGGTCATCCTCTCGCGTACCGCGCCTGATTTCATCATGAAGCTGTTCGAACTTGAAGTTCCCGAGATCGAGCAGGGCCTCCTGCAGATCAAGTCAGCCGCACGCGACCCCGGCGTTCGCGCGAAGATCGCCGTATACACCAGCGACAAGCGCATCGATCCCATCGGCACGTGCGTTGGCATGCGTGGCTCACGTGTACAGAGCGTGACGGGTGAGCTGGGCGGCGAGCGGGTTGATATTGTGCTTTGGTCTGATGACCCCGCACAGTTCGTCATTGGTGCTTTGGCGCCGGCCAATGTCTCCTCGATCGTGGTCGATGAAGACAAGCATGCGATGGATGTCGTGGTCGACGAGGAAAATCTCGCGATAGCGATCGGTCGCGGCGGTCAGAACGTACGTCTGGCATCCGAACTCACCGGCTGGCAGATCAACATCATGACCGCTGAAGAATCTGCAGACAAGGCAGCGTCGGAGCGCGCCCTCATCCGTCAGGTGTTCATGGAAAAGCTCGATGTGGACGAGGAAGTCGCTGATATTCTTGCTCAGGAAGGTTTCTCCACATTAGAAGAAATCGCCTACGTGCCAATCTCTGAGATGCTGGATATTGAAGCCTTCGACGAGGAGACCGTTGATGAGCTGCGTAACCGCGCTCGTGACGCGCTCGTCACCGAAGCCATCGCCTCGGAAGAAGGACTCGAGGGTATGGAAGACGGACTGATCAACCTAGAGGGCATGGACCGTACAACAGCAGGTAAGCTGGGACTCGCGGGCATCAAGACGCTGGAAGCTTTCGGCAGCCTTGCCTACGATGAGTTTGGTGCGATCCTCGCGCTCTCGACAGAGCGCGCGCGACAGCTGATCGACGAAGAATTCAAGGATGCCACGGACGATGAAATGCGACTGATCGATGCGAAGTATGACGAGCATGCCAAAGAGCTGCAGGCTCGCGTGTGGAGCCTTGCCGAGAGCAAGTGATTCCTCCGACTGACATCATGGATAGCGCGACTAGAAAAGAGGACTGAATGGCAAGCAACAACGTAGCCCAATTTGCCTCCGAGCTGAAAATGCCGGCCGACCTGCTGCTCAAGCAGCTCAAGGCGGCTGGCGTCGACAAGAGCTCGGCCGAGGATCAGCTTTCCAAGGAAGACAAGGACAAGCTGCTCGGGCACCTGCGCAAAGTTCATGGATCTACTGGGGACGGCGAGAAGAAAAAGATCACGCTCACCCGAAAAGAAACGACGGAAATCAAGCAAGCCGATTCCAGCGGCAAGTCACGCACTATTCAAGTCGAGGTCAGAAAGAAGCGTACTTTCGTCAAACGTGACGATGCGCCTGTTGCGAGCGAAATCGATGCGCCGCAGGCAAATATCATCGACGATGCCGAACTCGCGCGCCGGGCTGATGAGGCACGTCGTCAGTCTGAGCTGATCGCACGTCAGGAAGCCGATCTTCGCGAGAAGCAGGAAAGACTAGCCAAACTGGAGGCCGAGCGTATCGCTGCCGAGCAGGCAGAGGCTGAACTATCCAACGCAGTCGCAGCAACAGCGAAAGATGCCACTTTGTCGGGCGCGGCATCAGCAGAGCGTGCCGCCGAAGAGGCGGCTCGTGCTGCTGCCGAGACCGCTCGCGCTGTCGCCGCCGAGCAGGCGCGCAAGGCGGTGGCCAATGAAGTTGCGCAGATCAAGGCCATGATGAATGCGCCGCGCAAGGTCCTCAAAGCACCCGAGCAGCCGGCGGCGCGTGCCGAAGGTACCTTGCATCGTCCTGCCGAGAAAAAAGCCGGCGAGAAGAAGGACGACAAAAAGCCCGGTGAGAAAAAATCCATCAAGTCTGCCAATGTCTCATCGACTTGGCAGGACGAGAAGAAACGAGGCCCCGGTGGTCTGAAGACGCGTGGCGCACCGACGCCGGGTGGCCGCGATGGCTGGCGTGCAGGTCCGCGTGGCCGCCGCAACAGCCATGCTGATGAACGCGAGTCGAATTTCCAGCAGCCGACCGAGGCGGTCGTGCGCGAGGTACATGTGCCCGAAACCATCACGGTTGCCGAGCTAGCGCACAAGATGTCTGTCAAAGCCTCAGAGGTCATCAAGCAGCTCATGAAGCTTGGACAAATGGTCACCATCAATCAGGTGCTCGATCAGGAAACCGCAATGATCGTCGTCGAAGAGATGGGTCACGTTGCGCATGCCGCCAAACTGGACGATCCCGAGGCATTGCTTGAGGAGGGTGATCAGAACGCCGATGCCGAAATGCACCCGCGTGCGCCGGTGGTTACCGTCATGGGTCACGTCGACCACGGCAAGACCTCACTGCTCGATTATATTCGTCGTGCCAAGGTCGCATCTGGTGAGGCAGGTGGCATTACCCAGCATATCGGCGCTTATCATGTCGAGACGCCGCGTGGCATGATTACTTTCCTCGATACCCCAGGTCACGAAGCATTTACCGCCATGCGTGCGCGCGGCGCGAAGGCGACCGATATTGTCATTCTGGTGGTGGCCGCCGATGATGGCGTGATGCCCCAGACCAAGGAGGCGATCGCGCACGCGAAAGCCGCTGGTGTCCCCTTGGTGGTTGCGATTAACAAGATCGACAAGCCGGGAGCAAATCCTGATCGTGTGAAAACCGAGCTCGTTGCCGAGCAGGTAGTGCCTGAAGAATACGGCGGCGATTCCCCCTTTATCCCTGTCTCCGCAAAAACCGGCGAAGGTATTGATACCTTGCTCGAGAACGTTTTGCTGCAAGCCGAAGTGCTGGAGCTTCAGGCGCCTGTCGAAACGCCCGCCAAGGGTTTGGTTATCGAAGCCAAGCTCGACAAAGGCCGTGGACCAGTTGCCACCATCATGGTGCAGTCCGGCACTCTCAAGCGCGGCGATATCGTGCTCGCAGGCTCTTCATATGGTCGGGTCCGCGCCATGCTGGACGAGAATGGCAAAGCGATTAACGAAGCTGGACCGTCGATTCCCGTTGAGATTCAAGGTCTGACCGAAGTGCCAGCCGCTGGTGAAGAAGCGATGGTGCTTGCGGACGAGCGCAAGGCGCGCGAGATCGCCCTGTTCAGACAAGGCAAGTACCGCGACGTCAAGCTTGCCAAGCAGCAGGCCGCAAAACTGGAGAATATGTTCGAGCAGATGGGCGAAGGCGAGATAAAGAACTTGGCGCTCATCATCAAAGCCGACGTGCAGGGCTCGCAGGAAGCCTTGGTCGGATCGATGCAGAAACTCTCTACCGCTGAAGTACGTGTGCAGGTCGTTCATGCTGCAGTGGGTGGTATCAGCGAATCCGATGTCAATCTGGCGCTGGCCTCCAAGGCGGTGATTATCGGCTTCAATGTGCGTGCCGATGCCTCTGCACGCAAGCTGGCCGAATCCAGCGGCATCGATATTCGTTACTACAACATCATTTACGATGCGATTGATGAGATCAAGGCGGCGATGGGCGGTATGTTGGCGCCAGAGAAGCGCGAGCACGCGCTGGGACTCGTCGAGATTCGCCAGGTCTTCATGGTCAGCAAGGTCGGTGCGATTGCTGGCTGCTATGTACTCGAAGGTATGGTCAAGCGTGGCGCGCATGTCCGTCTGTTGCGCGACAATGTGGTGCTGTGGACTGGCGAGCTGGATTCGCTCAAGCGCTTCAAGGATGACGTGAAAGAAGTGAAGTCCGGGTTTGAGTGCGGGCTCTCACTGAAAAACTACAACGACATCAAGGAAGGCGATCAGCTTGAAGTCTTCGAGGTGCAAGAAGTCGCTCGAACTCTTTAAGATAACAAAGATAAAGTCACCGGACCCCGGCCTGCGCCGGGGTGACGATGTTGCAGTCCGCTGGTATTTAATTCTGTCATCCCCGCGTACGCCGGGATCCAGTGTCTTTTGAAACGTATCCTCCTTCATGGCCAAGCACAGTAAATCCATCCCCGGCCGCAGTCAGCGCGTCGCCGATCAGATCCAGAAAGATCTGGCCGAGCTGATCGCGATGGAAGTCAAAGATCCCCGGGTTGGCATGGTCACACTGACCGAAGTCCAGCTCACACCCGACTACGCGCACGCCAAAGTCTTTTTCACGACCTTGATCGATGATCCTGCATCCGTAGCCAACACCATCAAAGGATTACAAAAAGCGGCTGGATTTTTGCGTAATCAATTGGGCAAGCGACTGCATATTCATACTCTGCCTGAGCTTCACTTTGTGCATGACACTTCCACGCTTCGTGGTGCCACACTGTCGAAATTGATCGACGAAGCTAATGCCACCCGCGCGATCGACGCGGACGAGCACTAGCCTCAGCCTTCTGACCTGCCCATGAATCATCAGGTCAAGCGCAGGCGCGTTCCTGTTCATGGTGTACTTCTGCTCGACAAACCGGCAGGTATATCGAGCACGCAGGCACTTGCCAAAGCCAAATGGCTGCTCAATGCCGAAAAAGCCGGACATACCGGCACCCTCGATCCATTTGCTACAGGTCTGTTGCCACTGTGTTTTGGCGAGGCGACAAAATATGCGAGTGATCTGCTGGATGCAGACAAATCATATGAGGCAACGGTTCATCTTGGTGTAACGACGTCTACTGGCGATACCGAGGGCGAGGTATTGGAGAGCCGAGAGGTCCGTGTTACCCGAGAGCAGATCGACAGCGCGCTGTCTCATTTCAATGGAAAGATCAGCCAGACACCACCGATGTATTCTGCTTTGAAAGTAGATGGAAAACCTCTCTATGCGTATGCCCGTGAGGGTATAACTCTGGAACGCAAATCGAGAGAAATCCTCATTCATGAGATCGAATTAATGGAATTCGACTTTACCACCTTGAAGATACGCGTACGCTGCAGCAAAGGCACCTATGTGCGTGTGTTGGGAGAAGATATTGGCAAAGCTTTGGGTTGCGGCGCACATCTGACACAACTCCGACGCACTAGCATCGCTCACCTGTCGGTCGCGGAGGCAGTTCCGCTGTCGGTGTTGGAAGAAAGCAGTGAGGCTCGTTCCTCCTTGCTGCGACCCGTTGATAGCCTTACTTCAATGCTGCCAGCAGTGCAGCTCAGTGAAGAGTTGATTCGCCGTTTCATGCATGGGCAGCGACTGGCGCTTGGTAGAGAGTTGGGCGAGCACTGTCTGTCTCTTCCGCTTCCTGAGGGCAGAGTCAGGGTGCTCGGACCGGCTGGCAGTTTTGCCGGTACCGCAGTCGTCACCCATGATCTGGTGCTGATTCCGGAGCGTGTGGTGTCAACCACGGCCTGACGAGGTGACGTATCTGCTTTGACTCGATGCCGTCGACTGAGCGCTCACTTCAGAATAATCTCGTTGTCGAAAAAATAAAAATACGGCAATTTCACATGCGTGGTTGGGCCGGTGCCAAGATGCCGGCCGTAATCTGGGAAGTTTTTGCAACTCATTGAAAAATCAAGGAATTTCTCGGATTCGACACAATTAAGTGGTACACTCCCGGGTTTACCCGATTTGTCCAGTCCCCTATGTCGAATACTGATCGCGCTTTGCGCAACATTGCCATCATTGCCCACGTTGACCATGGCAAGACCACCCTGGTTGACCAGCTGCTGAGGCAGTCTGGCACCTTCCGCGAGAACCAGCAGGTAGATACCCGTGTGATGGATTCCAACGACCTCGAAAAAGAGCGCGGGATCACCATCCTCGCGAAGAACTGCGCGGTCGAGTATGAAGGCACCCACATCAATATCGTCGATACCCCCGGTCACGCTGACTTTGGCGGTGAAGTAGAGCGCGTGCTGTCGATGGTCGACTCTGTGCTGCTGCTGGTCGATGCCGTTGAAGGCCCGATGCCCCAGACGCGCTTCGTTACCCGCAAGGCGCTGGGTCTGGGACTCAAACCCATCGTCGTGGTGAACAAGATCGATCGTCCCGGTGCGCGTCCTGACTGGGTGATCAACGCGACCTTCGAATTGTTCGATAAGCTCGGTGCTACCGAAGAACAGCTCGATTTTCCGGTTGTCTATGCGTCCGCCCTCAATGGTTATGCCAGCCTTGATCCAGAGATGCGTGAAGGCGATATGAAACCGCTGTTCGATGCTGTGCTCAACTACGTGCCGGTGCGTGATGATGATGCGGATGGCCCTCTGCAGCTGCAAATTTCTTCGCTCGACTACTCGTCTTACGTTGGCAAGATCGGCATCGGCCGTATCAAGCGTGGCCGCGCGAAACCGTTGCAAGATGTGATTATCCTGAATGGTCCAGACTCGACACCGATCAAAGGCCGCATCAACCAGGTACTCAAATTCCGTGGTCTGGAGCGCGAGGTCGTGCCTGAGGCGATGGCCGGCGATATTGTGCTGATTAATGGTATTGAAGATGTGGGTATTGGTTCAACCGTCTGCGCGGTTGATGCGCCGGATGCATTACCGATGCTGAGCGTTGACGAGCCGACGCTGACGATGAACTTCATGGTGAACACTTCACCACTCGCAGGCCGTGAGGGAAAATTCGTCACTAGCCGTCAGTTGCGTGAGCGACTCGAGCGCGAGTTGAAATCGAACGTCGCACTGCGCGTCTCGCCGACGGATGATGACACCATTTTTGAAGTCTCTGGTCGAGGTGAACTTCATCTGACCATCTTGCTGGAGAATATGCGTCGCGAAGGATATGAACTGGCGGTCTCTCGTCCACGTGTGGTGTTCAAAATGATCGATGGTGCAAGACATGAGCCCTTTGAGAATTTGACCGTCGATGTCGAAGAAGCGCACCAGGGTGGTGTGATGGAAGAACTGGGTCGCAGGCGTGGTGAACTGCAGGATATGCAGCCCGATGGCAAAGGACGTGTGCGCCTCGAGTATCGTATTCCTGCCCGTGGCCTGATCGGGTTCCAGGGCGAGTTCATGACGCTGACACGGGGCACGGGTTTGATGAGCCATGTGTTCGATGCCTATGGCCCGGTGGATGCCAGCAAGGGCGAGCTCGCCGGTCGGCGTAATGGCGTGCTGATTTCCCAGGAAGACGGTGCGGCAGTGGCTTACGCGCTATGGAAGTTGCAGGAGCGTGGACGTATGTTCGTCGTTCACAACGACCCCATCTACGAAGGCATGATCATCGGCATACACTCGCGAGATAATGATCTGGTGGTCAACCCCATCAAGGGCAAGCAACTCACCAACGTGCGTGCATCTGGCACCGATGAAGCGGTACGCTTGATTCCGCCGATCGATCTGACACTTGAGTATGCAGTTGAGTTCATCGAAGATGATGAGCTGGTCGAGATCACGCCCAAGAGCATACGTCTGCGTAAGCGATTCCTGAAAGAGCATGAGCGCAAGCGCGCCTCGCGTGAAGCTGCCTGATCAACACCCATGGCATGAAGTAAAAAAAGCGCCCGCGGGCGCTTTTTTTTTGCAAGATAAATGGGCGTTTACTTGGTCATGCGGACAAGGATTTTGCTGATCGCTGCGACCAGTCGGTTGATTTGTTCCTCGTCAATGATCAGGGGTGGCGACAGTGCAATGATGTCTCCCGTAGTCCGGATCAATACGTTCTCTTCCCAGAAGCAACGCTCGAAGACTTCATACGCGCGTGCAGTCGGCTTGCTCGGGATAGGTTCGAGTTCTATACCGCAGACCAATCCGAGGTTGCGCACGTCTTTCACATGAGGCAGTCCGCGCAGTGAATGAGCAGCAGCTTCAAATGCAGGCGCCATTGACGCGGCGCGCGCAAACAACTTCTCGCTCTGGTATACATCCAGCGTAGCAATTGCAGCGGCGCAGGCCAGCGGGTGGCCGCTGTAGGTATAGCCATGGTAGAACTCGATCGCATTTTCAGGCGCAGTGTCCATGAAGGTGTCATGGATAGCTTGTTTTGCGATCACGGCCCCCATGGGCACCATCGCATTTGTCAGGCCCTTCGCGCAGCAGATCATGTCAGGCGTCACGCCAAAATAGTCCGCGCCGAATGCCGTGCCCAACCGCCCGAATCCAGTAATGACTTCATCGAAAATCAGCAGGATGCCGTGCTTGTCACAGATTGCGCGGAGCTTTTGCAAATAGCCTTTGGGTGGAATGATCACACCTGTCGAACCCTGTACTGGCTCAACGATCAACGCAGCTACCGTCGTCGGATCGTGCAGCGCGAGCAGGCGCTGCTCGAATTCATCAGCCATCTCGGCGCCGTGTTCCGGTAGCCCGCGCGAGAAGGCATTGCGTGATATGTCCAGCGGATGACGTAGATGATCGACTCCTGGCAGCGCGGGGCCAAAGTGCTTGCGATTACCTGCGATGCCACCGACGGCAATGCCACCAAATCCCACGCCGTGATAGCCGCGTTCGCGGCCTATCAATCGCGTGCGAAGTGAATCGCCGCGCATCCGGTGGTAAGCCAGCGCCATCTTCAGCGCGGTATCCACGGCTTCCGATCCGCTGTTACAGAAAAATACGCGGTTCAGCCCCTGGGGTGCCAACTCGGCTAGGCTGCGCGCCGCATCGAACGCACCCGCATGCCCCATCTGGAAAGGCGGTGCGAAATCCATGGTCTGTGCCTGCTGGATCACCGATTCGGTGATCTTAGGATGGCCGTGTCCGGCGTTCACGCACCATAGTCCTGCGGTGCCATCGAGTATCTGCCGGCCATCGTCGGTTGTGTAGTGCATGCCGGCCGCCGACTTCATCATCCGCGGGCGTGCCTTGAATTGCCGGTTGGCGGTGAAAGGCATCCAGTAATGGGTGGTATCGGTTGTCATGAGCGCAAAAATAGTCTGAAAAATAGTCTGAAATATCTGTGGGTCTTTGATTCATCAATTCCTGCAACCATCACTTTACTGCATCCGGGGCCGTGGTTGCGGGTACCGGTAAAATGTGGGCTGACCCCGTTGACGCCTAGTCCGACATTGAAAATACCGCTGCCTCCCCGCCGCTTGTCCGTCGCACCCATGATGGACTGGACTGATCGCCATTGCCGGATGTTCCACCGGCAGATCACGCGCCATACCTGGCTCTACACGGAAATGGTCACTACCGGTGCGATCATCCATGGTGACAAGGCCCGACATCTCGATTTCAGCGATGAGGAGCATCCGGTCGCCCTGCAGCTGGGGGGCAGTGAACCAGCAGATCTCGCGATCAGCGCGCGCTTTGGCGAGCAATGGGGCTACGACGAAATCAATCTTAACTGCGGCTGTCCTTCTGAGCGAGTACAGCGCGGTGCGTTTGGTGCCTGTCTGATGGCCGAGCCCGCTCTGGTGGCCGATAGTGTGAAGGCCATGCGTGATGCCGTCAGCATTGATGTCACCGTCAAGCACCGCATCGGTATCGATGAGATCGACTCATATGACTTCGTTCGAGACTTCGTTGGCACCGTTGCGGAGGCTGGCTGTCGCACCTTCATCGTCCACGCAAGAAATGCAATCCTCAAAGGGCTGACCCCAAAAGAGAACCGCGAGATACCCCCGTTGCGTTACGAGCGTGCGTATCAACTGAAGAGAGATTTTCCTCAGCTGGAGATTATCATCAATGGTGGTATCAAAAGCCTGCACGAGATCGATGTACATTTACAGCATGTCGATGGCGTGATGATCGGGCGAGAGGCGTATCACAACCCCTACCTGATGGCTGCATTCGATGGACGCTATTACGGCGACGCCGTGGCGCCCTTGAGTCGCCACGAGATTATTGATGCGATCCTGCCCTATATACGCGAACAGCTGGACCGCGAAGGCCCACGTCTTAACAGCATCACCCGGCATATGCTGGGCCTGATGGCGGGCTTGCCAGGGGCGCGCAGTTTTCGGCAGCGGCTATCAGATGCGAAACAGCTCGCTAGCGGTGATCCAGACATTCTGCGGCAAGCGGCGCAGGCGGTGTTGGGCGCTGATGCCGTCACCAGACCGTCAACCGTGGATTGATCAGTACTCGCGCAACCGGTTGTACAGTGTCTTCAGGCTGATACCCAGTGTTTTGGCCGCCTGTTGCTTGTTGCCCTGAAAATGCTTGAGCGTCGCCAAGATGATCTCCCGTTGTGCATCGACCAGTCGCGTGCCAACCATGAAATTGAGCATGCCATTAATCATCATTGCCGGTCTGTGGCTGGAGTCTGTTGGTTCATCCAGTGTCACGGCGCCAGTAGACAGTATGTATGCCCGCTGAACCAGATTCTTGAGCTCCCTGACATTACCGGGCCAGTGATAAGCCCGTATTCGCTCGAAGGAGCGTCGCGAGAATTGCTTGCATGTGCCAGCGCGATCATTCAGCTCGTCGAGAAAGTGCTGAGCCAGAAGCTCGGCGTCATTACCTCTCTCGCGCAGAGGGGGCACTGCGATAGGGAATACGGCGAGCCGGTACATCAAGTCCTGACGCAGAAGACCTTGATTGACGGCTTCTTGCAGTGAACGATTAGTCGCAGCGATCAGTCGGACATTGACCTGGATCTCCTGGCTTCCGCCGACGCGGTAGAAGCGACCACCTTCCAGTATTCGTAGCAGCTTTACCTGCATATCGGCTGGCATCTCGGTGATCTCATCGAGGAATAAAGTGCCTCCCGATGCATGCTCGAAATAGCCCATGTGCTGCTTTCCTGCACCGGTGAAGCTACCTTTTTCGTGACCAAACAACACGGCTTCGATCAGAGTTTCGGGTATTGCGCCACAATTGACCGCAACGAAATGCGCGTCGCAGCGGGAACTGTCCCGATGAATCGCCATGGCGATCAATTCTTTACCAGTCCCACTTTCTCCCTCGAGCAGCACGGTCGCCTCAGTGGGGCCTACGCGGCGGATCTGAGTGTAAAGCAGATCCATAGCCTCTGAGCTTCCGTACAGCGAACGGTAATGTCTGAGTCGGATATCTGGGGGCATTGCACGGGATTCATGGGTAGCGCGTATGCCGCTACCGAGATTACAAATGAAAAATATCTCCCATCGGCCGTAACAGATCCTGTTCGATCTCAAAACATCGGCATTTGTCTGGCGCGGCAACCGGTACCAGAGACAGGTAATGAGTCCATAGGCAGAGGGTATTTCTGTGGCGGTATTTGGCGAGACGCAGATATCAGTCTGAAGCGTTGAAACTTATGTACTGTGTGCCAGTCAAGCGAGAGGTTGATGCAACCGCTTTTGAAAGGAATAGTAATGAGATCCAATCTGGGCAAATCAAAGACACTGGTCGTTCTGGGCCTATTGACGGTCAGTCTTGCAGCCTGCAACCGAGGTGGTGGCAGCAGTTCCGAGCAGAGTGGTACGGGCACATCAGGTGGCGCGAGTGCTTCATCGGCTTCTACCAAACAAACGCTGCCTGAGAGTGTCGCTGCACCAGGTGGCAGCACGTCATCAGATGGCGGTGCGAGCGGCGGCGTAACAGACAGCACCTCCGGTAGCACGTCAACCGGCGCAACATCTGGCGGTACTTCCGGCAAAAGTTCGGGCGGTACTTCGGGTGATATGTCAGGCGGGAGCAAAGGGGAAAGCTCGGGTACCAGTTCGGCAGGCAGTTCCGACTCCGGATACTCGATGGGTGGCTCAACGAGCGGTTCGTCAACGGGCGGGAGCGTAGGCAGTCGCTCAGGTAGCGGTCTCGGAATCCGATCAGATGCGCCATCGGGTGGTAAGTCGAGTGGCAAGTCAGAGGCAAGTGCTGGCAGCGATTCCAACGGAGCGTCGAAATGAGCAGAGGGGCAAGCGCGGCGCGCTCAGCCTCAATGGAAATTACTCGCTGATGCTGCACGCACTGATCGTCAATGAGGACGGTGTCACGGCTAATTTGCTCAGCGAGCTGGCTCGGTCTGAATCTTACTCGGTCATCGTAGTGGGAACTATCGGTGAGACGAGCATTCAATGTCAGCAGCAAACGCCAGCTATCGTATTCATCAGTCACACACTAGCCGATGGACGAGCCAGCGACTGGCTCGATCGGTTCAAACGGCCAGTGCCGTTTGATGTCGTTCTGGTTGGCGACAATCTTTCTGCTATCGATATTGTGGAGGCCTTCAGAAGCGGTATCACTGACCTTTTGCTGAAGCCGGTAGACCGAACCCGGGTACGTCATCTCTTACGCCAGCGGATTACCCGGCAGGTAGACAATTCAGCACATAATGTGTCCATGTACAGCGACATACGAGCGTTGCAAACAGAATCGAGCAGATCAGTACCGACAGCGCAGACGTCGCTGCTGGGTGAGTCGCCAGCGATGAAAGCTTTGCGACATCAGATCGATCGAGTCGCGCCGACTGAAGCCAGCGTGCTGTTACTAGGCGAAAGTGGTACAGGCAAGGAGCTGGTCGCAAAGACGATTCATGCGAAAAGCAAGCGCAGCAGGCAAGCTTTTCTTCCTGTGAATTGTGGCGCGATTTCGCCTCAGCTGATCGAAAGTGAAATATTTGGCCATGAAAAAGGCAGTTTCACGGGCGCTGATCGTCAGCACAAGGGTTACTTCGAGCGAGCTTCAGGAGGTACCTTGTTTCTCGATGAAGTGGTCGAGATGCCGATCGATCTGCAAGTGAAGCTCTTGCGTGTGCTTGAAACTGGAACCTTCATGCGTATCGGGAGCAGCCAGGAACTGAAGACCGATGTACGTATTGTTGCTGCTACCAATCGAGATCCCGAGGCTGCGATTTCTGAAGGACGTCTACGGCTCGATCTATATCATCGACTGAATGTCTTTCCTGTTAGGGTGCCACCGCTGCGGGAGCGTGGCAGCGATATAGAACTTCTGGCTCAGTATTTTCTCGATGAGCTGAATCACGAGCTCGGTACGCACAAGCAAATGTCGGCGACAATACAACACAGCCTCGGAAACCACCACTGGCCAGGGAATGTGCGCGAGCTAAGGAATTTCATTCAGCGTGCTTACATCCTCTCGGAACAATCTCTGGATCTGTCTACGCCGGAGCAGAGTGTGATGTCCTCTGACGTTAACAAACTCACGTTGGCAATCCCTGTGGGCACCTCGCTCGCCGATGTTGACAGAAAGCTGATCTTCGCCACCCTGGAATCATGTGGTGGGGTGAAGAAGCGCACTGCCGACATTCTGGGAATCAGCCTCAAGACGCTATACAACCGACTAGAAGAGTACAACCGCTCGGGCACGGCACTCCGTCGAGTCGAGGGAAGCAAGATGGCCCATGTGACGCACTCACCAACTACTTCAGACGAAGCGATTGCTTCCGACGCTTTTACTAGTTTGAATCCTGCTAAAGTCTGGCGCCGTCTACCGGTACGCGATAGCGGCCTGCTCAACTGAGCATCTTTTATGTGCAGTGAGACGCACTAACAGCGCTGCAGCGAGCTCTGTGAGTGACCGTCAATTTGACACCTGTGATCACCACGCGAATAAAGACAGGCATGCTACGCGGAAGCTATTCAAGCGCTCAGCTATTGCGTACCAATCAAGCTCCCGGTGCCTGAGCTTCATGGCACGCTTACTGCTTAGGTCTTCCTGCTCATCTGTAGCTTGTACGTTCTACTGATGACCCCATAGCCTCGTTTCGTTTCTGTCGCAGGAGAAAAATATGTGGATCAGATTTATCTTGCTGCCAGTGCTCACGGTAGCGCTTTTCAGCTCGGGCTGCGAGAGCCTAGGCGGCGGTCAGGGTTCTCAGGTGCAGATGCAGCCTATATCCAGCAATGTGAACGGCACCGGAACGATACAGTCGATTGAAGCTATTCCACGGTCGCAGGGGCTCGGATTGGGGACTCTGGCCGGTGCGGCGATTGGAGGGGTGCTCGGCCATCAGGCGGGCGGTGGTACCGGCAAGACCATATCAACGGTTGCAGGTGCTGCGGGCGGTGCATATGTCGGGCATGAAATTGAAAAACGTCGCTACCCCGAGAACCAGATTTACAAGGTAACGATACACATGGACGACGGTACGACGCAATCCTTCGCTCAGGAAGCAGAGCCAGCGGTGAAACAAGGCGATCGGGTAACGATTACGAATGGCGTACTGTCCAAGCTCTGAAGCCTGAATAAATAGGCACATGCGGATGAACAAGCCTGCACAAGCACAATGGCAGCACAGGTAAATCCGATTCATGAATGCCTCTTCCTCATTGGATATGCATTTCATTTCTTACTGACTTGATCTAACAAGGAGACATTGATGGCAACCTACCACCTTGAAAGTGGCACAGCTTATCCGGCTGGCAAACTGACTGCGCAGGACAGCATCACACGCCGATCGCTGCTGACGACCATACGCTGGGGTGCTGTGCTGGCTGGTGTGGCAGTCGGTATTTCGGCACAACTGGTGTTGACCCTGCTTGGCATTGCCAGCGGACTGTCGCTCACGCGGCTCTCGACTGGTGATGCGCCCGGTACCGGTGCACTCATCTGGGCTGGGCTATCCATGCTGATCTCTGCGCTGGTCGGTGCCTATGTCGCCAGTCGCATGTCGGGCTTGAAGAGAAAGACGGACGGCATGCTGCATGGCATCGTGTCGTGGGCAGTCACTACTGTGCTGTTCGTGATGCTGGCGACATCAGCGGGAGGCTCTTTGCTTTCCGGTTTGTTCTCTGACTTGACGCAGGGTGCCAGTCCGATGACGCAGTCGGGCGGAGGTATCGCCGCGATCATCAACCGGCAGCTTGGCACCACTGTCAATCCCCAGGACATGCGCACAGTGCAGGAGCATATTGCTGCTGGTCGTCGTGATCAGGCAATTGACTACATGAGCAGCAACATGGGCGTGCGCCGGGATCGCGCATCGGTCATTGTCGACCAGGCACTGATCCTCTCTGGGTCGCCAGAGCAAGCATCTTCGGAGGGGCGTGAGGCTGCAGATCGTGCAATAAAGGGCGCCAGTAACGTAGCTTGGACAGTGTTTGGTGTGGTGTTGCTGTCGCTGGCCTTGTCTTTCGTCGGTGGCGTACTAGGGGCCATGGGCGCAAAGAGGACGACTTGGAGTGAACATCTTGAAGCAAACACGGCCTCGACCCCGCAGACCGGGCTGGAACGCGGCTGAGCGGTGCCGCAGTGGATACGCTGCTGATGCCCGCCTAATGTACGTCACTGCTCTGGGTGGGTGTGGTGAACCCGTGTTGCCCATCAAGGTCACAGTCATCACTGAGGTGGGTAATGCGAATGGATGGGGATGAAGGGAAGATGCTGACAACCTCTGCCGGCGGCAGCCGGGCCCGCAAACGCTTTGCTTGCATGGCGGCGGGACACTCCTCGGCGACAGCGTTGTTCCGCTCATGCCCCGTGGTGACTGCGGTTGGACAGGCGCTGGGTCGTGTACGGTCAGTGATGGTCGATGTACATAGCCGTCAATTGCGCTACGTCGTGGTCGCTCCCGGTCAGGGAAAGGCTCCAATTGTCATTCCCTGGCGAGCGCTCTATTTTGATTCGACACGACTCCGGCTGGTGTACTACACCTTCACTTAAATACTTTCGGCTGAACCCCTTTGATGTAGTCTTTACGTGGTGCAGGCAAGGTAAATGCGACGATTATTCGCTATCAGATTGCACATGATGAGTGCTGTTCTGCTCGCTGCACTGCCCATGACTTTGCTATGGCCCTATTGGAGACAGGCGCTGCCACAGCACCTCGCCAACCACCTGATATCAGCGATTTACGAGTTTCCTTCCGATGAGATGCCTCGCTGTGAACAATTTGTGCATCACACCGATATGGCGGAGCTGAGCGCGCCAGTAGCCTGCCAAGTCAATTCCGCACAGTTGATGGTCTGAAGTGCTCCGGGTTTGTCCTGCGATCCCTGATGTTCGGCGGGGCCTGATGTTGTATTCTCCGCGCTTTATCTCGCTCACGGTCCTCGTGGCGCCCCCATTCCTATCACATTCATTTACCGTATTACAGGCTGTCAGTACTGTGATCAGTCGCGTCGAATCAGCATGCCCAGCAACAGACCAGCGCCGGCGGCGATTGCAAGGGATTGCAGAGGTTTGTTGCGGACATAGTCAAGGGTCATGTTTTTACCTTGAGAGAGTTGCTTGCCAGCTTGTGTAACCATACCGTACGCCACATATCGCATGGAAGAAAAGCGGGCAAGTATCCGGTCGCGCGCTTCGCGCAACTCTGTTTCCGTCAGTGTTGATGCATGTGACATCAGCGCATCCAGATCACTCTTCAGCCGACTCAAATCCTCCCGTAATCCTGTCGCAGCACTGCTGTGATGGATGGAATGACTGTCCTTGCGTAAGTTCGTTGCTTCACCAAATGTGGCGGTCGTGGCACTAGCACTGGGAATATCTGTTTCCATGACGGTTGGCTCCTTGCTGATCCGGGTGACATGCATGCACAATCCCTGTGCATGAGCTGCCTGTACCGCAAAGCTCATGCCAGTCCTGAGCGGAGTACCATCTCGGGAGGCCTGACAACAGGTAGATACCGCGACAGGAAAAATTGACGTGTAGACGATGAAGCTAGGGAAAAAAATACACGGTTCACGGAAAAGTCTTGTTCGTGCCCATAAATAGGGCGGCGACCGAGGAAGATCATCTGTGCCGGAGGCACGCAGGGCAACGCTGTGTCATACAAACTTCTGATTTTCAGGTGCTTTTTTGAGCTGTATGCCAGTGGTTGGAGGTAGGACACACAGTACGCCATATGGCGTGTCCGATGTTTCCTTGAGGTAACAAAAGCCAAATAGTTTCTTTGATGGAATTTTGATATTCGTCAGAGGTCTTGCATAATAGCAAGTCATAGACACTCAAAGTCATCGCACTCGCTGTCAGACGGCTTTTTTCAACGATTCATGCCGCCATCCAGATGCAGATAATAATGCGACAAACCCGAGAACAGACTCGTCTGGAGAACCGGCGCATCATCCTCGGATGGAGCGTGGGCTGGGTACTCGCGTTCGCGCTGATTCTCGGCACGACCTTGCTGAAGATACACAGCGATCGCACGGAGCTGCTGCAGCGTGCGAAGCTAGAGGCGGGTGCTCGCGCAGCCCACTATGCAGAGCAGCTCATAAGGGCGGTCTCGCAGATCGATCAGTTGTCGATGTCGATCAAGTATCAGTGGGAGCATAAAAAAAGTAGCATGGATCTCGAAGAACAGTACCGTAAGGGGGTGTATCAGCGATCACTTTACCCGGTGCTGATCAATGCCGAAGGTACTGCCATCCATTCCACCCGACGGCTCTCAAAAGGTAGCCGCATGGACGATCTGGAGTTGTTCAGCCGACATAAGAATGATACTTCTCTGGGTTTGCTGATCTCTCCTCCTGACACAGGAAGGGGCGGGTTCAGTGGCATGCAAGTCATTCGATTTTCGCGTGGCCTGGTAAGGAATGATGGACGTTTCGACGGCGTGGTTCTCATCGCTATCGAACCCAGCTTTTTGGTCAGTGCTCAAGATGAATCCCAGCTGCTGGTAGGCGATTTTATGTCGGTGTACTTCAACGATGGGACGCTGCTTGTCAGCCAGTCAGGTGGAGGCTCGGACGCATCTTTCTACGTCGGCTCGCCTTTGCTGCGTGGATCACAGGGAACGTTAGCTCAGTCAGGAGCGTTGTTTACCGATCACCGCGCGCGGCTGGTCGGTTGGAGGCGCTTGGATGGTTATCCACTGGTCACCGTGGCTGCGATCAGCGAAGACAATGCGCTGTTGGTCTATCGATCCACGCAATCTACGTACATTGGTATTGCTCTCGCTGTCAGCGCGCTGATCGGGCTGTTCTGTGCCGGGGGCGCGTGGGCTCAACTGCGCGCAAGCGCAAGGCAGCGACACGATGCTCAGGTGCAGGCGACTTTCCGGCTGGCAGTCGATGGCGCGCGCGAGGCGTTCCTGATGATACAGCCCACTTATCACGCTGACGGTCGCATTGATCAGCTGCTGATCGAAGACTGTAACGAGCGCGCAGCCGAGATGTCCGGCTATCCGCGCAACAAGCTGATCGGTAAATGCTGCACTGAGCTGTATCAGGGACTGGCGCACCACAACGTGCTTGATTTTTTCGCGCGCGTGCTCAAAGAAGGATTCGTCGAAGATGAGTACCATGTCGCTCACGGCAGACGACACACGCCAGGATGGTTCCAGCGACGTGCAGTGCACTCGGGTCTCGGGGTGGCGATGACTATCCGCGATGTCTCGGAAGCAAAGCAGCAAGCCGAGACGCTGGCGACCATGGCGCGCACTGACTCATTGACGGGTCTGCCGAATCGCCACTGGCTGAATGATTACCTACCGGGTGCCATTGCGCGTGCTCGAGCGGGGGGGCACAAGCTGGCGCTGTATTACATCGACATCGATAACTTCAAGGACATCAATGACTCGCTGGGTCACAAGAGTGGTGATGAGGTATTGTGCGCGATCGGCAAAGGACTGAGCGTCGCCGTTCGCGAAGGTGATCATCTTGCCAGGATTGGTGGTGACGAATTCCTGGCAGTGATCGAAGATCTTTCCGATTACGATGCTGCGCGCCGTATCGCTTCCAAGTTGATTGAAGCGATGAATCTGGAAGACACAGTCATGCCTTGGCGCGGTTTCATTCCCAAGGCATCGGTGGGTGTGAGCGTATTCCCGGATGATGGTCAGGATATGGACACTCTGCTGCAATCCGCAGATATTGCGATGTATCAGGCCAAGTCGGAAGGTAAGTCCCGGTTCTGCTTCTACAATGAAGAATTCGCGCAACAGGTGCGTGACCGCATCTCTACCGAGCGCGCACTGGAGCTGGCAATTGCCAATGACGAATTTGTCATTTATTACCAGCCGCGCGCCGATTCACGAAGCGGCCTGTTGTCGAGTATGGAGGCACTGGTCCGCTGGCGCCATCCGCAGCGCGGCCTGGTGGCGCCGGTAGAGTTCATTCATGTTGCCGAGCAGTCGAGACTGATCGTCCCCTTGGGCGATCTGGTGATTCGCAAAGTCTGCGAGCAGCTCGTGCAATGGCGTGAAGCAGGCCTGACACTGCGGCCAGTATCGGTGAATGTCTCTGCGCTGCAGCTGCAAGGTGACGGGCTGCGGCTGGCGTTGGCTGCCAACCTCAGCCGTTTCTCGCTGCCTTCCTCGCTGATTGCTATCGAGCTCACCGAATCCAGCATGCTGGAGGAGGGTGGCAATGGCTTTGAAGAACTCAGACGGTTGCGCGAGATGGGTGTCGAGCTGCAGATCGATGATTTTGGCACAGGCTATTCATCATTGTCTAAGCTGCAAAGTCTGGACATTGATGTCGTCAAGATCGATCAGTCTTTCGTATACAAGCTGGCGACCGACCATCAGAGCCGCGCGTTGTGCGAGGCAGTCGTATCGATCGGGCGCAGCCTGGATATTGATGTGGTAGCCGAGGGCGTGGAGACAGCCGAGCAGCTGCAACTACTGCAGCAAATGGGCTGCGACGAGATTCAGGGCTATCTGATATCCCGTCCGCTGCCAGCGGATCAGATACCGGCGCTCATGGACAAAAAATTTTTCTGAGCCGTCAGCGCTGATCAAATAGGGCAGCCATACGCTTTGCATCGGGGCGGTGTATCACCGCTTTCTCGGTGATGAGCGCAGTTACTAGCTCAGCCGGTGTCACATCGAATGAAGGATTGCGCACCGCGACGCCTTGCGCGGCCCACTGACAATCCCGATACCCAGTGACTTCTTCGCGCGCTCTTTCTTCGATAGGGATCAAATCGCCGCTCGCCAATGTCAGATCAATCGTCGACAGCGGGCAGGCCACATAAAAAGGAATCTGATGACGATGCGCGAGCACAGCAACCATATAGGTACCGATCTTGTTTGCCACATCGCCATTCGCGGCGACGCGATCCGTTCCCACGACCACCGCATCGATTTCACCGCGCGCCATCATATGGCCCGCCATGTTATCGGTGATCAGGGTGACTGGGATATTCTCTTGCACCATCTCCCACGCAGTCAGGCGCGCTCCTTGCAAGAAAGGACGGGTCTCATCAGCGATTACGCTGATTTTCTTGCCAGCTGAAACTGCCGATCGGATCACTCCGAGTGCCGTACCATGCCCTGCGGTAGCCAGTGCGCCGGCATTGCAATGCGTGAGTACGCGCGCACCATCAGGCAGCAGCGCAGCACCCTGTTCGCCGATTGTGAGGTTGATGCGAATGTCTTCTTCATGAATCACTTTTGCTTCTGCGAGCAGCGTAGCGGCCAGCGCAGTCCGGGCGAGTGTCGCATGCTGGTTCCAACAGGTACGCATGCGGTTCAGTGCCCAGAACAGATTGACAGCGGTCGGTCGGCTGGCGGCCAGCTTGGCGAAGCCTTGTTCCAGCGAGGCGGGAAAATCTTGATCACTGCCGGTATTGCATAGCCGTATTGCCTCCAGCGCCACGCCATACGCCGCCGCAACGCCGATCGCCGGCGCACCGCGCACCACCATGCTGCGGATACCCTCGGCAACTGTCTCGGCAGAGTCATAGTCCAGATACTCGAAAACCGCTGGCAGACGAGTCTGGTCGATCATCTGCAAATAGCCGCCTTGCGGTGCATCGCGCCAGCGCACTGCCTGTACTGGTTCGCGCACGTCAGTCTCCCTCGAATTCGCACAGAGCGAAAACTGGCAAGCCTTCATTCTCGAGACGACGGCGACCGCCGATGTCTGGCAAATCAACAAGGAACGCGCACTCGACGACTTTGCCGCCCATTTTCTGGACCAGCGTTGCCGCTGCTTGCGCGGTACCGCCAGTAGCGAGAAGGTCATCAACGATCAGGATACGCTCACCCGCTTCGATCGCGCCGTGATGAATCTCGATCCGGTCGGTGCCGTACTCCAGTTCGTAATCATGTCCCATCGACTCACCGGGCAGCTTGCCTTGTTTGCGGATGGGCACGAAGCCCAGTTTCAGTGCATAGGCGAGCGGTGCGGCAAACATGAAGCCGCGCGACTCGATACCAACGATTTTGGAAATAGTCTGTCCGCGATAGCGTTGCACTAGTGCTTCAATGGCGGCATGAAAGCCGGGGCCATCTTTCAGCAGGGTAGTTATATCCCTGAACTGAATACCTGGTTTCGGATAATCGGGAATGGTACGGATCAGCGAGGTGAAGTCCATGGTGATATTCATTGATGTAGTTATTGATGTGTCTGATTGGCGTTCCGGCCATAGCTGCGGAAACGGTCGATAACGGCTAGCATTTCCTCAGATGAGAGCAGCACGGGCTGGCCTGTCTGGCGCGCAAGCAGATATTGCTGGCACAGTGATTCGATTTCTGTCGCCACGGCCATGGCTTCATCCAGATCGCGCCCTGCAGCAATCAGTCCATGATTTGCCAGCAGACAGGCCTTGCGATCTTTCATTGCATTCACTGCATGGGCTGACAATGCCTCGGTACCGAACAAGGCATACGGCGCGCAGCGGACGGAATCGCCACCGGCAATCGCAATCATGTAATGAAATGCCGGCAGATCTTCTCGCAGGCAGGCGAGTGCCGTCGCATGCGGCGAGTGGGTATGAACGATCGCGTTCAGCTCTGGGCGGTTTTTGAGCAGGTCGAGATGAAAATGCCACTCGCTAGACGGTTTACCTTCACCAATGATCTCGCCCTTGAAACCCATCGCGACAATACTTTCGGACCGCAGCTGCGGCACCGGTACACCCGATGGCGTGATCAGAAAATGATCACCTTCGCGGCAGCTGACATTACCCGAGGTACCCCGGTTCAGACCCGAGCGCTCCATCTGATGGCACGCCTCAATGATGCGCTGTCTTAGCGTAATCGAACCCGCGCTCATCGCTTCAGCACTCTGCCAGCAACCGCCGAGAGCTTGTCGATCATGGCCGGATCACGTGCCTCAGGTGCAGTAATCAGCGCATGCTCCAGCGCCTGCTTGCAGGAGCAACTCGCAGAATGACCATCATTCTTCACGCGCGGTACCACGCGCTTCACCAGATCCCGGCCCTTGTCGGCATTACCGACCAGCACGCGGATCACTTGTTCAACGCTGACATGCTCATGATCGGGATGCCAGCAATCAAAGTCTGTCACCATCGCGACGGTCGCGTAACAGATCTCGGCTTCGCGCGCGAGCTTGGCCTCGGGCATGTTCGTCATGCCGATCACATGGCAGCCCCATTGCCGGTAAAGCATCGACTCTGCCTGACTTGAAAACTGCGGACCCTCCATCGCAAGATAGCTACCGCCGCGAACGGCCGTGACGCCGGCCTCGTTCGCTGCCTGCTGCAAGTGATCACCGAGACGCGAACAGACCGGATGCGCCATCGATACATGCGCGACCAAGCCCTTGCCGAAAAAGGATTTGTCTCGGGCGAAGGTGCGGTCAATGAACTGATCGACGATGACGAAGGTGCTTGGTGGAAGATCTTCCTTCAGTGAGCCAACGGCCGACAGCGAAATGATGTCCGTGACCCCGAGGCGCTTCATCGCGTCAATGTTGGCGCGATAATTCACATCGCTGGGTGAGAGCTTGTGCCCCCGGCCGTGACGTGGCAGGAAAGCCATCGCCTGCCCGGCGAGTACGCCGGTCAGTATCGCGTCAGAGGGTTCGCCGAACGGGGAGCTAATGCTCACCCATTCCGGGTTTTCCAGTCCGTCGATATCGTAAATGCCGCTGCCACCTATGATGCCGAGGCGTGCGGGTTGGTTTGCAGGAAGCATGAGACGTGTCCTTGCTTGAGGCCAGCCTAGACTCTACCAAACTTCCCTGGGAGTAAAGTGCCGGAAGAATGGTCGGACGCACTGGCAGCGCCGCATTCACCGCGGAAAAAAACAGCCCGGCACTGGGCCGGGCTGTTTGTTTGAAATCGGTGGGGTGGCCGATGGGACTCGAACCCACGACGACAGGAATCACAATCCTGGACTCTACCAACTGAGCTACGGCCACCGCTGAGAAAGCTTTGTTGCCGGCTAGCGCCGAAACAAGCCCACTATTATACAAAACTTCCTTTCTAGGGGCACGCTTTGCGCGTGGCTACCGGGTTTAGCCGGGATTCAAGCGTTGTCGAGCGTGATAGCGACTTCCTCAGCGCTGACCTCCAGTCCCAGCAGCAGCCGGAAAGCCGAAGACAGTGAGGTACGGCTTCCCGTCGTGTAGGCCGACAGCAGCCCGGAGGGTGCGCCAGCGCGCAGCAAGTCATGCTGAGATAGCAGCCGCTGCAACTGCCGTGCGACCGGCTCGCCCGTATCCACCAGGGTTACGCTGCGTCCGGCATCGGCCGCTATTTTTGCGATCAGCGATTGAACGAAGGGGTAATGAGTGCAGCCCAGCACCAGCGTGTCGGCCTGCTGCCTCAAGAGTGGCGCGACGTAGCTTTCCACCAGCATCGCCGTCTCGCGTGAATTCAGCTCACCTTTTTCAATCTGATCGGCCAGACCATTGCAAGCTTGAGATAGAAATTGGGTACCGGTGGATTCGGCTGTTTGTTGCTGCAATTTCTGGAATTTGTCGCTAGCCAGCGTGGCATGAGTAGCCAGTACACCGACCGTGCCGGTTTTTGTGAGTGACGCAGCGGGCTTGAGCCCAGGCTCTACGCCAACGACATGCAGGCCAGGGTAAGTGGCGCGCAGCGCCGCAATAGCCGCTGCGGTCGCAGTATTGCAAGCGACAACAATCGCCTTGACGTTGAAGCTTAGTAAGAACGCTGCAATCGCCAGAACGCGCTCGACGATCACGGTCTCGGGTTTTTCTCCGTAAGGGGAAAAACCGGAATCAGCGAAGTAAAGTAATCGCTCGGCGGGCAAAAGTGCGCGTACATGCCGCAGCACCGATAGCCCGCCGATACCCGAATCGAAAACACCGATCGGCGCATCCGTGGAGAAGGTGATCGTACGCTCAGCCAAGTCTGACCGGGATCTTGCCGATGGTGGCGGCAATCCGCTCCTGCCATTCTTTCGGGCCGGTGTTGTGCACCGACGTGCCTTGCGCATCGACAGCGACTGTCACCGGCATATCAACCACGTCGAATTCATAGATCGCTTCCATGCCTAGATCTTCAAAGCCGACGACCTTCGCGCCTTTAATCGCTTTTGACACCAGATATGCTGCACCACCGACCGCCATCAGGTATGCCGACTGGTGCTTCTTGATCGCATCGATCGCAACTGGACCGCGCTCGGCTTTGCCGACCATCGCAATCAGTCCAGTTTTTTCAAGCATCATGTCAGTGAATTTGTCCATGCGGGTCGCTGTGGTGGGACCGGCGGGGCCAACGACTTCCTCGCGCACCGGATCGACTGGGCCGACGTAATAAATCACGCGATTCTTGAAATCCACCGGCAGCTTCTCGCCTTTGGCCAGCATATCCTGAATGCGCTTGTGCGCGGCATCGCGTCCTGTGAGCATCTTGCCGTTCAACAGCAGAGTCTGGCCCGGCTTCCATGATGCGACGTCAGCTGCAGTCAATGTGTTCAGATCGATGCGCTTGGATTTTTCGGTATCGGGTGTCCAGTGCACTTCCGGCCATTCTGATAGCGACGGTGGCTCGATATAGGCCGGGCCGGAACCATCCAGTACGAAGTGCGCATGACGGGTTGCCGCGCAATTAGGAATCATGGCCACAGGCTTGGATGCGGCGTGGGTGGGGTGCATGTGGATTTTTACATCGAGCACGGTCGTCAGCCCACCCAGACCTTGCGCGCCAATGCCCAGTGCGTTCACTTTTTCATACAGTTCGATACGTAACTCTTCGGTCTTGTTCTGCGGGCCACGCAATAGCAGATCGCTCATGTCGATGTCATCCATCAGCGATTGCTTGGCCATCAGCATCGCATGTTCGGCGGTGCCACCGATGCCGATGCCCAGCATGCCGGGCGGGCACCAGCCCGCACCCATGGTCGGCACGGTTTTCAGTACCCAGTCGACCAATGAATCTGAAGGATTCAGCATCACGAATTTGGTTTTGTTTTCCGAGCCGCCCCCCTTGGCTGCGACCTGTACATCCACCGTCTTGCCCGGGACGAGCTCCATGTGCACGACGGCGGGCGTATTGTCTTTGGTGTTCTTGCGCTCGAATTGCGGATCAGCGACCACCGAGGCACGCAACTTGTTGTCAGGGTTGTTGTAGCCCCGGCGCACGCCTTCGTTGATCGCGTCAGTAATCGAGCCAGTGAAACCCTCGAAGCGAACGTCCATGCCAATTTTGAGGAACACATTCACGATGCCCGTGTCCTGGCAGATAGGGCGCTTGCCTTCGGCGCACATGCGTGAATTGGTCAGGATCTGAGCGATCGCGTCTTTTGCCGCCGGGCTCTGCTCACGCTCATAGGCGCGTGCCAAATGGCGGATGTAATCGACCGGGTGGTAATAACTGATGAATTGCAAGGCCGCAGCAACGGATTCGATCAGGTCTTCTTGCTTGATGGTTGTCATGATTATGCAAGGATGAGTCAGTGAAAGTCTTGCGCCGCTTTGCCTTGCCCGGCCAGCGGAACATGCCGCCTGACATACGAAATTGACAAGGACTGTACTAGCGATTGATCAAGAATTCTGCCCCTCGAGGGCAGCGGCAGCCGGCGGCGCCTGCGAAAAATGACGCAAACCAGAATTTTACACCCGGAGTTTCGCTGTGCCGCAGCAATACCCGTGGGCCAACACAAGTCGCTCACAAGCGCTGCCAGCCTAGGCAGCGCTGCTTACCTGGGACCGCGAACTTTTTTGGCTAGCCAAACGATACCAAGTCATTGATTTTGCTGAACCCGAGCATCGCATCGCATGGCTGGCTCGCCATAAAACAGGTACTCGCGAGCATCTCCCTTGTTAAAAAAAGCAAAGATAGGTATACCGATCAGTCGCTAAGCTGACTGAAACCCGGGGTTTTATGTAAGCGCCTAGTAAGCGAGCGGTCTTATCTTCGATGAAAACTATTACCAGGCTGGAGACATCATGTCGGAAATTGAGTCCCTCATGCATGAGGCTAGGGTGTTCACTCCCCCCGCAGACTTTGTAAAGAACGCCGCTGTCTCTGGCATGGATGCGTACCATGCACTTTGCGCCGAGGCTGAGAAAGATTACGAAGGTTTCTGGGGCCGGCTCGCGCGAGAGAATCTTGAATGGCATAAGCCATTCACTCAGGTGTTGGACGAGTCCAATGCGCCTTTCTATCAGTGGTACGGTGATGGTCAGCTGAATGTCTCGTACAACTGCCTCGATCGCAATCTAAAAAACGGCAACTCTGACAAGACAGCGATCATCTTTGAAGCTGACGATGGCAAAGTCACTCAACTCAGCTACAAAGAACTGCACGCGAATGTCTGCAAGCTCGCCAATGGTCTGAAATCCATCGGCATCAAAAAAGGTGACCGAGTCATCATCTACATGCCGATGTCTGTCGAAGGCGTGGCAGCGATGCAGGCCTGTGCGCGTATCGGTGCCACCCACTCGGTAGTGTTTGGCGGTTTTTCTGCGAAGTCACTGCAAGAGCGCATCATCGATGCTGGCGCCGTAGCAGTGATCACTGCAGACGAGCAGGTACGCGGTGGTAAGCAATTGCCTTTGAAATCCATCGTCGATGAAGCGATCGGCATGGGTGGCTGTGACGCGATCAAAAATGTCGTTGTTTACCAGCGTACCAAGGGCAGCATCAACGTCGTCGCTGGTCGTGACCTGTGGCTGCATGAGCTGATGGACAAACAGTCCGACCAGTGCGAGCCCGAGTGGGTGGGTGCCGAGCATCCGTTGTTCATTCTGTACACCTCGGGTTCGACCGGCAAGCCGAAAGGCGTCCAGCATTCCTCAGGCGGCTATTTGCTGTGGGCTCTGCTGACGATGAAGTGGACTTTCGATATCAAGCCCAACGATATCTTCTGGTGTACCGCCGATATCGGCTGGGTCACAGGTCACAGCTATATCGCTTATGGTCCTCTGGCCGTGGGTGCGACACAGATTGTGTTCGAGGGTGTGCCCACCTACCCGAACGCTGGCCGTTTCTGGGAAATGATCGCGCGCCACAAAGCAACCATTTTCTACACTGCACCTACAGCGATCCGGTCGCTGATCAAATTCTCTGATGCCGATGCAAAGGTACATCCCAAGCAGTTTGATCTGAAGTCACTCCGTCTGCTGGGTTCCGTCGGCGAGCCGATCAATCCCGAGGCGTGGATGTGGTACTACCAAAACGTCGGCAATAGCCATTGCCCCATCGTCGACACTTTCTGGCAGACCGAAACCGGCGGCCACATGATTTCGCCGCTACCGGGCGCGACACCGATGGTGCCGGGTTCGTGCACGTTGCCGCTACCGGGCATCATGGCAGCGATCGTCGATGAAGCCGGTAATGACATGCCGAATGGCCATGGCGGTATCCTCGTGGTGAAGCGCCCTTGGCCTTCGATGATCCGTACTATCTGGAATGACCCCGAGCGCTTCAAGACCAGTTATTTCCCCGCTGAGCTGGGTGGCAAGCTGTATCTCGCTGGCGATGGCGCTATTCGTGATGCAAACACCGCCAACTTCACCATCACCGGCCGTATCGATGATGTGCTGAACGTATCTGGACACCGCATGGGCACGATGGAAATTGAATCTGCACTCGTGGCGAACCCACTGGTGGCGGAAGCCGCTGTCGTCGGCAAGCCCGACGCAACAACTGGCGAATCGATCTGCGCTTTCGTCGTGCTCAAAGGTGCGCGTCCTACCGGCGAACAGGCGGCTGCGATTGCTAAAGAGTTGCGCGACTGGGTTGGCAAAGAGATCGGTCCCATCGCCAAGCCCAAAGAAATTCGCTTTGGCGACAATCTGCCCAAGACCCGCTCGGGCAAGATCATGCGCCGCCTGCTCCGCGTGTTGGCCAAGGGCGAAGAGATAACGCAAGACGTATCAACGCTGGAGAACCCGGCGATTCTGGAGCAGTTGAAGCACGCGAGCTGAACTTGAAGCAGCCCACAAGGCTGCAGAGGGTGCCAATGGCAAGAGCAGCACAGGTTTGTGGGGGAAGGTCGTAGGGCTAACTCCGATGGCCCTATTACCGGATTGCCGCTTCGTCTTCGGGCGAAGCGGCTTTTTTCTTGTTCGTCGTATCCACGGGACTGAGCGAAGGGAAGTTTTGCTATAATCGCGGGCTTCGTCGACGTGCCAACCCGCCACGGCGAACCCCGGAGAGATGGATGAGTGGTTTAAGTCGCACGCCTGGAAAGCGTGTATAGGTTCATAGCCTATCGGGGGTTCGAATCCCCCTCTCTCCGCCAGTCGTCTTTTATCGTAAAAAAATTATAATAATCATACACTTACGATAAACATCAATCACGCTGTCACCGTATGTTTGCGCCACATGCGGTGACGCGCAGAAGAGTGGTTCCACTGGCATTTTTCAGCAGTGTTTTTCGACCAATGGAAAACATCTCTGGAGAGGAACCATCATCCAACGAATCGCAATCGTCGCTTGTGTTTCGACAGACAAATACACGGTAGCCAAGTAACGCATCGACGATCACAGCGTCTGTAAAGACTGCGCTGCAGCATGGTTCAGAAACATATCGGCAATCGTATCTCGGGTGACCTGCTAAGATTACTTTGAAAAAGCATCTTTCTTCAAAAGCATTCTTTGATTTTAAAAACCGATTTTTTAACAGGAGCAATCACAATGAAACGACTCATCTTTGTTCTGCTTCTGATGACTTGCTCTGTGGCGTGGGCAGAATGGGAGAAAACCAATCATGTTGGTGACGAGACGAGCACTTACTATCATGATAAATCTTCGATCAAAGGAACTGGTGGCATCGTCAAAATGCTGACAATGATCAACCACTCAGTGGAGAAAAATCTTAAGTCAGGCGGGAAATACGAATCAGTGAAAAGACTGGATGGTTATGATTGCCGGTCTGAGACTACAGCGCCAATTACCGTGTCTTATTTTTCTGGTTCGATGAGTAGTGGAAGCGTTGTGTTTTCTTATACGGTAAAAAATAGCGAACTTGAATGGGAGCCGATCATTCCCTCCTCACTATGGGAGAAGCATTGGAAAATAGCATGTGGAAAAAGCTAAGCTCTTCTTGCGAAAGATAATCAAGGTAGCCATAGTGCGAATCGCGTCGTTACATTGCTTCGTCTTGGAAAGCAGACTTTTCAGGGACCTGATTGCGGTTTGAGTGCTGGCCTTCGAAGCGACAATAAAATAGATATCACAAAAATAATTTGATAAAGCGCGTCACCCCACTTACCATGTGATTCGAGAGATGTTGCTGAAAGCACGGCAATTTTTCTTGCGGGAGCTTGATACCCAACCTACATCACCAAAGGGGATAACAATGAAAAATAAAAATGCGCTGCTTTTCGCAGCATGGTCTCTGGTCAGCGTCTCAGCGTCTGCTGCGGATGCAGTGACTACCTGCCCGAAGAATTTCCATATCCTTGCTGAGGACGACAAGGCGCGCGTGCTGCATTTCACTCAGAAAAAAGGCGAAAGCTGCCCAATGCACTCCCACCCGCATATTGCTGTTTATATAATCAAGCCTGGCCAGCCGCTGACCTACAAGCTGCCTGATGGCAGTACCAAGGAAAGTGCGAAGCTGAAGGCAGGCGATGCATTTGTGCGTCCCGCCACTGAGCATGAGCATTTGGCGGCCAAGGCAGATGTGGAAGCGATTATCGTTGAGTTCAAGCACTAAACAGAGGAACGAGTCTTCTCTGAGCAAAGCCCCGGCAATCGGGGCTTTTTTTTTGCACCGACCGAGTGCTTTTTCAAAAATTGTCTAAGTAACAAGGAAATTTTTTTCCTACTTCGCTGACTAATCTGTCTTCATCTCGTAATGAATGCTGATGACAAAAGCAATCAACCAGCATCGCTGCGAGAGTCAACCGAGTGCCTGATTTGCTTCGTCAAAGAGCGGCTTGCTCTGAAATCACTATCGATGAATTCCCGTCTCACTGACCATCTTCGACAGCTCTTACTTGCGCTTCGAGAGCACAGAAAGTCCTCGACGGTGCGCTACCTGTTAGCACTCCTATTTTTCGGGGTAGCGCTCTCGACGCGTTTTGCACTGGAGGACGTGTTTCCGCCAAGAGGTTTTCCTTTTGTTACTTTCTTTCCGGCAGTGATGTTGAGTGTTTATCTCGTCGGGTTGTGGCCGGGATTAGTAGTGTCTTTACTGAGTATTTTTTCAGCGTGGTTTTTTTTCATCGAGCCCGTAGGAAGTTTCTCTGATACCTCGCTTTCTGATGTTATCGCACTGATTTTTTTTGCCATAGCGTTGCTAGTCAATTGTGTGATTATCCATGTGATGAAAAACACTTTATCGCGATTAGAGTCAGCGAGTAATCAACTTCGTGCCAGTGAGGCGCAGGTACGTGGCCTGATGGATAACCTATTCGTCTTTGTCGCCGTTTTAGATCTCGATGGTGTGTTACGTAAGGTGAATCAGGCATCTTTGTTGGCCTCTGGGCTGAAGCGCGAGCAAGTACTGAACCTGCCTTTGTGGGAGACGCCCTGGTGGATTGACATCGGCGAGCGCAGCAAGCTCAGGGAGGCGGTGCGGCGTGCGGCCGGTGGCGAATCGGTGAGATACGACGCCACGCTGGATCATTTTGGCGCTGAGCCGGCGACGATCGATATTCAAGTTGCGCCTCTGCGAGAGCCCGGAGATGAAAAAATCTCTGCTCTGGTGATGAGTGGTGTGGATGTCAGCGCGAGAGTTCGGGCAACAGCAGATCTTGATCGCAGCCGTCAACAGGCACTGGCCACGGCGCAGCGAGCCGAAGGCGATCGGCGGGTGATGGATGCGATGTTTAACGCGGTACCTGCAGCCATCATATTGGCCGATGCGACAGGCAAGCTTCTGCGTATGAATTCTGCGACTCGAAATATCTGGGGTCTCGCTCCCTACTCGGGCTCGGTGAGTGCATACGCTGTATGGAAAGGCTGGTGGGCGGATGGCTCGGAAAAACATGGCAAGCCGATTGCACCGAGCGAATGGGGCTTGGCGCGCGCGTTGCGTGGCGAGCACTGTTCCGAGATTGTAGAAATCGAACCATTCGGACAGCCAGGAACACGGCGCCTTACCTTGCTCTCGGCAGCACCGATATTTGACGAGTTTGGCGGGGTGGAGGGCGGTGTAGTCGTACAAGTGGACATAACAGATCGCATGGCTGCTGAACAAGCTTTGCGAGAAAACGAGGTCAGGCTGGCGCTTGCATTGAAGGCCAGTGGCACGGCAGTGTGGGAGATGGATGTTGCCGAGGGACGTATCATTCCAGCGAATGAGCAGTTGCTAGAGATGCTGGGGTATTGCCATAACGAGCTGGGTACCTTGGAAGACTGGATACAGATCGTGCATGAAGATGATCAGCAGCGCCTGATCCGGCATTTGGATCACGTGATCAGTGGTTCGCAAGATGGCTACAGCGAAGAGCTTCGTTTGAGGGCGAAGGACGGCAGCTGGCGCTGGATCCTGGCGCAGGCGATTGCTTCGCGCCGCGATACTGAGGGCAGGGCACTGCAGCTGGTTGGCGCAAATCTGGATATCACAGAGAGAAAAGCCTCCGAGCAGCGTATTCGAGATGCCGCGTTACATGATCCGCTGACCGGCCTGCCCAACCGAGCACTGGTATTCGAGTATGGCAGTCACCTGCTGGCCGGTGCACAGCGCCGGCAGACCAGCGGGGCATTGTTATTCATCGATCTCGATCGTTTCAAGCCGATTAATGATATCTACGGTCACCATATCGGTGACAAAGTGCTACAGGAAGTCGCCAAGCGGCTGCTCGAATGTACCCGCGAGGAAGATCTGGTGGGTAGATTAGCTGGCGATGAATTTGTCATTATGTTGCAGCCGCTTGAAAAACTGTTTCCACGCACGAGCATCGTGGCGCAGCACGTGGTCGACAGGATCAGTCAGCCATTCCACATCGAGACATTGGAGCTGTCACTGACACCATCAATCGGTATCAGCTACTACCCTCAGCATGCGGACAATGTAAGTTCGCTGATTCATACGGCTGATCTCGCGATGTACCAGGCCAAGCAATCAGGACGTGCGAAGTTTCGAGTGTACTCGCCCGAGTTGGATGCGGCTGCCGAGAGCGCGTATGCGATTGAGGCACGACTAAAAAGAGCGCTCAAGATGCACGATTTTGTCTTGCACTACCAGCCCGTCATCGATATCGCCAGCGGCGAGCTCATCGGAGCCGAGGCACTCGTGCGGCTGGTGGACGATGATGTGCACGCCGTCGGTCCGCAACGTTTTATACCGATCGCGGAATCCTCGGGGCTGATTGCGGAGCTGGGGGAGTGGGTGCTGTCCGAGGCCTGTCGGCAGCATCTGGCGTGGAAGAAGGAAGGGCTGCATATCACTCTGGCCGTCAATGTATCGCCGTTGCAGTTCAGGCAGGCGGGGTTTGCAGCTCGCTTGGGCGATATTTTGGGCAGTGCTCAAGTCGATCCCGCTTACATGCAGCTCGAAATTACCGAGAGCATGATCATGGAAAACGTTGACGAGGCCGTCAAGATCCTTAATAACATCAAACAGCTTGGGGTAAAGGTCGCACTGGACGATTTCGGCACCGGATATTCCAGCCTTAGCCGGCTGTCGCGGCTGCCGCTGGACAAGCTGAAGGTCGATCAGTCTTTCGTGCGCGGCATTGAGAGCGACGTCGGAAGTCGCGCGGTGACAGATGCGGTGATTGCCCTCGGCCACAGTCTCCGGCTGGAGGTGATTGCCGAGGGCATTGAATCAGAAGCGTCGCTACGCTACCTGCAATACCAAGGTTGCCAACAGGCGCAAGGCTTTTTATTCAGCCCACCTCTGCAGGCAGATGAATTTGCCCGCTGGTGCTGGGAGCGGCAGGCAAGCTAGCGCGAAGAGAGCGCTCAGGGCGTGCTGCCGCCGTCGTTACCATGGCTGCCATGCTGACCATGCTCACCGTGGTCATCATTGTCGCCATTGTCTTGGGCTGTCTGCTCGTTGATCCGATGTTCAAGGATTTTTTGGTCTTCATCAAATGAGTCAATCAAGCTCTTGTACGCGAGCCTTACTTCCATCGCTTCTGCCACGCTGTCATTTACCGGTGTGGGCGTACGGTCGCGTTTCATTTTTTTCGTCACAGCGGGTCTCCTCTTTAAAGTTGTTGTGAATACTTCAAGGATTAACTGCAGGCGTCTGTCCGGGTCAAGCTACGCTATTCTGCCTGCTCGGTGATGCATGAGACTTCGGTGGTACAGATAAAAAAACCGCAAGTCGTACCGACATGGTGCGCCAGTTTGCCACGATCGGCGCAATAACGGCGAGCTTTGTCCCAGCCCTTGCCAGAAAAATTCAGGCTGAAATAGGAGTACGAAAAACGATCAGCATTGGGTAAATCCGATAGGGATACGCACCCGGCCAGCACCGGCGCGGCCAGAAAGGCCCACAAAATCTGCGGGTGGTTGGCATTCTGGCATCGTAATGTCATAGCGGCCGAGCTCGAAAAATCAGGTGTTGTACCGATGATAGTCACTATATTGCCATGCCTCTGCCGAGGCCCCGCTATCTGAACGGGGCCTTGGGCAGAGCGTCCCGGATCGGGACTGTTATCATTGGCGTGTCAGATCATGAGCCGAAACGACGGGTTGGACGCCACGTCCGACGCAGGATTTCACAGGAATGCAGATGAATGCAAAAGATTTCGCCAGACTTTTCGGAGGCTTTGCGACAGAGAAGCGAGTCAGGTTGATCCGGGCGTTGCTGGATGCGGGTCCATCCGGCCTTAGCCTGCTGGAGCTGTCGCGCAGGACCGAACTTTCCGTCATCGACATTGGCATCACTGCCGAGGCGCTACTATTGTTGGACCTGATCGATATTGAGATCAAGGGTGAGAACAAAGTGCTGAAGGCGAATTCCCAGTTGGTGCGAACCGTCTTCGAGAAGTCCTACTATGCTTTCGGTTCGGGTCGTGACAAGCCGCACGAGCCCGATCCTGAGCCTGCGGCAGATGCAGAACCACAGACCGATACCGACGTGGCAACCGCCGAAGTCAGCGGCCCGACCACCGAGTCCGGCGCCGAGGCTGAGAAGACCGATCCCTGATCGCCCTAGCTGATGCGCAAACCCCTCACCCTGATATTCACTCTGTTGGTCGTTTTGCTCTTGGGCTTGGCTGCTTACACCTGGCTGGTGCTCAACTGGTCATACTCTTCCGGTGAGCGCGCGGGATTGCTGCAAAAATTTTCCAGGAAGGGCTGGGTCTGCAAGACCTGGGAGGGGGAGTTGATGCTGACAGCGATGCCGGGTGCGATTCCAGAGAAATTCGAGTTCACCGTGCGTGACGATAAACTCGCGGCCGAGCTGTCCGCGAGCGCTGGGAAAAAGATCGTTCTCAGCTACTCCCAGCACAAAGGCTTGCCCAGCTCCTGCTTCGGTGACACCGAATACTTTGCTCAGCAGGTGCAGCAGTTCCAGGATAAGTGAAACAGTGTTTCTCGGTGCGCTCGAACCGAGCTTCGCTAGTGGCTCAGATGCTTTATCCGATCGCCATTTTTGAGCGAAGGGGGCGGGTAGATCACTACTTCAGCACCGTTTGGCAGTCCGCTGTGGGGTTCGTCACGCAGCCAGGCTTGTCGTCCGTTGCGGGCAACGACATTGACCTCATGCAGCACCACTCTTCCGTCATGGACCATGAACAGTGCATGCGTCGCGCCGTGAGGAAAAATCGCGCCGATCGGTGCGATGAGTGCGCCATCGGTAACTTGCACCGGGATGCGTACGTCGACGCGGAAACGATCCCCCAGCGTCTGTCGCTCCTCGATCGGCGAGAGGATATCGAGCACGACATTCACCCGCTGCTCTTCCACGCCTAGCGCAGATACTTTCGTGATAGCCGAGGGCTCAATACGGCGCACGCTGGCGCGCAATGCGTCACCCCCCCAATTCAGTAATTGGGCTTCCATGCCTTCGCGCACCTGCGTCGCATCTTCGGTGAGCAGGTCGACCACTACTTCCAGTTGATGAGGGTCGCCGATCTCGACGATGGGTGTGCCCATCATGACAACGTTCTCACTTTGTAGCGGCAGGCGCACTACCTTTCCATTGACGGGGGACCTGACGGCCTGAGCGGTGCCAGAGGCGCGCGCCTGTTTTGACGATTCGCGTAGTACGGCTTCGGCCTCGGCCAGCGTGTGCAGCGCGACTTGTGCCTGATACTGCGCACTTTGGAATTCCTTCTCGCGCAAGTTCTGCGCCAGCCGCATCGTATCTCGCTGCGCAGCAGAGATGAAATGCTGCTGGTGCAGTTGCTCGCTGCGTTGGGTATCCGATTGAGCCTGTTGCAGCGCTGCCTGCGCGCGCTCCACGGCTGTTTTGGCAACAAGCATCTGTGCCTGAAGAGAGAGTATGTGCTCGCGCTGGGTCTGTACCTCCCGTTCATTGAGCAGTGCAGGCGAAACGGGCCGCAGGTGTGCAATGACATCACCTTGACGAACCGTATCGCCTTCTTTGAGCAACAGGCGTTCCATGTGTCCTGTCAGCGGTGCCGAGACGACATAGCGATCACGAAGCTGCGTCCAACCGTCATTGTCTACGCTGCGCTCGAACCGACCCCGTTGCAGCGTTTCAGTCTCAACCTCTACCGGGCGTGGCGAGAATGCCCACAGCATTACACCAAGTACCAGCAACGCCAGGAGGCTATAAAAGATTTTTCTTTTCACCGGAATCAGAAAAGTTATTTGATCATATTCAGTCACGAGCCTTGAGCACGCCTACTAGATCAAGGGCAGCGATACGACGAGCGACGATCCAGGCACTTGCAGCGGCGGCAAGTGCAACACACAGTGCCGCGTAGGCATAGGTGGGTGGACGTATTACAAGCGCGAAGTAGAACTCTTCTGTCTTTGTCATCTGTACAATGGTCGAGGCGAGTAAATAGCCTCCGATCAGACCGAGTGGCAGCGCAGCTATCATCGCGATGCCGAGTTCACCCAGAAGCAAAGCAGACACCTCGCCTCGGGTAAAGCCGAGCACGCGCAGGCTGGCCAGTTCCCACGATCGCTCTGCCAGAGCGATTCGTGCCTGGTTGTAGACCACGCCAATTGCGATCACAGTAGCAAACAGCGTCAGCACGGTGCTGATGATCAGCAGATTGCGTGCAGTAATGCTTTCGATATTTGCCAGCATCACGGCCTTGCTGATAGCCATCGCTACCTGCGGCATGTGTCGCAATGCCTCTAATAACGCAGGTTCAGTGCCGTGCTGTACCGTCAGTGTCAGCTGGTTTGCCATATCCCCTTCGCGCACAAGATGGTTGAGACTACGCCTTTCCATGTACGCGTTCATACCCATCATTTCGCGAACAGTAGCTATGACGATCAGATTCATCGTACGACGCTCGCCTTCCTGAATTTCCATACGGACGGCATCACCAGGCTTTACATGGAGTCTTTCTGCGAGACGGTCTGTGAGCAGTAGTCCGCCCACGGGCGGTGCATACGCGCGACGCTCAACGTCAAGGATGCGGTGCAGTTGTGGCTGTTCGGCTTTGCCCTGAATCATGCCGCGCCACTCGTGGCGCGCATGCACCAGCCGAACAGGGATGTTTCGCGAGGCTTCTACAGCAGTAACCTCGGGCAGATGAGCAAACAGCGCTGCCACTGTCGCAGGCCGTGGATTGATCAGATACACAGACACATCGCCTCGCAACGCATGCCGGAACTGGGTATCGATCAGCAATGCGATCGAATCTCGCGAGAAGGTGCCAGCGATGAGTACGGCCATCGAGGCCATGATGCCCGCGACGGTAAATACACTGCGCCAGCGATGGCGGCGCATATTACGCAAGATCATCCTTAGACCGGGGGAGAGCTTCAGTCGTTGTGCAAGCGGTTCGATCAAGGACTGTCGATACAGTCCCGGAGAAGGGGGGCGCATCGCCTCAGCCGGAGACAGACGCATGACCGCACGCAAGGCGCCCCATGCCGCTACCGTGCCTGTGAGCAGCGTCGCAACAAAGGCGACGAGTATCAGTTCTGCGCGAACCTGATAGACAAATACGGGGAAATGAAATACCTGCTGATACAGTACTGTCAGCTGCTGGCCGAGCCAGTAGCCCACTAGAACGCCCGTCATTATTCCAGCAAGCGCGATCAGCACTATCTGCTTAAGGTAATGTAGTGTGATGCTGAGGTTGTCATAGCCGAGTGCCTTGAGCGCAGCAATCTGCTCACGCTGTAATGTGATCTGGCGACCCAGCACGACATTCAGTAAAAAGGCGGCGACAGCAAGGAAGATCGACGGCAAAACCGTACCCATCACACGCTGTTCACGTATCTCAGCCTCGAGCATCTTGTGAGACATGTGCTCGCTGCGGCCATAGGCCCGCGATCCGCCGAAGGGTGCCATCAGACGGCTTACCTCATCGATTACCTGTGCTTCAGAAGCGCCTGGGGCGAGTCGTATGGCCAGATGATTGAATGCGCCTTCCATGTCGCTGGCTCGCGCTAGTGCCTTTTCGTCTAGCCAGAACACACCGAAGCCGCGCAGATCGGGCGCACCGATCAGTCCGGCGAACAGGGTGTCCGGCGAGAGTGCAATGCCGGCCACCAGCAAGGCCTGATGTTTGCCGTTCAATAGCATGGAAATTTCATCACCTGGCTTCAGCTGGCGTGCGTGTGCGAAGCCCTCTGACACCAGCACCTCCAGCCGATCTGTCATCGAGCCGCCCGCATTACCGATCATCCGGCCAGCGCGCAGATAAACCTGATTCAGTGCCGGCAGCTGGCGCGGGTTGATTCCGACTATCCGGCCGGTAATGGGATCCGATACGCCGGGTAGGTCGATTTGCGCCAGCATGCTGACGGAGGCCTCGGCCTTTGCCACGCCCGATACTTCGATGACGCGCGCCATCAGCTGCAGCGGGGCGCGCTTGAGCTCTCCGAATACATCTGCGAAGTGGTGGCGAACATAGGCAAGATCGCGCGATGCAGCCAGAGAATCCTGCGCGCTGTAGGTGGTGATAAAGCCTGCGACAGCGCTGGCCACGACCAGTGCAAGTGTCACGGCCTGGCTGCGGATCCGCCACAAGTCGCGTAGCATTTTGCGGTCCAATGCCTTCACCAGGAGAGCTCCGAGGGCAGGAGTTTTTTTTCTGGTGTTGCGATACGCTGTATTCGGCCATCACCAAGGTACAGCACGCGATCAGCCATGCCCGCAATGGCGGCATTGTGCGTGATCACCAGAGTGGTGGTACCCATCGTGCAGTTGATTGCATTGATCACTTCGAGCACTTGCTTACCAGTCTGATAGTCGAGTGCGCCAGTCGGCTCGTCACACAGCAGCACGTCTGGCTGCTTGGCGATGGCGCGCGCGATAGCGACGCGCTGCTGCTCACCACCAGAGAGTTGAGACGGAAAATGATCCTTGCGTTCGCCCAAACCGACCCGATCGAGTGCCTCCTCGGCCGGCAGGGGATGAGAGGCAATATCTGTGACCAGTTGGACGTTCTCGCGAGCTGTCAGGCTGGGGATCAGGTTGTAAAACTGGAAGACAAAGCCCACATGCTCGCGGCGGTATCGCGTTAGCTCGTCATCGCTGGCGTCTTCAAGACGATGGTCTGCAAAACAGGCACTACCGCTGCTGGGGCGGTCCAGTCCGCCGAGTATGTTCAAGAGCGTCGATTTGCCGCTGCCGGAGGGACCCAGAAGCACAATGAATTCGCCGCGGTAGATATCCAGATCCACGCCGTCCAGTGCAATGACCGCGGTATCGCCCATCGCGTAAGTTTTTCGAAGTCCGCGGGTGACGAATACCGGCACGCTCGGCAGGTCAGAGCCGGCACGCATCCGCTGTCCTGTCGGTGGCTTGCTTGAAAGACATACCGCATGAGCATAGGGAAACAGCCTGGTCAGACCTTGAGCGATCACAAGCCCAGCGTCAGGGTGACGCTGGATACGTCCAAGTTTTATGGCGAGCTGGCGTCGTTGTGCGGCGCGTGGCCCAGCAAAATCAAGGGCTTGCCGCAATGAACTCCACCGATAAAGTATTCGGATTTATTGAATTGGTGCCACCTCAGATCGGCGGGGCGGGTACACTTCGTTTACTGGAAATTTCTTTCAAGAGGTGTACCAATGCGCGCAATAATGGGATCCCGGAGGGTCAGGCAGTCGATCGCTTGTGGTTTTGCAGCGGGGCTGCTAGTGCTGAGCAGTGCAGCGAATGGCGCAGCGCTGCTGGAAATGACGGATCTCAGTAAGTCTGGGGAGAAGAAAACTGTGCCGATCAATTCCGAAGAGCCAATGTTATTCAATATCGAATTTTTCAGCGGCTGGTCGCATTGCGAGGTCGCCACTGGCACCCATGTCGCGACAAAACAAACCCATGCATGGTTGCGCTGTTTCGGCGTGGACGATACGCAGGTTGGGATGGTCTGTCAGGGCAATGAAAAACAAACCATCGTGCTTGGCCACAAGGACAACAATCCGAAGCGCGGCTCACTGTCGCTGATATGTCGCAGCGAGTGATCGTTTTTCAGGTCACTTTGTTTACGATCGACGATCGGCCGCTTGCTGAGCCAATGCAGCATGACGTTTGAAATCCAGCCGGTACTCGCTCGGCGGCACCCAGCCATGCTTTCTCCAGTGGTGCTGTACATCGGTGCCTCGCAACCAATGATGACGCGGGTCTGACCCGGCGAGATTCGTGTTCTGTTCATCCAGTATGTAGTGCATCAGATGGCTCCTGCAGAGTGGTTGGACGTGCGCAGAGCGATACCGCTCATGGCTGTATAAATATACAGTATTTTGCCGGCATGCTGTCCAGTTTTGTCATTATTGCCTTTTACATAATTCAGAAAGCGAACTGCTCCTCGTTTCCCATCGCTGGGGTGTTTGGGGTGTTCGCGTGCCATTTGATCTGGCACAGTTGCCCCAAGGCATCCCGCGGGCTACAGTTTGGTGAATTTTCCAGCGCAACGATCCCTCTGGATGGCGTCACCTGTCATCGTTGAATTCTTTCTCGAAAGTCTGGTGTGAAACTCGCCCTGTTTTCCGATCTGCACGCCAATCTCCCGGCGTTCGACGCCTGCCTTGCGCACGCGCGTGAGCAAGGCATGGACCGCATGGCGATTCTGGGTGATCTGGTGGGCTATGGTCCGCACCCGAGCGGGGTAGTAGAGCGCTGCCGCGAGTTGCAGCGCGCCGGCGCGATCGTCTTGCGAGGCAATCACGATAGCTTTCGACTGACCCCATTACCGACCGGCTCGACCTGGGCAGACATGACTAGTCACTGGACGCGCAATCATCTCGACGGTGGACAGCGCGAATGGTTGGAGCAGTTGCCGCTGACCGAGCGTATTGACAGCGTTTTCCTCGTTCACGCTACCGCTGAGGCACCAGAGAAGTGGCATTACGCGCTGGATGAACGGCTCGCTTCGCGCAGTCTGGATGCCGCGACTCGGCATCCAGACGTTCGGTATGTGTTCGGCGGTCATGTGCATGAACAGTCTCTGTTCTATCGCGGTAGCGGTCGCAGCCTGATGCGCTTCGTACCCAAGGCTGGCGTTGCCATACCGGTGGGACCGCATCGCTATTGGCTAGCAACGGTGGGGTCGGCTGGCCAACCGCGCGATGGCGACACGCGTGCCAACTATGCGCTACTTGATCTGGGCGAGCAAAAGCTCATTTTTCATCGTGTCGCTTACGATCACCTGTCGGTTGCGCGCGAGATGCGCGCAATAGGCTTGCCCGAAGTGCTAGCCACGCGTCTGGAGAATGGGCGATGACGCGACTGCAGCCGGGCAGCGAGCTGGATGGATTTCGTATCGGACCGCTGATGCATGCGGGAGCCATGGCGCGTATTTATGACGTCAGCTATGCAGACGGACGAGAAGCGCCATTCCCGATGGTGATGAAAGTACCGCTGATGCGCGAAGGAGATGGCGGCGAGAACATCGTAGGCTTCGAGATCGAGCATCAGATGTTGCAAGTGCTGCACGGCAGCTATGTGCCACGCTTTGTCGCCGCCGGTGATCTGGGACGTGTGCCGTATCTGGTAATGGAGAGACTCTCAGGCATCACGCTCGAGACTTGGATAAACCAAAATGTAAACGCGCATGAGCCAATTCATCTGGAGCCCGTCACGCGCTTGGGTGTCAAGCTGGCGCAAGCGGTCCACAGTCTGCATCAGCAGAATGTCTGCCATCTTGATCTGAAGCCTGCGAATGTGATGATCACGGATGAAGATCGCGTGGTGCTGCTGGATTTCGGGCTGTCCTTTCATGCGGATTATCCTGACCTGATGGCCGAAGAATTCCGCAAGGCGGTCGGATCACCCGCCTGGATAGCGCCCGAGCAGGTGGTCGGCACGCGTGGCGATCCGCGCAGCGATGTGTTTGCTCTAGGTGTAATGCTCTATGAGATGGCGACGGGTGAGCTGCCTTTTGGGTATCCCACCACCAATGGTGGCTTGCGCCAGCGGCTATGGATGAGCCCGCGGCCGCCGCGCGCATGGCGCGCTGATCTTCCGGAATGGCTGCAAGAGATTATTTTGCGTTGCCTGGAGCCACAGGCAAGTGAGCGCTATCCGTCTGCAGCGCACCTGATGTTTGATCTGCGCAATCCGGGTCAGGTGAACATCACTGAACGCGGCAAGCGCATAAATGGGCGGGGTTTTTGGTGGCACTGTCGGCAGTGGGTTCGTGCAGCCGGCATGCAGTATGAGCCCAGTCCTTTGCCGTTACAGCAGATCTCAGAAGTGCCCATCGTAATGGTCGCGGTACCGAACGAGGATGTCAGCGATCTAACGATGTATGCGCTTCGCCAGGCAACCGCCCGCTCCCTGGGAAATCGTCCTGGTGCGCGGCTCGCGGTGGTAACGGTGGTGAACCCGGGCATTACCGGGAGCGCACAGAGCCGCAGCGAGACCTGGATGCAGCGTCAGCATTTATCTGCGTTTCGCAAATGGACGGATGGCCTCGATCTTTCGGGCCATCAGGTGTCGTTTCATGTGCTCGAATCTGGTGATGCTGCACAAGCCCTGTTGCGCTATGCGGAGGGGAACAACGTCAGTCTGATCATCATGGGTGCGGCCACGCATGGCCTGTCGATGCAGCGTTTCGTGATGACCGTGCCGATCCGAGTCGCGATGCACGCGCCTTGCACAGTGATTCTGGTAAAAGAACCATTTCCGTTTTTGCAGCTGGGGGGCGCTGACTAAATCCATGTTTAACGGCGAGCTAGCGATGCCGAGTCCCCCAAAATCATGGCTCGTCACAATTAATTCGGCTGAAAAAAAGTTTCTGTTTTTATTCAATCAGCGCCTCCTTCGCTGAGGTGGAGGCATCTGAATGAATCACGCCTGCCACACCCCGTATCCTGCCTCGCGCAGCCTGATCGCGAGATCCACTTCCATATATTGCGCATCCTCGTAGGGCATAGGGTTGTGTTCCTCGTACAGCTCGGGTAGCAGTTGCAACCCATAGTCCTGCACAAAACGGTTCGACTGTATTCCGGCCTTGTGCCGGTCAAACCTCAGATCCGGGTCCAGTCCGGTCATTCCCACGTAGACGCAAGGCTTGCCGGGCTGATAGTCCGGATTGGCGCGCTTGAACTTTGGCTCGTAAAGGACGTCCCTCGAGAGCTCGATGACGTAGACGAAATGACGTTCGCGAAGCTTCATGCAGTCGGGACAGGGGGTGATTTACAGCCGCCAGTGTAGCGTCAGCCATCGCTCCACCTTATAGGCAATAAATCACATATTGACAGTCAGGCTGACCAGGCCGAATATCCGCGTAAACAAAGGAATAGAGCTTATGCAGATAGAGCCTATAGGCTTTGTAATGCATAATTAGCCGCTTACAGGGGGAGCCCATGCGCGATGCCGACCACGTCGATACCCTCGACGCCATCATTGACCACTATGCCGGAGTGGAAGGAGCGCTCCTTCCAGTTCTGCATGCGATCCAGTCTGCCGAGGGCCACGTACCGGCCAGCGCGGTGCCGCGTATTGCTGACCGGCTCAATCTATCTCGCGCCGAGGTGCACGGGGTGATCAGTTACTACCACCACTTCCGCGATAAACCAGCCGGGAAGGTCGTTGTACAGATCTGCCGAGCGGAAGCTTGTCAGGCTGTCGGCGGGGATGCGTTTGCTGCGGAAGCGGCAAAGGCGCTGGGTTGTGAATTTCATCAGACCACCTCGGACGGATCAGTGACGCTGGAACCAGTGTACTGCCTCGGTCAGTGCGCGTGTGGGCCATCGGTAATGATCAATGATGATGTCCATGCGAGGATGAATGCAGAACGCTTGAAGCGTCTTGTTGATCGGGCAAGGAGCAAGCCATGAGTATTCGGGTCTTGGTTCCGCGTGATTCCACCGCGCTGGCCCTGGGAGCGAATGAGGTCGCCGAGGCCATTGCGCGCGAGGCTGCGGCGCGCAAGATCGATATCCAGCTCGTTCGCAACGGCTCGCGCGGCATGTTTTGGCTGGAGCCGCTGGTCGAGGTCGAGATCGATGGCGAGCGACTGGCCTTTGGTCCGGTCGGTGAAGATGATGTGGCCTCTTTGTTCGACGCAGACTTCATTCTTGGCAAGCCGCATCCACTCTTTCTGGGTAAGACAGAGGAAATTCCTTTTCTCAAAAATCAGGAGCGGCTGACCTTTGCCCGTATCGGTGTCACTGATCCACGCTCACTTGATGATTATCTTTCGCATGAAGGTTATGCTGGCCTGGAGCGCGCGCTGTCGATGACGCAAGAGCAGATCGTGCAGCAAGTCACGGAGTCGGGACTGCGCGGCAGGGGAGGTGCGGCTTTTCCTACCGGGATCAAATGGAACACGGTGCGCACCACTCAGGCAGCACAGAAATACATCGTCTGTAATGCCGATGAGGGTGATTCGGGCACTTTCTCTGATCGCATGGTGATGGAAGACGATCCCTTCATGCTGATCGAAGGCATGACGATTGCTGGTCTGGCCGTGGGTGCGACCAAGGGCTACATTTATGTGCGTTCGGAATATCCACATGCAATCGCAGCGCTGAATGATGCCATCGCGACAGCAGAGGCTGCAGGTTATCTTGGCAAAAATCTCTGCGGTTCGGGCAAGGCCTTTGACCTGGAGGTACGCGTCGGCGCGGGGTCCTATGTGTGCGGCGAAGAAACCGCCCTGTTGGAAAGCATCGAGGGCAAGCGTGGCATCGTCCGTGCGAAACCGCCACTGCCCGCGATCGCTGGTCTATTCGGCAAACCGACGGTCATCAACAATGTGATCTCGCTGGCGACGGTGCCTATCATCCTCGCGCGTGGTGCAGATTTTTATCGCGACTACGGCATGGGCCGCTCGCGTGGCACCCTGCCTATCCAGCTAGCGGGCAATATCCGACAGGGTGGTCTGGTCGAGAAAGCCTTTGGTGTCACGCTGCGCGAGATGCTGTACGACTTCGGTGGCGGTACTCACAGTGGTCGGCCAATCCGCGCGGTGCAGGTTGGCGGCCCACTAGGCGCTTATTTGCCCGAATCTCAGTTCGACACGCCGCTCGACTACGAGGCCTTTCTCGCGCTGGGCGGTACGCTCGGTCACGGCGGGATCGTGGTGTTCGACGATAGCGTGAACATGTTGAAGCAGGCACGCTATGCGATGGAATTTTGCGCGGTCGAATCCTGCGGCAAATGCACACCATGCCGCATTGGTTCAACCCGCGGCAAAGAAGCACTTGACAAGGTGATTGCGGGCGAGGACCGAGAGCAGCAGATCCATCTGGTGCGGGATCTGTGTGACCTGATGCTCAATGGCTCGCTGTGCGCGATGGGTGGGATGACGCCTTACCCCGTGCTGTCCGCGATGGACCATTTCCCTGAAGACTTCGGTATTAGCCACACCAGTGACAAAAACTCTTCCGCCAAGGAGGCTGCATGAACTCGCTCAATGACATTGACTATGGCACGCCCCGCCGTGAATCGGCCGACACCGTAACGCTGGAAATTGACGGCATTTCGGTGACGGTACCCAAGGGCACGTCAGTGATGCGCGCCAGTACCGAGGCAGGCATTAATGTGCCGAAGCTGTGTGCGACAGACACATTAGAAGCCTTTGGCTCATGCCGTGTCTGTCTGGTGGAGATCGAAGGTCGCAAGGGTTATCCGGCATCTTGCACCACACCTGCCGAAAATGGCATGAGGGTGAAGACTCAGACAACGAAACTGGCCGACATACGGCGCGGGATGCTGGAGCTGTATATCTCCGATCATCCGCTTGATTGCCTGACTTGTCCGACGAATGGTAATTGTGAACTGCAGGATGTCGCTGGCTTGGTCGGGTTACGAGAGGTGCGTTACGGCTACAAAGGAGAGAATCATCTCGAGTTGAAGAAGGATGAATCGAATCCGTATTTCACCTACGACCCGTCAAAATGCATCGTCTGTAATCGCTGTGTGCGTGCCTGCGAAGAGACGCAGGGCACCTTCGCGCTGACGATCAATGGTCGCGGCTTCGAGTCGCGCGTGGCAGCCGGACAGAATGAAGCCTTCATGGAATCCGAGTGCGTGTCCTGCGGCGCCTGTGTGCAGGCTTGCCCGACCGCGACGCTGACCGAAAAAACCGTCATACGCATTGGTCAGGCTGAGCACAGCAAGATCACTACCTGCGCCTACTGCGGTGTGGGTTGTGGGTTCAAGGCGGAGATGAAGGGCAGTGAGGTTGTACGAATGGTGCCGTGGAAAGATGGCAAAGCCAATCATGGTCATTCCTGTGTCAAGGGACGCTTTGCGTGGGGCTACGCGACGCACAAGGAGCGCATGCTCAAGCCCATGATTCGCAAAAAGATCACTGATCCCTGGCAGGAGGTGTCATGGGAAGAGGCGATCAGCTATGCAGCAAGTGAATTCCGCCGTATTCAGCAGCAATCTGGGCCTGACAGCATCGGTGGTATCACTTCATCGCGCTGCACGAATGAGGAAACCTACCTGGTGCAGAAGCTGGTACGCGCCGCATTTGGTAATAACAACGTCGATACCTGTGCGCGTGTCTGTCATTCGCCCACGGGCTATGGGCTGAAGCAGACCATCGGAGAATCTGCGGGTACTCAAACGTTTGATTCCGTGATGAAGGCGGACGTGATCATGGTGATCGGCGCGAATCCTGTGGCCGCACATCCAGTATTCGCGTCGCAGATGAAGCGGCGGCTGCGTCAGGGAGCTAAGCTCATCGTTGTTGATCCGCGTACGACGGACATGGTCAAGGGTGCTCACTACCAGGCAGACTATCATCTGAAACTGAAGCCAGGCACCAACGTGGCGTTGATCTCTGCGCTTGCACATGTGATCGTCACGGAAGGCTTGTTGGATGAAGCCTTTGTCGCCGAGCGCTGCGAGGCTCAGTCCTTCAGCGACTGGAAGACCTTTGTGTCTCGTCCCGAGAATTCTCCAGAGGCGATGGCTGACATTACCGGCGTGCCAGCCGATGTTCTGCGCGGTGCGGCACGTCTGTATGCGACCGGTGGTAACGCGGCGATTTACTACGGGCTTGGTGTGACGGAGCATGCACAGGGCTCGACGATGGTGATGGGTATTGCGAACTTGGCGATGGCCACGGGGAACATCGGTCGTGAGGGCGTGGGCGTGAACCCACTACGCGGGCAGAATAATGTCCAGGGCTCGTGCGACATGGGCTCGTTCCCGCATGAACTCCCGGGCTACCGGCATATCTCCGACACTGCGACGCGATCCGAGTTCGAGTCGCGCTGGGGTGTGAAGTTGAATCCCGAGCCGGGGCTGCGGATACCCAATATGTTTGAGGCTGCTCTCGACGGCAGTTTCAAGGGTTTGTATTGCCAAGGCGAGGACATTGTGCAATCCGACCCGAATACGCAGCATGTCGCTGAGGCACTGTCCTCGATGGAATGTATCGTGGTGCAAGATTTGTTTCTGAACGAAACAGCAAAGTATGCGCATGTGTTCCTGCCCGGTTCATCTTTCCTCGAGAAAGACGGCACCTTTACGAATGCTGAGCGCCGTATCTCGCGCGTGCGCAAGGTAATGCCACCCAAGGCGGGGTATTCTGATTGGGAGGTCACACAGCTGCTGTCGAATGCATTGGGCTATCCCATGAGCTATGCACATCCATCCGAGATCATGGATGAGATCGCATCGCTGACACCGACCTTCCATGGCGTGTCTTTTGAAAAAATCGACCGCATGGGTAGCATCCAGTGGCCGTGCAATGAGACAGCACCCGAGGGGACCCCTATCATGCACGTCGATCAGTTCGTGCGCGGCAAGGGCAAATTCGTCATCACGAAATATGTGCCAAGCACCGAGAAAGTCACGCAGCGCTTCCCGTTGATACTCACCACAGGCCGCGTACTGTCTCAGTACAATGTCGGCGCGCAGACGCGACGCACCGAGAATGTGCAATGGCACAGCGAAGACCGGCTCGAGATTCACCCGCATGATGCCGAGGAGCGCGGCATACGTCAGGATGACTGGGTGGGCATCGAATCCCGCTCCGGCCAAACTGTGTTGAGGGCAACCATCACCGAGAATGTGCAGCCGGGCGTGGTGTACACGACTTTTCATTTCCCGGAGTCTGGCGCGAACGTTATCACCACCGACAATTCTGACTGGGCGACCAATTGCCCGGAGTACAAAGTAACCTCGGTGCAGGTGATGCCAGTGACTCAGCCTTCCGAATGGCAGCGTGAATACCAGCGCTTCAATCAAAAGCAACTCGAATTGGCGAAACTAGAAACGACTGATAACTGAATCGACCAGCCGAATGGAGCACCAGGACCTGGAATCTGAATTGGGGAGCAGCTCTCAGGCTCTGAAACCGGTCAATGTGCTGCGTCTCCGGCACGGCGTACCTGAGCGTTCACAGGATGTGGTCGCAGTCGAAGTGCCCGTCGCCCTTGAGTACAACGGTATATCGCATGCGGTGATGCTCGCTTCGCCCGGTGATCTGGAAGATTTCGCGCTGGGCTTCTCGCTGTCCGAAGGCATCATCGCCGATACCTCCGAGATGTATGAATGCGAAGCCGAGATCACCCCGGAAGGCTGGCAGGTTCATGTGCGCATCGCCGGGGAACGTTTCGCGGCCTTGAAAGAGCGCCGACGTAACCTGGCCGGCCGGACCGGCTGCGGTTTGTGCGGTACGGAGTCGCTGTCGCAGGTGACGCGCTGCGTGTCACCTGTCGCTCACCGATATCAATTCGATGGCATGCACCTGCTCGGTGGCATGCTAGCGATGCAGGCACTACAGCCCATGCAGCAGCAGAGTGGTGCCACCCATGCGGCTGGATGGATGAATGCACTGGGAGAAATCGAGCTTGTGCGAGAGGATGTCGGTCGGCACAATGCGCTCGACAAATTGATTGGCGCGATGGCGGTTGCGGGCAAGGATTTCACGACAGGCGCCTTGCTCATCACGAGTCGAGCCAGTTACGAGATGGTGCAGAAGGCAGCCGTCATGAACGTGGGACTCATTGCGGCGATCTCTGCGCCGACCAGTTTTGCAGTGCAGCTGGCCGAGACCACTGGGGTCACGCTGGCTGGATTCATGCGTGATCAGAGTTATGTGGTTTATACCCACCCTGAACGCCTGCACACTATCTGAACAGTAGGTAATCGACGGAGTTAGCGATGGATGTCAACAACCTGATCACAATGGCGAACCAGATTGGTACTTTTTTCGAAAGCATGCCGGATCGTCAACAGGCAGTGCAGGATATTGCCAATCACATCCGTCGATTCTGGGATCCTCGCATGCGACGAGCTATACTCGATAGCCTTGACCAGCACAATGACGAAGCAATGTCGGATATTGTCCGCGAAGCCTTGTCCACGCATCGTCAAATCGTGGCTTGCTGATCTGATCGATAATCGTCGGGAGACACCTTCGGCTGGGGATTTCGGGCAAGGACGGAAGAGCGCTCATCCTTCGTCAGTAAATTATTTTGAATATCGCAATTATGGAGGTGACATTGAACAAGATACCGACGACTGCCATTGCAGCGACAGCAGCTCTCGCGCTGGCTGGTTTGTTTTCCGAGGCACAGGCTCAAACCTCAGGTGACGTGGTACGCATTGGCTTCATCACCGACATGTCCGGTGTATATGCGGATGTGGATGGTCCGGCAGGTGCCGACGCCATCAAGATGGCGATCGCTGACTTCGGGGGCAGCGTGAACGGCAAAAAGATCGAGTTCATCTCTGCCGACCACCAGAACAAGGCTGATATCGCTGCCAGCAAGGCGCGTGAGTGGTTCGATCAGCAAGGACTGGATATGCTGGTCGGTGGATCGAATTCTGCGACCGCGCTAGCGATGGCCAAGGTGGCTGCTGAAAAAAAGAAACCTTTTATCGCGATTGGTCCGGGTACCTCGCGCCTGACCAATGAAGAATGCACGCCGTATACCGTTCACTACGCCTATGACACGGTCGCGCTGGCGCGTGGTACCAGCACTGCGCTAGTCAAGCAAGGCTACAAGGATTGGTTTTTCCTGACAGCTGATTATGTGTTCGGTCAGTCGCTGGAAAAAGATGCGAGCGATGTGATCAAGTCCAGTGGTGGCAAGGTGGTCGGTGCGGTTCGTCATCCGCTGGCCACCTCGGATTTTTCATCCTTCCTGCTGCAGGCACAGACCTCGAAGGCACAGGTCTTGGGGTTGGCGAATGCGGGCGGCGATACGGTCAATTCGATCAAGGCTGCCGCTGAATTTGGCATCCTGAAGAATATGAAAATGGCTGGTTTACTGGTGTTCGTGAATGATATTCATGCGCTGGGTCTGGGAGTCACGCAAGGCATGTATCTGACCGATGGTTGGTACTGGGATCAGAGCGATGAAACACGCGCTTGGACCAAGCGCTTCATGGCTCGCAACAAAAAAGCACCTTCAATGGTGCATGCGGCCGATTACTCGGCGACCACTTTTTATCTGAATGCGGTCAAGGCTGCGGGTACCGATGACGGCGACAAGGTCATGGCCAAGATGAAGTCGACCAAGGTCAATGATTTTTTTGCGAAGAACGGGGTCGTGCGTCCGGATGGCCGGATGGTGCATGACATGTTCCTGATGCAGGTAAAATCGCCGTCGGAATCTAAGGGTGAGTGGGATTACTACAAGCAGGTTTCCGTGATCCCGGGCGAACAGGCATTCGTGACCAAAGCAGAGACCAAGTGTGCGCTTTGGAAGTAATTCCTAATCAATAAAAAGTAACGCGGGCGCTATGGCCCGCGTTTTTAATTGCTGAAACTCTTTTTTGCAATTGATCTTTCTCCGAAGCGTCTTCCGATTCCGTGACCTAGATACGACAGCTTGCGCCGACTGATCCGCCATCGGCTGCATCAGCGTGATCACGCTACCCATCACTAACGAAGCAATCCCTGTATTCCTTCATCCTCCGCGCATCTGCAACAGATGGAGCGCGCCGTGCCGGACGACTACGACAGTCCCTGGAAAGAAGCGATCGAGCGGTATTTC
>JACCDL010048472.1_pt1 | contig 64270 bp, 58 predicted proteins | sample 7441931 | NCBI WGS metagenome assembly JACCDL01 (sample SAMN15323437, study PRJNA562643) | freshwater metagenome | isolation source: river surface water | place: USA:Blue River Watershed | collected 2017-08-16
TGGCTGGATCGCCGACGGCCGCGATGATGGCCGATAGCTCTGTGGCCTCGACCCCAAGGCTATTCGTCAGGTAGTGCACTGCGGCGCGCAGCGACACAGCACGCACGGCCTTGTCGGCTTCGCGGCAGGCAACGTAGTAGGCGTCCGGCAGGAGCAGCTCGATGCCGCACCCTGGAAGCATGGGCTGAACATTGGGGCCAGCCTGCGCCTGCCAGTGAGCGAGGGCGGCGCGTCTGCCCGTCTGCGCATTCACGCCGGAGGCTTCCTCTTCCCAGCGCAGCAGAGGCTGAGACGATTCGGCAGCGACGGCCATCAGCAGGTAGCGGGTATCGGCAAGGAAGGGCACGGTGTCAGGTAGCTCGGACGGGAGTTGCAGCGATTTGCCGGTGAGGGCCGCGTCGACCATGCGCCGGGTGAGCAGGTAAGTGTCGCAGTAGCTGCGCGGCAGCTGGTCGATTGACAGCAGCGCGGGAGCCAGCACGGCGCGCGCATCATGCGCCAGCACATGTCCGTGCAGATGCGCGAACAGGGCGTTGAGCTGCTCGCCGGAGATGGGCCCGGAGGGGATAGAGAAGCGCGTCCAGGCGATCACGGGCACCGCAACCAGCAAACCGTCATAGGTCTTGCCTTCGTGCTCGACAGTGCAGCTGGAGCTGGCTGTTTCAACGCCATCGAGCAGCACATCGTAGCCCGTCAGATCCGTGTGGAACAGATGATCGAGTGCGCTGTCTATCGCCTGCTGCTGATGCTGGCCCAGCATTTTTTGCAAGGAGAGATCGAGCCGACGTTCCCAGTGGCGGCGTTCCAGCCGACTGCCTGACTGCGCGAGCGACTGCGCCAACGACGCCAGGTTCTGGCTGTCGGCGGTGAATTTGCGGGTCGGAGTTTTAGGGTTGCGGCGCATGAGAACGAGTTCAGGCCTTACTTCTTTTCTTCTGCTGTTGCAGGTGCAGTGACTGGCGCCGTCGCGGGTTGAGCCGCATTGTCTGCAGCGGCGGGCGTTGCGGGCGCTGCAGGCGAGGATGAATGCGGTTCGGTATGGCCGCCTGCCTCACCTGCCAAATCGGCCTTGTCACCCATTTTGAACACGACGGTCAGCGCGATTGCAGCGAAGACGATGAATGCAACGAGAATTTTCCACATAGTTGTCTCCGGATGAAAATGGGTCGTTCAGTGACGATGCTCGCTGTCCGCCTGAAAAAGGCCGGACAGCGTCGGGTCAGCCGCTTTATGCCGCCAGCAACTGGCGCAGCACGAAGGGCAGGATGCCACCGTGGCGGTAGTAGTCAACCTCGATCGGTGTGTCAATGCGCAGCAGGAGCTTCACTTGCTGGCTCTGGCCATTAGCGCGCTTGATCACCAGCGTGACTTCCTGCTGTGGCTTGATGTCATGCTCCAGACCGAGCAGGTCGAAGCTCTCGTTGCCAGTGATGTTCAGCGACTGCACACTGTCGTTGCCGATGAACTGCAGCGGCAGCACGCCCATGCCTACCAGGTTGGAGCGATGAATGCGCTCGAAAGAACGCGCAACCACGGCTTTTACGCCCAGTAGCTGCGTACCTTTGGCAGCCCAGTCGCGCGATGAACCGGTGCCGTACTCTTCGCCGGCGAAGATCATGGTCGGTACATTGCTGCCGATGTATTTCATCGCGGCGTCATAGATGGACATCTCTTCACCGCTGGGTTGATGAATGGTGATGCCGCCCTCGACACGCGAACCGTCCGGCTGGGCTGGGATCATCAGGTTCTTGATGCGCACATTGGCGAAGGTGCCGCGCATCATGATCTCGTGATTGCCGCGACGTGAGCCGTACGAATTGAAATCCGCTTTCAGTACGCCGTTCGACTGCAGCCATTTGCCAGCGGGGCTGGATTCCTTGATCGAGCCAGCAGGCGAGATGTGGTCGGTGGTAATTGAATCGCCGAATACACCCAGCGCGCGCGCACCCGAGATGCCGGTGGCGGCCGCCTTGGGCTGCATCGCAAAGTCTTCAAAGAATGGTGGCTCGGCGATGTAAGTGGATTTTGGCCAGTTGTAGACCTGACCTTCTGCGACACCCTTGATGTCTTCCCACAGTTTGCCGGGCGCACCCTTCACATCAGCGTAGTTGGCCTTGAAGGTCTTCGCGTTCATCGCATACTTCATCAGCTTGTTGATCTCGGCGCTGGTCGGCCAGATATCGCCGATGTAGACATCGCGGCCTTTCTTGTCCTTGCCAAGCGGCTGCGTCATGAGATCGACAGTGACATTGCCGGCGATCGCGTAGGCCACGACCAGCGGAGGCGAGGCGAGAAAGTTCGCGCGGATGTTCGGATGAATCCGCGCCTCGAAGTTACGGTTGCCCGATAACACCGCTGCTGCAACGACGTCATTCTTCACGATTGCGTCATTCATCGCCGGTGTCAGATCACCGGCATTACCGATACAGGTGGTGCAGCCATACGCCGTGACGCCAAAGCCCAACTCTTCAAGGTAGGGCAGCAGACCGGCGGCTTCGAGGTACTTGGTGACGACGCGAGATCCTGGAGCGAGTGAGGTCTTGATGTGCCTGGGGACAGACAGACCGAGAGTGACAGCTTTCTTGGCCAGCAGGCCGGCGGCCAGAAGCACGCTGGGGTTGGACGTGTTCGTGCAAGAGGTGATCGCCGCGATCAGCACATCGCCGTTATGCAGCTTCACGCCATCCGAGGTGGTGTACTCGGCATCGAGGTCTTCGGTTTTTTTGTTGAAGCCGTTTTCTGCCACCGGTTTGGCGAACAGCTCTTTGAAGGTGTTCTTCACGTGGCCGATCTCGATACGGTCTTGCGGACGCTTGGGGCCAGCGAGCGAGGGCGCGACACTCGACAAATCGAGCTTCAGTACCTTGGTGTAATCGATCTCACCGGCTTTCGGAATGCCGAACAGGCCTTGTGCCTTGAAATAAGATTCGAACGCGTCGATCTCGGCCTTGGTGCGACCGGTACCGTGGAAGTAGTCGATGGTGGCTTCGTCGACCGGGAAAAAACCCATCGTTGCGCCGTACTCGGGCGCCATGTTGGCGATCGTGGCTCGATCGGTGAGGGAGAGGGTCTCGGTACCTTCGCCAAAGAATTCAACGAACTTGCCAACGACTTTTTCCTTGCGCAGCATTTCAGTGATGGTGAGTACGAGGTCGGTCGCGGTGACGCCTTCGCGCAGCACGCCGGTCAGGTTGACGCCCACCACATCGGGCGTCAGGAAGTACACCGGCTGACCGAGCATGCCGGCTTCGGCTTCGATGCCGCCCACACCCCACCCGACAACACCGATACCGTTGATCATGGTGGTGTGCGAGTCGGTGCCGACCAGCGTATCCGGATAGTAGACGCCGCTGCGCTCATGCACGCCGCGCGCAAGGTATTCGAGGTTCACCTGGTGAACAATACCGAAGCCCGGAGGAACGACGCCGAAGGTATCGAAGGCCTGCATGCCCCATTTCATGAACTGATAGCGTTCGTTATTGCGCTGGAATTCGAGTTTCATATTCAGATCCAGCGCATTTTTCTCACGGAAGTGATCGATCTGCACCGAGTGATCGACCACGAGGTCGACGGGCACCAGCGGCTCGATGTTCTTCGGATTCTTGCCCATCTTGGAGGCGACGCCGCGCATCGCGGCGAGGTCGGCCAGCAGGGGCACGCCAGTGAAGTCCTGCAGCACGACGCGAGCTACCACAAAAGGAATTTCATCGGTGCGGGCCGCGTTAGGCTTCCAGTTGGCCAGCTGACGCACGTGCGCTTCGGTGACTTTCTTGCCGTCGCAGTTGCGCAGTACGGACTCGAGCACGATGCGGATGGATACCGGCAGGCGATCAATCTTCGCGCCGGTGGCTTTTTGCAGCGCAGGCAGCGAATAGAACTTGCCTTTCTTGGCGCCGGACACCTTGAATTCCTTGAGCGTGTTTAGCGTGTTGTGCGACATGTGCTCTCCTTGTTTTCAAATCCAAAAAAATTCTGTCCAGGCAGACCGCTCGGTCTGCTGGTGCGCGTCGAGCGTTATCAGCGTCTTGGCGCAGTGGCAAGCGCCACTTTGCAGTCACTGACAACCGGCGCGCCGCGACGGCTGTCGAGCAGCATGGCTTTGGCCGGAATACCGATCCAGACCAGTCCGCTCTGCATATCCTCAAAGCGATGCGCGCCGGTCGAGGTGCGCACGCGTTCCATCGTGTACGCCCGTCCGCGCCAGATCACCTCGATCACGTTGTCCAGCCGGTGGTCTCCCGTCACCGACATCGGCTGCCCCAGCTCGCAGACCATGTCGGTTCGCGCTGCCAGTGCATGACCCGAGACAAACATCATGACGATAAATACCGAAATCAGTGTGCGCATACGGCCTCCCTTGTGTCATTAACGACTAGAGCAGACCGTGTGCCTCCTTCGGCAGCATCTGCCCGGTTTGCCTTGCACGCTGCAGCACGGTCCAGTAATAGCGATAGCTGGCGCGGTCGTGCAGCTTGCTCTTGTGTTGTATTGGTCCCCAGTCCTTGTCCTTCGCGGCAGACAGTATGGCTGTCGCGTCCTCGATCTCGCCAGCTTCAGGCGCGAATGCCGCCAGTATGTGCCTGATCTGGTCGGGATGGATACTCCACATGCGCTGATATCCGAATTGGCGGCTTGCAAGCGTTGCATCACTGGCCACGACAGACAAGTCCCGGATCTCGGTGCACACATTATGCGACGGTACTTTGCCATTGGCATGACAGGCTGCGGAAATTTCCAGTTTTGCACGGGAAATCAGCGGATGGCTGAACTGGCCTGGGCTGAGCATGGCGTCGCTGGGAATGCCGCCGTAGTGCGCAGAGACGAAATCCATGATGCCGAAGGACAGGCATTCAACCGCAGGGTGCTCGGCGATCTCCCACACCTGATGTAGTGCGCGGTGTGTCTCGATCAGCACGTGCAAGGGCAAATCCGGGCGGCCGGCAGCGGAGGCGTGCCGAGACACCAGCGCCACCGCTGCCTCCAACTGATCGCGGCTGTCGATCTTGGGGATCACCAGGTAGGCGAGACGACGGGCCGCGAGGGCGCAGAGAGTCGCGACGTCTTGTTCGAAATACGGGCTGCCGACGTCGTGCACCCGCACGCCGATACGGTCAAATTGATTCTCTGCGCCGGCGATGAGTTCGCCAATCAGGCGTGCGTGCGCGGCCTCGTTGCCGACGGCAGCACCGTCCTCGCAATCAAAGGTCAGGTCCAGCACAGGGCCGAGTTCCTGCTGCAGCGCCAGCGATTTGCGCATCAGTTTCTCGGAACCGGCATAGTGATCACAGACCGGCAGGGTCACCGGCCGGTGTTTGCCTTGGAACAGAACCTCGGAAGGATGCATGCGTTGCGGGGCAGGGTGCAGCGTCTGTGGGGACATGAGCGGACGCCGGCCCGCTCATGGATCTGTGGGTCGTTACGGCAGCAGATGTTTGACGCCGTCGCGCTCTTCGTTGAGTTCCTTGAGCGTCAGGTTGATGCGCTCCTGCGAGAACGCATCGATGTCCAGCCCCTGAACGATTTTGTATTCGCCATGCTCGGTGGTGACAGGGAAGCCGAACATGACGTCCTTGGGAATGCCGTACGAGCCGTCCGAGGGAATGCCCATCGTGGTCCATTTGCCATGGGTGCCCAGCACCCAGTCACGCACGTGATCGATCGCGGCATTGGCCGCTGAGGCGGCCGACGACAGACCGCGAGCTTCGATGATCGCCGCACCACGCTTGCCGACGGTCGGCAAGAAAGTGTCACGGTTCCACGCATCGTCATTGATCATGTCTTTGACCGATTTGCCGTCGATGGTCGCGAAACGATAGTCGGCGTACATTGTGGGAGAGTGGTTGCCCCAGACGCAGAGCTTTTCGATCGATGCGACCGGCTTGCCCGTCTTGGCAGCGATCTGCGACAGCGCACGGTTATGGTCCAGACGCAGCATGGCGGTGAAATTCTTGGCCGGCAGGCTGGGTGCGGATTTCATGGCGATGTACGCGTTGGTGTTGGCCGGGTTGCCAACCACCAGTACCTTCACGTTGCGCGAGGCAACCGCGTCCAGCGCCTTGCCCTGCACGGTGAAGATCTGGGCGTTTGCCTCCAGCAGGTCTTTACGCTCCATGCCGGGGCCACGGGGGCGGGCACCGACCAGCAGCGCCACGTCGGCATCCTTGAATGCGGTCATTGGGTCGGCATGCGCGGTCATACCAGCCAGCAGCGGGAATGCGCAGTCGTCGATTTCCATCATCACGCCCTTGAGCGCCTTTTGTGCCTTTTCGTCGGGGATTTCCAGCAGTTGCAGGATCACGGGCTGATCTTTGCCCAGCATGTCGCCGTTGGCGATGCGGAAGAGCAGTGAATAACCGATCTGGCCGGCGGCGCCGGTCACAGCAACGCGCATAGGGGCTTTAGCCATCTTGAATCTCCAATTTGGTCGTGATGTCGGGATGGGGGTCTGGCGGCTTTGCCGCAGATCTCTCTGCGAGCGCAGGGGCCAAAAAGTTTGGTCGCGAGTTTAGGCGCGACGTGCAGCTCTGTCAATGCATATCTTATATCTTATATAAGACATATTACAGGAACAATGTTCTGGACGTTAAGCCCGGTTCGTGGTGAAATTGCGCGCCATGAGTCAGACCGTCTCCCCGCCCGCAGTTCCTGGTCAGGCCGCCGTTTCCGGTGGCGCGGGATCCGCTTCGCCCACCTTCAGCCCGCTGTACCAGCAGATCAAGGCGCTGATCATGCAAAGCCTGCAAACGGGGGAGTGGAAACCGGGCGAATTGATCCCCAGCGAGGTCGAGCTGGCCTATCGCTACAAGGTCAGCCAAGGCACGGTGCGCAAGGCCATCGATGAGCTGTCCGCTGATAACCTGGTGGTGCGTCGCCAGGGCAAGGGCACCTTTGTCGCCACCCATCACGAAGCCCGCGTCCAGTTTCGCTTCCTGCGCCTGATGCCCGATGCGGGCGATGCGCATCAGCCTGAAAACCATATTCTCGAGGTCAAACGCCTGCGTGGTCCGGCCGAGGTTGCCCGGGTGCTCGATATCAAGGCAGGCGACTCCGTCGTGTTCATCCGCCGTCTGCAGCACTTTGACGCCGTCCCGACCATCATGGAAGAAATCTGGCTGCCCGGCGCCATCTTCAAAGGGCTTACCGCAGAACGACTGGCCGAATACAAAGGCCCGATGTATGGCCTGTTCGAGACCGAGTTTGGCACCCAGATGATTCGGGCTTCGGAAAAGCTCAAGGCGGTCGCTGCAGATGAACTCGCTGTGGAGTTGCTGAAGGTGCAACCGGGAACGCCGCTGCTGAGCGTCGAGCGCGTCGCTTTCACGTATGGCGACCGACCAGTCGAATTGCGACGTGCCCTGTATGTGACGACTGATTATCACTACCACAACGAGCTGATTTGAAATCGCCCGGTGAGCAATCGTCCCTGGCCCGGTCTTTATCTGAAATGCGCGATGAGAATATGCAACACAGGCTGCGCATCACGGCCTGAACGGAATAGCCCAAGCAGATAGAATCGGGGCATCAGTGCACTATACGAAGCCCCATCGTTGGAGAACAAACCCATGTCAGAAGCGACAACCGACCTTAGCAACAGAAAACGCTTTACCAACATTCATGTCACCGACATCCTGCGCTACCGCTTGCCGGCCGCCGGCTTCGTGTCCATCCTTCACCGGATCAGCGGCGCAATGATGTTCCTGCTGCTGCCTTTCATTCTTTATCTGTTCGACCTGTCGATCACCTCGGAGATCTCGTTTGCCTACCTCTCCGGTTTTGCAAGCCACTGGTTTGTGAAGCTGCTGATCCTCGCGCTGTCCTGGGCGTACTTGCATCACTTCTGCGCAGGGGTTCGTCATCTGGTGATGGACCTGCACATCGGTTTGTCGAAAGAGAGCGCGGCCAAATCCGCGCGTTCGGTGCTGTTCGTGAGCGTGCCGCTGGCGGTACTGGTCGCGTTCAAACTGTTCGGAGGTTTCTGAGATGGACAACAACATCGGACCCAAGCGACTGGTCGTTGGCGCGCACTATGGCTTGCGCGACTGGCTGGCTCAGCGTATCACGGCGATCGTGATGGCGGTGTTTACCATCGTCGTTCTGGTACTGTTTTTTGGTGCGTCAGAGTTCAGCTACGAGGGCTGGGCCGGGCTGTATGCGCAGCAGTGGTTCAAACTGTTCGCTTTCGTGACATTCATGTCCCTGTACTACCACGCGTGGGTTGGCGTACGTGATATCTGGATGGATTACGTCAAGCCCGTCGCGATTCGCCTGCTGCTGCAGGCACTGACGATCCTCTGGCTGGTGGGTTGTGCCGGCTGGACGGTACAGATTCTCTGGAGAGTATAAAAGTGGCATCCATCAAATCCTCCATTCCCTCCCGCCGCTTCGATGCGGTGATCGTCGGTGCGGGCGGCTCCGGCATGCGCGCTGCCCTGCAGCTCGCAGAGGCAGGTCTGAACGTGGCCGTGCTGTCGAAAGTCTTCCCGACGCGCTCGCATACCGTGGCAGCGCAGGGTGGCATCGGTGCGTCGCTGGGCAATATGTCCGAGGACAACTGGTACTGGCATATGTTCGATACCGTCAAGGGCAGCGATTATCTTGGCGATCAGGACGCCATCGAATTCATGTGCCGCGAAGCCCCGAAAGTGGTCTACGAGCTGGAGCACTTCGGCATGCCTTTCGACCGCAATCCCGACGGCACGATTTATCAGCGTCCTTTTGGCGGTCATACGGCCAACTTTGGCGAGAAGCCTGTGCAGCGTGCCTGTGCTGCAGCCGACCGTACCGGTCACGCGATGCTGCACACGCTGTATCAGCGCAATGTGCGCGCGAAGACGCATTTCTTTGTTGAATGGATGGCGATCGACCTGGTGCGCAATCAGGACGGCGATGTGCTGGGCGTAGTCGCGCTCGAAATGGAAACCGGCGACGTGATGGTGCTGGAAGCGAAGACCACCGTGTTTGCGACCGGTGGTGCAGGCCGCATCTGGGCCGCATCGACGAATGCCTTCATCAACACGGGCGATGGCATGGGCATGGCCGCGCGTGCCGGCCTGCCACTGGAAGATATGGAGTTCTGGCAGTTTCACCCGACCGGCGTGGCCGGCGCTGGCGTTCTGATCACCGAGGGCGTGCGCGGCGAGGGCGGCATCCTGATCAACAGCGAAGGCGAGCGTTTCATGGAGCGCTATGCGCCGACATTGAAAGATCTCGCGCCGCGCGACTTTGTCTCGCGGTCGATGGATCAGGAAATCAAAGAAGGTCGCGGTTGCGGGCCAAAGAAGAACCACGTGTTGCTTGACTTGCGCCATATCGGCGCCGACACCATACGCAAGCGTCTGCCGTCGATTCTCGAGATCGGACACAAGTTTGCGAACGTCGACGCCACCAAAGAGCCGATTCCCGTCGTGCCGACGATTCACTACCAGATGGGCGGCATACCGACCAATATTCACGGTCAGGTAGTCGCACCGAAGAACGGCGGTCAGGAGATCGTGCGCGGACTGTACGCGATCGGCGAGTGCGCTTGCGTGTCCGTGCATGGCGCAAATCGTCTTGGCACCAACTCGCTGCTCGACCTGCTGGTGTTTGGTCGCGCGGCTGGCAATCATATCGTCGCCAGCAAGCTTAAAGAGCAGAGCCACCAGAACCTGCCAGCCGATGGTGCTGATCTCGCGCTCTCGCGCCTCGCGCACCTTGAAGCCTCGACCGGCTCCGAGCGCGTGCAGGATGTCGCGAACGACATACGCTCAGCCATGCAGCACTACTGCGGCGTGTTCCGCACGCAGGAGCTGCTGGATGAGGGCGTCAGGGAGATCATGCAGCTCGACGAGCGACGCAAGCAGGTGTCATTCAAAGATAAATCCAAGGTATTCAATACCGCGCGCGTTGAAGCGCTGGAGCTCGATAACCTGATCGAGACCGCGAAAGCGACCATCGTCTCCGCCGCTGCCCGCAAAGAATCGCGTGGCGCGCACGCGCACCGCGACCATGAGCATCGCGATGATGAACACTGGATGAAGCACACGCTGTGGTTCTCCGAAGGTAATCGCCTCGACTACAAGCCGGTGGTTACCAAGCCGCTAACCGTTGAAACATTCAAGCCGAAAGCACGCACCTTTTAAGCCCGGAAAACATCATGACCCGTACTGTCAAATTTCAGATCTATCGCTACGATCCGGACAAGGATGCCAAGCCCTATATGCAGGACCTGACGGTCACGCTACAGGACACCGACAAGATGTTGCTTGATGCGCTACAGCGTATCAAGGCTGATGTCGATGATTCGCTCGCGCTGCGCCGTTCCTGCCGCGAGGGGGTCTGCGGCTCCGACGCGATGAATGTCAATGGCAAGAACCGTCTGGCCTGCATCACCAACCTGAACGAGCTGACCGAGCCCATCGTGCTGCGGCCGCTGCCCGGGTTGCCAGTCATTCGCGACCTGATCGTCGACATGACGAACTTCTTCAAGCAGTACCATTCGATCAAGCCCTTCCTGATCAATGACTCGATCCCGCCCGAGAAAGAGCGCCTGCAGATGCCGGCCGAGCGCGAAGAGCTCGATGGCCTGTACGAGTGCATCTTGTGCGCATGCTGCTCGACGTCCTGCCCGTCGTTCTGGTGGAATCCCGACAAGTTCGTCGGCCCGGCCGGGTTGTTGCAGGCGTATCGATTTATCGCCGACAGCCGCGACGAAGCCACCGGCCAGCGTCTGGATAACCTCGAAGATCCGTATCGGCTGTTCCGCTGCCACTCGATCATGAATTGCGTTGATGTCTGCCCGAAAGGCCTCAACCCGAACAAGGCGATCGGCAAGATCAAGGAACTGCTCGTCCGACGCACGGTGTAAGCGCGATGGAGGGTTCAAGGCATCAGGACGACCCCGCGCGCCGCGCGCGTCTGCGCTGGCGCAGCCGCCGTGGCTTGCTCGAGAACGACCTGATCCTGACACGCTTTCTGGATGCGCATGAGACAGAGCTCTCCGATGATGAAGTCGATGCGCTGACGCGTTTGCTGGAGTTGCCAGACAATGACCTAATGGGTCTGCTTCTAGGCCGAGATGAGGCGGAAGAGCGCTTGAATCTTCCTCATGTGATGGCATTGCTCAAGCGTCTGCGCGAAGCCTGAGGCAGACACGGGCAGCGAGGAAGCCGCACCGTCTCGATAACGATTTGCATAATTGATTATTCTTTCTGATTCAAAGGTAGAGCCATGACCCAATCCGATACCAAAGCCACGCTGTCTTTCTCCGACGGATCGCCATCGGTCGAGTTCCCGGTGTATCAGGGTTCCATCGGCCCCGATGTCATCGATATCCGCAAGCTCTACGGCGCCACCGGCAAGTTCACCTATGACCCTGGTTTCATGTCGACCGCCGCCTGCAACTCGACCATTACCTATATCGATGGTGACAAGGGCGAGCTGCTGTATCGCGGCTATCCCATCGAGCAACTGGCCGTCAACTGCGATTTCCTTGAGACCTGCTATTTGCTGCTCAACGGCGAGCTGCCCAACGCCACCGAGAAAAAGCAGTTCGTCGATACCGTGACCCGTCACACCATGGTGCACGAGCAGATGCAGTTCTTCTTCCGAGGTTTCCGCCGTGACGCGCACCCGATGTCGGTGCTGGTGGGCACCGTGGGTGCGCTGGCCTCGTTCTATCATGACTCGCTCGATATCAACGATCCACATCATCGTGAGGTATCGGCAATCCGCTTGATTGCCAAGATGCCGACGCTGGTCGCGATGGCCTATAAGTACTCTATCGGTCAGCCTTTCGTTTATCCGCGTAACGAGCTGTCCTATAGCGCCAATTTCATGCGCATGATGTTTGCCACACCGGCAGAGGATTACAAACCGAATGATGTGCTCGTGCGCGCGCTGGATCGCATTCTGATCCTTCATGCTGACCACGAGCAGAATGCGTCGACATCGACGGTTCGTTTGTCCGGGTCCTCCGGCGCCAACCCGTTTGCATGTATCGCGGCCGGGATCGCCTGTCTCTGGGGCCCAGCGCATGGTGGCGCCAACGAGGCCGCGCTGACCATGCTCAAGGACATACAGCGCGACGGCGGCGTCGAAAAGATTGGCGAGTTCGTCGCCAAGGTCAAGGATAAGAATTCGAACGTCAAGCTGATGGGCTTCGGTCACCGCGTCTACAAGAACTACGATCCGCGCGCCAAGCTGATGCGTGAAACCTGCCACGAGGTCTTGAACGAACTGGGCCTGCAGAACGACCCGCTGTTCAAGCTGGCGATGGCACTGGAAAAGATCGCTCTGGAAGACGACTACTTCGTCCAGCGCAAGCTGTATCCGAACGTCGATTTCTACTCCGGCATCGTGCAGTCCGCGCTGGGTATTCCGGTCTCGCTGTTCACGGGTATTTTCGCGATGGCGCGTACGGTCGGCTGGATCGCGCAGTGGAACGAGATGATCTCCGACCCTGAGCAGAAGATCGGTCGTCCGCGCCAGCTGTTCATTGGCTCGGCACAGCGGGATGTACCGCCGATCGCGAAACGCTAAAAGACTGAAGAGTCACCGAACGGGCCCCCTGGGGCCCTTTTTTGTACCGAAAAATCAAATGGCACGGTATGATTCCGGCTGCCTTTGCGTTTTTTTACAGGTAGTCCATAAATGCAGTCCGCGTAACGGAAGGACCGAGAAGCGGATGGTTACAACCCCCCAACCCTCGCGAAGCGCGAGCGAAAGGTGAGCAGCGATGATGCAGCAATTCTTCTCCAATTCTTATCTGTTTGGAGGCAATGCCCCGTACGTGGAAGAACTGTACGAGGCCTATCTCCTGAACCCCGGTGCAGTACCCGACAACTGGCGCGCGTATTTCGATGCGATGCAGCACGTGCCGGCCGTCGACGGCTCAGACCGTCCGGATGTACCGCACGCGAGCGTCGTCGCTTCATTTGCCGAGCGCGCCAAGCAGGGCCCGATTCGTACGGTCACTGCCTCGGCCGATGCCGAAATGGGCCGCAAGCGCGTCGCCGTTACCCAGCTCATCGCGGCTTATCGTTTCCTGGGCACCCAGTGGGCTAATCTCGATCCGCTCCAGCGCCAGGAGCGCCCGACAATTCCTGAGCTTGAGCCCTCGTTCTACGGCTTTACCGATGCCGACCTGGACGTCGTCTTCAATATCAGCAATACCTACTTCGGTGGCGAAACCGCGACCCTGCGCGACCTGCTGCAATCGCTGCGCGACACGTATTGCCGCTCTATCGGCGCCGAGTTCCAGTACATCACCGACCCTGCACAAAAGCGCTGGATGCAAGAGCGTCTTGAATCCACCCGCGCCACCGGTAATTTCACGCGTGAGCAGAAGCAGCATATTCTCGATCGGCTGACCGCTGCCGAAGGTCTGGAGCGCTACCTGCACACCAAGTACGTGGGCCAGAAACGTTTCTCGCTCGAGGGCGGTGAGAGCTTTATTGCGTCAATCGATGAAGTCATCCAGCGCGCAGGCAGTCAGGGCGTGCAAGAGATCGTGATCGGTATGGCCCACCGTGGCCGTCTGAATGTGCTGGTGAATATTCTCGGCAAGATGCCGTCCGATCTGTTCGCCGAATTCGAGGGCAAGCACGCCGATGATCTGCCGGCTGGTGACGTCAAATACCACCAGGGCTTCTCGAGTGATATCTCGACACCGGGTGGCCCGGTGCATTTGTCGCTCGCGTTCAATCCCTCCCATCTGGAGATTGTCAATCCGGTGGTCGAAGGCTCGGTCAAGGCGCGCATGGATCGCCGCGGCGACAAGCAGGGCAAGCAGGTATTGCCGATTCAGGTGCATGGCGATGCAGCGTTTGCGGGGCAGGGTGTCGTGATGGAGACACTGAATCTCGCGCAAACCCGAGGCTATGGTACGGGCGGCACGGTGCACATCGTCATCAACAATCAGATTGGCTTCACCACGTCCGATCCGCGTGACTCGCGCTCCACGTTGTATTGCTCCGATGTGGTCAAGATGATCGAGGCGCCGGTGCTGCACGTGAACGGCGATGATCCCGAAGCGGTCGTGTTTGCGACCCAGATCGCGCTCGATTTCCGCATGCAGTTCCAGAAAGACGTCGTGGTCGATATCGTCTGCTTCCGCAAACTTGGCCACAACGAGCAAGATACGCCGGCGCTGACGCAGCCGCTGATGTACAAGAAGATCGGCCAGCACCCCGGCACGCGCAAGCTCTACGCGGACAAGCTGGCGACGCAGGGCACGATTCCGGCCGATGGCGGCGATGCCATGGTCAAGGCCTTCCGCGAGGCGATGGATGCCGGACGAAGCTCGGTCGATCCCGTGATCTCGAACTTCAAGAACAAATACGCCGTTGACTGGATGCCTTTCCTGAATCGCAAGTGGACCGATGCGGCGGATACGGCGGTGCCTGCGGCGGAGTTGAAGCGACTCTCAGAACGCATCACCACGGTACCGACAGACTTCAAGGTGCACCCGTTGGTCGAGAAGGTGCTGGCGGATCGCGCCGCGATGGGCCGGGGTGAGATCAACCTTGACTGGGGCATGGGTGAGCATCTGGCATTTGCGACGTTGGTGTCTTCCGGCTATGCCGTGCGCATCACCGGACAAGATGCCGGGCGAGGCACCTTCACGCATCGTCACGCGGTGCTGCACGACCAGAACCGCGAGAAGTGGGACGCAGGCAGCTACATCCCGCTGCAGCATGTGTCCGACCAGCAGGCGCCATTTACCGTGATCGATTCGGTGCTGTCCGAGGAGGCCGTGCTCGGGTTTGAATACGGTTATTCCACCGCCGAGCCGAATACCCTCACCATCTGGGAGGCGCAGTTTGGTGATTTCGCGAATGGCGCGCAGGTCGTGATCGATCAGTTCATCAGCTCTGGCGAGGTGAAATGGGGCCGCGCATCCGGTCTGGTGATGATGCTGCCGCATGGTTATGAAGGTCAGGGCCCGGAGCACTCGTCGGCACGTATCGAGCGCTTCCTGCAGCTTTCCGCCGACAACAACATGCAATTGGTGCAGCCGACCACGGGCGCGCAAATATTCCATCTGCTGCGCCGTCAGATGATCCGCCTGTTCCGCAAGCCCTTGGTGATCTTCACGCCCAAATCCCTGCTGCGCAACAAGGATGCTGGTTCGCCCCTGTCCGATCTGGTCAAGGGCTCATTCCAGACCGTGATCGGTGAAGTCGACACCAGCATCGATGCGAAGAAGGTCAAGCGCGTACTGGCTTGCTCGGGCAAGGTGTATTACGACCTTGTCCATGCGCGCAAGGAGCGCGGCGCAAGCGATATCGCCATCATTCGCGTTGAGCAGCTGTATCCGTTCCCGCACAAGGCTTTCTCGGCTGAGCTGAAGGCTTTCCCGAATTTCAATGAACTGGTCTGGGTGCAAGACGAGCCGCAGAACCAGGGTGCGTGGTTCCAGATCCAGCACAACATTCTCGAGAACCTGAGCGATGGCCAGAAACTGGCTTACGCAGGTCGCCCCGCGAGCGCATCCCCCGCTGTCGGTTATTACGACAAGCATTATGCGCAGCAAAAGGCGCTGATCGATACGGCATTCTCGAAGCTCAAAGGCTTCATCCTGACCAAATAAAGACCCCGCGGTGTGCCGGAAGCCGGCCCGCCGTGCGAACAACCCGAAACGGAGAGTGAAATGGCAATTCTGGAAGTCCAGGTACCCCAGCTGTCGGAGTCGGTCGCAGAAGCGACCCTGCTGCAGTGGCACAAAAAAGTCGGCGAGGCGGTGGCCCGCGATGAAAACCTGATTGATATTGAAACCGACAAAGTCGTACTAGAGCTACCCGCACCTGCGCAAGGTGTGATCGTCGAGATCATCAAGGGCGACGGGACCACCGTAGTCGCTGGCGAAATCATTGCGCGCATTGATACCGAAGCGACAGCGTCAGCCTCTGCGCCGGCGGCGCCGGCTGCTGCCGCTCCCCCAGCAGTACCCGCACCCGCGGCGGCCGCTGCACCTGCCGGCGGCGCCATCGCGATGCCCGCAGCCGCAAAAATGCTGGCCGAGAACAAGATGTCTGCCGACGCCGTGCCTGGCACCGGTCGCGACGGCCGCGTGACCAAGGGCGATGTGATCAATGCGCTCAACAAGCCTTCCTCACCCGCCTCGGCGCCGGCAGCGCCCAAGGCCTCGCTGCCTGCAGTCGCTGCCCCGGTGTCGATCGATCTGGGTGACCGCCCCGAGCAGCGTGTGCCGATGAGTCGCCTGCGCGCGCGTATCGCCGAGCGTCTGCTGGAGTCGCAATCGACGAATGCGATTCTGACGACCTTCAATGAAGTCAATATGCAGCCGGTCATGGACCTGCGCAACAAGTACAAAGACAAGTTCGAAAAAGAACATGGCGTGAAGATGGGCTTCATGTCCTTCTTTGTGAAGGCCGCTGTGGCTGCACTGAAGAAGTACCCGGTGCTGAACGCGTCCATTGATGGCAATGATGTGGTCTATCATGGTTATTTCGATGTCGGTATCGCGGTGGGATCACCGCGCGGATTGGTGGTGCCCATCCTGCGCAATGCCGACCAAATGACGATTGCCGATATCGAGAAAAAAATCGGTGAGTTCGGTCAGAAAGCCAAGGATGGCAAGCTGACGCTGGATGAACTGACCGGCGGTACTTTCTCGATCTCGAATGGTGGCGTGTTCGGCTCGATGCTCTCGACACCCATCATCAATCCTCCGCAGTCAGCCATTCTCGGTGTGCATGCGACCAAGGAACGCGCCGTGGTTGAAAACGGCCAAATCGTGATCCGTCCGATGAACTATCTCGCCATGTCGTATGACCATCGTCTGATCGATGGTCGCGAGGCCGTGCTCGGACTGGTGGCGATGAAAGAGGCGCTGGAAGATCCGGCCCGTCTGCTGCTGGATCTGTAAGGAGGCGCGCCATGTCCAAGCAATTTGATGTCATCGTCATCGGCGGTGGCCCGGGTGGTTATGTGGCCGCCATTCGCGCTGCCCAGCTGGGCTTTTCGGTCGCGTGCATCGACGAGTGGAAAAACGAACAGGGTGGCCCTGCGCCGGGGGGTACTTGCACCAACGTCGGTTGCATTCCCTCCAAGGCGCTACTGCAGTCTTCCGAGCATTTCGACCACGCGAATCATGGTTTCGCCGAGCACGGTATCGAAGTCAAAGGCGTCAAGCTCAATCTTGCGCAGATGCTCGGTCGCAAGGATGGCGTCGTCAAGCAGAACAATGAGGGCATCCTCTACCTGTTCAAGAAAAACAAGGTCAGCTTTTTTCATGGACGGGGCTCGTTCGCCAAAGTGGCTGATGGGCTCTATGAGATCGAGGTGGCTGGCGCTTCGGCAGAGACGCTGATCGCCAAGCAAGTGATTGTTGCCACTGGTTCGAGTCCCCGCGCCCTGCCGAATGTCCCTTTCGATGAGAAACTCATTTTGTCGAACACGGGTGCGCTGGCAATTGATGCTGTCCCTAAAAAGCTGGGCGTGATTGGTGCTGGTGTGATCGGTCTGGAGATGGGCAGTGTCTGGCGTCGTCTCGGCGCACAAGTCACCGTACTCGAAGCGCTGCCGACATTTTTGGGGGCAGCCGACGAAACCATTGCGAAAGAGGCGCACAAGCTCTTCACCAAGCAGGGCCTCGACATCCACATGGGCGTGAAGATCGGTGAGATCAAGTCCGGTAAGGACGTCAGCATTGAATACACTGATGCCAAGGTTGAATCCCACAAGCTCAGTGTCGACAAGCTGATCGTATCGATCGGTCGCGTACCGAACACGACGGGATTGAACGCAGAAGCCGTGGGCCTTGCCCTCGACGAGCGTGGCTTCATCGCGGTAGACGAACACTGCCGTACCAACCTGCCCAATGTCTGGGCAGTGGGCGATGTGGTGCGTGGCCCGATGCTGGCGCACAAGGCCGAAGAAGAGGGCGTTGCTGTCGCCGAGCGCATCGCGGGTCAGCACGGTCATGTGAACTTCGCGACCATTCCCTGGGTTATTTATACCTCGCCGGAGATTGCCTGGGTCGGACGGACCGAGCAGCAACTAAAAGCCGATGGCGTTCTGTACAAGGCAGGCGCGTTCCCATTTCTTGCAAATGGACGCGCGCGGGCGCTGGGCGATACCTCGGGCATGGTCAAGGTGCTGGCCGATGCCAAAACCGACGAGATCCTCGGCGTGCACATCATCGGTCCGATGGCTTCCGAGCTGATCTCCGAGGCGGTGGTGGCGATGGAATTCCGCGCCTCGTCCGAAGACATCGCCCGGATATGCCACGCGCATCCGACGCTGTCGGAGGCGACCAAGGAAGCGGCACTGGCGGTCGACAAGCGCTCGCTGAACTTCTGACGCGCAGGCGCCCCTCTTTAGCCGATCGGACAGCGTCTTGCGTAATGCTGGTACGATCGTCGTGTCTGATAGGAGCCTTCGCGTGAGATCGTGGATCGTCGTCCCCCTGGCGGTTTTTCTGGCGTCGTGTGCGAGCACGAAGCCAGTGGAAGATCGCATCGAGATTCTGACCACCGCGCGCTCGCAGCCGCTACAGGGCGCGCAGTGCGAGATCGAGACCGGCGCTGGACAGTGGACGATCACGACGCCGGACTCGGTGCAGGTGGGTGAACCCAAGGGCGACCTCAAAGTGGTTTGCAACAAGGAAGGCTATCGGACCTCCGAGGTCGTCTTCCGTCGCGGCAGCAGCGGCGTGCCGGGCGCAACGCGTGTAGGCGTCGGCATGGGCGGTGGTTTTGGCGGTTACAGCGGCGTCGGTATTTCGCTGGGTTTTGGTTTTCCCTTGTCCTCCGGACGCGCGACCTACCCTTCCCGAGTGGTGGTCGACATGACGCCGCTGTAGCGGCGACCGAGCTGATGAATGTTCAGGAATTCTACGAAAAGACGCTCGCCGAGCGCGGCTATCAGTCAGACCCGGCGCAGCTTGCCGCGGTAGAGCGCTTGCAGCGCTCCTTCGATGAATGGGGTGTCTACATGTCGCGGCGCTCGTCGAGACTGCGGCGCATGATCATCCATCCCGATCCTCCAAGAGGTGTGTATCTGTGGGGCGGCGTCGGTCGTGGCAAGTCCTTCCTGATGGATAGTTTCTACGCCGTGATTCCCGTCAGGCGCAAGACCCGGGTGCATTTTCATGAGTTTATGCGCGAGGTTCACCGGGCGCTGGATGAAGAAAAAAATGTCGAAAATCCTCTGGATCAGGTGGCGCGAAAGATTGCGCGGCGCTACCGGCTGATTTGCTTTGACGAATTCCATGTGTCCGATATTGCGGACGCGATGATTCTCTATAACTTGCTGAAAGCCTTGTTCGAGCAGGGCGTCAGCTTTGTCATGACCTCGAACTATCCCCCGGAGGGTTTGTATCCGGATGGATTGCATCGGGATCGCATGCTGCCGGCCATTGATCTGCTCAAGGAAAAGCTCGACGTGATGGCCGTCGATGCCGGCACCGACTACCGTCGTCGCGTGATGGAAAAAGTCGAGGCTTACCAGACCCCGCTCGGACCCGTTGCGGACAGCGCGCTGCTGCATGCGTTTGTCTCTATCGCCGAAGCCGGGGAGCAGGACCCGCGAATCAAGATAGAATCACGGGAGATTCGCTGTGTGCGCCGCGCCGGTGGCGTGGTCTGGTTCGATTTTGCCACCTTGTGTGGTGGGCCGCGCTCGCAAAATGATTACCTCGAGATTGCCAACCGATTTCACACGGTCATCTTGTCGGAGGTGCCGCGAATGACGGCCGAGATGGCCTCCGAGGCACGCCGCTTTACCTGGCTGATCGATGTGCTCTACGATCATCGCGTGAAGCTGATCATGTCTGCATCGGTGGCGCCGGACTTGCTGTACACCGAGGGAGTGATGTCGAATGAATTTCACCGTACGGTGTCGCGCATTACCGAGATGCAGTCGCGCGAATATAAAGAGAGTGTCCGGCGGCAGGCCGCTGGCTTGATCACCTGAATGTCCCATGCAATCTACGTCGGACGAAGCGTCCGGCGAATGTCTGACCCGATGAATGGAAGTGCAATGACGATGATTCGATTGGTCCTCACGTTGTATGCGTTGATCATGTCGGCGGTGTTTGCTACGTCGGCGGCGACCGCAGAGACACTGGAGCAGGCGCTGAGCAAGCGTTTCCCGCAGGGCTCCATTACCTCGGTGACGGCCGCCCAGCTAGCGCTGGCCGAGCTCGACGCTGCGCGCCGCGAAGCCGAGCAAACGTTTGACGATGAACGATTGCGTTGCTACGACAAATTCTTTAGCGCGAGCTGTTTGTCGAAAGCCAAGGAGATAAGACGACTCGCGATGTCGAGTATCCGCAAAGTCGAGGTCGAGGCGAATGCGTTCTTGCGCAAGGAAAAAGCAGCGGAACGAGACCGCGTGATCGCCGAGCGCCAGGGCCGTGCGGCGCGCCCGCTGGAGGGGCCCGCGATTCCCATTACCGGCGCCGCGCGCGATGGCGGCGCGCCGCCGGAATCTGAGACTCAGCCAAACAAGCCGTGATGGATGCAGAGCAGGTTCGCACGCGCGTGATCGAACTGGAAACCGAGCACCGTGATCTTGATGCGGCGATTGCGTTGCTGGCAGCGGCGCCAACGGCAGATGCGTTGCAGTTACAGCGCATGAAGAAGCGCAAGCTGCAACTGAAAGACCATATCATCCGCTTGAAGATGCAGCTGGTGCCTGATATTCCCGCGTGATTTTCCCCCTCATCGACGTGCTGCGCAGCAGCTTTCGCCAGTACCGGGGCGCACAGACCGTTTTTCCGGATTGATCCTTGACCGAACTCGCCAAAGCTATGGAAGCGCTCGCTGAACCCGGCGAGCACGACGCCGAGATCGATGAGCTTTTTTCCGATCGTGGAGCGCTGGCGCGCGGCATCGATGACTTTCGTCCGCGTCAATCCCAGACCGACATGGCGCGCGCGGTGGCAGATGCCATCGTGCGCCGGGCCACCTTGCTGGCGGAAGCGGGCACTGGTACGGGCAAGACTTTTGCCTATCTGGTGCCCGCCTTGCTATGGGGTGGCAAGGTGATTGTGTCGACGGGCACCAAGAATTTGCAGGACCAACTTTTCCTGCGCGATATCCCGGTGGTACGCAAGGCGCTGAATGTGCCAGTCACGATCGCCTTGCTCAAGGGCCGGGCAAACTATCTGTGTCACTTTCATCTGGATCGCACTCAACAGAATGGTCGCCTGACAGCGCGCGAGGATGTCGGCTACCTGCGCGAGATCGCGCGCTTTGCCAAGACAACTTCGACGGGCGATAAATCCGAGCTCTCGCGGGTGCCCGAGAGCGCCCTGATCTGGAATCTGGTGACTTCCACGCGTGACAATTGTCTTGGCGCTGAATGCACGCATTATCAGGATTGTTTTGTCATGAAGGCGCGCAAGGAAGCGCAGCAGGCCGATGTGGTGGTGGTGAATCATCATCTGTTCTTTGCCGATGTCGCGCTCAAGGACACCGGCGTCGCTGAGCTGCTGCCCAGTGCCAATACCGTGATCTTCGATGAGGCACATCAGCTGCCTGATACTGCGACGACATTTTTCGGCGACACCGTCTCGACCTCGCAGGTGATGGAGCTATGCCGTGATGTACTCGCAGAGGGCCTCACCCATGCGCGCGATGGCGCCGACTGGGCAGCGACGATTGCGCCGGTCGAAAAAGCGGTGCGCGATCTCCGACTGGCCTTTCCGGCCGAGGGCATCAAGCTCGCGCGCGAGCAGATCGCAGACAGTAGCGCGTTCTTTCCTGCGCTGGAGCATCTGAAAGCCATGCTGTCGCAAATGACCGCTGTGCTGGCATCACAAGCTGAACGCGCGGAGACGCTGGAGCAGTGCCGCTCGCGCTCAGCCGAGCTCGGCGCCCGTCTGGATGCTTGGGCACCGGTGGATGATCCAGAACAGCGGGCCGCCAAAGTGCTGTGGGTCGAGGCTTTTTCTCAGTCTCTGCAGCTGCACCAGACCCCGCTGTCGATTGCGCCAGTGTTCAGCAAACAGCGAGAAGGGCCGCCCCGGGCATGGATATTCACCTCGGCCACGCTGGCGGTGAAAAATGATTTCAGTCATTACAGTGCGCAGCTTGGGCTGACGGAGGAGCCGTCGAAGTCATGGCCCAGTCCCTTCGATTACGCCAGACAGGCGCTGCTGTATGTGCCCCCTGATCTGCCCGCGCCCAATTCGCCCGGCTATACCGATGCGGTGGTTGAGGCTGCGCTGCCCGTGATCGAGGCGGCACGCGGTCGGGCCTTCCTGTTGTGCACGACCCTGCGTGCAGTCAAGCGAGCGGCCGAGCTATTGCGTGAGACGTTCGAAGCTCGGCAGCTGCCCTGGCCCTTACTGGTGCAGGGCGAGCTGGGGCGCACTGAGTTGTTATCGCGCTTTCGCGCAGCAGGTAATGCGGTGTTGATCGGTAGCCAGAGCTTCTGGGAAGGGGTGGATGTACGCGGTGATGCGCTGTCTGTCGTGATCATCGACAAGCTGCCGTTCGCCCCGCCGGATGACCCGGTGCTCGCGGCACGCATCGCCGACATGGAGAAGCGCGGACTCAATGGCTTCATGCATCATCAGCTGCCCGAGGCCATCATCAGTCTCAAGCAGGGCGCCGGACGTCTGATTCGTGATGAGCGCGACCGGGGCGTGCTGATGATTTGCGATCCGCGGCTGATCTCAAAGCCCTACGGGCGTCGCATCTGGCAAAGCTTGCCGCCGTTTGCCCGCAGCCGTGAGCTGGCCACGGTGCAGGCTTTTCTGCAAAACGCGCCGGCGGCAGATCCGGAGTAAGCACGCAGGGTCTTTTCTCTGCAGCAGCTTTCTATTACAGCTCGAGATTCCGGATAGCTTGATATCGACGGATAAGCGTCACTGAAAAGCTGGGTGAATGCCACACTCGGCGCGTCAGAGCCTGCTGACATTTGATCGTACTCAAACCTGAAATTTAACGCGCCTGCGTTCAGGTAAAATCCGCCCCATGAAAATCCTCATCAGTAACGACGACGGTTATCTGGCCCCCGGCATCAACGCGCTGGCGGACCGGCTGGCGGCGGTCGCCGATATCGTCGTCGTTGCTCCGGACAGCAATCGCTCAGGATCATCGAACTCCTTGACGCTCGACCGTCCGTTGCGAGTGATGCGCTCTGCCAATGGCTTTTATTCGATCAACGGCACGCCGAGCGACTGCGTGCATATCGCGCTGACGGGCATCCTTGATGAAAGGCCCGATCTGGTCGTGTCCGGCATCAATCAGGGGCAGAACATGGGTGATGACACGCTGTACTCGGGCACCGTGGCGGCGGCGACGGAGGGCTTTTTATTCGGCATTCCTGCCATTGCGTTTTCGCAGGTGGATCATGGCTGGGCGCATCTCGATGATGCTGCCGATGCAGCCCGTGATTTTGTGATGCGCAGGCTGGACGACCTTGAGCGTCCTTTTCTGCTGAATGTGAACATTCCCAACCGTCCCTATGCCGAGTTGCAGAAGGTGGTGCCCACTCGTCTGGGAAAACGGCACGAGTCCGAGCCGGTGATCAAGAGCCGCGATCCGCATGGCAATGAAATTTTCTGGATCGGCCCGGCAGGCAAGGCCAAGGAGGCCAGCGAGGGCACGGACTTCCACGCCACCGCCCATGGCTGGATATCGGTGACGCCGCTGCAGATCGATCTGACGCACTCGGCGCAGCTCGAGCGACTCAGGCGGTCGCTGGCATGAGCAAGGATCAGGATCCGCCGAAGAGACGTTTTCCGCTGACGCTCGATCAGCTCAGCCGCAGCGCCGATCGCCTGCGCGCGGCAGCTGCGCCGCGGTTGAACAGTTTGCAGACCGCGACGCGCAATGCCGCGCAGCATAGCCCGCAACCATCCGCGCCGGCGCCTGTGGTCAGCGGGACGGTAGCATCATCGCCCGTCATACCGCCCAAGGCGCCGCCGCGACCGCTGGCCGAGACCAGCGCCGTGAACTCCCCGCTGGTGTCCGACGCGGTGCGGCGGGCAATGGTGCAGCGGCTCGCCCAGCAAGGCATAGAGGATGCGAAGGTACTGGCGGCGATGGAAGCGGTGCCTCGTCATTTTTTTGTCGAGCCCGGGCTGGCCAGTCAGGCATATATCGATGCGTCCCTTCCGATTGGTTACCACCAGACGATTTCGCAGCCCTACATCGTGGCGCGCATGATCGAGGTGATGCGCGACGGCGCTGAGGGAAAGGTGCCACGCGTGCTAGAGATCGGTACCGGCTGCGGCTATCAGGCGGCGGTGCTGGCGCAGGTGGCCGAGCAGGTCTACACCATCGAGCGGATACGGCCGCTCCACGAGCAGGCGCGTCGCAATCTGCGCGCACTCCTGATTCCCAATCTGAGGCTGCATTACGGCGATGGTATGCTGGGACTTCCCCAACTGGCCCCATTCGATGGCATCATTCTGGCGGCAGCGGGCCTGGAAGTGCCTCAGGGCTTGCTGGACCAGATTGCGGTCGGTGGCAGGCTGGTGGCGCCGGTGGGTGCGCGAAATCAGGTGCTCAAGCTGATAAGACGTATCAAGCGGAACGAATGGACGACCGAGACGCTGGAGCGCTGCCATTTTGTGCCGTTGCGTCCCGGGACGTTCGGCTGAGCCGCCCGCGGCGTTGGTGGTAACTGGCCATGCGTTTGGGCTGTCTGCGGGGCAGCTGCCGTGCCATCGATCTGACGAGACAGCTTGTGGGCGCATTGACTGGCCAATGCCAAAATTCTGAACATCATGCAAACCATGCAGAAAAAAATCACCGCTCTTGCGCTCTTGTTGCTATTAGCTGCTTGCGCCGAGATGCCGTCGCGCGCACCTATCGACGACCGCACGGCCACGCGCAACGCCACGAAATCAAAAGACCAGAAAGATCAAAAAGATCAAAAAGATCGGAGCACAGCGGAGCCGGTTGCTCCCGATGCGGCCGGTTTCTATACCGTGAAAAAGGGCGATACCTTGCGCAAGATTGCCCAGCAATTCAGCCAGTCGGTACGCGACATCACGGACTGGAACAATTTATCCAATCCGAACGACATCAAGGTGGGGCAGTTACTGCGCGTTGCGCCTGCTGAAGGAACGCAAATCTCATCGGTGCCGATGGATACTGGGCTCGAGGCCAAGCCGCTGGAGGGCAAACCGGCGTCGGGCAGTTCCCCCGGCGCCGCTTTGCCGGGTCTCAAGAGCGGGCCGCTCGGCAACAAGGTCGTTTATACCGACCAGGCCTGGACCGACATGCAGCGCGGGGAACCTTCGGCCGCGCGGGCCCTGGAGACTCCCAAAAAACCCGACGCGGTTGCGGCGGGCAAGTTCAGCTGGCCGACCGAGGGTCGCATCGTCGGCAGTTTTGATGCCAACCGCAAAGGGATCGATATTGCGGGTCAGTCCGGTCAAGCCGTCAATGCGGTGGGCGATGGCACGGTGCTGTATGCGAAAAACATGCGCGGCTATGGCAACCTGGTGATCGTCGATCATGGTGACGGGCTGGTATCTGCGTATGCGCACAACAAAACTATACTGGTGAAGGAAGGTCAAACAGTCGCCAGAGGACAACGTATCGCCGAGATGGGCGACACCGATGCCGATATGGTGAAACTTCACTTCGAGATCCGGCAGTTAGGCAAGCCGGTCGATCCTGTGAGCATGCTGCCCAGCCGATAGCCATCATGAGTGATTCCTTCGATCTGTCCGACGAGCCCGATCAGCCAGAGCGGGACGAGATCGAAGAATTGACCGGTGAACCCTCCGACGGGGAAGGCGAGTTTCGCATCGATGAGACAAACCTCCGGGAGTTCCGCGCATTGCTGCAGACGGAGTTATCCGGCGATGCGACGCAGCGCTACCTGAACCGCATTGGGCTGCGTCCACTGCTTACTCAGGAGCAGGAAATTCATTACGCCACGCGAGCCAATCAGGGCGACTTTAGCGCGCGACAGGTGATGATCGAGCATAACCTGCGGCTGGTCGTCTCGATTGCCAAGCACTACATCGATCGCGGTGTGGCCCTGCTAGACATGATAGAAGAGGGCAACTTGGGCCTCATGCATGCGATCAGCAAGTTCGAACCAGAGCGGGGCTTTCGTTTTTCGACCTACGCGACCTGGTGGATTCGTCAGAGCATCGAGCGCGCCATCATGAATCAGGCGCGAACGATACGCTTGCCAGTTCACCGCATCCGCGAACTCAATCAGGTACTCAGGGCAAAATATCATCTCGAGTCTCGCTTGTTCGATGGCCACGATGCGAGGCTGGAAGATATCGCCCATCTGGTTGAGCGCAGCGTTGATGAGGTCCGCGAGACACTGGGCATGGCCGACCATGTCACGTCGCTCGATACGCCGATCGATGGCGATCCGAATTCCAGTCTGCTCGACATCCTAGCCGATGGCGCCCAGCAAGGACCGGAGGCCGATGCCGAGCATCATGAGATGATTTCCCTGGTGCGCCACTGGCTGAGCACGATTCCCGCCAAACAACGGCAGGTGATCATGCGTCGTTTCGGCATTGATAACGGCAGTCCGGCCACCTTGGAAGAACTTGCCGAGGAGATGGGAGTGACGAGGGAGAGAGTGAGACAGATTCAGCAGGAGGGCCTGATCAGGCTCAAGCGAGCCATGCTCGCGCGCGGTGTTGGCAAGGACGCGCTGCTGTGATCCCGGTCCTGGTATTCGACATCGAGACGATTCCCGATGTGGCGGGTCTGCGCTCGCTTGCCGGGCTGGGCGCCGACGTCTCCGATGCTGAGGTTGCGGCGCAGGCGTTTGCGGCAAGACGCGAGAAGACCGGTTCTGATTTTCTGCAGCACCATCTGCATCGCGTCGCGGCGATCTCCTGCGTGTTTCGCGATGACGAAGGCTTTCGCGTGCGCTCGCTGGGTAGTCTGGAAGATGGCGAGGCAAAGCTGGTGCAAGATTTTTTCAAGGTCATTGATCGCTACACGCCGCAGCTGGTGTCATGGAATGGCGGTGGTTTTGATTTGCCGGTGCTTCATTACAGAGCACTGATTCACGGCGTCAGCGCCCCCCGCTACTGGGAGCAGGGCGATGAAGATCGTGATTTCAAGTGGAATAATTACCTGTCGCGGTATCACTCGCGACATCTGGATCTGATGGATCATCTGGCGATGTACACCGGCCGGGCCAATGCGCCACTGGATGATCTGGCTAAGCTCTGCGGCTTTCCCGGCAAGCTGGGTGTCGATGGCTCACAAGTCTGGACGCTGTATCAAGAGGGTCGGCTTGAGCAGATACGCGATTACTGCGAGACCGATGTCGTGAATACGTACCTTGTCTATTGCCGCTATCAGCTGATGCGCGGGCAGCTGACGCGCGCTGCCTACGACGCCGAGCTGGCGCTGGTCAGAAGTTCACTTGAATCCCTGCAGGCGCGCCACTGGCGCGAGTATCTGGCTGCCTGGCCAGCACAAAAGTAGGCGACGCGGACCGCCCCTCGCCGGTGGGACGCCCGTGCTGCACCGGCGCGTTACAATCGCGGGCTTCGCCGCCTCGCTAACTTATTTCACCCCGTTTTATGCAAGACATCCTTCAGATCGAGTCGCTCGACATGGAAGCGCGCGGCATCGGCCATCTCGCCAACGATGACGGCAGCCCCGGCAAAGTAATCTTTGTCGAGGGCGCATTGCCCGGCGAGCGCGTGCGCTTCAAGTCTTACCGTCGCAAGCCCAAATGGGAGGCGGCCGACATGACCGAGCTGTTGCATGAATCCTCACTGCGCGTGACGCCGAAATGTGAATTCTTCGGCCTCTGTGGCGGCTGCGCGATGCAGCATCTCGAGCCTTCTGCACAGGTGGCAATCAAGCAGCGAGTGCTTGAAGACAATCTTCATCATCTGGGTAGAGTGCGCGCCGAGACCCTGCTGCGTCCGGTTCAGGGCCCGAACTGGGGCTATCGTTTTCGTGCGCGTTTATCTGTACGTCATGTGCCCAAGAAAGGTGGCGTGCTGATCGGTTTCCATGAAAAACGATCAAGCTATGTCGCCGACATGACCCGATGCCAGATCCTGCCACCGGAAGTCTCGGCGATGATGGTGCCTATGCGCAAGCTGATTGAGGGTTTGTCCATTCGCGACCGCCTGCCGCAGATCGAGCTGGCCGTGGGCGAGGGCACCGAGGGCAGAGTGATCGTGATGGTGCTGCGTGTGCTGGAGCCGCCGTCCGAGGAGGACCGACAACGGCTGATGAACTTCGCGGATGCATGGAAAATCCATTTTTGGCTGCAGCCCAAAGGCCCGGACACTGCCGCTCCGTTTCATCCAGCGGACAGTACGCTCGAATATCTGCTGCCTGAGTTTGGTGTGCGCATGCCTTTCAGGCCAACTGACTTCACCCAAGTGAATCACCAGATCAATCGCGTACTGGTGCAGCGGGCACTTCGCTTGCTGGAGGTGCAGCCGCAAGACCGTGTCGCTGACCTGTTCTGCGGCCTCGGAAATTTCACCCTGCCACTGGCCACGCAGGCGAAGGAAGTGGTCGGCATCGAGGGTAGTGATGCGCTGGTGGCACGTGCGCTGGAGAATGCACGAGTCAACGGACTGCAGGATAAAACCACGTTCCACAGCCGCAATCTGTTCGGGTTTACCGCCGACGATTTGCGCACACTGGGCAGGTTTGACCGCATGCTGATCGACCCGCCGCGCGAGGGCGCGATCGATGTCAGCTTGGCTCTGGCGAGTTTGAACGACACTGATCCAGGATCACGTCCGCTTCGTCTGGTCTATGTGTCCTGCAACCCATCGACATTGGCGCGGGATGCGGGCGTGCTGGTCAGTCAGGCGGGCTACCGATTGTCTCAGGCGGGCGTGGTCAACATGTTTCCGCATACCGCACATGTGGAGTCGATTGCTGTGTTCGACCGAGTGGATTAAAAGCCCCGCCGGGCGATTGAATACTTCACATAGACCATCAAGAAAAACGCCGACCTGCGGTCGGCGTTGTCGTTGCGGCAGCTGAGGTATCAGCTGCGAGGATCAGTTGGACAGATCAGTCGCGCTCGCCGCCCAGAATGCCTAGCAGGGCCAGCAGGTTCACGAAGATGTTGTACAAATCGAGATAGATCGCCAGCGTGGCAGTGATGTAATTCGTCTCGCCACCGTTGATGATGCGCTGTACGTCGAACAGGATGTAGGCCGAAAAAATCATCACGGCAATCGCCGAGATCACAACGTGCAGCAGCGGCATCTGCAAGAAGATGTTCGCAATGCCAGCCAGTAGCAACACGATCACGCCAGCGAACAGCCAGCTGCCCAGGCCGGAAAAATCACGCTTGCTGGTCGTGGCGATCGACGCCATGACAGCAAAGATGATCGCGGTGCCGCCGAAGGCCGTCATGATCAGCGAGGCCCCGTTAGAGAAATGCAGGATCTGCTCGATCAGTCTCGACAGCATCAAGCCCATGAAGAAGGTAAAGCCCAGCAGCACCGCCACGCCGAGGCCGGAGTCCTTGGTTCTTTCAATCGCATAGAAGAAGCCGAAGGCGATCGCCAAAAAGGCGATGAAGCTGATCATCGGGCTGCCGGCAAACAGCGAGAATTTCAGCTGCACGCCGATCCAGGCGCCGAGCACGGTCGGAATCATGGACAGCGCCAGCAGCCAATAGGTATTCCTCAGCACGCGATGACGAACCGCGAATACATCGCTAGTCGCGCCGTACATACTTTGAAGTTGCTGATCCATAAATGAAATACTCCTGTATTGAGGTCGATACGTTAGCACCCTGACAGCGGGCGCCAGCGGAGCGCGACGCTGCCAAAAACATAATTTAACCGATTCCGTAGATGGGAGTCTATCCGATATTTTCAATGCCGGCCCGCCCAAAACGCTTCGCTGATGGGCCATTTGACCCTCCATTCATGCTAAAATCCTCGGTTAATCAGGATTCCCTGCAATTCCCTTAACCCCTTAATATTATTGGAGTTTTTACAGATGGCAATCGAGCGCACCCTGTCGATCATCAAACCCGACGCCGTGGCGAAAAACGTGATTGGACAGATCTACTCTCGGTTCGAAGGCGCTGGCCTGACAATCGTCGCTGCGCGCATGATGCAGCTCTCCCGCGCCGAGGCCGAGGGTTTCTACGCGGTGCACCGCGAGCGACCCTTCTTCAAGGATCTGGTCGACTTCATGATCTCCGGCCCGGTGATGGTGCAGGTGCTTGAGGGCGAGAACGCCATTCTGAAGAACCGCGACCTGATGGGCGCGACCGATCCGAAGAAGGCCGACAAAGGCACTATCCGAGCCGATTTTGCCGATTCCATCGATGCTAACGCAGTGCACGGTTCCGACGGCCCAGACACTGCCAAGGTCGAGATCAGCTACTTCTTCCCGTCGCTGAACGTCTACTCGCGCTGATCGGCGCGGGTCCAACGGGAGCCGTCATCACGCGTGGCATCAGGAGATATCGTCATGGCGGCAACCACCAATCTGCTCGATCTCGATCCGCCTGCACTGGCTCGCTGGTGCAGCGAGCTCGGTGAGAAGCCATTCCGTGCCAAGCAATTGCAGCGCTGGGTTCACCAGTTCGGCGAGAGCGATTTCGATGCCATGACCGATCTGGCCAAGTCGCTCCGAGAAAAACTTGCGCATCACGCGACGGTCTCAGCGCCCGGCATCATCAGCGATAACCTGTCCTCCGATGGCACGCGCAAATGGCTGCTGGAGGTAGGCGATGGCAATGCGGTCGAGTGCGTCTTCATTCCCGAAGAGAATCGCGGCACGCTCTGCGTGTCGACGCAGGCTGGCTGTGCGGTCAATTGCCGTTTCTGCTCGACGGGCAAGCAGGGCTTCTCGCGCAACCTCTCCATCGGCGAGATCATCGGGCAATTGTGGATGGCCGAGTCACTGCTTAGACGCAGCAAGGGTGTGCCTGCCGGCCCCAAGGGCGAGCGGCAAATCACCAATGTGGTGATGATGGGCATGGGCGAACCTTTGCTCAACTATGAGCCGACCATTGCCGCATTGCGGCTGATGCTGGACGATAACGCCTACGGCTTGTCGCGTCGCCGTGTCACTGTATCCACCAGCGGCGTGGTGCCGATGATCGACAAGCTCTCGCAGGATTGTCCGGTAGCGCTTGCGGTATCACTGCATGCATCGAATGATGCGCTTCGTGACGAGTTGGTGCCCCTGAACAAAAAATATCCGCTGCGCGAGCTGATGAGCGCCTGTCAGCGCTACCTTGAATTTGCTCCGCGTGATTTCATTACCTTTGAATACTGCATGCTGGATGGCGTGAATGACAGCGACAAGCATGCGCGCGAACTGATGGCGCTGGTCGCCGACGTGCCGTGCAAATTCAACCTGATCCCCTTCAACCCGTTCCCTGAGTCCGGACTCCGACGCTCGCCGAATCCGCGCATCAAGGCGTTCGCGCAAATTCTGATGGATGCCGGCATCGTGACCACTGTACGCAAGACGCGAGGTGACGATATCGATGCCGCCTGCGGGCAGCTGGCCGGCGAAGTTCAGGACCGCACCCGAGTGCAGCAGCGCATGCAGAAGATGACGGAATACCAGCAGAAATACGGCAAGGATTTTGGCCTCATCGTGGAGATTTCCGACTGATGCGCGCGTTACCCATTGTGATGGCGAGCGTGCTGCTCGCGATGGCCAGCTGCGCAAGCGTGCCCGCCGATGCGCTGTCTAGCGGCACGCAACAGGCCGATTCGCAGCGTCGTGCCGAGATTCGCCTCCAGCTCGCATCGGCGTATTTTGCTGAAGGTCAGTATGCGACGGCGCTGGCAGAGCTTGATCAGGCCTATTTGACTGGTCAGCGGCGCGCAGATGTTCTTGGGCTGCGCGCGCTCGTGCTGATGCAACAGGGCGACTCCGCTGCGGCAACGCGCAGCCTCAAGCAGGCATTGCAGGCAGAGCCCGACCATCCCGGCTTGCTCAACAATATGGGTTGGCTGCTGTGCGAGACCGGCCACTACGACGAAGCACAGACCTATTTCAGGCGCGCGCTGGCCAACCGCAGCTACGCGACCCCGGGCAAGGCACTGCTGAACGCCGGGCGATGCAGTGAGCGCGCTGGTCGACGCGACGAGGCCGCAGAATTTTTTCGTCAGGCGCTCAGGGTTGATCCCGGTCAGCTGGGTGCGCACGCGAGCCTCGCCCGGCTCGCGTTCGAGGCTGGCGACTATGCTCGGGCGAAAGCTCACATGCTGCGCGTATTGTCCGGCGATCGTCCTGAGAAAGATGATTACCTGATGGCGATAGCCATCGAACGCAAGCTCGGTGATGCCGCCGCCGAACAGAGCCTTGCGCAGCAATGGCAAAAACGTTTCGCTGGCACCGCGCGCGAGCCCGGTTCCGTGCTGGACAACGCTAATGAACGATAAAGCACCCGACAACTCCGATGACCTGACCGGACTCCTCGGTTCTGGCGAGGCGCCTCTATCTGACGCGCAGGCCGCGCCTGCCGAAGCGCCGGCTTCGGCATCTGCAGTGGCCGTCGCCGTGGTAACGGCAGAAGCTGCCGCGACAGTTACCACCGCAGAAACCACAGCAGAAGAGCACGCAGCAGAAACTGAAGCAGCAGAGATAACAGTGGACTCCGCAGCAGTAGAGAACGACACAGCAGCAGAGAGCGCCGCAGAGAACATCACCGGATTTGCATCTGACATCACAGACGAATCAGCGTCTGTGGCCGTCGAACACGCATGGGTGCCTCCGGATGTACTTCCCGGCGAAGTCTTCGCTGCCCGGCGCGAGGAATTGCGCTGGTCTCTGGAAGAAGCGGCCACGCGGCTAAAACTCACGCCGCGTCAGGTCAGCGCACTCGAAGCGAATGACTTTGCCTCTCTGCCTGGCATGTCCAGCGTGCGCGGCTTCATCCGCTCCTACGCCAAGGCACTGGGGCTGGATCCTGAGCCTTTGCTGGAGATGGTGGCCCGCGAGCCCAATCCTGCGCAGGGGCCGATGGTGTTGCGCCGCCCCTTGCCATCCAATGGTTTCCCCGGTCGCCCGTCGGCGCCGCCGCCGCGCAAGAGCAAATGGCGCAACAGGATTATTCTGGCGGTGGTCTTGCTGGTGGCAGGTTTCGCCGCCGGGTTCGAAGCGTATCGTTCGCAGTGGGTGCAGATCCCTCCGATCGACCAGCTGATGGCCGAGATTCCATTGCCCGATCTCGGGCTGCGCGAGTTCTTTGAGGTCTCGTCGGCCGACGCAGAGCAGACCGAGTCCGGCGACACCTTGTTGGCCAAGGCAGTGCCGAGCATGGCAAAGCCGCCACCAGCACCGGCACCGGCGCCCGCGCCCGCGTTGCAGCTCAAGCTGCGCGAGGATGCCTGGGTCGAGATTACGACGTTCAGCGGCGAACGCATCGTGTCGCAACTGATCAAGGGCGGCACCACCGCGGCATTCGACATCACCGAGCCGTCGGTACTGGTCGTCGGCAATGCGGCGGCGGTCGAGGCGCGTTTGCGCGGCCAGCTGCTGAACCTCAAGGCCGTTGCGCGCGACAACGTGTCCAAACTCAGCATCAAGTGAGACAGCGATGAACGCATCTTGCCCGGCATCTCCGATTCCCTCCGGCCCGCTCACGCGGCATCGCACTCGCCAGGTCGAGGTCCGTCATGGCGATAAGGTGGTGGTCGTGGGCGGCGACGCACCCATCATGGTGCAATCGATGACCAACACCGACACGGCCGATGCGATAGGCACAGCGATTCAGATAAAAGAACTGGCACGCGCGGGCTCGGAAGTGGTGCGCATCACCGTAAACACACCCGAAGCGGCGGCTGCCGTGCCGGCGATTCGTGAGCAGCTCGATCGCATGGATATCGCTGTACCGCTGGTCGGCGATTTTCACTACAACGGTCATCAGCTGCTGACACAGTATCCCGAGTGCGCAGAAGCCTTGTCCAAGTACCGGATCAATCCTGGCAATGTGGGGCAGGGGGCGAAGCGCGACACGCAGTTCGCACAAATGATCGAAGTCGCCTGCAAATATCAGAAGCCAGTGCGCATTGGCGTGAACTGGGGCAGTCTCGATCAGGCTTTGCTCGCGCGGGTCATGGACGAGAATGCGCAGCGCGCAGAACCTTGGAGCGCGCAGGCAGTCATGTACGAGGCGCTCGTGACTTCCGCGCTCGACAACGCAAAACGCGCCGAAGCGCTTGGCTTACCGGGCGATCGCATTGTGCTCTCATGCAAAGTATCTGGCGTGCAGGATCTGATCGCGGTATACCGTGAACTTGCTCGCCGCTGCGACTATCCGCTCCATCTTGGTCTGACCGAGGCCGGCATGGGTAGCAAAGGCATCGTTGCTTCGACGGCGGCGCTCTCGGTGCTGCTGCAAGAGGGTATAGGCGACACGATACGTATTTCACTGACACCCGAGCCGGGTGGCGATCGCACCCGCGAAGTCATCGTCGCGCAAGAAATTTTGCAGACGATGGGCTTGCGCAAATTCACGCCGATGGTCATTGCCTGTCCCGGCTGCGGGCGCACGACATCCACGGTGTTTCAGGAGCTGGCAGATCGCATACAGACCTATCTGCGAGAGCAGATGCCGGTATGGAAGGGTAGGTATCCGGGCGTCGAGGAGATGAACGTGGCCGTGATGGGCTGCATCGTCAATGGCCCCGGCGAATCCAAGCACGCCAATATCGGTATCAGTCTGCCCGGCACGGGCGAGTCGCCTGCTGCACCGGTATTCGTGGATGGACAAAAGACGGTCACCCTCCGGGGTGAGCGTATCGCAGAAGAATTTCAGGCGATTGTGCTGGACTATGTCCAGACACGATACGGCCATCAGTAAACGGTATACAGCACATGGCAGAGACCAAGAAAAGCGAGAAAATTCTCGGTGTAAAGGGCATGAATGACATCCTTCCCGAGGATGCCCCGTTGTGGGAGTTGTTTGAAAACACCGTTCAATCCGTATTGCGCAGCTATGGCTATCAGCAGATACGCACGCCCATCGTCGAGCCAACGCCGCTGTTTGCGCGTGGCCTTGGAACCGTGACCGATATCGTTGAAAAAGAGATGTACTCATTCACCGACAGCATGAACGGTGATGAGCTGACCTTGCGCCCGGAGTGCACGGCAGGGGTGGTGCGCTCGGTACTGGAGCACAACCTCACCTATGATGGTCCCAAGCGTCTGTGGTACGAGGGCCCGATGTTCCGTCATGAACGTCCGCAACGTGGCCGTTACCGGCAGTTTCATCAGGTGGGTGCAGAGGCCGTGGGGTTTACTGGTCCCGATATTGATGCCGAGCTGATCATGCTGTGCCAGCGTCTGTGGGACGACCTTGGCCTGAGTGGCATACGCCTCGAGATCAATTCGATTGGCGATGCGCAAGAGCGTCACGCGCATCGCGTTGACCTGATTGCCTATTTCGAGCAGCACAAAGATCAACTCGATGCCGATGCGCAGCGCCGCTTGCACAGTAACCCGCTGCGCATTCTCGATACCAAGAATCCGACGATGCAGGAGATGGTGAACAACGCCCCCCAGTTGATCGAGTATCTGGGTGAGGAATCGCGCGCACACTTCGAGGGAGTGCAGCGCTTGCTCAGACATAACAACATTCCGTTCACCATCAATCCGCGACTCGTGCGCGGCATGGATTACTACAACCGTACCGTGTTCGAATGGATCACCGATCAGCTGGGCTCTCAGGGCACCGTGTGTGGCGGTGGTCGTTATGATCCGCTCGTCGAGATCTTTGGTGGCAAGCCAACCCCGGCAGTGGGTTTTGCCATGGGCGTCGAGCGGCTACTGGAGCTGATGAAGGCAACTTCCGGCGAGATCTCACGCAGCCAGTGCGATGTGTATCTCGTGCATCAGGGGGAAGCCGCGCAGCTTCAGGCATTCACATTGAGCGAGCGCTTGCGCGATGCCGGGCTCGATGTTGTGCTACATTGCGCGTCGTCTGGCGGTGCGGGCAGCTTCAAGTCGCAAATGAAGCGTGCCGATGCCAGTGGCGCTGCGTACGCGATCATTCTTGGCGAAGATGAAATCGCGAACGGTACTGCGACAGTCAAGTATCTGCGGGATGCCGACGCGTCCGACAATCAGCGCAGCGTCGCACTGGAGGCGGTCGCCGATCATCTGATCGATCACATGACCGCGGACGGCGATCACGACCATGGCCATCTTCACGCGGGCCAGATTCACACCCATCACTGAGACTACTCATGGCTTACGATCTCGAAGAACAAGAACAGATCGCCACGCTCAAGGCGTGGTGGAACCAGTACGGCAACCTGATCACCTGGGTGGTGACGGCGGCGCTGCTGTCGTTTGCTGGCTGGTCCGGTTGGAAATACTATCAGCGCGATCAATCAGGCAAGGCGGCGATGCTCTACGAAGAAATCGTCAAGGCAGGTGATGCAAAAGACCCGGCGAAGGTAGCGCGCGCCGCCGAAGATATCAAGGACAAGTTCAGCGGCACTCCCTACGCACAAATGGGTGCGCTGACTGCGGCTAAATCCGCGTTCGATGCGGGCGACATGAAAGCTGCGAAAACGCATCTGCAATGGGTGGTCGATCACGGCAAGAGCGAGGAGTTCAAGGCGATTGCCCGCATACGACTGGCCGGCGTGCTGCTCGACGAAAAAGCCTACGATGAAGGCCTCAAAGTGTTGACCTGGGATTTCCCTGAGCAGTTCGCCGCGCTGGTGGCGGATCGCAAGGGCGATCTGCTGTACGCGCAGAACAAGCCCGAGGAAGCACGCAAGGAATTTCAGGCGGCACTGGAAAAAACCGAGATCAAAAACCCGGCGCGTCAATTGATTCAGCTGAAGCTCGATGCGCTCGGCGGCAAAACGCCCACTGCAGGCTGAACGCTCAGATGATACCCATGATGAATCGTATTGCGCCCATAGCGGTGGCTGTCATGCTCGCGGCTTGTTCCTCGCTGAATCCTTTTGCCAGCAAGCCAAAGAATTCGCCCACGCCACTGATGAGTTTCACGCCCAGCATGGCCGTTCGCGTTGTCTGGTCGGTGAACATCGGCAAGGCGGGTAATCAGGTGCTTCGTCCGGCCTACAGTGAAGATCGCTTGTTCGTCGCCAATGAGAACGGCGAGCTGATGAGCATCGAGCCGTCGAATGGCAAGATCGCCTGGAAAATCAACACCGGGACTCGTCTGGTGTCAGGCGTCGCGGCAGATGGCGGTACCGTCGTCGTTGCGGGTGCCGAGGGTGTGGTGCAGGCATTTGATGCTGCATCAGGCCAGAAGCGCTGGAAATTCGACGCCTCGACCGAAGTGCTTTCGGCACCTGCGATTGGCAATGGCACCGTAGTACTGCGCAGTCTGGACAACCGCATCGTTGCGCTAGACGCCGGCACCGGAAACCGTCGCTGGTACTTGCAGCGCAACACGCCGGCACTGGCGTTGCATGCCGCGCCCGGCATTGTTGTTTCGGACGGGCTGGCGTTCGTGGGCTTGCCTGCGGGCCGTCTGATCGCGTTGTCCTCGCTAAGCGGCGCGCCGCGCTGGGAAGTCGCCGTGGCCGAGCCACGCGGCGCCACCGAACTGGAGCGTGTCTCTGACGTGTCCGGCACTCCGGCATTGATGGGGCGCGATATTTGCGCGACCTCGTATCAGGGCCGCATTGCCTGTGTCGATGCTGGCAATGGCACCCTGCGTTGGGCCAGAGAGTTATCGTCGGCAGTCGGTCCGGGTATCGATCAGCGTTATGTGTTCGCCGCTGACGACAAAGGCAATTTGCAGGCCTTCGCGCGCGAGACAGGAAGCAACCTCTGGCGCAACACCAGCCTTGCATGGCGAGGACTATCAGCGCCTGTATCGTTCGGGCGCGCAGTCGTGGTCGGCGACCGCCAGGGCTATCTGCACTTCCTCTCGCGCGAAGAAGGCGCGATGCTGGCCCGCTTGTCGACCGATGGCAGTGCCGTCAGCGCTACGCCGCTGGTAGCTGGATCGAACCTGATCGTCCAGACGCAAGATGGCAAGCTGATGGCAGTTGCCTCTGACTGAGCAAGACACCACGAAACGACTAATTTGCCGGCATGGCCGGCACCTGACGGGGAGCCTTGGGGCACGGTCCAGTGTCACCCGGCTCCCCGGAGATTTTAATGAAGCCGGTAATAGCACTCATCGGCCGACCTAACGTCGGCAAATCAACTTTGTTCAATCGCCTCACACGGAGCCGCGATGCGCTGGTGGCCGACCTGCCGGGTCTGACCCGCGATCGCCACTATGGCGAGGGCAGGATAGGTGCGCGTCCGTTCCTGGTGATCGACACGGGTGGCTTTGAGCCGGTCGCCAAGGAGGGCATCTTGCATGAGATGGCGAAGCAGACCAAGCAAGCAGTTGCCGAAGCCGATGTGGTCGTATTCCTCGTCGATGGCCGACAGGGTCTGACGCCGCATGACAAGACCATTACCGAGTTTCTGCGCAAGTCTGGCAACCAGGTGATGCTGGTGGTGAACAAGTCGGAGGGCATGAAGTACACCTCGGTGACCGCTGATTTCTATGAGCTCGGCCTGGGTGATCCTTATGTGATTTCTGCTGCGCACGGCGATGGTGTTGCTGATCTCGTCGAGCAGGCGCTCGATCTGGCGACCAAAGCGCACGCGCAACAAGAAGAAGAAACACCCGCTGCAAAAGGCATTCGCATCGCCGTCGTCGGCAGGCCAAATGTCGGCAAGTCTACGATGGTGAACACCCTGCTGGGTGAAGAGCGCGTGATTGCATTTGACATGCCGGGTACGACGCGTGACTCGATCGAGATACCCTTCGAGCGCAATGGCAAGCACTACTCGCTGATTGATACGGCCGGCATACGTCGCAAGGGTAAAGTGTTCGAGGCTATCGAAAAATTTTCAGTGGTGAAAACACTGCAATCGATTTCGGAAGCGAATGTCGTGCTGCTGCTGCTTGATGCGCAACAGGATATTTCCGAGCAAGACGCGCACATCGCTGGTTTTGTGCTGGAGGCGGGCCGTGCACTGGTAGTGGGAGTAAACAAATGGGATGGGTTGACCTCGGATCAACGTGACCACATCAAGCGCGAGATCGATCGCAAGCTCGGCTTCCTCGCATTCGCGAAAATGCATTTCATTTCCGCGCTCAAAGCCTCGGGTATCGCACCACTGATGAAGTCGATTGATGCCGCCTATGCAGCGGCGATGGCAAAACTACCTACACCTCAGCTCACGCGTGCTTTGCAGGAGGCGATAGATCATCAACAACCTCGGCGCAGAGGTTCGGTGCGCCCCAAGCTTCGTTACGCGCACCAGGGCGGGCAGAATCCTCCGGTGATTGTTATTCACGGTAATGCGCTCGATGCGATCGATGCGAATTACAAGCGTTACCTAGAGAAACATTTTCGCGAAAGTTTTTCTTTAACGGGCACACCATTGCGCATAGAGTTGCGCTCAGGAAAAAACCCTTTTTCCAGACAGGAATAGATTTGCGTTTTCTCCTGTGTCGTTTGCCAGTGTGCGGCAAAATCGATTACATTCGCGTCGTGGACCTTTTTCTGGTGCTTGTACTTTTTTGCACCATCCCAATCTGCTGAACTTGACAATAAAACGGAGCTTCCATGAGCAATAAAGGGCAACTGCTTCAGGATCCTTTCCTGAATGCCTTACGAAAAGAGCACGTTCCTGTATCCATCTACCTAGTAAATGGCATCAAGCTGCAGGGACACGTGGAGTCGTTCGATCAGTACGTTGTGCTGCTGCGCAATACCGTTACCCAGATGGTGTACAAGCACGCTATCTCGACCGTGGTGCCCGCTCGCGCCGTTAATCTGAACTCCGATTCCGAATAAGCTTCCCGAGGCCTCGCCGGCCGGAATCCATCTGATGAGAGCCGCGCTGGTAGGTGTCGATTTTGGCAAGGGTGATTTCCTCGCCAGTCTTGAAGAGCTTTCGCTTTTGACAAAATCCGCGGGCGCAGAACCCATCGTCAGCATCACCGGGCGCCGCGCCGGGCCCGATGCCGCGCTATTCGTCGGCTCCGGCAAGGCGGACGAGATTGGTGACGCTGTCGCCGATCTCGGCCTCGATCTCGTCATTGTTAACCACGCCTTGTCGCCCGCTCAGCAGCGTAACCTTGAGCGGCACCTGAAGGTCAGGGTGGTCGACCGCACTAGTCTAATCCTTGACATCTTCGCCCAGCGCGCGCAGAGCCATGAGGGCAAAGTACAAGTCGAGCTGGCCCAGCTCAAGCACCTGGCGACCCGGCTGGTTCGTGGCTGGACCCACCTTGAGCGCCAGAAGGGCGGTATTGGCCTTCGGGGCCCGGGCGAGACCCAGCTCGAGACGGACCGCCGGCTGATCGGTGCCCGTGTGAAGATGCTGCAGTCAAAGCTGGACAAGCTGCAGCGCCAGCGCGCCACGCAGCGCCGCGCACGCGAGCGCAACCATACCTTCTCGGTGTCGCTGGTCGGGTATACCAATGCGGGCAAGTCAACTTTGTTCAACAACATGACCAAAGCCGGCGTTTATGCGGCTGATCAGCTGTTTGCGACGCTGGACACGACTTCCCGCCGCGTGCATCTGGGCGAGGCCGGCAACGTGGTGGTGTCGGATACGGTCGGATTCATCCGCGACCTGCCGACTCAGCTGGTGGCGGCGTTCCGCGCAACGCTCGAGGAGACGATTCATGCCGACCTCTTGCTCCACGTGGTCGATGCTGCCAGCCCGGTACGCAATGAACAGATTGAGCAGGTCAATGCCGTGCTGACCGAGATTGGGGCTGATCATGTGCCTCAGGTACTGGTCTGGAACAAGATCGACCTGGCGGGCCTTCCGCCAGCAATCGAGCGTGATGAATATGATAAAATCTGCCGAGTTTTTGTCAGTGCGCACACGGGTGAAGGCGTCGATTTGCTGAGACAGGCGATTGCCGAATTCGCGCGAGCTGCTGGCGGTGACCCAGTGCGAAATCCGCGGGACGATACCGGCATCGATGCCGCCGAACTGGCCTCCGGATCTCGCCTCTGACCACGACGCCTGTGGTCACCGTGCCTGAATCGGCGTTTCACTCACGATTAAAAAAGATCACACCGCGGAACGCGACAGCATGCTCGGACACCTTATCAACAAATTTCGTCTCCTGTTTTCGCTGAATGATCCGCGCTGGGGCAGAGGCTCCGGCGACGATGGTCAGGAGCCACGCCCGAACAACCAGCGACCCAATGACGGTCCGCCGGATCTCGACCAGCTCTGGCGCGATTTCAATCAGCGCTTGAACCGTCTGTTCGGTGGCAAGGGCGGTGGTCGCGGCGACGGCGGCGGCGGCTTGCCCGGCGATGCGCGCGGTGCCAGCATCAGCGCAGGCGTGGTGGCGGTGGTCATCGGCTTCCTCTGGCTGGTCAGTGGTTTCTTCATCATTCAAGAGGGTCAGACGGGTGTCGTCATGACCTTCGGTAAATTCAGTCATTCCACTCCGCCGGGCTTCAACTGGCGCTGGCCATACCCGATTCAGACGCATGAGATCGTCAACCTCTCGCAGGTGCGCACGGTCGAGGTGGGTTATCGAAGTAATGTGCGCAACAAGCTCGCGCGCGAGTCGCTGATGCTGACAGATGATGAAAACATCATCGACATACAGTTCGCCGTTCAGTACCGGCTCAAAGATGCATCCGAGTGGGTGTTCAACAACCGCGATCAGGAAGAGACGGTCAAAGAAGTTGCCGAAACAGCGATCCGCGAGATTGTTGGCAAGAGCAAGATGGATTTCGTGCTGTACGAGGGCCGCGAAAAAGTCGCTTTCGATACCAGCACGTTGATGCAGCAGATTCTCGATCGCTACAAGATCGGCGTGCTCGTCACGAATGTCACGATGCAGGCAGTGCAGCCTCCCGAGCAGGTACAGGCAGCGTTCGACGACGCGGTCAAGGCAGGTCAGGATCGCGAGCGTCAGAAGAACGAGGGTCAGGCGTATGCGAACGACATCGTGCCTCGCGCGCGCGGTGCCGCCTCACGGCTGCTGCAGGAATCTGAAGGTTACCGTTCGCGCGTGGTGGCAAATGCCGAGGGCGAGGCCGCGCGCTTCAGCAAGATTCTGGTCGAGTACCAAAAAGCGCCGGCCGTGACTCGTGATCGCATGTATATCGAGGCCATGCAGCAGATTTTTACCAGCACGACCAAGATCATGGTCGATACCAAGTCCAACAACAGCATGATTTACCTGCCGCTCGACAAGTTGATTGCGCAGACCGCTGCAGAATCAGCGGCAGCGTTGCATCAGGCGCCAGCGCCATCCGCTGAGGGTGCCGTACCCGCGACCGAGGGTGCGAGGCTGCCCGAACCCAGAAGCCGCGACAGCCGTAGCTCACGCGACCGGGAGACTCGCTGATGAACCGTCTACTCTCCACGGTCATTGCCAGTCTGATTGCGCTGGCGATACTGATGTCCACCTTGTTCGTGGTCGACCAGCGCCAGTTCGCGATCGTGTTCGCACTGGGCGAGGTCAAACAAGTGATCAAGGAACCCGGTCTGCACTTCAAGCTGCCACCGCCCTTCCAGAACGTGATCTTTCTCGACAAGCGCATCCTCACGCTGGATACCCCCGAGCCTGACCGTTTCATCACCGCTGAGAAGAAAAACATTCTCGTTGATGCATTCGTCAAATGGCGCATCGTCGATCCGCGCCTGTACTTCATCAGCTTCGGCGGTGACGAGCGGCGCGCCCAGGACCGCATGGCGCAGATCGTCAAGGCAGCACTGAACGAAGAGATCACCAAGCGCACTGTGCGCGAGGTGATTTCCGGCGAGCGCGGCAAGGTAATGGATGCAATCCGCAACAAGGTGGCCGAAGAGGTCAAGCAGATTGGCGGGCAGATCGTCGATGTTCGACTGAAGCGCGTTGACTACGTGGAGCAGATCAATAATTCAGTTTATGAGCGTATGAAGTCCGAGCGTGCCCGCGTCGCCAATGAATTGCGCTCGACCGGTGCTGCCGAGTCGGAAAAAATTCGTGCCGATGCAGATCGCCAGCGCACCGTGATACTCGCCGAAGCTTATCGTCAGGCCGAATCGGTACGCGGTGACGGTGACGCCAAAGCGGCTCGGATCTACGCGCAGGCCTTTGGGCAGAACCCTGATTTTTACAAATTCTCTCGCAGTCTTGAAGCGTATCGGGAGAGTTTCAAAACCCGCAGTGATGTGTTGCTGATCGATCCCAATTCGGAGTTCCTGAAATACTTCAAGGCGCCCGGCGGTGCCCGCAAATAACAGGTAGCCGGGTGTCGTCCAGCCTGCTGCTCGCATTCGGCTTGTTCTGCGTGTTCGAAGGGTTGTTTCCCTTTCTGGCGCCGGGCCGCTGGCGCGAGACCTTCCTGCAGTTAGCCCGCCTGTCTGACGGCCAGATCCGTTTTTTTGGTCTGGCGGCCATCCTGTTTGGTATCCTGCTGCTCGCTTTTCGTTTGGTTGTTTCCGACTCCTGATTTAAAAACAGATTGTCATGCCTAATTGGCTACTTCCCGAGAACATTGCTGACGTCCTTCCCTCTGAGGCCCGCAAGACCGAGGAGTTACGGCGTGGTTTGCTGGACCAGTTCCGCCGCTATGGCTACGAACTGGTCATGCCGCCGATGCTGGAGTATGTGGACTCGTTGATGCCGTTCCCGGATCAGGATATGGACCTGCGCATGTTCAAGCTGGTGGATCAGCTCTCTGGCCGCACCATGGGTCTGCGCGCCGACATGACGATACAAGTCGCGCGTATCGATGCGCACCTGCTCAACCGAAAGGCGGTGACGCGGCTGTGCTACGCCGGCAGCGTGTTGCATGCGCGCCCGTCCGGATTTCACACAACACGCGAACCGCTGCAGATCGGTGCCGAGATATATGGCCATGCCGGGCTGGAGGCCGACATCGAGATTCAGTCGCTGGCGCTGGCCTCAGTGCAGCTGTCCGGATTGTCGAAGGTCACGCTCGATCTGTCGCACAACGGCATCTTGCACGCGATCCTGGAAGACGATGAGCGCGCCATCAGGCAGTACACCGAGATCGTCGGCATGCTGCGCTCCAAGGATTTGCCCGGGCTGAAGGCGTTTACCGCAGGTTTTGCTGTCACTGTGCGCGATGCGTTGGCAGCGCTGATGGCCTTGCACGGCGACGTCAGTGTGCTGCAGCGTGCGCGCGAGCTCCTGCCATCCAAACCCGGAATCACGCAGGCGCTGGATGAACTCGCCGTGCTGGCCAAGTCGGCTGCTGATGTCAGAGTGAACATCGACCTCGCCGATCTGTCAGGCTATCAATACGAGAGCGGTGCGATGTTTGCGCTGTATGTCGAAGGCTTGCCGAACGCGGTCGCGCGCGGTGGACGCTACGATCATGTCGGCGAGGCCTTCGGTCGCGCTCGACCGGCGACCGGTTTCTCGATGGACTTGCGCGAAGTTGCGCGTCTGCTGCCTGCGGCCGCGCCCGCAAGCGCGATTCGTGCGCCGTGGGGCAGGGAGCCTGCGCTGACATCGCTGATCGCCTCGCTGCGTGCGCAGGGAGAGATCGTCATACAGCTGCTGCCTGGTGAGGCAAGCGGCGAACAGGAATTCGATTGCGATCGCGAGATCGTCGCCGAGGGTGGGAAATTTCTAGTGAAAGCACTGCAGTGAGGCATAGACCTAGCGACGACGTTGCGCCGCTTGCAAACCGACGCATGTAAAAGATCAGTAAAAATCCGGAAATCCGCAAATATCATGGCTAGAAACGTAGTTGTCATAGGCACCCAATGGGGCGATGAGGGCAAGGGCAAGGTAGTCGACTGGCTCACCGATCATTCACAGGGCGTGGTTCGCTTTCAGGGCGGACACAACGCGGGCCATACGCTCGTCATTGGCGGCCAGAAGACGGCATTGCAGCTGATCCCCTCGGGCATCATGCGTGCTGGCGTTGCCTGCTATATCGGCAATGGCGTGGTGTTGTCAGTGCCCGACCTGCTGCGCGAGATCGACAAGCTCGAAGCGTCCGGTATTGAAGTATCCAACCGTCTGAAGGTGTCCGAGGCCTGTCCGGTCATTCTGCCTTACCACACCGCACTGGATGCCGCGCGCGAAGCCAAGCGCGGTGACGCCAAGATCGGCACCACCGGCAAGGGCATCGGCCCGGCGTACGAAGACAAGGTGGCGCGTCGTGCGATCCGTGTCGCCGATTTGCTCAACGAGAAGCGCCTCGAAGAAAAGCTGCGCGAGAACCTCGACTATCACAACTATGTACTGGTCAATTATCTGAACGCACAGTCGGTTGATTATCAGAAGACCTTTGATGACGCGCTGGCCACGGTGCCACGCATTCGCCCGATGGTGACGGATGTCTCGAGCGCCTTGCATGCTGCGCACAAGGCCGGCGCAAATTTGTTGTTCGAAGGCGCGCAAGGCAGTCTGCTTGATGTTGATCATGGTACCTATCCGTATGTCACTTCGAGCAATTGCGTGGCAGGCAATGCCGCGGCCGGTTCGGGTGTAGGCCCGAACATGCTGCACTACGTGCTGGGCATTACCAAGGCCTACACCACCCGAGTCGGCTCTGGTCCTTTCCCGTCCGAGCTGCCGACCGATCAGGGCACAGGCAAGCACCTCGCTTCTGTCGGACATGAGTTCGGTACCGTGACGGGGCGTGCGCGTCGCTGCGGCTGGTTTGATGCCGCGCTGCTGCGCCGCTCGGTGCAGATCAATGGTGTGTCCGGCATGTGCTTAACCAAGCTCGATGTGCTCGATGGTCTCGATTCGCTGAAGCTCTGCACGGGCTATAAGCTCAACGGCAAGAACGTCGATATTTTCCCGGTCGGAGCCGAAGAGGCTGCCGGCTGCGAACCCATCTATGAAGAAATGCCCGGCTGGAAAACGCCCACTGTTGGCGTGAAGGCCATGAAAGATTTGCCCGCGACCGCCCGCGCCTATATCGCACGCATTGAAGAGCTGGTCGGTGTGCCGGTGGATATGGTGTCCACGGGACCGGATCGCGAAGAAACCATCGTGCTGCGGCACCCCTTTGCCTGATCCCTGCATGCCACAGGAGAACGGCAGTGGTCATCTGTGGATCTCCTGGGATGAGTATCATCGCGCGGTAGAGTTGCTTGCCAAGCAGGTGCATCAGTCCGGCTGGCAGTTCGATCAGGCGCTGTGTCTGGCGCGCGGAGGCTTGCGAGTCGGCGATGTTTTTTCGAGATTGTTCAAGGTGCCGTTGGCAATCTTGTCGACCAGCTCGTATCGCGAGGCCTCCGGCACGCAGCGCGGTGAGTTGGATATTGCCACCAGCATCACCTCGACCGCCGGGCCGCTGGCCGGGCGCATACTACTGATCGATGATCTGGTGGACTCCGGGATCACGTTGCAGCGCGTGCAGGAGTATCTGAGGCGGCATTTTGCGCAGGTGGAGGAGGTGCGCTCAGCGGTCATTTGGTACAAAGCCTGCTCGGTAATGCACCCGGATTATTATCTCGAGTATCTGCCGGACAGCCCGTGGATACATCAGCCGTTCGAGCATTACGACGATATCACGCCAGACAAGCTGTGACTGCCCCGAAAGCGCACTTTAGCCACCTCGCACGGAAACCCCATGGAAGACAGTGAACGTTTACAAAAAACGCTGAGCGAATTGAGATCAGCACAGTCCCGGCTTGATCAGTTGGATCAGGATCAGTCCGCGCTGTTGGAGCGCCTGGACAAGGCGCGTCGTGCTCAGCGGCGGATCAATTACTACCTCTCGGCGCTGGTGGTGCTGTGCGCTGCGATTACCGCAGTGGCGGTCTATGTGCTGGCGAAAATGATCTAGCAACGCAGTGACTTGGCGCGTGGGCGAAAAAAAAGAGAGCTTGCTGTCGCAAACTCTCTTTTCCGGATCTGGTGCCCACGGAGGGACTCGAACCCCCACACCTTGCGGCACATGGACCTGAACCATGCGCGTCTACCAATTCCGCCACGTGGGCCAAAGAAGGCGAGATTATAGCGGAATAATCCCCTAAGTCAACCTGATCGCCGCCAAAGCAGGTGCCTAACGGCAGGCGCAAAAGGCTGCGATCGTATGGAGTTCGGCAGTGCACTTGCACGCTGTCGTCGCGATTTTCAGCAAAGGCAAGGTTCGTCCGTTACACTATGGTGGTTTTTTCTTATTCATTGTCCCCCGCATCTTTTGAGCCAATACCCGTACAGCATCCCCAGCCGCGAAGAAATCCTCGGCATACTTCGCAAGGCTTCTGATCCGCAGACGAGCGTATCGATCGCCCGTGCACTGTCCGTCAAGGAATCCGAACTCGAGGGACTGCATCGCCGTCTCGCCGCGATGGAGAGAGATGGGCAGATCAAGCCTGATCGCAAAGGCCACATTCAGCTGGCCAACACCGCTAATTTCACCGAGGGCAGGGTGTCCTGTCATCGGGATGGCTACGGCTTTCTGATTCCCGATGAGGGCGATGACATTTTCCTGCCCGAGAAAGAGATGCAGAAGGTCTTGCACGGTGACCGGGTGCAGGTGCGCGTCACTGGCGTCGATCGCCGAGGTCGCCCTGAGGGCACGATTGTCGAAGTCCTTGCGCGCGCCAACACCCATGTCATCGGCAGACTGATGCATGAGAATGGTGTGTGGATCGTCGTACCCGAAGACAAGCGGATTGGTCACGACATACTGCTGACGGGCGGCCCGGGCAAGGCCAGGGCAGGGCAAGTGGTCAGTGTAGAGCTGACTGAGCAACCCTCGCGCTACACACAGCCGATTGGAAAGCTTGCCGAGGTGCTGGGTGAAATCGACGATCCCGGCATGGAGATCGAGATCGCAGTACGCAAATACGGCGTACCGCATGAGTTCTCTGATGACGCCAAAAAATTGGCGGCCAAGCTGCCGTCGGAGGTCAGACCCGCCGATCTCGACGACCGGGTCGATCTGCGCGATGTGCCACTGGTTACCATCGATGGCGAAGATGCGCGCGATTTTGATGATGCGGTGTACTGCGAACCGATCAAGCTCGGCCGCACCAAGGCCTATCGACTGATTGTTGCGATTGCCGATGTCAGCCATTATGTGAAGCCGAACGATGCGCTGGATCAGGATGCACTGGAACGCAGTACTTCGGTCTACTTTCCGCGTCGTGTGATCCCCATGCTGCCCGAGAAGCTGTCTAACGGGCTATGCTCGCTGAACCCCGAGATCGACAGGCTGACACTGGTCTGCGATGCGGTAATCACAGCCAAAGGCGAGATCAAGGCCTACCAGTTCTATCCTGCGGTGATTCACTCCGCCGCACGACTCACCTATAACGAAGTGGCAGCCATCCTCGGTAACACGCGCGGACCGGAAGCCGCGCGCCGCGCGCCCTTGCTACCGCATCTCCAGCATCTGTATGAGCTCTACTTGGTGCTGCTGCAGGCACGTCACCAGCGCGGGGCCATCGATTTCGAGACCACCGAGACCTATATCGTCTGCAATGCCGCTGGCAAGATCGAGCAGATCATTCCGCGCACCCGCAACGATGCGCATCGTCTGATTGAAGAATGCATGCTGGCCGCGAATGTCTGCGCGGCAGATTTCATGGAACGGCATGAGCACCCGGGTATGTATCGCATCCATGCGGGCCCGACGGAAGAAAAGCTCAATCAGCTGCGCACTTTTCTGAAGCAGTTGGGATTGTCTCTGGGCGGCGGTGTCCATCCTGCAGCCTCCGACTATGCCGAGCTTCTCGAAAAAATCAAGGGCAGGCCAGACGCGATGATGCTGCAAACCATGTTGCTGCGCTCTATGCAGCAGGCAGTCTATAGCCCTGACAATATCGGTCACTTTGGTTTGTCGTACGATGCCTATGCGCATTTCACCAGCCCGATACGTCGCTACCCCGATTTGCTCACGCACCGGGCGATCAAGGCCATCCTGCAAGGCAAGCGATATCACCCCAAGGGCATCGTGACCGAGACGTTGAATCTGCAGTTGTCGCCAGCTGCGCGCAAGATGCAGGCCAAAGATCGCGCGGCGGGCAAGCGCAAGGCCGAAGGCGATCTTGCGATCTGGGAATCGCTGGGTATCCATTGCTCCGCCAATGAGCGTCGCGCCGATGAGGCCTCGCGTGATGTTGAGGCTTGGCTGAAGTGTTATTTTGTTCGTGACAAGTTGGGTGAGGAGTTCACCGGAACCATCTCCGGCGTCGCCTCATTCGGTATCTTCGTTCAGCTTGATGCATTGTTCATCGAAGGCATGGTGCATGTCACCGAGCTGGGCTCTGATTACTTTCAGTACGATGAAGCGCGGCATGAGCTGCGGGGTGAGCGTACCGGCATACGCTATCAGCTGACCGATCGCGTGACCGTGCAGGTGAGTCGTGTGGATCTTGATGCGCGTCGTATCGATCTGCGCCTGGTACACGAGCCGGGTATCCGTACCCAGCTCAAGAATGAGGCACGACGCGCCGACGAGATGAATGCGCGTACGGGCAATTTTGGCGCGAAGAAGGCAGCAAAAAAAGCCTCCAAGAAAAAAGCAGCGCCCGCCAAGCCGGCGACAGCGAAGGCGCGCACGGCGGCCCGGGCGGTGAAATCAGGTGCGCGCACTGGCCGAAAAAAGCGGAAGTAAAGCCACGGGCAACACTCAATGAAAACCAGACATATCTTCGGCTTTCACGCTGTCACGGCGCGGATACGCCATGACGCATCCTCCATCGAAGAAATCTACGTCGATTCGGCGCGCCATGATCGTCGCATGGGTGATCTGCTGCGCGTGGCGAAGGCCGCAAATGTGCGCATCATTCACGCCGATGATCAGCGCCTTGACGCGATGGTCGGAACACGCCGGCATCAGGGCGTGGTCGCTCGTGCAGGAGAGCTGTCGCTGGCGCGCAATCTGGCCGAGCTGATCGATGGCATACAAGGCCCGCCGCTATTGCTGCTGCTCGATGGCGTGACCGATCCTCACAATTTGGGCGCCTGTCTCAGGGTCGCCGATGGTGCCGGTGCGCATGCCGTCATCGCGCCCAAGGACAGGGCCGTGGGCCTGAACGCCACCGCTGCCAAGGTGGCCAGCGGCGCGGCGGACACCGTGCCCTACATTACCGTCACCAATCTCGCGCGTGCGATGCGCGAATTGCAAGAGCACGACATCTGGCTGACCGGCACGGCGGACGATGCCGATCAAAGCTTGTATGGCGTCGATTACACCGGTGGCACGGCGTTTGTGATGGGTTCCGAGGGTGAGGGTATGCGCCGTCTGACACGTGAGCATTGCGACCGTCTGGTGAACCTGCCGATGATGGGCTCGGTAGAAAGCCTGAACGTCTCGGTCGCCTCGGGCGTCTGTCTCTACGAGGCGCGCCGTCAGCGGTTGTCCGCTACTGCCATCTGATTCACCACTGTGTCAGGGCGCGCGCGAGCAAATCCCCTAAAATTGCAGCTTCAACACCAACCCGTTGCCAGATCATGTTCAGCCGCTTAAGGGAAGACATCGCCAGCATCAGAGAGCGCGACCCCGCCGCCCGTAGTACTTGGGAGGTGCTGACGTGCTACCCGGGGCTGCATGCGATCGTCATGCACCGCTGGGCCAATGCCTGCTGGCGAGCTGGCTTCAAATGGCTGGCCCGATTCATCTCGCATATCGCGCGTGGGCTTACGGGTATCGAGATCCATCCCGGTGCCACCATTGGCCAGCGCGTGTTCATCGATCATGGTTTTGGTGTGGTGATCGGCGAAACCGCAGAAGTCGGCGATGACTGCACGATTTATCAGGGCGTGACTCTGGGTGGCACCTCGCTGTCCAAGGGCGCGAAGCGCCATCCCACGCTGGGTCAAGGCGTGATCATCGGCGCTGGTGCGAAAGTACTCGGTGCGTTTACCGTGGGCGAGGGCGCGAAAGTCGGCTCGAATGCGGTCGTCGTGAGAGAAGTCCCTGCCGGAGCCACTGCGGTTGGCAATCCGGCGCGGGTGATTGAAAAAGAAAGCGAACAGTCAAAGGATGAAGCGGCCGCTCGTATGTTCTCGGCCTATGGCATCACGCCGAATGGCGATGATCCGCTCTCGAAGGCGCTGCATGGGCTGATCGATAATGCGGCCTCTCAGGAGCTGCAGCTGGTGAAGATCGTCGAGGCGCTAAAGGCAGCAGGGATTGCCTGCGAGGTCGTGCCTGAGCTCGACCAGTTCAACAAAGAACGGTTGAACAAGCTCGTGGAGTAATCCGAACACTGGGCTGGCTGGTATGACGAGACAGGACGTCACTAACCTCAACACCGTCATCCCAGCGAGAACTGGGATCCACGAACACCGATAGCCTGTAACGCGCCATCCAGACCCATCGCGAGCCACCCCCCTCGCACTACTTTCCCTTCGCAATCCCAGTCCGGCAACACATACCGCATCCCGCCGGCGGTCTGATGCACCCCCGGACGGTGCGTATGCCCGTGAATGATTCGCGTCACACCATAGGTGCTGAACAAGCGCTCAATCTCGGCGGGATTGACATCCATGATCTCCATGGACTTCTCTTGTTGCGCAGCGCGACTGCCTTCCCGCATGCTCTCGATGAGCGCCTTGCGCTCGGCCAACGGTTTGGCGAGGAAGGACTGCTGCCAGGCGGGATCGCGCACCTGCTGGCGGAATGCCATGTAAGCGGTATCGTCGATACATTGCGCATCACCGTGCACCAGCAGGACCTTTTGTCCTGCGAAATCGGCGATATGTGGCTCCTGCAGCAGCGTGAGGCCGGCCTCATCGGCAAACTCGGATCCAACCAGGAAGTCGCGGTTGCCGGCGATCCAGTACAGCTTGACTCCGCGCTCGGATAACAGACGCAAGGCATCGCACAGCTTTCGATTGAAAGGCGTCTGCAGATCATCATCGCCCGCCCAGTACTCAAAGATATCGCCCAGCAAATACAGCGATGACGTGCGTGTCGCTTCGGTTTGCAGAAAATGAAAGAAGGCATCCGTCGTGCGTGGCATGCCAGCATGCAGATGCAGGTCTGAAACGAAAAGCGCAACCGTGTCGGGTTGCGCTTTTTCTGCCGCTGACTGGGCCTCGTTCATGGGTGGCGCAGAGGGACTTAGACGACTTCTGCTTTTTCGATCACGACATCATCGACCGGTACATCAGAGAACATGCTGCGACGGCCCGTCTTGACCGCGCGAATTTCGTCAACGACGTCTATGCCTTCGGTCACCTTGCCGAAGACGGCATAACCCCAGCCATCGGAGCCGGGGTAGTTGAGAAAATCATTGTCGCTGACATTGATGAAAAACTGTGCCGTTGCCGAGTGCGGATCCGAGGTGCGAGCCATCGCAATGGTGTAGCGATCATTGGTCAGGCCATTGTCAGCTTCGTTTTCAATCGGGTCTTCGGTAGATTTTTGTTTCATGCCCGGTTCGAAGCCACCACCCTGGATCATGAAACCATCGATCACTCGGTGGAAGATGGTGCCGTCGTAGTGGCCGGACTTCACATAGCTGATGAAATTTTCCACGGATTTCGGCGCTTTATCGGCATCGAGTTCGATGGTGATCTTGCCGTGGTTGGTAGTGAGGACGACGGTCATGGTAGGGCGGCTCCTGCTGAAAGATTATTTATTTATTTATTTATTTATTCAATGATGGCTGCGGACTCGATCACGACATTTGCTTTTGGCTTGTCTCGGCGATCAGTCTCGACAGCCTTGATCTTGTCCACTGTTTCCATGCCGCTGATGACTTTGCCAAATACCGCATAGCCCCAGCCATCCTGTCCCGGGTAGTCGAGGAAGGCATTGTCGTTCACATTGATGAAGAACTGCGCGCTGGCGGAATGCGGATCAGGCGTACGCGCCATCGCGATCGTGTAAGCGCGGTTCTTGAGACCGTTCTTGGCCTCATTCTGGATCGGTGCGCGAGTGGGTTTTTCGCGCATGTTGGTGTCATAGCCACCGCCCTGGACCATGAAGCCATTGATTACGCGGTGAAATACGGTGCCGTTGTAAAAGCCGGATTTGACATAGGCCAGAAAATTCTCTGCTGTCTTGGGTGCCTTGTCCGGATACACCTCAATCACGAGATCACCCATACTCGTTTTTATGGCGACTTTGGGTGCGGCCTCGGCACTGGCCGCACCGGTGATGGCGGCAAGCAGTGCGACAGAAAAAAGCTTCAGGATCTGACGACGAATCAGCATGGTAATTTCCTTGTGTGAGGGCAGGGTCAGACAGAGCTTGTTTGACGATAGTTGGACCCGTGTCACGCCGGTAAGTGGCGCTTGCTTCGATGTTATACTTCGGCAAAACGCGCATTTTAGCAAAATCCTGCCACGCCAATTTCTGGCATCTCCGTGGCTCACGGCAGGTCACGTGCCGCGCCAGCTCTCAGTGCGCGCCGCCCCCAATCCTCGCAACCACCCATGAGTGCACTGAAGATCTACAACACGCTGGCCCGTGACAAAGTGGCTTTTATTCCCATCGAGCCGGGCAGGGTGAAGATGTATGTGTGCGGAATGACCGTCTACGATTACTGTCACCTTGGGCATGCGCGCGTGATGGTGGTATTCGACATGGTGCAGCGCTGGCTGCGCGCACAGGGCTACCAGGTGACCTATGTGCGCAATATCACCGATATCGATGACAAGATCATCCGCCGCGCAGTCGAGAATGGCGAAAGTATCTCTCAGCTGACCGACCGTTATATCGCAGCGATGAATGAAGATGCCGATGCGCTGGGCGTGCAGCGGCCGGATCACGAACCCCGGGCTACCGCCTATGTGCCTCAGATGCTGTCGCTGATCGGCAAGCTGGAGACCCATGGACTCGCCTACCAGGCCAGCGATGGCGACGTGAATTTTTCGGTCCGTGATTTCAACGGCTACGGCAGGCTGTCCGGCAAATCGCTGGATGATCTGCGTGCCGGCGAGCGCGTCGATGTGGCCACCACCAAGCGCGATCCGCTCGATTTCGTCCTGTGGAAATCTTCGCGCGCCGATGAGCCCGATGAAGTCAAATGGCCATCCCGGTGGGGCAGTGGGCGCCCTGGCTGGCATATCGAGTGCTCGGCGATGTCGTGCGAACTACTGGGCGAGCAGTTTGACATTCATGGCGGCGGACAGGACTTGCAATTCCCGCATCATGAGAACGAGATCGCGCAGTCCGAGGGAGCGCATGGTCATCGTTTCGTCAACTACTGGATGCACAATGGCTTTGTGCGTGTCGATGATGAAAAAATGTCTAAGTCGTTGGGCAATTTCTTCACCATACGCGAAGTGCTGAAGAAGTTCGATCCTGAAGTGGTGCGCTTTTTTATCCTGCGTGCCCACTATCGCAGCCCGCTGAATTATTCGGATGTGCATCTGGACGACGCACGGTCTGCGCTGACCCGACTGTACACTGCACTCAAGGACACTGAGGCTGATAATCAGCCGCTGGATTGGGAAGAGCCTCACGCACAGCGTTTTGCCGAGGCGATGAACGACGATTTCAATACCCCCATCGCGATAGCTTGCCTCTTTGATCTGGTTACCGCGGTCAATCGCGACAAATCACCGGTACTGGCGCGGCAACTCAAGGCTCTGGGTGGCGTGATCGGCTTGCTGAGCCGTCAGCCGCAAGCTTTTCTGCAGGGGCGCTCTGCCGCTGGGGGTTTGTCGGATGAAGAGGTCAGCGTACAGATCGCTGCGCGCGCGCAGGCGAAGAAAGACAAACAATTTGCCGATGCCGACCGTATCCGTGCCGAGCTGCTGGAGCAGGGCATCGTGCTCGAGGACAAACCGGGCGGCATCACTGAATGGCGCAGGGCCTGAGATGAGCAAGCGACATGAACAAAACACCTGAAATTCTGCTGGTGCCGCATTATTGGGAGCAGGCCAAGGCCGAGCTGATGAAGCGCGACCGCATCATGAAAAAGCTCATCCCGCGCTTTGGCGATCTGCGGCTGGTGCGCCGGGGTGATCCCTTCATGACGCTTGCGCGTTCCATCGTCGGTCAGCAGATCTCGGTCAAGGCCGCGCAGGCGGTCTGGGAGCGCGTGATGGTGGCGTGCCCCAAGATGACGCCCGCTCAGGTCAAGCGGCAGGGGCAGGTCAAACTGGCGGCCTGCGGACTCTCCAAGCGCAAGGCCGAGTATCTGCTCGATCTGGCCGTGCATTTCACCGATGGCAGCATCCACGAGAAAGACTGGAGCTCGATGGAGGACGAGGACGTCATCGCCGAGCTGATACAGATCCGCGGCATCGGCCGCTGGACAGCTGAGATGTTTTTGATTTTCAATTTGCTAAGGCCCAATATTTTCCCCCTGGATGACCTTGGCCTATTGAAGGGTATTAGCGTGAATTACTTCTCCGGCGAGCCCGTCTCCCGCAGCGATGCCCGCGAAGTTGCTGCTAACTGGGAGCCCTGGAGGACGGTCGCGACCTGGTATTTGTGGCGCAGTCTGGACCCGATCCCGGTAGAATACTGATTGTGCAAATGCCATATTGGCATTATCCTTGCGCCGGGCTGCGTGAGTCACCCGCACCGGGTCACGGATACAAGGAGCTTATGTGAGCAAAACCACCTTTCTCGGCTTTGAGCAGCCTATCGCTGAGCTGGAATCCAAGATCGAAGAACTGCGCTTCGTGCAGGAAGATTCGGCAGTTGATATCTCCGAAGAGATCGATCGGCTGTCCCAGAAAAGCCAGCAGCTAACCAAAGACCTGTACGGCAAGCTGACGCCCTGGCAGGTCTCCCAGATCGCGCGTCACCCACAGCGTCCGTACACGATGGACTATGTGAACGAGATCTTTACCGATTTCCACGAGCTTCATGGCGACCGTTCGTATGCCGATGATCTGTCCATCGTTGGCGGTCTGGCGCGCTTCAATGGTCAGGCGTGCATGGTGATTGGTCATCAGAAAGGCCGTGACACCAAAGAGCGTGCGATGCGCAACTTCGGCATGCCCAAGCCCGAAGGCTATCGCAAGGCGATGCGCCTGATGAAGCTGGCCGAGAAATTCGGCTTGCCGGTATTCACTTTCGTCGACACCCCCGGTGCCTTCCCTGGTATCGATGCCGAAGAGCGCGGTCAGTCGGAAGCCATTGGCCATAATCTGTACGTGATGGCCGAGCTCAAGGTGCCCCTGATCGCGACCATCATCGGCGAAGGCGGCTCGGGCGGCGCGCTGGCCATTGCGGTGGGCGACGCGGTGCTGATGCTGCAGTACGCGACCTACTCCGTGATCTCGCCCGAGGGCTGCGCCTCCATCTTGTGGAAGACGGCAGAGCGTGCCTCGGATGCCGCCGAAGCGCTCGGCCTGACTGCGCATCGTCTGAAGGCGCTGAACCTGATCGACAAGATCGTCAACGAGCCGCTGGGCGGCGCGCATCGTGATCCCAAACAGATGGCCGTGTTGCTCAAGCGCGCGCTGGCCGATACGCTGCGTCAGTTCCAGGGCGTCAAGACCAAGGACCTGCTCTCAGCTCGCCATGAAAAGCTGATGAGCTATGGCAAATTCAAGGAACTCAACGCGTCTGAATAATCCCCGAGCCCGCCACGCTGAACAGGCCTTTGAACGCGCGCTGGAAGCAATTCTGGCGCGCGTTGTGCTTTCTGGCGATGATGGCATCGCTGTTGCCTACAGCGGCGGCCTGGATTCCTCCGTACTGCTTCATCTGGCGGCGCCGTTTTGCAAGGCACGCGGATTGCGTCTGCACGCGTTCCATGTGCATCACGGACTGAGCCCCCATGCCGACGATTGGCTGGCGCATGCGCGCGAGCGTTGTGAATCCTTGCAGCTGCGTTTTGATTCGCGCAAGGTCAGCGTTTCGCAAGTCAGCGAGCATGGCACCGAGCATGCGGCGCGGCTGGCGCGCTATGCGGCGCTCGGCGAGATGTGCGAGGCCAGCGCTGTGCGCTTATTGCTGACCGCACATCATGAAGATGATCAGGCAGAGACCGTGATGCTGCAGTGGCTGCGCGGTGCGGGGCTGCCGGGTGCATCGGGCATGGCAAGCTGTCAGCGCTTGCATGCATTGCTGCCAGCGTCCGTCACCTTGGGACGGCCGCTGCTGGAGGTGTCACGACCGCAGCTGGAGCAGATCGCGTCTGCGTCGTCGATGAGCTTCGTGATTGACGAATCCAATACGGATACGCGGTACCGCCGCAATAGTTTGCGGCATGAGGTTTTTCCTGCGATCGAGCGTCATGTGTCGGGGTTTTCTCACACGCTGGCGCGTAGCGCACGGCACTTTCAGCAAGCACAGCGTTTGCTTGCAGGGCTGGCCGAGCAGGACCTCACTCAGTGCCGAACAGGTGATGACTTGTCGCTGCCAGCGCTGCGTCTGTTGTCGCCGGACCGGCGGGACAATCTGCTCAGATATTGGTTACATCAGCGTACAGGCCAGTACCCCACTGAAGCGCAATTGCAGCAAGTGCATGAGCAGATGCTTCACTCATCGGCCGATGCGCAACCGTCAATCTTGCTGCAGCAGTGGGTGATCGACAGACAGCGGCACCGGCTCTGCCTACGGCCTGCCACCCGGCGACATCCGCCCGCCGGGCCGATCACGCTGGTCTGGCAGGGCGAAGACAGCCTAGTCCTGCCAGAGTGGCAGGGGATGCTGGTGTTTGCCACAGGCGAGGGCGAAGGGGTCGATCCCGAGTTACTGCGATCGGGTCCGCTCAGCGTGCGCGCGCGCACCGGCGGCGAGCGCGTGCAACTGCATCCGAAACGGCCATCGCGTACGCTGAAAAACCTGTTTCAAGAATCGGATGTACCGGCTTCGCAGCGACCGTGGTTGCCCTTGGTGTATGCGGGCGAGCGGCTCGTGTTTGCAGCGGGTGTGGGGATGAACATGCGTTATGGATTCATTGCCAATGGCGTGGTCTTGCGATGGGAGCCCGCGGTTCCCAGATGATTTTTGTGGCGGTCATATAAAACGTCACTTTTGTGGCGAAACTGCTTGTCTGCGCAACTTATTGATTCTTGTCCAGGACGCTGAAAACCATGTCCAACTATGGATTGGTGGAGATGAGGCGACAAAAAAATCAGGTCAGACCCATCGCCAGAGCGACCCACTTCAAAATCTGCATCTAGCGCCTTTGCAAGAGGGCCACGAGGACCCTCATGGAACGCTGAATCAGGTGTGCCGACACGGTCCGCACATAATTGTCATTCCGCATTGCAACATGTAAAATCGCGGGCTTGAAAGCGATTTTTCAATGATCCCCAGCGATTCCTTTTTCTAAATGGCATTAATCGTTCACAAATACGGTGGCACCTCGATGGGCTCGACCGAGCGCATCAAGAATGTCGCCCGCCGCGTCGCCAAATGGCATGACGCCGGCCATCAGATCGTGGTCGTTCCATCGGCCATGTCCGGCGAGACCAATCGCCTGCTGGGCCTGGCCAAGGAGATCAGTGGCCAGCCTGACCCGCGCGAGCTCGACATGCTGGCCTCCACAGGCGAGCAGGCTTCGGTGGCGCTCTTGGCCATGGCGCTGCAGTCGATCGGCAAAGACGCCGTGTCCTACACCGGCTGGCAGGTACCGATCGTCACAGACAGCGCGTATACCAAGGCGAGGATTCAGTCGATCGATGATGCGAAGGTAAAGAAAGATCTGAACGCAGGACGCATCGTGATCATCACCGGCTTTCAGGGCATGGATGACGCAGGTAACATCACGACGCTCGGTCGCGGTGGTTCGGATACCTCAGCGGTTGCGGTTGCTGCGGCACTGAAGGCGGATGAATGCCTGATCTATACCGATGTCGATGGTGTCTACACCACCGACCCGCGCGTCGTCTCCGATGCGCGTCGTCTGAAGACAGTCACCTTTGAAGAAATGCTCGAGATGGCCTCGCTGGGCTCGAAGGTCTTGCAGATACGTTCGGTTGAATTCGCCGGCAACTATCGTATGCCGACCCGCGTGCTGTCGTCGCTGACAGACCCGATGATCCCGCTGGAGGAAGAAGCCCAGTCCGGCACCCTGATATCGTTTGAGGAAGACACTCACATGGAACAAGCCACCATCACCGGCATCGCGTTCAGCCGCGATGAGGCCAAGATCACCATTCGTGGCGTACCGGACAAGCCGGGTATCGCCTTCCAGATTCTCGGCCCGGTGGCAGAGGCGAATGTGGAAGTCGACATGATCATCCAGAACATCTCTGTCGATGGCAAAACCGATTTCACCTTCACCGTGCCGCGCGGCGACTACGACAAATCGATGAAGATCATCGATGACGGTGTCAAACCTTCGTTGGGTGCGAGCGACGTGGTCGGCGACAACAAGGTATCCAAGGTTTCGGTAGTTGGCGTGGGCATGCGCAGCCATGTAGGGATCGCATCGCAGATGTTCCGCACGCTATCGGAAGAGGGTATCAACATCCAGATGATCTCGACTTCAGAGATCAAGATCTCGGTGCTGATCGACGAGAAATACATGGAGCTGGCCGTACGTGCATTGCACAAGGCCTTCGGCCTGGAAAAAGACTGACCCTCGCTGCGGGGCACCCGGCGGCGGGTCCGACCCGCATGCCGAATCTGGCGGCGCCGATCGCAGCCGCTGACCGTCACACGCATGCAAGCAAGGCAGCGCCCGAGCCTGACCCGACCCTGACAAGGGTTCTCAAGGGCATCCCGCTGACGGGCCGCCCGGCATGCAAAAAAGATCACGGACTCGACGCCCATGCGCTCCGCCTCCGTGAGGCGCTTGCGGCCCGCGAAAACCCCGCCTAAACGTATTCTGAAGATTAAATCGCACAGCCGTGCAATAATCGACGGAGAAATAATCTATAAAAGCACGATCCCGGAGCGGAAACCGGGGATACGTGACCTCCATCCGGGCATCTCTATGTGGCTTGTCGATATTGCGCTGCGGCGTCCTTACACCTATCTGGTGATGGCGCTGATGATCCTGCTGGCGACACCGTTCGTGCTCCGCTCCACGCCGACCGATATCCTTCCCGATATCAAAATCCCTGTCGTCAGCGTCGTCTGGAACTACACCGGCATGGCGCCCAAGGACATTCGCGAGCGCATCGTCAGCCCGTATGAAAAAGCACTGACCACCACGGTCAATGATGTCGAGCATATCGAATCGCAGTCCATGGCCGGTCTGGCGGTGGTGAAGGTGTATTTCCATCCCAATGTGAACTTGCCGTCCGCGATCTCGCAGATCACCTCCATCAGTCAGTTCATGTTGCGTACGCTGCCGCCAGGGACAGTGCCGCCGCTGATCATCAATTACTCGGCCTCCAGTGTGCCGGTGGTGCAGGTGGGTTTGTCGAGCCCGCTGATGTCCGAGCAGCAGCTCAACGATATCGCGATCAACCAGGTGCGGACGCAGCTGATCACGATTCCCGGCGTTGCGGTGCCATATCCGTACGGCGGCAAATTCAGGGTGGTATCCATCGACCTCGACACTCAGGCCTTGCTCGCAAAGGGTCTGACGCCGGCCGATGTGGTCAACGCAGTCAATGCGCAAAACCTGATCCTGCCCAGTGGCACGGTGAAGCTGAATGAGCTTGAGCATTCAGTACGGCTAAATGGCTCGCCAGATTCCATTGAAGGGATGAACCAGATTCCGGTCAAGACCGTGAACGGTTCGACCACCTATTTGCGCGAGGTCGCGCATGTGCGTGACGGCTTCCAGCCGCAACAGAATATCGTCAAGAAAAACGGCGAGCGAGGTGTGCTGCTCACGGTGATGAAGAATGGCTCCGAATCGACGCTCAACATTGTCGACAACGTAAAAGCCAAAGTTGCCGAGATCATGAAAGGCGCACCGGAAGGACTGAACATCACGACCATGTTCGATCAGTCGATCTTCGTGCGTGCCGCAATCGACAGCGTGCTGCATGAGGCCGTGATCGCCTCGCTGCTGACGGCGATACTGATTCTTCTGTTCTTGGGTAATTGGCGCAGCACGTGCATCATTGCGGTGTCGATACCGCTGTCGATTCTTAGCTCCATCATCGTGCTGCATGCGCTGGGCGAAACGATCAACCTGATGACGCTGGGTGGACTGACGCTGGCAATCGGTATTCTCGTCGATGATGCGACAGTGACGATCGAGAACATCGAGCGTCATCTCCATCTTGGCAAAGATTTGTACAACGCCATCTACGACGGAGCCAGCGAGATTGCAGTACCGGCACTGGTATCGACGCTGTGTATCTGTATCGTGTTTTTGCCCATGTTCTTCCTGACGGGTGTCGCGCGCTACCTGTTCGTGCCTCTCGCTGAGGCGGTGGTCTTTGCGATGCTGGCGTCTTACTTCCTCTCGCGTACGCTGGTACCGACGATGGCGCTGATGATGATGAAACACCAGGCGCATGCCAACAGCGGCAAGCCCAGCACACTCAAGCGTGTCCATATCGCGTTTGATCGCGGCTTTGAGCGTATGCGCGCGACCTACCTGTCCGCGCTTTCAGCGCTGCTCACACGCCGCAAGGCTTTTGTAACGATGTTCCTGAGTTTTTGTGTGGCGTCCTGCGGTCTGTTCTTCCTGCTGGGTCAGGATTTTTTCCCTGAGGTCGACGCGGGTCAGATTCGTTTGCACATGCGTGCCGCATCCGGCACGCGCATCGAAGAGACAGCGCGTCTTGCGGATCAGGTTGAACGCGAGATTCGGCAGCTGGTGCCCCCGGATGAGCTCGACACCGTGCTGGCCAATATCGGTGTGACGATCAGTAGCATGAATATGTCATACAACAATGCAGGCACCTTTGGCTCCATCGACACCGAGCTACTGATCTCACTGAAGCAGGGACACCAGCCCACGCAGTCGCACATTGCGCGGCTGCGGGATGAATTACCGCGCCGTTTCCCCGGAACCGAGTTCTACTTCCAGCCACCCGACATCATTTCGCAGATTCTGAACTTCGGCTCGCAGGCGCCCATTGATGTGCAGTTCTCCGGCAAGGATGTCAATGCCAACTACGAGCTGGCCAAGGAAATGCTGCGCAAGCTAGAAAAAATCCCCGGCGCAGTCGATGTGCATATCCATCAGCGTCTGGATCAGCCGACGCTGGCACTGGAAACCGACCGCACCGCGCTGCAGGCACTGAATCTGTCGGCAGCCAATGTCGCGCAGAACGTGCTGGTGTCGCTGGCCGGCAGCTTTCAGACGCAGCCCGCGTTCTGGGTCAATCCTAGCAACAGCGTGGTGTACAACGTGCTCGTACAGTCACCGCAGTACAAGGTCAATACGCTCGATGAGTTGATGCGCACTCCGGTATCGCCGACCGGCGGCGGCACCCCGCAGTTACTGGGTAATCTGGTCACGGCCAAGCCGGCTGTCACGCCGGCGGTGGTATCCGAGTATGACATCAGTCCTGTGGTGGATATTTACGTGAGCGTGCACGGCCGTGATTTTGGCGGCGTGGTCAAAGATATCAGCAAGGAAGTCGAGGCAATGCAGCCCAAGCTGAAGAAAGGCCACAAGCTGCAGATGCGCGGTCAGGTGAACACGATGAAATCGTCCTACAACGGCCTGCTGCTTGGGCTCGCGGGTGCAATCATTTTGGTGTATCTGCTGATTGTCGTGAACTTCCAGAGCTGGCTGGATCCGCTGATCATTATCAGCGCGCTGCCTGCGGCGTTGGCCGGCATTGCATGGATGCTCTTCTTGTCGGGCACGCACTTGTCAGTGCCCGCGCTCACCGGCGCCATCATGACCATGGGTGTCGCCACAGCCAACAGCATTCTCGTGGTGTCGTTTGCGTTGCAACGATTGCGTGCGGGCGTGCCGCCATTGTCGGCCGCGCTGGAGGCAGGCTCCACCCGAATCCGCCCGGTACTGATGACGGCCTCTGCAATGATCATCGGCATGCTGCCCATGGCGCTCGGCCTGGGCGAGGGCGGCGAGCAGAACGCACCCCTGGGACGCGCCGTGATCGGCGGGCTGCTGTTTGCCACCGTATCGACGCTGTTCTTTGTCCCGATCGTATTCGCAATGGCGCACCGCTTCATCGCACGGCGTGAGCGCGCGCGGCTCGTTGCCCAGCCCGTCTGAAGGAAGGAATCATGAGCAAAGAACGTCACGCTTATCTAGCCATGCAAGGCGAGGGTTCGCGTTCGCGGGAATTCCGGCGGGTGCGCACCTGGCGCATGATGCGACTTGGCTTTCTCAGCCTGTTGCTGCTGCTGCTGATCGCCGGAGGCATGACCTTCATGCGCCAGCGCGCAGAGGCCACAGCACTTGCCGCAGATGCCAAGAGCCGCGGAAAGTTGTACGCCTCAGTGGTGCATGCTGAACCGGGTAACACCGATCAGACGATCTCTTTGCCGGGCACCCTGCTTGGATTGGTCGAATCACCGATCTCATCGCGTGCCAGTGGCTACCTTGTTCGCTGGACCAAAGACATCGGTAGCCAAGCCAAACGCGGCGAGCTGCTCGCCGAGGTCAGCAGCCCCGAAACCGAGCAACAGCTGGCGCAGGCAATGGCCGCTAGGCAGCAGTCACTGTCGGCGCTGAATCTCGCCAAGGTAACCATGGATCGCTGGAAGGGCTTGCTGGACCAGCGCGCTGTCTCGCAACAGGAGTTCGATGAGCGCCGCAGCGCGTATGAGCAGGCGGTGGCCAATCTGGGTGCGGTAGATGCCAACATACAGCGCCTGAAAGAACTGCTGTCTTTCACCCGCATCGTCGCGCCTTTTGATGGAGTGATCACCAAGCGCAACGTGAACGTCGGTGACCTGATCGACGCCGGCGCCACCGCAACCAAGCCGCTCTTCATGCTGGTACAGATGCAAACACTACGCGCTTACGTGAACGTGCCACAGGCCTATGCGGCTGGCATCAAGGTGGGCGAGACCGTGATGCTGCGTCAGCCCGAAATCCCGAACCAGAAGTTCGAGGCAAAGATTGTTCGTACCGCACGCGCGATCGACCCCGTGAGCCGCAGCTTGCAGGTGGAGATCAACATCGACAACCGACAAGGCCGTCTGATGCCCGGTGCCTATGTCGATGTGTCCGTCCCCGCCGGTCACAATGCAGCGATGGTCGTTCCGGTGAACACCTTGCTCCTGCGCGGCGAGGGCGCACGGGTCGCGGTCGTGGACGAGAAGGGCATTGTCACCCTTCACAAGGTTGAGCTAGGCAAGGATTTCGGGCAGAAGATCGAGGTCCTGTCGGGTGTCACCGTCGCCGACCGACTGGTGCTCAACCCGCCCGACAGCCTCTCCGACGGCGACCAGATCACCATCGTCGAAAAGAAAGACAAGGACAAAACCGACAAGTCCGAGAAGAAGTCTTGATCGCGACCCTCTCGCAAGCCCTTGAATTTACAGGGTGTCGGCAGTCGTGATTGACCGTAAGTCGTGCAAAAGTTATCATTGCGCCCTTTGCCGAGCGGGAGCTGCATTCCCGTCAGGCAGTGGAGACCTGGCCGAGTGGTCGAAGGCACTTCCCTGCTAAGGAAGCATACGGGCTTAAACCTGTATCGAGGGTTCGAATCCCTCGGTCTCCGCCAA